>Ga0307513_10000578_pt1 | contig 52589 bp, 54 predicted proteins | sample 15_EM_MG_FD_202174 | JGI IMG/M metagenome (GOLD analysis project Ga0307513, IMG submission 202174) | Populus trichocarpa ectomycorrhiza microbial communities from riparian zone in the Pacific Northwest, United States - 15_EM | ecosystem: Host-associated > Plants > Roots > Unclassified | place... | reverse complement strand
AAACGCTCCCGGCTGTAAAGATAATTTCATCGGCTGGCTCCGGGCTGGGTACCTTAACCCGGGGCAAGAAAATAGGGTGCTGGCGTCCTGTGTAGCGTGCGACTGCGCGACACAGGTGGCGAGACTTAAATCAGACCGCTAAACATGTAGATCTGCCCGAACAAGGCTTGCGGACGGGGGTTCAAATCCCCCCAGCTCCACCACCATAACGTCCAAGGCCGTTTACTGAAGTTCAGTAAACGGCCTTTTTCATTGGTAAATCGCCATTTTTTCGTCCAATGCGATTCAATGAAATTTAAGGGCAGCCAACGCAAGACCGGGGAACAAACCGGGGAACAAAACCGGAAAATGCTGCATAATTCAAAGTTGTTCCCCGGTTCTCCTCTGAAAAGTACCCAGTTTTACGCCGAATCCGATGTTGACCGACAAGCACTGCAAGAACGCTTTATGCCCTCCTGAAAAGAAGCGAGCGCGGTTGACTGACGCCCACGGTTTGTATCTGGAAGTCAGTCCTGCCGGTTCCAAGCGCTGGTTCTGGAAGACGTACGCTAACGGCAAAGAAGGGCGCCTGGCGCTTGGCAGTTATCCGGTAGTTAGCTTGGCTGAGGCCCGTAAGGCGCGGGACATCGCTAGACTTCAAAAGGCTAGTGGTCAGAACCCAGCAGAGGCCAGAAAAATTGCCAAACTCAGGGCAACGAATCCGACGGGTGACACATTCCGCGCGGTGGCTTTGGAGTGGTACGCCAAGCAGCTGCCGCAGTGGAGCCCGGCTCACGCGGATAGATCATTGCGCCAATTTGAGCGTGATCTGTTTCCCTGGCTAGGTGATCGGCGCATGCAGGAGATCGAGCCTATTGAGCTTCTGGCTACCTTGCGCAAGGTAGAGGAGCGTGGTGCGGTGGAGACCGCCGATCGAGAGTTGATGCTGTGCCGCCAGGTCTGGCAATACGCTGTGGCAACCGGCCGGGTCTTGCAGGACATTACCTCTAGTCTTAAGGGTGCGCTAACTCCCTACCGCGGCAAACACTTCGCCGCAATCACTGATCCTGAGGAATTTGGGGTGTTGCTTCGGGCGATAAAGGGCTACCGTGGGGGCGTGATCGTTAAGGCGGCGTTGGAGTTGGCTCCATTGGTTTTTCAGCGCCCGGGTGAGCTCAGGGGTGCTGCCTGGTCAGAAATCGATCTGGAGGGCGGTTTGTGGACAGTTCCTGCTGCCAGGATGAAGCGTGGGGTGGATGGCAAAGAAAACGGCGAGCCTCACCTAGTGCCACTCGCAAGGCAGGCCGTTGAAGTTTTACGCGGTCTGCATCCATTTACAGGGCATAGCAAGCTGGTGTTTCCTGGCGAGCGAAATCACGACCGGCCCATCTCTGAGAACTCCGTTCGTACTGCTTTGATTTCGCTTGGATACTCGTCGGAGCTGCAGACTTGGCACGGATTCCGAGCGACGGCGAGAACAATGTTGGCCGAGCGTTTAGATTGCGATCCCTTGGTCATTGAAGCGCAGTTGGCTCATGCAGTAAAAGATGCGAACGGTAGGGCATACAACCGAACTCAGTATTTAGCGCATCGAGTGTTGATGATGCAAAAGTGGGCAGATTATCTTGACGATCTTAGGCCTCAATAGCCAGCGGATCAATTCGAATTCCACCCTCTCCGCCAGTAAGTTAATGAATATGCGCCCTTCGGGGCGCTTTTTCATTTCTTCTACCATTGTTTCAACCATCGACTAAGCTGGTTGAAATAGGCTGTTTTCAGACGTTTGAACGCTCTCAAGCTGCCTGCGACTAAAAGCGAGCCCATCAGCCTTATCCCCAGACGCGCTGCCTACTACGCGTACGACCAATAAACAAACCTCTGAGGATTACCAGAGTCTCGGAGCGTTTTCCCAAGGTTCAAACCGAGACGATTTCCCCTTCCTCAAACCACCCGCTTGCGCTGAGAAATTTCAAAGCGCCGGCGGGATCTTTAGTCCAGAGCATCAGCGCAAGGCTTTCTTCAGCGCGGCTGCAAGTGACATACAGCAAACGAAGCGTCTTATCGATGCTCGTTTCCTCGCCATTCTCGGCGTGCTCACGATCAGTTTTCGATAAGGCAGCGCCGCCTAATAGTTTGTCATATGAAAACAGAAACCCCCCGGCATCCTGGTCATCCATCACAACCATGACGTGCTTGAACTCGGAGCCTTTTACTATCTGGTGAGTGGCAAGCTTGGCTTTGCCGGATAAGTAGCCGCGGTATAGCTTTACCTGGCTCCAGGGGGCGTCGAAGAGCGCACACCAGCCGCGACGTTTTCTGTCCGCACTGAGTTCTTTTGATTTGACTGCCGGCTCTGGCGGTGGTGGAGAGTCGTCGGCAAACGCAGCGCTCAGCTGCGAACCGGCCTCAAGAAATCCACCCGCAATAATGGGTGTCAGAACCTCTTTGACCGTCGCGTTTGGGTTTGCGCACGCTGAGGCGAAATTCTGAATCGCCGCCTGGATCGCTTCAAGGGCCTTTTGACGCCTTTTGAGTTCAGGAGGCAGGGATTTCAGGGCGCCGTGCCGGCGCAGGACATCGGTCATCCGCGCTTCGTAGATCGTGCCGTCCGGCGCTATAGTTTCGGCGAGCTCTAGCATCGCCCCCAGCAAGAGACGAGCGGAGGCTGGACCATTGTTTTCACCGTTGCCTTGAGGCGCGGCCGAATCTTTGTCCAAGAGTTCCATTGCAACATAAACGTCTAGAAATCCTCCGCGCCGCGCCGCGAGCTTGTGTTCAAGGGCCAGCAACTGGTAGCCGCCAGATTGGGACCATGCATTGGGATCCGAAATTTGCGCCATTTTCTGCGCGCACTCGGCTTCGATGCGGTACTTTTGCTCGGACGGAGTCGCAGCATCTCCAACAAAAAACCTCACCACACCTCCATTTTTTTCTGTACGGGAGTGCTGCCGAACGCCGGTAGAGGGCTGAGTGCGTCCCTCCAACTTGGCTTCCCAAATCGAATTGATTAGGCTCACAATTCGCAGCTGGCTGCGGTGATTCATCGAAAGCGCCGGCGTAGCCCATGTATTGGGGATGTGAGATGGGAGGTCGTCGTGGCCGTGTTGGTAGATTCGTTGGCGGTGATCGCCAAGCAGACCCAGCGTTACTTTTCCCTCTCGGGCTGCGCACAATGCAAAGAGCGAGTCCAGCAATCCCTTCATCGTGTCTTGCGATTCGTCGATCAGAATCAGTGGGTGCCTGTCTTCAATGATCTGCTGAAGGGTTGGCCTATTGCCTATCAGCCATGCGGCAATGTCCAAGACCTGTGCATGGTTTAACGCACCTTCGCCGTAGGTGTTTTTATCTGGGTTATAAAGGAATCGCGTGGTTTCACGTATACCGTCGGCCGCTGCCGCAAGCTCTGCATACTTTTCAAGGTCGGTCGCATTCGCCCCCTTTTTTTTCTCTGCGGCTTTTGCCTTTGCTTTTTCCAGCGCAATGACGTTGAGCGCAAGCAAGGCTTCACGAATGTCGTTGTCAAACCCGGCGATCAGCTCCCAGCAAAAGGCGTGGATCGTCGAAACCATCGCGTAATCATTCTCACCGAGGCGGCCATTCACTACTGCCGCCGCGTTTTTTGTGTAGGTGATAACTCGAACTGACTGCCCGCGTGCCCGCAGGCGCGAGGCAAATACCTCGCTAGGTGGGTGTGCCTGGATGCCCGTTGCGCGCCTCAGCACCTCCACAAGCGTTCGGGTCTTCCCAGAACCAGCCCCCGCAAAGAGGAAAAAACTCCGAGCTGGGTCTGCAGTGATGTAGCCAAGGATTTCTTCGACGACATGCGCATCGCGCTCGTTGTCATTTGGCAAGAATATCGCGCTCATTCGGCTTTTTCCACAGTCGGGACGAGTTGCTTCTCCAGCCAAGTCAAGGCATCTGCAATGTAGGCCGGGCAGCTTACCGGCTCGCCATTTGTAATGTTCTCAAATATGGTCGCAGCGAAATCTCCCTTGCTGAAGCTGCTATGAAGCAACCCGTGCAAAGCCTCGAGCAGTTCCTCGTGCTTCGGATGGTCGGTAACGGTATCAACGACCTTACCCATAGCGCCTTTCGGTCGCAAGGATGCTCCAGTCACCGCATCTTTTTTAGTGTCCAGGCTCTGGAACCACGCGATGTTAGACAGTACCAAAGAATCCTCAAATGAGCTGGGCCAGGCATTGCTCGCGGCGGCCACCGGCACCTGCCAGGCAAACCTCACCTTGGCCCCGGAATCCGAGATCCACTCAAGCTCCGCCTCATTTGGCTTTGCGAATGCCTTGAAGTCCTGAATTTTGGGATGCCAGGATGTCAGCGTGTCGTTTCCACATTCAAGGTTCGCTTGCCCTGCGATGTGGACTGCGGCCCTGACGGTTCGGCCTTTCTTGGTGACTGTCGGGATCACTGGATCCAAATCGGTCACTACGGCGGTGGGAATTCCAAGGCGCTCAACTAATGGTCGTAGCCGGTGTGCGTGACTGCCGCCGATGTCCAGGAGAGAGACATATTTACGACCGAGCCCCGGAAAATCTCGCTCAATAAACAGCGGAATGACCATGCGTTCAGCCGTACCCTCGACAAAAATGGCCGCATCCGAGAAGAGCAGGTCCGCATGTTGAACCCGAAAATATCTCTCCGCGAAAGTGCGGGTTTCGGTGTCGGTGCCGAAGGCATTGCCAAGATTCACGACTTCGGTCTTTGCCATGAGGTCTTCTGGCTTTCGGGGCACTCGCCGGACGTAACGGAGGTGAGTAAAGCTGTCCGCGTGAGCAAGATGGCTAGAGTGGGTGCTGATGAGTAGCTGACTACTCAGATTGCTGTAAAGCTCGCCTTGCGGGCAGATGAGACCGTACGCTTTGGCTGGAAAGACGCGCTGCACCTGCACATGTAAGTGAGCTTCTGGTTCCTCGAGCATGACTAGGTGAACCGGAGCAGGGTGACCCTTTGGCGGGTTAAGCCTGGCCGCTCGGAAGGAAACCAGTTGAAAGCTCAGGGATTGAAGGTTTTGATAGCCCAGCCCGATGGAGTGCTCTGGCAGAAGTTCGCCAGTAGCCTTTTCATCTAGCTGATACTGGACGGCGGTGTTGTGAGCCAGCAGATCGGCAGTTTCGATGCGCGTTCGGAATCGTATTTTCTGCGGATCGTGCAGGCTAGGGTAGCCGAGTATTGAAACGTCCTTGATAGACGGTGCCAAGGCCGTAGAGATGGTGTCATCGAGATCGCCTTGAGCTTTTGCGATAGCGGCTATCAAATCTGCGCTATTGCCCTTTCCCGAGGTAACGACGTTAAGGTGTTGGCGGGCGAACTTCAAGAGTTGGCTTGAAAAGAGCCCTGGTTTTGCTCCGCCGGATTCGGATCGACTTTCGTCCTCTTCTGCACCTAATCCCCGTTGTGCCGGCACCAAGTCCACCCGGATCAGCTGGCGCAGGTGCGCCAAGTCGATCGGCTGTGCTCCTGTCGGCAACGATTGCATGGAGGTTTTAGTGCCCGTAGTGGCGGGGCCTTGGTTAGGATCTAGCCGGTAGGCCGAGATACGCCGCAGATCGGCTGGATAGCGTAGCCAGTAATCGAGCAGGTCAATCGGCCAAGCATGGCCTTTTTTATCGAGACCACTTACTGGTGCTCGCGCCTCTCGGTACCTCCAGGCGAGAGCCTGAAGCTCTTCTACGGTAGAGGCGGGCTCTACTCTCAGGCGAAGGCCGACCGGGCCGCCTGCCCACTGCAAGGAGGTCAGGAAAGGCTCTACATGGTGGTACGCACCTTCACTGGCGTCGAACCACAGGTCAGCCACGGGCATGCAACCCACCAGCGTGGCCAACTGTGCGGGCCAGTTGTCTGCTTCTTTGGCATTTGTTATGGGGTCTTCCGCCAGACCTTCCCAGACTTCTGCGAGGTCACGGAGCTTTGGCCAATGTTCCATGCTCAGGTCGTAGGCCCTGAAGGCGCTTCTTTCTGCCAGAAAGTTGCGCAACACCGTCAACAGCGACGTTTTGCCGCTATTGTTCGCCCCTACCAGAACTGTCGTTGCCTCCTCAAGATCCAGTCGCACACGTGCCAAACGGCGGAAAGATGAAACCTCCACACAGGTCAGCCGAATAGGCGGTTTCGGTAAAGCGTTTTGCGCCATTCGCGACTTTCTTTGAATAAAAGCCGATGGTAAGAGACAAGCTAAATCAGCGCATCCTACATTTATGAGGGCCTCGCGCATCACTGTTTTTGAATTCCACTGAGGCCAGCCCCTGAGGTCAGACTTCAGTGAAATTCAACACGGTATTGGAGGATTTCGACACCTTCGGTGACCTCGTGAAGTACAACGACTGTCATGCTGAGGATGAGCTTGCCGACGCGGTACTTCAAAGCGTGACTTGGAATCGGCCTGACGAATTCTTTTGCCTCGTAGAAAAGGCCTACCGGAGGTTCTATCTGCGCCCGGAATTCGTCTCTGATTTCAGAGAGCTGGTCGCTGCTGGCTATTAGGCGACGAAGGGCACCGGTCAGCCGCATCACGCGCACATGGAGCGTCATTCAGCCACGAGGACGTACGCAGGGTTGTAGAGACTGCCTCTCCCGAAGAAGTCGCCGTAGCTCGTCCTCCGATGCGGGTGCCGCACGCTGCGAATCGCCTTGATGACGTCAGACCACGGAAGGACACGAGCGTTCTCGACAGCGTCTCCGAGGTCGCTCAGCTCCACGGTCTGTAGAGACTGGCCGTCCATCGCTGTCGGTGCAAGGTGAGGCTGCGATAGATCGACCTGGAAATAGAGGTCGTTCTGCTCTCCGCCGATAAGAGGGAACCAATGTGTGCGGAAGTCTTCGCCGAGCTCCAACACGCTTCTCACCGCGGGAAACCCGGCAAAACAGGGTAGTCCGTGCTGTCCAGCCCTTTGCGCGAACTCGAAGAGCTCCGCGTTGAGCTTCCCGAGTAGCACCGCCTCTCTCCAGACCTTTGGTCGGCGAGCAAACACCACCAGCACTCTCATGCGCTGCCCGGCATGGATCTCATCAGCGACGGTGTTGCCTTCCCTCGTAGACCAGAAGTACATCGGCGCGGCGGCGCCGAAACGTTGCCGGAGGTACATGACGACGGTTGGCAAGATCGAGTATTCCGCCGTCCGTTCAGAGAAGAAGCTCGTCATTGGCGCGTGGCTCCTCTCGGCGATGCCTAGGGTTGGCCAAGGCGATCAGCCGCCAAGCCCTTCACCTAGCGCCACCTTCACGCAGCGCGTTCAACCATGCGCGCACATGGTCGCCGTTGTTGAACCTGTCCTGAAACAGGATGCGCTTCCGGTCGACGACTTCGCCCCAACTGCGGTCTGCGGCGTCCAACGACGCTTCGGCAGCGGCAGGGCTACCATGCCAAGCAGCTTCCATGTTGCTCGCCCATCGCAGGTATTGCATCCAGGACAGCTTCAGCCACGGCGTGCCGGCGCCGCTGCGGATGATTTCCAAGATGCGTGCTTCGGACGGGTTGTTGGTCATATCCCTGCCATCAAGCCATCCGTGTCGAAGAAGCAGCGCGACGTCGGCTTCGCGCAGCCGAGCCAGTAGCGGTCCTTCATTCCAGTACGCAACCTGTCGGCCGCCGGGATCTTCCTCCTGCCAACGCCCTGGGGAGAAGCGCCGCAGGTTCATGAACTTGCCGGTAGAGATGTCCGCCGCGCCCGCGAATTTCCAAAGCAAGAGGTCGTGAGACGCGAAGGCGACATGCACGCGCATTTCCGCCGAGAGAAGCCGGATCAGATGGACCGCGGTCGGTATGCCGGCGCCGTCCATTAGTGGTTCTCGGGGGGGCACGTCCTCGTTGAGAAACGTCAGGTAGATGCGCTCGCAAGAGCTGCGCGAGAGGATCGAGGCGATTGCCATCGCCCGAGCGGGGTTCGCTAGATCGCGAAGGCTCACGATGGCCGTTAGCATCGTCTGGATGCCATGCCCGTCCGCGTGGCGCTTGGTGGCGTCGGCCACCTCCACCATCAGCGAGTAGTAGTCGTCCGTGAACGCCCTTGGGCACAGCGCCGGTGAGCAGACGGCATCCACGCCCAACTGGGCACCCTGCTCAATAATCTCGCGTCCTCGCTGACTCCACCAACCAGCGTCCGCATGATCGGCCGTCGCATAGTCGACAGAGAAGTAGGCCCACTGGTCCATTTTCCCTTTGTCGACCGCCGGGTTGTACATCTGCGGGTCGAGGATGACCTCAAGCTCATCGCGAAGCTCACCAAGCCGTGCAAGCCGCGTCTGCACATCCGTGGGACCGTCGTTGACTGGGCTGAGAACGAGCCCCGTGTATGAGCCAATGTCCTCTTCCTCAAGGAGATTCCACGAATCGTGACCAAGCTGCAGGTAGGAGGCCATGGGTTCCTTTCAGGGTTGCTTCAGTGACTCGATGAACTCGGAAGGCCGGCGGTAGCGAGCTATGGGCCACGGCTTGAGTGCCTTGATGAGACAACCGAAGCTAAGTGCCTGCAGCCGCTGGGCATTTGCCGCCGGCATCTCTTGCCTCGCCGCCACGCTCACGATGGCGTCGTGGATGGTCTTGCCTTGCTCCAAGAACGGGTGATGACCGAGCAGACATTCGGCTAGGACGATAGCCAGATCGAACTGGTCTGTGCGCCAGTCAATCAGGGCCTTGTCATTGGTGAGTTGCTCGGGTGATGCGTATGCAGGCGTCCCGGGGCCCATGTTGAGGAACGCCTGGGTGAGCGTAGGTTGGTCCAGCATCCGCACGATGCCGAAGTCCGTGAGCACGGGCCCCCCGTCCGCTCGGAACATGATGTTGGCCGGCTTGATGTCACGGTGCACGAGCTTCTTGTCGTTCAGATGCTCCAGCACCTCGGCCAGCGTGACAGCCATTCCGCGCAGAACTACCGGTGGAGGCAAGCCTCCCTTCAGCCTGCCTTCAAGCGTGCCGCCCGCAAGATACTCCTCGCAGACCACCCAGAGCTGCAGGCCGCCGTAGGTGAAGGGGAACGCCTCGAAGAGCCTAGCAATCGCAGGGTGTGAACAGCCTTGAAGAGCCGCGGTTTCACGGACAAGACGCTCCGGGCTTCCCGTTACGGCAGCCAGCTTGAGGGCGAAGTAAGTCTGCGCGTCCTTGGCAAGATAGGCGCTCTTGAACGCCCCCTTCCCAAGCTCGCCGTGGAAATCAAGCCCGCGCTTCTTGCAGAGGTCTACTGCGGCTGCGCTTAGGTCCAGCGCAGCGCTCATCTGACAGCGTGTCGAAGTGCTCGTGAGCTTGCTCGCGCAGCCACCGGAGCAATGCATCCTGCTCGGCAGCCTCGATGAGCACCTGCACGGCTGAGCCGTCGAAAGAACATAGTCCTACTCCTCTCAACGCAAATTCCTCTCGATCCCGCATGGCTCTGCTGGCCACATGCTCGGGAACTATGACGTAAGACTTATTGGCGTATGCAGTGCTGCGGTACGCTTGATGAAACGCACGCTTCCAGTTTTCGAGCTTCGCCTCGAACGCGACGAGGCCCTTGCGTCGATTCCTGGCAAGGACATCGACAATGCCCGCGCGATGGTCCCACTCGGTGGTGATCTGCACACGTCCGAACGCGGTTCGGCCCTTGGCCAGCTTACCAACGAAGCTATCCACAAAGTCCGCTTCGGTCGCGAACTCGGGATGGCCCCCCGCCCGTGTTCTGTCTTGATTCATTGGCACACTCTAACGCTACTTTGAGCTAAGTTTAGCAAGCCGCTCATCGCTTCCCCCCGATATGGGCTGGACCGTTGCTGCTAGGCGCCAGAAATGACGCTAAACCGCACCCAGATCACCTAGCTAACGCGCCGGCGGTCCTTGAGTGCCATCAGTTCGATGTGGCAGCGATGACGAGGTATGCCCAAGGACTGTGCCGGTGGTGGTGCGCTTCAAATTTTGATGCTATTCGGAAGGCGAGGCCTGGTTATTGGGTAATATTTACATGGCGTCCGCTTTGCACTAGGCATTCGTTTGCGACGAACCAGGATTGATACCGGGATATCGGAGTAGCCGGATCCCTGCGAAACGGCTCCTCGGTCTTGAGCTCGCTGCGGTCAAATTGGGCCAACTATGTCCGGATGAAATTTGCAGACAGCGCATACTTCTTCCTGCACCTGCATATCCGCAATGCCGACGTATGGCATCGCTTTTGCGTCGTTGAGAGGGCGTGGCTTTTTCCTCAGCAATCGTTCCCGCTGAGTCTTTCCACGTACGCTATCGACTCTGTAAAGTCGGATGTGACGAAACAGCCGAACTGCTTGTCCAGCCTGATATCAGATCGGCATACCAAAGTTCGTAGCGGTTTTTCTGTGAAGAAGGCATCGCAGTAGGCGATGGCCGCACAGGCATGGTGAAAATCAAACAAGTCGTTCGCCTTGAGCGACTGGCCCGTGTCCCACCTGTGAGCCGCGTACAGCGTCGTGTTGATGTGCAGGGTACGCAATGCCAGCTTTCCCGCTTCGGTATCAAACGCTTCTACCAGCAGGGCGAGACATTGCCGGTCGACTTCGGCCCGCTCTGCCGTTCCCTCTGTCGGCAGTGGTTCGGCCTCAGGTGGAAGGCTGTGAGCAACGATGCTGGCCACCAAGCTGACATACAGGTCCAAAACGCCGATGAGTTCGTGCCGATAGGTCATTTGCATACTCTTGACGCTATCTGAGTGGCGCAAAATCTCCTCGTTTAATCGAGCTGCGGTCTCGACAAAATGCAGCGGATCGGCGTCCACGAATTGCTCCCCAAGCACCTGGGTCATCTGGACCAGTGTGGCGCTGTCCCACATGTCGTCGAAAAAAGCTTTTTGTATCGCCTGGTTGGTTTGCTGGTCGTATGCCGGTAACACAGGATCGGTAAATCCCATAACGTAGTGAAGTTTTGACCAGACCAGTTCGCGCAAGGGATCGACCATGTCGGGGGCCCTTGTCGAGTGCATATGGTGCGCAATCTCGGTGCCTATCCGCATATCGAAGGGAATGAGGGTGACGCCAAGACTCAACTCATCGATCAAGTCGGCTGTGGCCAAGCGTGATTCCGGATCTGTTTGTTTGAACATTTCCAGGAACGTACTGTCGGTGATCGGACAAAACGCTTTGCCCGAGGCCACGGCGCTGCGTAGTGCCGACAAGAGGTCTTTTTCTGGGCCCGATTTGTCATAGCGAGCCGCATCCCGCAAACGAATCCAGAACCTCAGGTCAAGATAGATCGCCTTGCGTGACATCAAACCACGGCCCAATTCATGCACCCGAGTGCGCCGATGTTGCTCGATGCTGATCTCGGGTGAAGCCATGTGTTTGGCGAATGTTGATCCAGCGGGTTTCGGAGTCATTCCGGGGATTTGAACAGGCTGCGCAGGGTCAAATTTGTGACGTTCACGCCAGGTAAGGCGGAGCGGCAGCGGGTCATGACGAGCATTTAAATCGTACCGTGCTGCATGTTGTGCCGGCAGTCGGACAGGTCTATGTGTGCGTCGTACACCGCGGAAAACCAGTCCGACTTGATTGGGTCTGAGTTTGTCGCAGGTCGCAGCGCCAGCGCAGCCTTTTGTACGGTTGGCTTGTAGAAGTAGCGCTCCGCCTCCGTCAGTTCCTGGGGCTTGCCCGAGACCGTCCCGTATTTCGCCGCCGCCTTGAGGTCGTTCTTCAGAGCAAGGTACACGCCTTTAACGTGTTCCAGCTCGTCGGAGCTGGCTTGTCTTTTATCGCTGAGCAAGGACATAAGTTCGTCACACCTGGTTTCGAAGTGGGTGATCTTGTCTAGGACCAACTTATTGTTGGGGTCGTGAGATAGGTTCGTCGTCGGATTCAAGCTTTGCTGATACGCCAGTTCATCGTCACGGTCCCGATCGCGCCAACTGTCATCGGCGCCGCCACTTCCACCGGCCTCGACAAACACCAGGCCGGCGCGACCCGCCTTGCGGTAAGAAAGCCAACCGCGGCAATTCAGCGTGTCCCCGGTGAACATGCGATCACCGTCAGGGTCGTACTCTCCGGTCATGTTGCCATCGGCCTGGATCGTCCATTCGTCAGTCGCCGCCCACAAGTCTGCCGTCGGCGGGCATTCAAGGCCCATCTCGGGCTCGTCCGGGTAGGCGGCGTTGGTTTCAGCCATCGCGCCAGCCACCTCGTCGGAGTTGTAGATCGCTTCGGCCAAGGCCTCTCGGGCGTGAGAGTCGTAGAAGTCGGAGACGCTGTCATAGACGAGGACCCCATCCAGGCTGGTCTTCAATGCCGCCACGCATGCCAAAATCACCACTGACTGCGCTCCGGCTTCAAGGCCCAACTCGGCGGCACGCTCCGCCCCTAACGGGAGTTTCAGGACGATGATCTCGGCATCGTCGAGGTGGTAGTCAAGTTTGGGATCCGCGTCTTCGACGACCAGGGCCGCATAGGTACGGTAGCCTAGTAGCGCGGCGACGATCTCAGAAAGGTGGGAACGCTTGACTGTCTGACTGCGTGCGGTCAGTGCTTGGGCCGCAGCATAGGCGGCCGAACGTACGTAGTTGCTCATCCGAATACTCCAATACTGTTCGGGCGCTGGACGTTTTGTCGCTATCGAACAGCCGGTATCCCGGATGGTTGAAGGCGAGGGTACTTCAAAGGCAATTGCCAAGGGCCTTTTTCAAGCTGTCCAGAGCTTAGGCGGGCGCCTAGGCAGGAATCTTACTCCTGAAGCGCGCGCGTCGCAAATTGCCTGTCGCCTTCCCCGTCAATAGCCTAAATGAAATACGCCATTTGGGCGTTCTTTCTCACCATTGCTTCTACTACTGGGTAAAGTGGTTGACGTAGCCCAAAGTGGTTACGCCAGTGGCTTACCGCGTTGGTGAGCGGTGGCAACTATTCAAAGGACAGGCGATCCTGATCGACCGTATTCTCATGAGCGTTGCTGACTTTGGCCGAACCAATAACCTGAAGATACGCAGACTGGTCTTTGAACAGGCTATCGGTCAACAACCCCCTATCGTGCAGTGACACGTATAGCGCAGCAGCGTAGGCTTGGCAGTTGATAGACCGTTCTGGATTAAAGGCGATATCGGAGAACGCACGGTACGTCAAAACCTCCGACGCCAGCGTTGGGTGCTTGTGGAGCGCGTTGATGTAGAGCCAGTCGTAGAACGCTGTGCGAGGCAAAAGGTCCCAATCTACTCCGAAAAACCTGAACTTCACAAGTCGGCCATGTTCGTTTAGACGAGGATCGCGCTTTGCTTCAATTGATTTCTTCCCGAGCAAATCAACAAACGGACCGCCGTGCTCAAAGACCTTGCTGGCTTGATACGCGCACTCCACGCTGAACTCTCGTTCATAGCGGACGGTCTTGATCATCAGATTGAAGGCGCTTAGCTTGACCCCCAGTTCCTCTTTTGATTTACTCGAAATCTCAAGTATTTTTTCTACATTGAGGCGCTCCTTGGCCGCCTCATGAAGCGATGCAATGGACTTCTGTGATTGGCTGATTGCCATCCCTGGGAACCATTGAAACTCGATATGGTGCGTCCAGACTAGGGAGGGGCCACGAGGCGATGGCATGAAGATTGGGCGCTCAGCCATGTCTATTTCCAATGCTTGTAGTCACTACGGCCACTAAAGTATCCACCATCTAAATGGCAAGGCAGGTCCTTGTACTTTTCCCGAAACATCGTCATTGTTGCGCTTCTTTGAAAGTAAACGGTCTTGATGTCTTCCGGAGTGGACCCATCCAAAAGCAGTACCTCGGCTTGTGGGTTTGTGGTGTAGTGATCCGGTATCCCGAGACTTGATCGAGCCTTCGTTCCGTAGTCATCGAACAATCGTCGCAGTGCTGGGAGCCCTTGCCGGTTCGCGAGCGAAATGGCCGACACAGTAGCATCGGCCGCGTTGGTCACGCAGAACCCGCATCGCGTTCGCCATAGGAGTGAGCGTTTGAGCTTCAGAACGACCCATTCTGCATCCGCATTGTCGGCGTCTATGCGTAGCGGGTAGAACATCTTGTAGTTCGGGAAGCTGATCGACGCACAAATAGCGCTTGTGCCGTCGTGGCGATAGTGGTCGTTGACGACGCAATGCTTACCGCTCCTGGCGCATACGTCTCTCGGCAATAGCCCGCTTTGCAGGATGGAGTCAAGGTTCGCCAAGCGGGTGAAGTGAAACAGCGACCTGATTCCGCGCTCATCCACAAACTCTTCAATGGTAGTCGCCATACAGCCTCCCTTGAGGCCGCTATGTTACCGATATCGTCGGGCTTGTGGAAGCCGGCCATGCTTCGCTAGCTGTGCACCTGGAAATCTGACTCCAGATTTTTTCGGCCACATATAACCAATATGCTGTGGGCCGCATTTGCATAGCCGCGGGACTGTTTCTCGAACTTAAACAGTTTCGGCGGAGGTTCACGGTATGCCGCCATATCGCTGACCAGCTAGGCATCGTCAGGCTCTACATCTCCACATGCAGCTCACGCATCCGATCTGACAACGGTCAGGTCGGGCTTTATGCCGCAACGCCATTCCCGGAGCACCCGTCGTCGCATCAACGGCATAACAACCACGCCTCTTTTTCGTCGCGGCAAGGTACATGTCAGCGTGATGCCTGTTTCTCCAGTTTCATTCCCTAAAGGGCTCTTCAACCCTTAACTATCCCATAAGGAGTAACCCATGAATTTCAGACCCTACGCACCACCCAACGAAGGCGCCGGCCTGCTGACCGTAGACCGTGATCTCTGTTGGCGAATCAATCCAAGAGGCCTCGTCACGCCTGCAGTAATCGGCGGCATCTGCTGGGCCCGCAACAACTTCCCGATATCCGACCTCCAGCACCATGCCATCCTGACCGGCCTCGGCCTGGAATACCGTCAGCTACCCGGCCACGCCACCGTCTTGCAGCCCCAATTGCCATATCGCCTTCCACCAGCAGAAAACCGGCCAGCAGCCGAGTATTTCAGTCTCACTAACCCCCAGCTTCCCTTGCATCACTACGACGACGTCGAGGTGTACCCGTGTGTAGAAGGCGAGGGCGGTATCGAGCGCTTCGAGGCCAATGAACACCCCATCAGTGCCCATCCGCACTTCTGGAGCGTCGCCTTGCACCTGGAAGTTGGTCACATCGAAACCATTGCCGACTTCCCCCGCTGGCCCCAGGCCGAAGCCTTTGGCGACTTGATGCGGGAAATCATCCGTTCTGCTCGCAAAGCAGAGGGGGTGACGATCACCCACCCCTAAGGGGTCAGTCCGAACCTGGCCTCCTGGCACCTGTCCCGTCGCGCCGCAACGGCCGACATCGTTCTTACCGCTTCTTCCCTCACCCATGTCACGAACAACGCATCTGCGTCCTGCAGAGGCCGAGCCATGTTCAAACCACCCCGAAAAACCAAACCCCAGGAGATCAGCCTCGCCAACAGGATGGCAAGCCAGGGCATAGGCTCTCCCCGGCACTGAACGCATCTGTTCCCTCGGCATCCCTGACTCCGCTTTCCCAGCCCCTTCTCAACAACAAAGGAATCCATGATCGTCAACAGCTCCGCCCTCGAAACCCTCGCCGCCTTCGCCATCGCTTTTCTCGTCGGCATTGTCAGTGGCTTGGGACTCATTCGTTACGGCCGCTTCGTGCATGAAAACGCACGCCGCGGCTACGTGCCCGCCTGAATATTTTCAACTCTGTCCGCGCGCAATTTTTACCTTCCCTCATCAACTTTTAAGGAGCCTTCATGAATCCATTTCAGCGTTTCAAGCGCAAAAGCAAACCTCTGGCAACGATCTGCCAGAACTGCCACAAGGAAGACCGACGACCCAAGAACCTGGCCCGGCGCGTTGGAGGTGCCGTTGGCGGAGTGGCTGGCGCCGCTGCCGGCGTGTCCGGCATCCTCAGCGCCGCGCGGTTGGGGTTTGTGGCCGGCGCGGTGGCTGGTCCTGCGGGTGCCGTGCTGACAGCTATTGCTGCCGCCACTCTGCGCGGCTGCATTGGCGGCACCATTGGCCTGGAAATTGGGGCCGGGCTGGGCGGCTTGGTGGACAAGCACGTTCTGCGCAACGACGCCTGCCGCCACTGCGGGTTTCCGCATGACCATGAAGAGGCCCCGCAGATGAGCCTGCGGCAACCGCCGTGGCCCAGCGAGACAGTTTTTCCGATGGGACGTGACGAAGATGAGCCCGAGCCCGACGACGAGTTCCCCGATGGCTCACCCATCCCGACCTGAGCGAGTCTGACCGACAGCGAGCGCCACCTGGCTGGCGCTTCGCTCGTATCTTTTCCATCTTCCTTCCCTTTCTTCCCCCTCCAATCCCAGGCGTTTCTGAAATCTGCTTTGCCGCAGAGGCCCCGTCACGCCTGCCTTCAATGAAAGAACCCTCATGGCCCACCAAATCGAAAAAATGGCATACGTCGGAGACGCGCCGTGGCATGCCCTCGGCAGCCGCCTGCCTGCCAAACAACCCCTCGAAGTCTGGGCGCAGCGCGCCGGCCTCGATTTTCAGATAAGCGAAACCCCTGTCCGTTTCATCGCCAAGGAAACCGCCCCCAAAGGCGCCATCCTGGCGTTCGAGGAGCAGAAGGTGCTCTACCGCGACGACACGCAACAAGCCCTCTCGGTCGTCTCCCAGCGCTACAAGGTCGTTCAGCCCCGGGACATCCTGGAGTTCTACCGCGACCTGACCGAGGCGTCCGGTTATGAGATGGAAACCGCCGGTTGCCTGCGCGGCGGCCGGAAGATATGGGCTCTCGCCAAAACCGGCAAGGAAACCAGGTTAAAAGGCAACGATGTCGTTCAGGGCTACCTGCTGCTGGCCACCTCCTGCGATGGCACCCTGGCCACCACCGCAACCCATACCGCTATCCGAGTGGTGTGCGCCAACACCCTGGCCGTCGCCTTGGACAACGCCAAAGGCGCCATCAAGGTGCCCCACAGCACCACCTTCGACCCCGCCATGGTCAAGTCCCAGCTTGGCATCGCCGTCAGCGGGTGGTCGGAATTCATGTACCGCATGAAGCACCTGTCCGAACGCAAGGTATCCGACCAGGAAGCCGAGAAGTTCCTGCGCACGCTGATGGGCCTGCCCGCGGTGCCTGTGAATCCCACGCAGCACCTGACGCATGCGCGCGGCATGAAGAAGATCCTGGACCTGTTTGCAGGTGAGGGCCGGGGCGCCGATCTGGCTTCGGCCAAGGGAACGGCCTGGGGCCTGCTGAATGCGGTCACGCAGCACGTCGACCACGAGCGCAGAACTCGCCACCCGGATCTGCGTCGGGAATCTGCCTGGTTCGGGGCCGGCGCCGCACTGAAAGACAGGGCGCTGGCCCAGGCCCTGGAACTGCTGGTCTAAGCGCACATCACGACCCGGCCCGTGCGGGTCGGGGCCTTCGGCTTTCTTCCATGGAAGCCATCAACACAAACCTCAACACCACCATCAAGGAGAAACCCATGGGCTGGCTTTTTACACACCAAACCCACAGTCAACTGATCGCCTCTCTCATCCAGCCGCGCAGCGACGAGAACGCAAGTCTCGAAGTGCTGGAGCACCACCTCGCAACAAACGTCCTCTGGTCGCTCACACGGGTGACGGCCAGTAAACCGGGCTGGAACCAGCTGGAGGCGGGGGAGTCGCTGATCTTCATCCGCTGTGACCTGCTGGATCACTCGGATGACGGCTGGGGCTACAAGGCGATGGAGGAAAGCGTGCATCCGTACTACTACTCGTGTCCGCTGCGTTACCTCGACCTGGCGCCAGAACAGTCCGCTGACTGGCGAGCAGGGGTGAGGCAATTCCATGCGGACCAGGCGCAAACCGGCGTCGTCCGACTGTTGTCAAGCAAGCGCAGCTGCTGATGAGCCCCAGGCCCGACCCCACCCATGTCACGTCATAAGCCCCCGGTGATGCAAATCCCCGGGGGCTTTGTGATTTTTCCGTCTCAACATTCATGAAAGGAGTTGCCATGCGCAACGTCATTGCCACTTTGCGGCCGGCTAGTACCCGGCCCGCCCTGAAGCTTGTTCTCCCGTCTGAGTCTGCGCTGCCAGTGCCATTGAACGCCCATCAGGGCATTGAGGCCTCGGAAGCGGCCGCAGCCATCGGACTCGATCCCGTCAGATCGCAGCTGGCCCTCTGGCATGCAAAGGCCAGGCAAGTGTCTGGCTTGCCGGAGCCTGCGGTGTCCCCATCGTGGGCAGAAACCAGTGCTCATTACTGGCGCACCCTGCTGGAGCCTCTCGTGGCCTCGGTCTACACCAAGCGCTCCGGCAACACCTTGCGCCGCATCAACCTGCTCACCCGTCATCCGGTTCACCCCTGGATGCAGGCGCGGGTGGACTGGGCGGTCCTGGGTTGCCCGGAGGTCGATCTCATGCGCTACCTCAGTGTGGGCCAGCAGGACGCCGCCGCCTGGGAAGCGGGGCTGCCTGCGCATGAGCGGCTCAATGCCTTGCATCTGCTGGCGGTCACCGGCAAGCAGGCGGTCGACTTGGCGGTCCTGGTGTGCGGTCAGGAATTGCAGATCCACCGGGTGGTGCGCGATGAACCCGTGATCGCGCGCCTGGTGCAGCTGGAATCCCGGTTCTGGCAGTGTGTGGAGTTGAATCGGCCGCCTGCGGTGCCGGGCGATACCCCCATGCTCAAAACTGAAGGCGGCACTCATGGCTGAGCGCATTCAGGACCCTCAGACAGAGGCCCTTTGTGGATATCGCGTCATACCGCCTCATAAGCCTTCGGCGACGCCAGTCCCCGGGGGCTTTTAGCGAATGGGGTGAGGGTTGGTCCTGGTCGGACCGAGCCGCGAGCTTATTGGGCCTTCGAGAGTTTGCTGGCGAACTCCACCAACGACTTCCGATGATCAGGATTTAACTGTCCAAACCACAGGATCAACTTGGCCAGATCATCGTCCGGTGCGTAGAAGTACGCGACCGGTATGTTGAGCTCCAATGCCAGTCGTTGGGCAAATGCCGTGTTGGGCTCGTGAATTCCGCTCTCGTAGCGCGAAATGCGCGCACTGGCAGTTCCTTCGTCGAGCCCCGCCTTCACACCCAATCGGTCTTGCGGCAAGCCCGCAGCTTGCCTGGCCATGCGCAGGCGTACGCCAAAGATAGAACGAACTGGTGAAACAGGCACCTTACGATATTCGTAAGAATTGGCGCTGCTGTCTCTACGTTTATCGTAGAATTTCCAAATGCTTTCCCGGCTTTGGAAGCGTGGGCGCTACAGAAGTCGCGAGACAAGTAATGGCTGTAGTAACGCCGGCAGCACGGAACCGAGAGCACTTCAACCGCCAGCCGCTGTCCTGGCTTTTGATGGACCGTTGAATGCCAGCCTCCCGACACGACAGGTAACCAGGCGCAGCGAAAGATCCCGTTATCAGAGGACGGTTGATGCCGCTTCGGCAGAGACCACCTCCATGCACCTACACAACAATAAACCGGAAAATTACATGAAAACATCACCCCTCTACAAAGTCCTCCTGGCGGCTTTTATCTGTACGGCTCTGTCCGCCTGCACTGACGCGAGTATCAAGGAGGTCAAGAAGGCATCCATCGGCCAGAGCGACTACACCTTCGGGGACGTGCTGGACAGCCCCAAAGGCTGCACGTCCACCGAATGGGGGCACCGTGAAGACAATGCCCGACCGGTGGTGCAGTACACCTGCACGGCCGACCTGCCGCAGGCCCTGATCGATATAGCGGCACAAGACAATACCAACCGAATCAAGGATTTGTCCAAAGAGCTGGACAAGCTTTGGCAAGACAATCTGAAAAAGATCCAGAAGAGCAAAGAAGACGTAGCGCAAGCCGCCATCCGGGCGGGCACCCAAAAGGACTCCCGGATCAAGCAGGGGCAGGGCGCGTTGCAGGAGGCGCAGGCCCGGCTGGACCAGACCCTTGCGAGTTCACCGCAGCAATACATCGGTCATGGCTCCAGCGGCTATACGCCGCAATTGCTCGCCATGGGCAAGGAGCGCATGCAATTGGACATCAATTCCGCCAAAAGGGAGGTCGAAGTCGCCCGGCGCAAGCTCGATGAGGCCGAGGCTGGCGTCGAGCCGAACAGTGCCTACCGACATCCCGCGTTAGGCCAGGAACGGAGCGCCGCCGAATACCAGGCCATGATCGACGGCACGCTGTCCTGGAAAGACCGGTATTACGCAGCGATCAGTGAACTGGAGGCGCGTGAGATGAAGCGGGCCGAAGAGTTTGTGACCGCTGCGAAGGACCGCAAGTTGCAGATGAGGGTCACCTTCCTTGTCCGGAAGCAATTCCCGGTGGACGTCCAGTCGGCGACCTGGATCGACGGCGGGAAAGAGTCCAAACCGGTCGATGCCGTCTACCTAGCGGCCGCCTTGATGGACCCCAAGCGGCTTCAGGAGGTTCTGGTCGGGGAGCAGCGCTCGCGGCTGAAGTTTGGGGTTAACAACTACGAGCACCTCAAATCGTTTCCGATCGAGTGCAGCGAAAAGATTCCGACCGGCTGTGAACTCAGAAAACAGGCGTCCTGAGCGCAAGGTTGCGGGGACCGGCCACCGCCATTCTTCAGCAGCCGCGGCCCCGTCGAATGCTGACGTGTTGGGCCAATGAATTTGAACTGGCGCAGGGAGGGGCAGGCTTGCCATTGCGGGCGTGGTCCTGTCGTCGCTCACTCATATTCCCGGTCGGCACGCTGCTTTAGGCCGGGAATTCCTACTTCACCACCTCAACGGCACACCCAGCCGGTGTGTCATTCATTTCAACCAAGGACTAACCATGAATTCTTTCGGCATTTTTCATCTTCTGATTCTCCTGATCATCGGGGGACTTTTGTTTGGCGTGTACTTGTATGCCAAGACCTATAAATCGTTGCTAGAGGCCATCGGGCCCGAGTACATCACCATCCATCCCAACCTGCCGTTCCTGATTTTTGTGCCGGTCGTCGGGGTGATTTTTTACATCATGTTGGCGCTTTCCCTCAAAACCGCGCTGGCACGCCTCCATCAGGATGGGCGAATATCGCTGAAGACGGATGCTGTTTCCAAATCGATGCTGGCTTTTTGCGCTTGCATGCTGTTGACCATCATCCCTCTGGTCTCGCAGTTCATGATGCTGGCTGCGCTGATCTGCTTCGGCTTTAACTGGTCCCATGCGGTCAATACCAGCAAGCTGGTTTTGATGGGAGGGGCCAAGTGATACTTACCGTTCTGTAGCACGGTGGAGCCCTGTTCATGGTAGTGCACCGTTCTTTAAATTAGATGGCAGTCAGCCTGGGGTGCAACACGCCCCCCCAGGCTGATCGCCTCTTTTTTGCCGAGATTTCGAGAATTGGGCGGAGGAAATGCACTCTGCTAGGTCTTTACGGCCCTTCTTCATGTGATGCTATGAGCGGAGACCTCGCTTACCAGTAGTCGTCTGGCAGTCAATTTTAATGAGTAGAAATTCCGTTAATCTGGTTTTCAAGCTCCACAGCCAGCCTTGCATCGTCCTCGTCAATAAAAGTTTCAAAAAAATCAACGCCCTCGTCCATCTGATCTTCAGGTCCGTGCATAAATTCCTCGTGGTGCGAAGTTGTAGAGAGCGCGATGTTATTCAAATTTGACTTGAAGTCAACTCAGCAGCTTATGAAGCAGCATCTCATTGAAGCGTGGTTTGCCGGCGGAGATAACTCCGCATTGAATCTCTGCGAACGTCCTGGGCATTCATCGGACTGTCATTGACGAACTGAATGGAAGCAATCAGTCGAATAATAAATATTGATTTTGTGCCTAGAAAGATATGTCTATTCGGGCAGGCTGTTAGATAGGGCGACCAGTGCTGACGCCACGAAGAAACCCAAGGTGGCGTTAGTGCGGGGGCCACAGCAGCCGCAATGGCGACCTACAAGGTCGATCAGGCACGATGCCCGAGTGCAGAGGGGCGCGCGGGGCAAGTCGTTTACCCATGCCGCTACTTGTACGCCCCGCCGATTCTTCTTTATCAAGTAGACGCGAGGACGTCGGCTAGTCTTTCCGTCGCCTCTCTCTTGCCAAGCGAGCGAATACCCCGCAACGCGACCAATTGCGCCGCACGTGGCTTAGCTTTTCCCTGTTCCCACTTATAGATCGACTGCCCAGACACGCAGATAAGTGCTCCCAATTCTTGGGCAGATAAGCCCAACCGTTTTCTCTGAGCCGCTAATCCGCTGGGACTAAATGTCATCCGCAGTGGGCGCTGCGCTACGTCTGAAAGGGGCGCGGCTTTAACGGGTGCATTCTTTGTGAGTTTGCTTACTACTCGCTCCAGATCTGCCAGTCGTCTTTTTAGCGCAGCAATATCAGACCTGTATTGGGCAGAGGCCTTTTTCAGCTGCTGTGTTTCACCTTTGATCTCTTTACGAGCGACTCTCGCGATCTCATTTTTCAAAGCGGTAGCTAGATTCATTCGGCATCCTAAATTTATGAAGTAGATAGATTAATGGACCGGAGTTTAAAGCGATGCATCGATGGCTATTTCTAATTGGACCATCTGCCAGTTCTACTGGCAGTGAATCCACTGTGATTATTTTTTTATCACTACACATCTATGTTTTGGAGGATAGCAGCCGACTACTAGCTTAGCTTGGTAGGAAAGGATAAGAGTGCACGCGCACTTACCCTTTCTCAAGTTCCTAGGGAAACTAAGGGCTCCTCCAAATCAATATTCGCGGGCGGTTCTGGTCAACTATTAAGAATGGAGTTAATCATGGCAACGATGCACATAGGGATCAAAAGTGGGAAACCGGGAAGAGCAGCCGATCATGCCGAATACATTTTGCGAGAAGGCCGCCATAGAAAGGGTGCCAAAGCCCAAGACCTTGTTACCCAGGGCTATGGCAATCTACCCGTAGGAATTCAGGATCCGATAACATTCTGGAGAGCTGCTGACCAAGGAGAGCGAGCTAACGGCGCGGCGTATCGAGAGATCATCATCGCCCTGCCATGCGAACTAACACCTGCGCAGCGCCGTGAGCTAGTCGAAGAATTTATCGACCGGGAAATAAAAAACAAGCCGTATCAATACGCCATTCATTGTCCGAATGCCGCACTAGGTGAGACGGAGCAGCCACATGCGCACGTGATGTTTTCTGACCGGATACCAGATGGTGTTCCACGCGAACCAGAGTGCTTCTTTCATCGCTACAACGCCAAACGTCCCGAAAATGGCGGTTGCAAGAAGGACAGTGGAGGAAGGGATCCGATCACCTTCAAACAGGACGTCGTGAGGAGGCGAGAAAATTGGGCCTTAGTTCAGAACGAATATCTGGCCAAGTACGGGCATGACACGCGGGTGGACGCGCGTAGCAATCGAGATCGCAATCTAACGAAAGAGCCAGAACGTCATCTCGGGCCGGCAGCTATTCGTCGAATGACGACTGAGGAGAAAGCGGAGTTTCGAAGTCTCTGAACTAGACTAAATATCGCTACCAGCCGCCATTACTAGCGGCTGGTAGCGAAAATAACTCAACTAAATTTGAGAACTATGCCCCCAATCACGAGGAATTTGACTAAGTTGAAAGTAAGGGGGTAACGGCCCGTTTCCCATTGGCGGAATGCCTGGAAACACTTGGGGATTCATAACCACCCAGATGGCATTTTTCATTCGATGAACAATGACGACGTTCTGCGCTGAGAGCAACCTCAAGGCTGCATCCATTCGGCGAACACCTCTCAGTGAGTTCGGCCCATACGCCAGCAGATCACCTTTCTGAATAAATCCAACTCCCTTCTCGAGGGCCCAGCGCGCGAGGAAATCCCCCAATTCTTGAGGGTCACGGATCTCGCGTGGAACCTCCGGGTTGAGGGAAAAAATTCGCTTAAATTCCAAAAGATGCCATTCACAAAGCGCCGCGGCCCTATTAAAGGTATCTGCGCTGACTGGCCCTTCATTTCCACTGTAGCAGTGGAAGAGCCCGGCAACCTTGCAGACGTTGGTCGAGATCTTCGTTGCAGCGTCCTTGACATCAGCAAAGTATCCGCCCAAGCTCATTTCATTTTGCATGCGATTGCAAAAGCGAACATCTGCGAATTGAGCGTCTTCGGACAATGCGATTGTTCGTGTTTCCGCGATCTCCCCGGTGGCAGCTTGCACGCCGCCTTTTAGATCCTCAAGTAGTCGTCTTTGGAATTCTTCCAGGTAACGGGATTCCGGTGGTGTGTTCAGTCCTTCAATGCGTGTTCCCGCTGGATTGTCGACGGCACAAAAAAGAAACCGTGCCCACATTCCGTTGTCTCGGCCTAAATATCCTTGGCGTTCCAACAGCCGTTGGAATGTTTTGGGTTGAATCTGAAGCGAGATACTGAGGCGCGGATTTTTTACCACAAAGCTGTCTGAACTCACGCGATCTCGTTGGTAATCGCTACCGTCCCAGAGAGTGTTGACGACCGCGGCTTCTGCTATTAATGGCTTGATCAGTCCTCCTTCTCCGGCTGAATAAAGTATTGAACTGTGTTGCTTCAACGACATGACAACGGCTTGTGCGGTGGCGTCGCGGAAAAACATCCTGATAGTGGGCGGGGCACTGCGGCGATTTTTCAGGTGGCTTTTTAGAGCTTCCTTCATGTCGTCGACATCGTCTCCGTCGTTGAGTCGCCGGGCTATTTCAGACGTCAGGAATTTCTTCTCCTCATTCCAGATGATTTCATCTGCTTTCCAGTCCAACACTGGTTCAGCCATCTGCATTGCTGAAAATGATTCGAAATCTTTGAATGGCTGAAACAGCATGTCTTCTGCAGGCGTTTTCCCTATTCCAGATTCGCCGATGGTGTTTGTAAATATGTTTAGCGGGACGAAGTATCCTGATTTCCTTTCTAGTTTCACTTTGTCTTGGTATGTCGCGGCCAATGCACATATGGTCGTGCACCAGATTAATGGAAGGGGCGTCTTAACCTTTCCACCGACTTCGTATATTAGGTTCGATAACTCAGGCGGAAGAGCAGCTCCAGGGAAGCACTGTGAATTTTGTGGGTGCACAATTTGGGTCTCAATTTTTGATGTGGGTTGATAGGTGCTTGCGTAGTAGCAAGCACCTAGATTTGGCATACAAGTGCGTTTCGACTAGAAGCTCAATTTCCTGGCACCATCAAATAGCTCCCCGTTGCTGAACGCTTTTTTGAACACGCAGTTCCAAATACGCATCAACGGATTCCTCCAGAAACCCGACTGCACGGCCAGCAGACAATTTGATCGGACGGGGAAAGTCCGGATCAGCACGGGGGCCACTGATGAGGGCGTAAATGGAGCTGCGGCCCAGACCAATCCGTGCTTGAAGTGCTTTCATTCGCAGCATGATTTTTTTGCGTTGAGTCGCGACTCCTAGCACTTCCGATGTTGGCGCTGAGTTACTGCCATTGCGGCATGCCATGCAAGTTTTCTGAGGCCCAGAGATTTCTGGAAGCATGTCTGTCTTTTTAACTTTTTTCATTGGATTTACCTTGTTCCTTATGGGGCAGTCTTGTCGCCGAAGGCTGCCAAAAAAATGACTAAATTCGGTATAAAACCGGGCTTAAATATGTGTAGGTCCCATGGCGTTAAGAGAGAACGCGGCCGGCTATTCGCGTTGAGACGGAAAAGAACTTCAGCTCAAGGCGCATAGGCTGCGCCAAAGCTATGAACTATTCGAAATTTACCGGGGGGGCCGGGTCATGGTGACCTCAGCAGTACTTAGGCAGCGTGGCGGCCTATCGCGTAGAAGTAAGAGATAAAACTCTTTACTGTGTGTGGAATGCTGGTTGAAAACCAGAAATTTCCTTGTCACTAGAGGTTGTCTAGCGTTGCTCCGACGGAAAGCTGGTTAGTAGTGCTTAAGACGCATTTGTCTAACCAAGATGCCGACAGGCTTTGGATGATAACGAATTCTGCAAGATACGCAAGCATTCGGTTAAATTTGCCCAAATCGACGGCAAAAAAAGCTTCTGCCCCGAAAAGTGCCTGATTCGCGGCGAACCCAACGAATTTGCTGAGTTGCGGCACGCGTTCTTGTGGGTAGAACATCTATTCTCCTGACAGGTACTTGCGTGATGCTACTTGTTGTGCAACCTAAAGGAAATCGCGCGGTCAGCTCTCTAATCGGAGGAGGAAGGCCAAATTGGAGGCCGCGTAAGATTCAAAATTCATCAAAATCAGGTCTTGCATGGCTCACCAGCTTCGAAGAATTCTTGCCGTCAATATTCGTACGCCTCAGGGAGGGACGCCCAGCTCGCGAATTTCTGAGCTGGACCCGCGCGGTGGCGTACTAGCGATTGGAAACAATGGAGTCGGTAAAACCACCTTCCTGCGATTGATCCCCCTCTTTTTTGGAGCGAAGCCCCAGCAGATACTGCGTGGGACGGGACGCTCGACCCTGGTCAATTTCTCGTTGCCTGACCCGAGCAGTGCCGTTGCCTACGAGTACGAACGAGAGTCAGAGACTGACCTGCGTTGCGTGGCCATGTTTGCCAAGCCTGGTGCTGATGCGCCTCAGTTTTTTATCGTCAACAGTGGATACCGAGAGGATTTTTTCTACGACAGCGTGAACGAGCAGTTTGTCACGCGAGACGAATTCAAATCACGTGTGGAGGCCATGGGCTACCAAGTTTCACACAAGCTTGAGCTTCATCAGTATCGGGCAGTTATCTTGAACGAGCGGGTCTTGACGAAGGAGGGTGCCGATTTGCGGCGCTTTGCGGCCTTGCATTCGTTGGGGCCCAAGGCACTCTATGGGCTCGATCAATTGGCCGCATCGATGGCAACCGAACGGGTGAGCATCCGGGACCTTCGCAACATTGTCATCGACCGCATCACGGACTCCCAGTCGAATGATGGGGGCGCGGAGCATCACCTCAAGCTCGACCGCGGCAAGATCACGACATGGCTGGATGCGCGTGACCACCTGGCGACCGTTATGGCACGAGTAAGCGATGTGAAGGAAATCCGTGACTGCGAACAGAAGATCCGGGTTCTCGACCTGGAACTCAATGGCATGCATGTCGCGGTGAAAGGGGCTCTTCGGGAATTGGTTCTATCCAATGAGCAGTTGAAAGAGCGTGAGGAGACCAGTCAATTGCGATTTTCTGCAAAGACCGATGAGCTGAAAACGGCTTTGGCGGCTGCAGAAGAAGAAAAAACCTCAGCGGATGTGAATCTCGGAGCGTTGAGAACCGAGTTGGCTGGCGCAGATATGCGTGCCAAACACTTCTCCGAAATTCAGGCAGAACAGTTACTGGAAGCCGAGGCCGGCGAAGAAGGGCTTAAAGCAAAAAGGTCTGCCCTAGAAAAAGAGAAAGCCGAGCTGGAAGAAGCCAGTGGAAATTTGGCCAAGGCAGCAGACGGCAAAAGAGGGGAGTTCAACACCAAGGCAGCTGAAGAGTCCTCTGCAATCGGTAAAAGGCTGTTGCAGGAAAACAGGGAATCGAAAGATGCATTGGAAAAAATTCGCTCGACCGAGGCCGAATCAATAGCGACCTTGAAGGAGTCCCCGCGGATAGCGCAAATAGTGTCAGAAAAGTTAGGGATCGCAAGCCGACTCGGCGCACTCAAAGTTGTCATCGCACACCCCTTCGCGAGTAACGACACCCTTTCTCAGAAAGTCCTCGCAGACAAGGAGGTTCTCCGGATGGCGGGCGAGCTGCGGAGCATTGGTCAAAAGGTGAAAGCAGCCAATGAAGCTGCTGCTGGATGCAGGGGGCGCAGCGACAAAGCGATTGTGGGTCTTTCTTCCGCAAGGCGGCTCCAGGAGGAGCTTGCTAGACAAGTCGCGGCGGCCGAAGAAGAGTTAAAACCTCCAAGCGGCTCGTTGCTTGAGTTCATGCGGCTCCAAGAACCTGAGATGTTGACGCTTGTTGCCAAGAGCATTGATCCAGCCCTGCTCATGCGCACCGACCTCTCCCCCGAGCTCTCCGGCATCGAGTCCAGCCCCCGGCTTCCTGTTGGACCGTTCAGCTTCGACTTGGCGCCCGTTCAAGAGCCCGGTTGGGTCAGCATGTCCTCTCTGCGGGAAACCATTGATGCGTTGCAGACGGAAATGGCCGCTGCATCTGACAGCGTCAAAACTTGGGAGACGGCGGCAGCAGAGGTGGCCACTGAGCTTCGCAATCTGATCAAGGCAGCCGCGCAACAGGAGGCGAGTGAATCCGTCTTGACGGAGGCGAACAATAAGGCGCTGGCGACCCAAAAGCAGTTGGAGATCAGGATTGACAAAGAAAAGCAAGAAAGTCTTGAACAGCATAAGGAAGAAGAAAAAGGGCTGTTGTCGCGTGTGTTCGAACTGGACGCCGAATCCGCAGCACTCAAGGTCCTGGATGAGACGGCACGTAGCAATATTGAGAAAGACTTTGCTAGCCAGCGCCAGGAACATGCTGATCGGTGGAAGCAGGCAGAAGATCGCGCGAAACGGGAGCAGGAAGAAATCGAAGCCAGGCTTAATGACCAGCTGGAGTCTCTCGAACGGGATATTGCAAGGGAACTGGAAGGGCTGGGAATTGACCCGATCCGCATTCCGGCATTGAATACTCAGATTCGTGACCTCGGCTTGTTGCTGAGTAACATCTCCAAGAACCGCCACGAGGTTGCCAGCTGGAAAGAGTTCCGGGATGGTGTTCTGCCATCCCTGCAAGCCAAAAGAGAAGGACTTAAGTCGCGGGAGGCAGTGGCCATCGCTGCCGCAACCAAATTGAAGGAATTGCAAGCCCAGGAGACAAGTCTAGGCAATGAAGTCCGGGAGGAGTCCTCCCAGATTGCCAATGCCAGGGCGACCAATGACGGGCGAAAAATCCAGCTGGACGGATTGGCCGAATCCTTGCGCGATTTCGTCCGAAATATTGCCTCGGCGGGCGGAAGGTCCTGGACCATTTCCGATCTCGTGAAAGAGGTGCCGGCAAGCCGGACTGCGCTCAGCCGCGAGGTTGAAAGCCTTAACACCAAGAATCGCGTCCTTCGCAACGCCATGATCGTGCGAAGTGGACCTATCACCGATTGGTTGGTTCATAAGGAAGCGCAGATGCCCGATCGCCAGATGGTTCTGGAGCACGAGTACGCGGTAGACCAGGCGTCCATTCTTTGCCAGTGGTTTGACGGCGCGGAGCACGGACCGTACATCGACCAGATCCACAAGGAAATGCAAGCCTTCCTGGGGCAATCGAGCCAGTTTGTTCGCGTGATGGATCTCTTTGACCGTCGAGTGCGGGCCTTTAATACCGACCTGCAGGCCGCGCTCAGCCAAACCGCCAAGTTCGAACGTTTCCGAGATCTGTCGGTGACAGTCTCTTCCGGCATTTCGCAGCTCGAATACATGAGGGTCTTGCAGCAAATGAAGGATATGGCCAGCGAGATAAATTCAACGCTAGCGACCTTCGTCGCCCAGCGCACAGAACTGCCCACTAATGAGCAGGCACGCTTGATCCGGTCGTTTCGCGACATCATGCAGACGGAGGGTGGCCTGAAGGTGAACCTGGCGGACCAGGTCCGGCTGGAATGCTCCCTGACAGAGAATGACGAAAAGCGCGTGATCTCCACTGAGGAAGAATTCAAGGCGGTCTCTTCGAACGGCAACAGCGCGTTGATCACGGCAATGTTCCTGATGGGCTTCCTGGAAATGACCCGGGGCAAAGATAGCCCCGTGCGGATGACCTGGGTCAGCGATGAGATCGGCCGGTTTGACCCTGGCAATCTCGGCGCATTCCTGGAAACCCTCAGTCTCCACAAAATCGATGTAATCAGCGCCTCGCCCAGCCTGGACCCGGCGCTGGGACGGTTTTTCCCAAGAATCTGTGTGTTCGAACCCACTGGGGAAGTGGCCACCTCGGCCACCTCAGAAGTTGATGGAGTTGCGTATGCGGACTATTAATTCAGCGCTCAAACGGCTCGGCGAGGGGGAGTTCATCTGCAATGTGCATTACCCCGAGGAGTTCGCCGCCTTGGAGGACCCCGCGGGACGCCAGATTGCCGACCGCTGGTGCGAAGACATTGGTTACCGCCTGGCTCGGCTGAGCGAGGAGGGTGCCTATTTCATGGCTTACAGCATCGTGACCGCCGACATGCGGGCGCAGGTACGTGAAGATCTTCGTCAGGTCCGTAACAAGCTTGAACCCATTGTGGGATGGATGGAGACCCTTCGCCAAAGCCAGGGCCAGACACCCAATATTCACGAGGGTGACATGCTGTGGGAGTCGGAGATAGGCGAGGCTGTACGTACCTCGGCGGTGCTTGAACGCCGGTTGCTGGACATGAAAGACCTCAGCGGGGCGCGTATCACTGACACCTCATTGGATCGGGTGCGCCGCATGTTGCAGCATCTGGAGTCAGAGGGCTACCTGGTGGAGGCCAACCCTGCGTTGAAGGGGTATCGCGTGACGGGGAAGATCGCCTACCTATACCAGCTCCTGGGATTCATCGCGGCCAACTCGACCACCTTGGCAGATGACAAACTGGTTGATCAGATTGATACCCAAGGAAGAATTGATGCTCCAGCGCCTCTGGATGTCGCTGGCGGGATAGCAATTCAGGAGCCTCCGGCGCCGGCAGAGGAGCCTCCTCAGTGAGTACGCCGATCAAGGATTGCCTGCAGACGCTCTCCCGTCATTCGGAGGTGATTGAGCAGGGGATGGGAGGTGAGATCTCGATGGAAACGGGAACGCCATCGCCCGTTTTGGTGCAATTGCGGCAAGCCAGCGCGGTCCGGCCGGCTGGAGAGGATGGGTTCAGGCTCCATCCCCGCCTACGTGAGTACCTGAGCGACCACCTGCAGTTGTTCTCCTCTTATCAAAGCCTGGCGGAAATTGGTTCGAAGATAGGGCAGATGCAGGCGCTGTGGAACGAACTGGATGATGTTCGTGATTCTGGAGACCGGGACATTACGGATGCCCTCCATTCATTGATTCAAACGACGGTTTTTGACATCGCCCACGCTCTGGACAGCAATATCCTTTTCTTGCAGACCCGGCTTAGCACGCGGTATGGGAACGTGAAGTCGCTGGATGCCAAGAAAAGCCAGAACCGGTGGTACCAGAAGCAAACGGCCCAATTGGCCGGAGATCTGAATCGCCTTGCTCGTGAGGCGGAGCGAATTGAACGCCATGCCGAAGAACGAGGGATTGCCGAGCTATCCAACTTCCTGAGGCGTTACCTGATCGCGCGCATCCTTCCCTGGCAGCAAGGGCTCTCGGAGATGCAAACGTTGATTCGGAAGGAAATTTTTAGAACCCGGGAAGTCGAAACCAACCACAAGCTGTTGGCCAGAATGGATCTCTTGCTTCGCCAGCAGCCCGCATGGCGAGGATTTGAGGCCGATCTGCCCGAGGAGATTCCCGCTTTCCTGCTGGCCGCCCGGTTGAAGCCGTTTCGGCCGCACGCTGAGCCCCTGGACGGTGATCGCTCGATATCCCAGGAAATGGAGCTGCTCGCCAGGAACCTGCCTCCCAAGAAAATTGAAGTCGAGCAGGTGCCACCCCAACGGTATAAGCGGGTGATCGATCCTCCAAGAAAGCCGCCGGAGACCGCGGCTGCATTGATGCTGGAGCGACTACTCAAAGACCTGCACGCTGCCGGCGGAAAACCCGTTTCTTTGCGTGCTTGGCGCGAGCGCGATCAGGAGATACAGGAAACCATGACAGCCGACATGTGGCTCGTATTTTCAATGATGGCGTTGCGCAGCCGAAAGGTGCGGGTTGAATTGATCCGCAACCCGCCAAAGCTTGGAGAGCATTTCTCCCACACTTTCTGTGATGCCGTCGTTCAGCCCAAGGGCGGCATCGGTCTGAGGCCGACACGATGAAGCCGGTAGAGGTCGAATTTCTTCGGAGGCTGTTTACCGACAGGCCGGAGTGGCGTGTGCTGGGAAAAGTTTCTGGCCGCTTGGCGGACTTGGAAGGAGTTGGCTCGGTTTCTGGTGCTCGCGTCAACTACAGCTCCGCTGACTTTGAAAAAGCCAAAAATACTCTGCTGACCCGAGGCTTTCCTCTGAAATCGCCGCAAGCGGGGTTTGCTCGGAGCCAGGCTCCTGCCGGCGGCTCCGAAAAGACTCGAGCAAAGGCCGTGATGGCAGACCTGGTTGCCGTAGTGCCGCTCAATATGCCTGCGGTCAATCAGGCTCCCGCGCAGGGATTTTTGGCTATTCCCGTTATGGATGCGGCCGCGATGCCGTTTGAGATTCTGCTGGTGTGCGAAAACCTGGAGCCTCTTATGCATATTCGCGACTACGAGTGGCTTGACGGCTTCATCTCTGGTCGACGGACTTTGGCTGTTTTCCGGGGGAAACCGCACCTTTTCAATACCGCAGCAGCAGCCACTTTGATTGAGGATTTGATCCTGAACCGCCCAACGCTAGCTTTTTATGACTTCGATCCCAAGGGGTTGTGCATGGCCGACTCGCTACCTCGCCGCGAAGCGCTTTGCCTGCCGGACTGGAAAGAATTAGAGGCGGCAACTCGAGCGGCCGCGAGAACGAATTTGTTCACCCAATCGGCTCACGTTTCCACTGCGCAGCTTGATGCAACTGCCGACCCGGCTATTTCGCTTGCATGGTCAAGACTGAAGCATTTGACGATGGGTTTGGATCAAGAGGGGTTTCCAAAAGGGTGAAGTTCGAGTCACTGGACTGATGCCACTACGGCTTGAACTGCAACCCGGTGGCATTCCGCCATCTAAAACCTAACGATTGGTTGAGACGTTCCAGGACTCCTAAAAAAGAACATCAATGAAATCCACTCACGGATATCGCGTACTTCGTTTTAGAGTGACTCTTGCATTTTCCAGAAGGGCTAAGCGATCGCTAAAGTAAAGATGGAGGCAGGCGGGGTTTTCGACGGTCGTCGACAAGTTAGTACCGATTTGTTTGAGGTGCGCTAGGGGCAGGATCCGCAGGTTTCGCGCTCGTGGGAATGCTGCCGAGTTCACCCAACACTCTCGCGGCGGCTGAACGATAAATGGGTTGCGGGTGGTCCGAGCTGACCTTGCGGAGGTATTCGGTTGTTTTTTCTCTATTTCCGCTAAATCGGGCGGCGAGCCGTAGTGCCCCTATCGACGCATTTTCGTTTTGGAGCTGGGAGAACGCCTCGCTCAAATTCGCCCAGGCAGAACTTCTGTCGGGGACAGCCAGCAACGCGACTGCCAACGTATCAATGGCCTCGTTGCTACGATCAACGGATATGTAGGCAAACCCAAGATTGTTGATGATTTCCACGTCTGAAGGGTCTGCTTTGATCCCCGCCGAGAATGCCGCAATAGCTGCCTCGTATTGATGCTGGTTGAGTAATGCGAGCCCTTGCGCATTTGCCGCACGAGCAGCCTTTCTGTCACCTCGTTCCGCAAGAGGATTTGAAGGCCTTGTTGAGGCCACCAAACGATCGACATTCTGCCAATCGGCGGCGAGTGCAGCCAGAATGAGATTTGTCACAGGGTTTGCCGTGAGCGAACCTTGAGCTGGTGCCGGTGCAAGTTTTGTGCTCTCGGGGGCGCCGGTGGTCGCTATGGGCTCGGCGGACGGGGTGGTCGCGCCGATTACTGGGTCGGGAGCTTCCACTGGCATCTTTTGAGGCGTGGTATCGACAATCGATTGGGTCTCGGCTGGTGCAGGCATCGGTACTGTATTGAGAGTTGGCGTCGACGAGGCTCTATTTGACACGTTCTCTCCCGAAAGTTTTGGGAGCAGCGCTTGGGTGGGTGGGAGCGCCAGTTGAAAGATATATAGCGGCAGAAGGATGCCCAGCATGACGCAAGAAATCACGCGGCCGGCAAGGAATTTGGCTGAGGAGGTCGTCTCCTGCTTATACCGGGAATGAAAGCTCGGATAGGCGAGCCAAACCCCCGCTGTGGCGGCGCCGGCCACCCCTACCTGGAGAACGTGCATAGGCCAGACCAGGCAGACTGCAATGGCCCAAAGTACGCAGGCTATTGTCAGTCTCAGGTTGAAGGGCACATCTTCCGGGAGGATGTTGTCGCGGTGGCCCGTTTTGTAACGTCGATCGCGTTTGCCGCCTCCTATCGTGGATGTGAATAAAACCACAAACCCACCCAGCACTAAAACGCCCGCAATTGTGTCCATCGATCACCCCCTGATTTGTTCTACTTATGGCAAGATACATCTCGCAACAATATAACTGCTCGGGAGAGAATAATCATGACTGAACAAATTTCGTTTGGCTCCACAAACTTTGCAGACAACCCAGAACCCCGCTGCCCATGTCTGCTGCTTTTGGACGTATCTGGATCTATGCAGGGAGCCGCCCTGCAAGAACTCAACGCCGGACTGAGCACCTTTAAGGACGAGCTTGCATCCGACCCCCTGGCCATGAAGCGGGTGGAGGTGGGCATCGTCACATTTGGACCCGTGAAGGTGGAGACCCCTTTTATTGGCGCGGAGAGTTTTTACCCTCCCACTTTGAGCGCCCAAGGGGACACGCCCATGGGCAGCGCCATTCGCCAGGCTGTAGATCTGGTTAATCAGCGCAAGAAGGAATACCGCGACAACGGCATTCCGTACTATCGCCCCTGGATATTCATGATCACCGATGGTGGCCCTACAGATGAGTGGCAGACCGCCGCTGCGGCAGTCCGTGAAGGAGAGGCTCAGAAATCTTTCGCGTTCTTTGCTATTGGCGTCAAAGGTGCCAATATGGAAGTGCTGCAGCAAATCAGCGCGCGGGCTCCGCTTTCATTGACGGAACTCAAATTTCGCGAGCTATTCAGTTGGCTGTCGTCTTCCCTCAAATCAGTATCGCAGTCAACGCCAGGAACTGAAGTGCCGCTGGCCGCACCGACGGGGTGGGCATCAGTGTGAACTGGCGGATTGCCGCCGCGTCAGTTGTCGGTAGCTCACATTTGGTCCGGAACACAGAGTGTCAGGACGACTGCTATGCCAGCGAAGAGAAAACACTGCAAGGTCAATCAATCCTCGGCATATTCGTCGCTGACGGGGCGGGTAGTGCTGAATATGGCGGTGAGGGTGCCCGAAAGGCTACCGAAACTGCGGCAACTTTCTTCTCCAATGGCATTGCCAGGGAGAGTATCGCGCTAGGCGCGGAGCATCTTAAAGAATGCGCGATGGCAGTGCGCAAGGCAATAGCAGAAGCCGCTGAGCAGATATCGAAAACTCCACGAGACTTCGCATGCACATTTCTGGGTGTGCTTGTGAGCGATTCTCAAACTGTGGCGATACAAATTGGCGATGGGGGAATCGTTGTGGATGTGGGGAATGGCCTGGAGGTTGCCGTAGTGCCGATGGGTGGAGAGTATGCCAACATGACCCATTTCATCACCGACGAAGACGCCCTGAACTTGCTGGTGGTTAAGGTGTTCGATAAGCCCGCGACCCGGGTAGCTGCCTTTAGCGACGGCATCCAGCGCTTGGCACTGAACATGGCTGAGAACACGCCCTACGAGCCGTTCTTCTCGCCATTTTTCGACGTTCTCGCCAAATCTTCGTCGGACCAACGGGACTCGCTGACGGCCGCGCTCGACGGATATTTGCAAAGCGAACTAATCAATTCCCGTACAGACGACGATAAGACCCTAGCTATCGCCGTTAAGGTGACTTAGTAATGGGTGCCTACTTCACGGGGAGAGATCTGCCGGTCCAGCTGGGCCGCCAATTGGGCCGCGGCGGGGAGGGCGCAGTCTTTGAAGTGCCGGCCCAGGCTGCGCTAGTGGCGAAGGTATATCACCAGCCTCCCAACGGGAAAAAACAGTCAAAGCTGGGGTTTATGGCCGCACAGGCGACCGACTCGCTTTTTGAGTATTGCGCTTGGCCGAAAGAGACACTTCACAAATCCAAATCCGGACCTGTTGTTGGGTTCTTGATGCCCAAGGTGATAGGCAAGGCGCCAGTTCACATGCTGTATAGCCCTGCACATCGTAAACAGGAGTATCCAGATGCGGCTTGGGATTTCCTTGTCTTTGTGGCCAGAAACACAGCTGCCGCCTTTGAGACGCTGCACAAGCATCGCCATGTGCTGGGAGACGTAAATCAAGGCAATGTGATGGTTGGCAAGGACAGCAAGGTCATGTTGATTGACTGCGACTCCTATCAGGTCAATGCGCTGGGAAGCGTGCATTTGTGCGAAGTCGGAGTGTCTCACTTCACCCCTCCTGAGCTTCAAGGACGTACGTCATTCGATGCAGTGCAGCGAACAGTTAATCATGACTCGTTTGGCTTAGCGCTGCTTGTGTTCCACCTGCTTTTTGGGGGCAGGCACCCTTATGCTGGGCGACCGTTACGAAAAGACGTCGGGGATTCCCTGGAGAATGATATCCAGGCATTTCGCTATGCCTACGGAAACGACGCGGCAAAAAGGGGGATAAGCCCCCCGCCTAATTCGATACCGATTAATCTGGTTCCTGCAGAGATTCAGCGAATGTTTGTGGCTGCATTTACGGAGCCGGGGGCACAGGGGCAGCGTCCAACGGCGAGCGATTGGGTGCGTGAGTTGGACGGCTTACGGAGCCGGCTCAAACGCTGCGGGCAGACTAAAAGTCACATTTTTCCCACTCATCTAGCGCAATGCCCATGGTGTGCACTGGACGACACGGGTGTCGTCTATTTCCTGGATCTGGGGCAACCTTTTTCGGTGGAAGCATCGAACTTCTCGATGGCCAAGGTCTGGGCGGCGATCGAGGCGTCCTGCAAATACATCCCGCCCGAGATTCCAAAGCCAAGCGATTTCCCGGTGACGGGAATACCTCTGCCGGCGGAGCTTACGAACAACACCGGAAAAACTTTGATGAAAATGGCCTGCGTGGCTGTAGGCGTTGGTTTGTTCGCAGCCTTTCCTCAGGCTTTGATACCCATTCTCATAGCCCTTTGGATCCTCTGGTCGGTTATCGGTGCCAAAGATAATGGTCCTAAGCTGGCTGAGATTAGGCACAGGAAGGAGGTCCTGGCCGACGCTATGAATGCTTATGACAAGCTGGTAATACCGCTTCAGGCCTTGGCTTCGGCAAATGTGTTCACCAATAAGCGGGCAGAGCTAGCGAAGCTGAGAGAGGAGCATGCAGGCTTGGCCGCAAAGGAAGCGTCGGAGCTGGCGAAATTGCAAGCGACTGCCGAAAAGAGGCAGCGGCAGGCCTATTTGGAGCGCTTCTTCATAGACACCGCGACTATTTCAGGGGTTGGGGCGGCAAAAAAAGCCGCGCTGCGTTCGTTTGGCATTGAGACTGCCGCGGACGTCACCTTTGGCAAGGTAAGTAGTGTGAGGGGCTTTGGAGATGTACTGTCGAGGAGCGTTGTGGACTGGCGAGATGCGCACGCCAGTAGATTCAAGTTTCAACCGTCTCAAGCGGTCACTCCTGCTGAAATGAACAAGATTCGCTCTGCTGTCGCGGCTCGAAGACGTGCGATCGAGGCGGCCCTAAAAGCAGCGCCGGAAGCCTTTCAGAGCCAGAAAGCACAGATAGCGATGGCGTTGGCTCATTCAAAACCGGATATTATTTCTGCTGCTAGACGGGTTGCACAAGCCATGGCCGATGATTTAGCGGCTAAGAAAAGTTAGCAGTCTTCAACTGAGGCATGGCCGTGCTTGACTGCTTCCGCCCAGGCCTTGGGCCGCCAACAAACGAAAGGCCTTTGTGCGTAGCTGGGTCGTGAGCTTTCATCCACTCGCCAGCACAAGCGGTGGTCTACAGAGCATTTTGCAACACAATCTGAGGCCATTTATCGATGGCTCTTGCCGGAGCGAGCCCGATCTCCTGGCTTTATTCCCAAGCGTTTCTGGCTTGTGCCGCGAACGCTACTTCGTTCCTCGCGTTCATGTGGGCGACGAGATTCTGTACGTCACAGTCAAGCGTCATTATGGGTTGCCGCGCGCGCACCATAGGCTTATCGCGCATCTGCGTGTGATCGAGGAGTTCGAAAGCCACGATCTGGCGGCCTACTGGTACGAGGTTATCTGCGGACTACGAATACCGAGCAATTGCATGGTATCTGGAAGCCAGCCCATTCCTCTGGATCGCACACATCGCCGGTTAACTGAGCTTCGCAGAACGGACCCAGAACGACGGTTGGCGGCATGGGATCGGGGGTACTGGCTCCGTGCCGAGAGCGTTCCCAAGTTTTTGGCATGCAAGCGAATTTTTAGCGCCACTAGGAACCCGCCTCCAATCTTCGAAGAAGACTGGTTAGAAACGCTCGGGTATGTGCCAAGCACTCAGACGCCGACCGATCATGACCTAGACGAGGTACGGGAATTGGTTCGAAGAGCTCGGGCGAAACGGCGTCCGTCAGTTTTTCGCTCATGACCCCTTCTTTGCTGAGGTTGCCATCAGCGCTCACCCCAGCCAGCCGCTATCGCGACGGAGCCTATATGGGGGCGCTGTTTATCTGTACCGCATTACTGTTTGAGGTGTGACACTTGGCCGCTACGGCATCGGTCGACCATATGTCCTTGCAACACCGAAATTGTTATGTGCTGTGACTCGTCCGACGCGTCAATCCCCACCACCCGGAGGGTGTAGGTGTTCGAGGGCCCTTCGGGTAGTCGTATTTCTTTTACGCAGAGCAATCCAAAACCTATTCCGTTGTAGATAAGGTCATTGATTGCGATCTCTTCAATTGGGGTACGTACGAGATCCCCTGGGTCTGTTGCTGGCATACGGTCCTTTAGGGTTTTTAGACGTGAAGCGCGAACGCTGAATCCGTAAGTTGAACAGAGTTATTGGATCTAGTAAACCGAAAATCGGGGGGACAGATCGGGGTACAAAAAGCAAGGGGATTTTGGTGGGAGGAGCGCCACTGGGGACATTCAAAAAGTGCTGAATTCCGTCGAAAACTGACCCACTTAGCGCGGTGAAAGTTCCCAGAGGAGGACCGACAGACTTTGCCCCCTTTATTTTGAAGATGCCCTTTAGTGCCTATTGGCGGATCCGACCAGCACTGCTGACGATGGACAACTCAACGAAGCTGGAACCTGAGCGCTGTCCAGGTTTAAAGCTGATTAAGTAACCTCCGACATCAAAACTGCTCATGCCGTCCAAAGCTAGCACGGTCCCTTCGCGACTTGGTTTACTGCCTTGGCGGCGTATCGCTTCGGTAATGACGCGGGCAGCGATGTAGCCCTCCATCATGGCGTAACTCACGGGCACGTCCAGGTTGGGGGTCTTGGCAACGGTGTCAGTAAATTCCTTCACTAACTGGCTAGAGACCTTGTATGGACTTGGCGTAACCTGGGCGATAGCCACACCTTGCATCTGCTCCGGCGATAGCCGTTTTGAGAGCTGCTCGATGTCGGCGCCCGAATGCGCAAGCAGTTGCGCCGCGCCGCCAGCGATACGGTACTTTTCTATGAAGCCGGCTGCAGCAGCTCCGCTGGAAACCATGATGATGGCTTGCGGCTGCATGTTCATGAAGGTGTCCACGGCATCGGTGACGCTTACCGTGTTAGCGACGTAGGAGGCTCGTCCTTCGATAGTCGCTTTGGCTTTCTTAGCCGCAGCCTCGGCCGCGGCGATTAGCGCTGTCGAACCCGGACCAGCCTCATGGAAAAGCCCGAGGCGAGTGATGCCGACGGTGGCCAAATGCTCAATGAGCTTGGTGATCTCGTCGCGTAGGCCTGCCCGCACGCTATATAGGTAAGGAGTGTCCGGCTGAATCTCCGACGTACGATAGCCCACCAGTGCGATCTTCTCTTTTGACAACACTCCGGTGGACACCAAGTCTGTAACGTTCTTGCCGCCAAAGTATCCGGCCAAGACCAGTGGCCTGTCTTCGGCAAGCATCTGCTTGGTCAAAGCGACAGTGTCGTCTGGCCTCCCGCCGTCATCCTTTCGCAAAAGAGTGAACTTGTGACCATTGATGCCGCCTGCCTTGTTCAGGGCGTTGAAATGCAATTGCATGCCTGCAGCATATGCGCGGCCTTGGCCGGCCTCCGACCCTGACATCGGGCCGACCTGGCCCACTACGATCTCTGCGGCGAGTGTCGGGCCGACTCCCATCACAAAGCCACCCAGGGTCAAAGCCATCATGATCTTGGCGAAAGCCGACGACAAACAACGGTTGCGCATGGTGAGGGATTCCTTTTGTGCTGCGGATACTGGTTGACCTGCGTATCGAATAGTGGTCAGCCGGCTACGGCGACCACGGTCATTTCCACACGCAGGCTTTCCGTCGCCAGTGCGGCTTCGACTGTGGTCCGGGCTGGTGCGCCGGCCTGTTGTCCTGCGAGCCATGCTTCCCAGACAGCATTCATTCCTGCAAAGTCGGCGATATTGCGCAGATAGATCGTGACCGTCAGCAGTCGTGTGCGATCGCTGCCTACTTCAGCAAGCAAGGTATCGATACGGGAAAGCACTTCCATCGTCTGAGTGGCGATGTCGCCAGTTGCGCTAGGGCTGCCCTTGGCCGTCTGACCGCAAAGGTATACGAGGCCGCCGTGACACACGATCTTGCTGATGCGTGCGTTCGTATGGTGGCGCTGGATGTCTTTCATGGAGGTGTCCTCAGTGTGATGATGGTTTGGCAGGCGCGGCCAGCTGGCCCAATGCGGCGAGGGAGCCCAGACTGACGGGTTTGAGCGGTGCACGAATGCGGTAGGCACCCACTTGTGCGGGCGTGCGGTTCAGCGCCTTGGCCAGTACCTGGGTGACGGTGATGCCGCACATACGGCCCTGGCAGGGGCCCATGCCGCAGCGGCTGAAGAACTTGGTCTGGTTAGGGCCTTCACAGCCTAGGCGTGCCATCTCCCGCACGCGGCCGGCCGTCACTTCTTCGCAGCGGCACACCACTGTCTCGTCAGCGCAGTCAGTGAGCCATTCGGGCGGTCGGTAGAGTGCATCGAGGAACGGACGAATGCCCGTCTGTCGCGCGAGCCGGGCACGCCAGGGTGCGGCCAACTGCTGCGCTCGGCCAGTGTCCAGCTTGCCCAGCGCAACGGCCGCCCCGATGGTGGCGATGGCGCCACTGGCTTCGGCAGCCAGCGCACCGGCAATGGCCGCACCGTCGCCGGCCATGCGAAACCCAGCCAACGAGGTCTGGCCCCACGCATCCACCTGCGCTTGCCACGCCAATTGCGCGTCGCTCCAGGTATGGTCCACGCGCAAAAGCCGACTGATCTGGGTGTTGGGGACTACACCGTGGTGAAGGAGCGCCACGTCGGCCTCCAGCCGGTGGGTCGTGCCACCCGTGGTGAAGGACACTGCCTGCACACGCTGCTTGCCGTCCGTGTTCTCGGCTCCTTCCACGCCTTCAATGCGCACTTCTGTCGCCTGTTTGAACATGGGCACGCCCGCGCGCCGCAGCCGCCACAGCATGCGTAAGCCCTTTGCCAGCAATGCCGGCGCACCCAGGGCGCCCAGCACATGGTGCATCGCCCGGACACGGTTGGAAGCCGCTGAGGTTTCAACGATGCCAGCAATCCGCGCACCAGCCTGCAGCAGTTGACAGGCCACCAGCAACAGCAGCGGACCACCTCCGATCAGAACCACACGCCCGTCGGGTACCTGCGCGGCCGTCTTAAGGGCGATTTGCGCCGCCCCGGCATTGAGAACGCCTGGCAGGGTCCAGCCTGGCAGCGGGGAAGGTCGCTCCATAGCACCGCTGGCTACCAACAGCTGAGGCGCCCGCACATGGAAGGATCTGCCTGACTTCTGGGCTGTTACCGTCAGATCGCGTGCTACGTCCCACACCAGTGTGTCATGGTGTACTTCGATGCCACATGCGGCGAAACGCTGAGCCAGTGTGGCGCCGTGACGGTAGTCCGGACCTAACAAACTGGACACCGCAGGGGGTGCCACGGTCACGTTCCGGTAGATCTGACCGCCGGCGCGTGGCTGCTCGTCGAGCACCACAGCCCGTAGGCCGCACGCAGATGCCATCACTGCGGCGGACATACCCGCCGGGCCAGAGCCGATGATGACGAGGTCATGGGTGAAATTTGCTCCCGTGTTGGTGCCATCGACCTCGTTCAGTTCGTGTGGTCCGCTCATGCCGAATCCCCTGCGCGCCGCGCGCCGGAGGGAAGCCGCACCTGCATGCCTTCGCGTACCTCGACGAGGCAGGACTGCACGTTCTGCGAACCATCTACTTCGACCAGGCAATCGAAACATACGCCCATCAGGCACAACGGCGTGCGCGGTGCACCGGAAACGGCCGTGCGGCGAAATGGGACGACGCCTGCGCCCAGCAGAGCCATGGCTAGGGTCTGACCTTCGCTGACGTGTACCTCCCGGTCCTCCACTCGGATCAGCACGGTTTTTCGCTGCTCTGCAGCGGGAAGATTAATTGGTTTGAACATCGAAACGCTCCGCTTTGAAACCCCGGATTTCCGCCGGTTCGGTGCCGGTACGCATCCAGTCCACCAATGGGCCGGCGTGAGCCGGTGCGAGCGTAATGCCGCTGTGGCAGGTCACAACGAAGGCGCCAGGGCATTCGGTCGAGGCCTGGTAGATGGGATAGCCGTCAGGACTCATCACTCGCAGCGCACCCCAAGTACGCACGATGTTGACGTTGGCCAGCATCGGAAAGGTCCGCGTCGCTCGGGCGGCGATACGCGCCAACTCGCCCAGCGTGGTGCTGTCGTCCATGCCCACCTCTTCCTTGGAGTCGCCAATCTGAACCACACCCTCACCCGTTTGCCGGACGTAGTGGCAGGGGTAGTGAAGAAAGGGCTGGACGCGCTCGCTCACGAGGAGCTGACCGCGCACCGGCCGTATCGGCGCCTTAAGGCCAACTTGCGGCGCCAGCTCGCGGTTAGCCAAGCCTGCAGCCAGCACTACACGACCCGCTGTGTAGACCTTGTTGCCAGCATGCACGTGGAACTCGCCGCCACGGCGCTCGACACGATCGACATTTACGCCGGATACCAACTGGCCTCCGCGGGCTCTGAAACCATGTACCAAAGCGCGAAGAGTCCGCAATGGGCTGACATGCCCGTCCAGCGGGCAATAGATGGCGCCAACCACGTCCGGACCTATGTCCGGCGTCAGCTTGCGCAGACCGTCGGCATCCAGCCGCTCGTACGGGTAGACGATGCCGAGCTCCTTGCCGAGCGCGTTCAGCTTTTCGCTGGACGCAGCCAGCACCTTCTCATCGAAACTCATGCTTAGCCCGCCGGGTTGACGCAACTCAACGTCGACGCCGGTCAACTCTTGCAGTTCGGTGGCCAGGGACTGCCATGTGCGCGCCGCTTGCATCGTCCAGCGTGCATATGCAGGGCGGCCAAGCCCCTTGTTCTGCACCCATATCAGGCCGAAGTTGCCGCGTGACGCGCGAAAGGCATCGTCGCTGCCATCGAGCACGCACACGACGTCACCGGAGCGGGCCAGTCCATAGGCGATGGACATGCCCACCACGCCGCCGCCCACCACGAGGGTGTCGATGTGGGGATGGTCAGTCATCGGCCTTGCCCCGTGTGACGTGCAAGAGAACGGCTATGAGAAAGGTCCGGCAGCAGCGGGTTCATGCTGACCAGCAGGTCTTGTGCGAGGACTGAGATCGCGTACGCCCAGGGCAAGACAGTAAAAATAGACATGATTGGATTCTTTTGAGCAACTTTGAAAGGTCTAAAGGCGACACGTCAGCCGCATTTACCGCTGACGAGATTGGCCCGACCCGTCCGGCATAGGAAGGCGATCTAGAACGTCTAGGCGTTCATGGAAAAAACGGCCTGAATCCTCGAGTGATCCAGGTCATGTTCCCTACGGCGAGATCACTCGGCCTTGATGTTGCGTTCGCGAATGATCTTCTCAAACTTCTCCGCTTCGCTGCGGATGAACTTCGCCACATCGTTCGACGCCATCTTCGTTTCCGGCTCGATTCCAAGTTTGATCAATTTCTCTCGAAAGCCGGGAGAGGCAACGATGTCGCGGATGGCGGTGTTGAGCCGGAAGACGATCGCTGGCGGCGTTCCGGCAGCGACCTGAATTGACTCCCAAGCGACCAGTTCGAATCCGGGCACGCCAGACTCGGCAATCGTCGGGACATCCGGAACGGCAGACACCCGTTTGCTGCTGGACACTGCGATCGCTCGCAGCTTTCCCTCCTTGACCAGAGTCAGAGAAGAGGCAACGGTCGGCATCATCATCGTGACTTGGCCGCCGATCACGTCGACGATAGCTGGCCCGGTGCCTTTGTAAGGAACGTGAATCATGTTTGTCTTGGTCATCGAGAGCAGCAACTCAGAGGCTAGGTGTCCCGCACTGCCGGCGCCATAACTGGCATAAGCCAGCTTCCCCGGTTGAGCTTTCGCTAGGGAAACCAGTTCTCCGACAGATTTCACGGGGACCTGATTGGGGGTGACGAGCCACAAAGGGATGACGCCAAGCAGGGCAACTGGAGTGAAGTCCTTGTAGATGTTGTAGTTGAGCTTTTGCAGTGCCGGATTGATGGCGAATGACGATGACACCGAGAAAAGGGTATAGCCGTCTGCAGGCTGGCTGCGAACGTACTGGGTCGCGATGACTGTGTTCGCCCCGGCCTTGTTTTCCACTACGACTGGTTGCCCGAGCTTATCGGCAAGCGCTGTGGCGAGCAGTCGTGCCGTCGCATCTGAAGATCCACCAGGTGGGAATCCGACTATCAACTTGATAGGGCGGTTGGGATAGGTTTGGGCTTGTACGCAGTGGGTGCCTAAAACTGCGCTGAACACAAGCGCCGCCATCGCGGCCGTGCGTCCCAAGTTTCGCGTTACGTCGGAACGCATGGTGTCTTGCGTGGTAGTAGTTAAAGCTGGGAGGCTAGCGAAAAGCATATGGTGAATTGGGGGCATTAATGTCTCCTTTTAAGTCTGTTGCAGGGATATGCGACGAATCGTATGCCTCTGCTTCGCAACAAACAATTTGAAAATTCGCCACAGCTTATGCTCAAATGCTATGTATGAAACCAACGTTAAATCTTCGGCAGATCGAATCGTTTTACTCGGTTATGCGAACAGGCACTGTGGTGGCTGCAGCTCGCCACATGAACGTCACCCAGCCGGTGGTTAGTCGCGCCATTAGCCTGCTCGAAGCACGTATCGGATACAAGCTCTTCGAGCGCATGGGGCGCAAGCTGGTCGCTACACCTGAAGGCCATGCGTTTTATCGGGAAGCCGAACCGATCTATGGCAGCTTGGATCGGCTCGCGCAGGTAGCACAAGACATTCGTTTTCAGCGAGCGGGGGAACTTCGCATCGCGACGCTGCCCTCACTGTCTCAATCGCTACTGCCCCGAGTAACCACAAGGTTCTTGTCGACTCGACCCAACGTTTCCGTGTTCGTGCAAAGCCTGCCGTCGCGGCAGGTCGCTGATCTGGTTGCCACGCGTCAATTTGATATCGGCCTCATTGAGCTGCCCATGGCGCGTCCGTCAATATCCATCGAGCCGCTGGTGCCGGCACGGTCGGTAGCCGTTATCCCGGCCGGCCATCGGCTGGCAAGCAAGAAGCAGATATCCGTGAAGGACTTGGATGGCGAGCGCATGGTCCTGTTGTCCCAGCACAGTTTCCTGCGCTATCAGATCGACGACGCATTCTCTAAGCTGGGAGTAGCCCCGCACGTGGTTCTGGAAACGCCACACTCCAACATCGCGTGCGCATTCGCGGCTGCCGGCGCGGGGATCACACTAGTTTCCCATTGGGCTGCGGAATCCTTTTCGGGGCCGAACGTCGTTGTGCGACCGGTCAAGGAGGAGCTTACATCGCGATCGGCCATCATCTTCCCTTACCCCGGCGCCAGGTTAATGTTGGCAGAGGCCTTCGTAAAGGACCTCAAAGAGGAAATCCGTCAGTTCAAACGGCGATGACTTGTTAAGAGTGGCACCGTCACCCTCTATTTGGCGGTAGATACCGCATTGAACTGTTCCATTTGAGTAAGTGGGAACAGAAATGACTAGAAAGGCACATCAATGGGAACGTGCCATCTAGTAGCCCTGTGCGCCCCCTTCTGGCGAATCAGCTTACGCACTCGTGAACCCAAGTGCTTTTGGACGGGAATACCTGGTCACTATCAACACCTACCGTCTCAAATTGCTCTCGCGAGAAGAATGTGAAAACGCTGCGAGCGGCTTGAATACGCTCAGTGCTTCTGCGGGGCATAGGGTTTCCCCTCCTATATCACCATTGAATAGGGCGGTCCTTTATATCTATTTGACCTGATATCCACCCCCTCGATACAGTAGCTAAGCACTACAGGTTGTGGTGCCGCTGATGTCGTAGAACGCAGCGTGAAGCTACCCCCTCGCCAGCTCCGGCCGGGACCCTACTACTTCTATAAAGCGGTGAAATGATGAGACAAATTAAGGCATTCTGTTTTTCTCTTGCATTAATTGGCGCGGGTGCCTCTATGGCGCAGCAGCCCACGCTTTATGTGGGTGGTCCTGGCGGTAGTGCGCAAAAGCTATTCCAGGAAAGAATCATCCCGGCTTTTGAGGCCACCCACAAAGTCAAGGTCACCTATGTTCCTGGGATATCCAGCGAACTGGTCGCTAAGTTGCAAGCCCAACGTGGCAAGCAAGAGATGAATGTGGTCATCGTCGATGACGGTCCGATGTACCAGGCAATCCAATATGGTTACTGCCTACCTCTCACAAACGCTCCCGTCTATTCCGATGTTTACGAGACGGCCCGTTTTGGTGGTAACGCAATCGGCGTGGGCTTGGTCGCCACGGGCATTGCCTACAACAAGGACGCGTTCGCAAAAAAAGGCTGGAAGGCGCCAGTGTCATGGCAAGACCTGACTGACTCAAAGTACAGCCAGCGCTTCACGACATCGTCCTTGTCTGGCACCTACGGCGTTCACACCTTGGTGATGTTCGCACGCTCGAACGGCGGAAGTGAAAAGAATATCGAGCCCGGTTTTGACGTCATCGGAAAGAAACTGGCCCCCAACGTGCTGAGCTGGTCTTCGTCGCCGGCCAAGCTCGCCGAGATGTTCCAGAATCGTGATGTGGACGTTGCGATCTGGGGTAGCAGCCGTGTTTATGCACTGAAAAAGACCGGTTTCCCAATCGAGTTCGTTTATCCGAAGGAGGGTGCTGCAGCCCTGGTGCTCGCGGCCTGCCCAGTCGTGCAAAACAGCGCTCCTGAGCAATCTCAGGCTTTTGTGCAGCACCTGGTTTCGCCGCAAGTGCAGCAATGGCTGGCTGAAGAGGGCTTTGGTCCTACCAATAGCAAAACCAAGCTCGAGGGAGAAATTGCCAAAAACGTGCCATACGGACCGGACTTCATCAAGAAGCTTGTCAAGGTCGACTGGGATGTGGTGAATCAGAAGCGTGCTGAATGGACCAACCGGTGGAACCGCACCATCGAACGTTGATCCTTCGGTACCCGCTTTAATTTTCTCTTTCTGGAGGGGGATTCCATCCCCACATGCCCCATGAGCTTCTTATCACTCCGAGCTTTGTCCAAGACGTACGGCGGCGAATCGCACGTCGTACGCGAGTTGAGTCTGGACGTTGAGCGCGGCGAATTTATTTCCTTGCTTGGTCCATCAGGTTGCGGCAAGACGACCACTTTGCAGATGGTTGCCGGATTTGTGATCCCGACTGCGGGCCGCGTCCATCTGAATGGCCAAGATATCACCGATGTTCGCCCTGAAAAGCGGGACATGGGCCTGGTGTTCCAGAGCTACGCACTGTTTCCCCATATGACCGTAGCCGAGAACATCGGTTTCGGCCTGGAAATGCGAAAGCTTCCCCGTCAGCAGGCAGCCAGCCGTGTTGAAGAATCTCTTGAAATGGTCCGACTGGGCGGTTTGGGCAAGCGGTATCCGCGTGAATTGTCGGGCGGTCAACGTCAGCGTGTCGCAATCGCCCGTGCCCTGGCAATACGTCCTCAGGTACTCCTGCTGGACGAGCCCATGTCCAATTTGGACGCCAAACTGCGCGGGGAAATGCATGTTGAGCTGCGTGGCCTTCAGCGGCAGCTGGGCATCACGACGATTCTCGTGACGCACGACCAAGTCGAAGCCATGACGATGAGCGACCGTATTGCCGTGATGAGCGAGGGCAAGATTGCACAGCTCGGAACCCCGTTCGAGGTCTATGACCGACCGGCCTCGGGTTTCGCGTCGAGCTTCTTGGGGCAAACCAACGTTATTCCGGGCCGGGTTACCGAAATGCGAGAGCAATGCGCGATCGTCCAGGCGGGGCCCTGCACCATGCGCATCCCGCACTTGGGGAGCAAGATAAGCGGAGAAGTCGGCGTCTACATACGGCCGGAACGCTTGCGGCTGGCTGCGGCCGGGCAAGGCAATCTGCCTGGCAAGGTGACGACGCGACTTTTCCTGGGCGACCACTGGCTTTATGAAATCGAAAGCGTGCTGGGCAAGCTACGCCTGACATCGACGAATCTGGGTGACCACCTTCCCGAAGAAGGGGAGAGCATCGGTTTGATCTGGCGAGATGATGATCTGCGTGCTATTCCCAGTGAGGGTGGCCATGGCTGACGTCTTAGCACCTCGTCCCAGTACGCCTTGGGTACTGTCGTCGCCTGCGCTGCTCCTATTTATCGGCATCTTGCTGGTGCCTTTGGGGCTGACGGCATTACTGTCATTCAATGTTTTCGACGGCATGCGCGGTATTCAGCCAAGCTACACCTTGCATAACTACGTTGAAATACTCACCGACAGCTATTACCACCAGATATTCATCCGGACCGGGCTTATGGCATTGGGTGTCACCGCCTTGTGTGTGTTGTTGGGCGTGCCGGAGACCCTGATCCTGGCTCGCATGCAGGCGCCCTGGCGCGGTTTGTTCCTTGTGGTCATCCTTGGCCCGCTTCTGATATCCGTTGTTGTCCGGACATTGGGTTGGTCGATCTTGCTCGGCAGCCAAGGCATGGTCAACACCGCGCTGCAGCGCCTTGGCATTGTCGACGAACCCGTACGGTTCCTCTTTTCCATGCTCGGGGTTGTGATTGCCCTGACTCATGTCTTTGTGCCATTCATGGTGATTGCCGTGTGGAGTGCGCTGCAGAAGCTCGATCCCCAGGTAGAGCACGCCGGCCGCTCGTTAGGGGCAACCGCGTCCACCTCATTCCGGCGTGTCGTGTTTCCACAATTGCTGCCGGGTGTGCTTTCGGGAAGCATCATTGTTTTTGCGCTCGCGGCGTCGGCCTTTGCTACGCCATCAATTATTGGTGGCCGTCGGGTCAAAGTGGTCGCAACGGCTACCTACGACGAATTCCTTAATTCCATGAACTGGCCGCTGGGAGCAGCCATCGCGGTCCTACTCCTCATAGCCAACGTCGTCATTATTGTGGGATGCAACCGCATGCTTGAGCGCCGCTTCAAACAGGTATTTGCATCATGAAAGCCGAGATCGGAAAAAACGGCTGGCTGGCTCTGCTGTATCACACCTTCTTTGTGATTTTCATAGTCGCGCCACTCATCGTGGTGGCTTTGGTCTCGTTTACTGACAAAGACTATATTTCGTTGCCGTTTGATGGCGCGTCGTTTCGTTGGTTTGTGGCGATACTGAACACGCCGGACATCATCGATGCATTCTGGCTGTCCATCTGGCTGGGACTTGGTTCTGCGACGATCGCTTCAGCGTTAGCGTTGCCCGGCGCAATTGCAATTGCCCGCCACCGCTTCCGCGGACGCGAGACTCTGACGGCATTCCTCATGTCGCCGTTAATGATCCCGCACATCGTGATGGGCGTGGCATTTCTGCGGTTTTTCTCGTTGGCTGGCTGGAGTGGCTCATTCACCGCTCTGATGCTGACCCATGCGGTGATCGTGCTTCCCTATTCGCTGAGGCTGACCCTTGCGGCTTTGATCGGCATGGATCGCGACGCAGAGATGGCCGCGATGTCGCTAGGGGCTTCCCGGTTGACCACATTCAGGCGTGTTCTGTTGCCACTCATCATGCCCGGCGTAGCGGGTGGCTGGATGCTGGCTTTCATCCAGAGCTTTGACGAAGTCACCATGACGATCTTTGTCGCCACACCTGGAACAACCACGCTGCCAGTTGCCATTTACCACCGCATCTCGCAGATCACCGATCCGCTCGTCGCGTCAATATCGACCGTGTTGATTGTCGGCACCTTGATTCTGATGGTCTTGCTGGACCGGGTGGTTGGATTAGACCGTGTGCTGATCGGCAAGAAGTAACCCTTTCTCTTTAACAGAAATATTTAACAGGCCAAGCCTGTGAAGGACGGCGCTCGTCCCGACGAACGCCAAACCCCACATCGCAGGCAAGGAGAACATCATGCAAACACAAGAATTAGTAGTGATCGGCGGGGGCCTAGTGGGCGCTGCCATCGCCTACGGGGCGGCCCGGGCCGGCGCTCCGGTGACGCTGCTTGACCAGGGCGACGTTGCTCACCGAGCCTCACGAGGAAATTTCGGTCTGGTGTGGGTGCAGAGCAAGGGCGACAAGGTGCCGCGCTATGCGCGCTGGAGCCGTGACGCACTGACGTTTTGGCCGGCCCTGGCCAAAGAATTGCTCGAACTCACCGGGGTCGATGTGGCTCTGCATCAGCCCGGGGGATTCTGGATTGGCTTTAGCGAAGCCGAGATGGAGGCGCGCCAGGTCATGCTGGAGCGAATCAATAGCTCAGTAGGTGGTATTCCTTACGAAATGCTGGACCACGCCGCACTCAAGGCGCGTCTACCGGCCATAGGCCCTGCGGTCGCGGGGGGAAGCTACTGCCCGTTAGACGGTCATGCCAATCCGCTAATGCTCTTGCATGCCCTTCATGCCGGTCTGAAAGCACGCGGTGCGCGAGTGGTCTCCAGTGTTGATGTCACCCAGATTACCCACCAGAAGAACGGGGCCGGGTTTGAGATAAAGAGCAAGGATGGAAAAAGCTGGCGAGCCCCGCGCGTTGTACTCGCCGCTGGTTTGGGCAACAACGAACTTGCTCCTCAGGTCGGCCTGCACGCCCCAGTTCTGCCCAATAGAGGGCAAGTGCTTATTACCGAAAGGCTCAAGCCCTTTTTGCCGTATCCCACCAACAAGGCACGGCAAACCAATGAGGGCAGTGTCCAGTTGGGGTATTCAGTCGAAGACGTCGGATTGGACGATGGCACCACAGTTTCTGCCGTGGAATGGATCGCCAAACGCGCGGTGACCACCTTTCCCGTACTTTCCAGCGTGCGGCTTGTCCGTGCCTGGGGGGCCTTGCGGGTACTTACACCAGATGGCTTGCCGATTTATCAGGAGTCGGCGTCGTGTCCGGGCGCATTTGTGGCGACCAGCCATAGCGGCGTATCCCTGGCAGCCGCCCATGCCCAAGTGATTGGACCCTGGGTGGCCGGGTTGGGTGCCGCACCTGACGCCTTCGAAGTATTTGCAGGGGAACGATTCCTGGACCCCAACCGGAGCTTTTCAAATGCACACTAAAACTTCTTCTCCCTGTCCTGCGCTATTTACGTCGAAAGGGGATTCCCCTTCGGTCCAAGTCACGCTGCAGTTCGATGACCGCCCGATTACTGCTCCTGCAGGTGTCAGTATCGCCGCAGCTTTATTGTTAAACGGGGTAGGGCCGTTCCGGGCCACTCCAGTCACTTCGGCACCGCGTGCAGCCTACTGCATGATGGGCGTGTGTTTCGACTGCTTGGTCGAAGTAGACGGCACGCCTAGCCGCCAAGCCTGTTTGATCCCTGTCCAGGAGGGAATGATTGTGAGGCGTCAACAAGGTGCGTCTGCCCTGGAGATTTCCTCGGGAGGAGAGAACCATGGACGCTAATGTCGTCGACCTCGCCATTGTGGGCGCGGGCCCGGCCGGATTGGCCGCGGCATGTGAAGCAAGTAGATGGGGGCTGAGCGTGGCCCTGCTGGATGAGCAGGCCGCGACAGGCGGACAGATCTATCGAGCTGTAGATGCCGCTAGTAAAAAGAGAAAGTCGGTGCTTGGCGAAGACTACGCTGCCGGCGCTGAGCTGACCCGCGCTTTCGCCAAAAGCGGCGCTCAGCATATCTCTGGAGCCGCAGTATGGAATGTTGGCCGTGACCTGAAGGTGAACTATGTTCGCCAAGGCGCTAACCAATCCCTGCAAGCGCGCCAGATCATCCTGGCGAGCGGTGCTATGGAACGACCGTTTCCCATACCCGGCTGGACTCTGCCCGGAGTTATGGGCGCGGGTGCGGCGCAGATTCTGTACAAAAGTGCTGGTGCGCTACCGAGCGAGCCTGTCGTGCTGGCAGGATGCGGCCCCTTGCTCTATCTCCTGGCTAGCCAGTACCTGCAAGCTGGAGTGAAGCTGAAGGCAGTAATTCACACCACGCAAAGCAGCGACTACTTACGGGCGGTCGCGCACATCGGAGGTGCGATACGCGGATGGCGTGATTTGCGCAAAGGTATGCGCATGCTTGACCATCTGCGCCGGCACGGAGTGAAAGTCTATGCAGGAGCGCAAGCCCTTTCGATTCAAGGCACCGATCGCGCTGAAGCGATCTGCTTCACCCACAAAGGTCAAGCTCACCGCATCGATTCCCCGCTTGTCCTGTTACATCAAGGGGTAGTGCCTAACACTCAGCTTAGTTGGTCGCTCAGAGCCAAGCACCGTTGGAACGAGGCGCAACTGTGCTGGGAGCCGGAAACAGACGAGTTTGGCCAGATCGAAGAAAGCGGTATTTACATCGCGGGCGATAGCCGCGGGATTGTGGGTGCCAAGGCTTCGGCTTCGCAAGGGCGCCTGGCAGCTCTCGCAGTCGCTGGCAAGCTCGGTCATCTTGAAGCGGTCGATCGGGAGAGTCGCGAAGATTCCCTGCGAAAAGAGCTGCGTAGCCAACTCCACATCAGACCCTTCTTGGACGCACTTTATCGCCCACCTGAGGCTCAGCGCATTCCTCAGGATGACTCTG
>Ga0307513_10000577_pt1 | contig 52631 bp, 38 predicted proteins | sample 15_EM_MG_FD_202174 | JGI IMG/M metagenome (GOLD analysis project Ga0307513, IMG submission 202174) | Populus trichocarpa ectomycorrhiza microbial communities from riparian zone in the Pacific Northwest, United States - 15_EM | ecosystem: Host-associated > Plants > Roots > Unclassified | place... | reverse complement strand
AATCTGAATTAACTGGGTTAACCCTTCAAACCAGGTTAACCCGTCAAATCTAGGATTCGCGTCATGAAAGTTTGATAACTAAATATAAAAACAAATTGACGGGTTAATCCGTCAAGCCCGAGATACGTGTCATGAAAGTCTGATAATTAAATAGAAAGAAATTTAACATTAAAAAACTAAATTAAACGAAAAAAAATTAATTAAAAAGAAAAAAAACAAAAAACAAATTCCGGGTTAACTCGTCAAACTTTAAAAAAAGCAAAAAAAAAAAAAATTCAGGTTAACTCGTCAAATCAGGTTAACCCGTCAAACCCGGGATCCGTGTCATGAAAGTTTGATAACTAAAAAAAAATTAACATTAACAAACTAAATTAAACAAAAAAAATTCATTAAAAAAAACACAAAAAAAAAGCAAAAAAAAAAACCCATAAAGGCATAAAAATCAGAAAAAAACAGAAAAAAAATTAAAAACGAAAAAAACAGCTTAGCGTTTCATGGTGGACTGCACAGTGAAACATTAAACAATTTTAGTATATGTTATTAATTAAAAAGAAAAAAAAATTCGAGTTAACTCATCAAACCAAGTTAACCCGTCAAACCCGGGATCCGTGTCATGAAAATCTGATAACTAAATAAAAAAATTAACATTAACAAACTAAATTAAACAAAAAAAATTCATTAAAAGAAAAAACACAAAGAAAAAAGCAAAAAAAAACCCATAAAGACATAGAAAAAGAAAAAAAATAAAAAAATAAAAAAAAACAAAAAAAAAGAAAAACAAAAAAAAAGAAAAAAAAAAGAAAAAAAATTGCTCAGCATTTTACAGTGGACTTGCATAGTAAAATACTGAGCAATTTTAGTTTATTGTTAATTTGATTAAATTAGATGATTTGATAATTCAATCCAATCCACTAATTGATTAACTTAGATATACCTTGTTAAAACTTATTGAGTTAACTTCAAATATTTTTTTTTCTAAATTTTTATTTAAAATAATCTCGTTTTATTTTTAAATATTTTTTTACACAATCTACCAATAACTTTAAAGTTGACTCATAAGATTAAACATGATTGATCAAATAAGTTACTTGAAGTTGACTCAACAACATGGACTCTCGACCAAATCAAACCCCCGAAGCAAGCCTGAAAATTACGATAATAAGCCTGGGGTTGCCATTTAGCAACAAAACAAAAGTGAGCGAAAGCTATTAGCTCTTTTAGTGAAGAAAGGATGATAGAAGGCGACATGTGTGCTCAAGCATAATCTACTCGTGATGTAATTTCTCAATTTACAAGCACCTAAAGCATCGATAGATTCAGTGTTGAACAAAAATGTCTAAATTCAACTTCCATTTTTCAGTACAGGAATCGGAGTTGCTTCTGCTCAACATCAAAGGGGAAGAACACACCATCCCTTTTCCTGCTTACCTTCCAAACATCTTGTATGTCCTGAGCTGAGGGCAATTCAGATGTACACAAATCATCAGCCTCCATCGTTCTTATTTCAAGTTCTACCTCTTAGGCATCTTTTGCAGGCTCTTCTAATAAGATATTTGAGAGCTTCTTCTCTAAACAAGCAGTAGAAGATCCAGATTCCACCTTATCAGCAATAACGTCCCTCTTCACTAACAGGTTAGTTGCTACATCTATAGGCCATTAACAGAGTTTCCAGTGCTAGAGCAGTAGAGCCATGTCCGGATCATCACCTACTCTGTTGGTACTGCTGTTATTAACAAGGGACATATCTGGAGTGATAATAGTTTTATTGACAAAAGGATCCTCATCCAGCTCAAGATTTCCGTCTACCATACTTGCATAAGGCATGAGCATGTGCAAGCTCTTATTGCCTGTAATTTCCCCACTGTCAGTGATGGAAGAGGTTACGATCAATCAGATGCGGATTTGTTGCAACTGAAGCATATAGATAGTCTAGCAAATACATTTAAGATGTCGATGACTAGCCTAAAAGAAAGTATTATCACTTTTGAGAAGTGTTGGATGTGCTCAAATTTAACTAGGAGATTCTATAAACCTCTGACTATAACTAACCAAGATTAGGAAGGTCTAGAATTAAGCTTGGAAGGTGTTTTATCAATTTTCAATATTTTTCTGTTTATTTTTAGATTTTCATCTTAATTTTATATTTTAGATTTTCTTTCTTATTTGATTTAGGATTATGATTTTCCCTTGAGTACGGTTTAGACCCATGTAAAAAGGTTGTATTCCTTTAAGAGGAACAAGCTATAATAGAAAATAAATTCAGTAAGAAAATACGATTAAAGCTTTGGTTGTTGAGAAACTTTTTTTAAAATTCTGTCTTCTTTGTGCTTTGCTTCCCTTTTGCTTAGGATCGGTTGCTTCAGTTAGCATTGAAATGTGTCCTCAATGCAAGAAATGGTGTGGGGTAAATCTCCTGATGCGCCAGACTTACATAGAGACTGCAATAATCTCGACAAGATAGAGACTGTAACCTCTGATGCCATACCACAACGGCCAGCTTCATCCAACAGCTTCTCTAGTCCATCCTGACTGATTTTTTCACCATTTTTCTCAAAAGATCTGTCCACTGCCTTTCACTAATTTGAAATGAGGCATGAGGCATGGTGCTAAAAGAGTGACAGCCTTCTCATAATTCTATTGAGCTGTGGCTTCAAATCCCATTTCAGTAAAGAGACTGGATGAGGGATTTCTCCAGCTTCCCAAATCTTATCGAATGCATGCTCCAGAAGATGACTCTGTATTAAGAAAACAAAAGGTCAAGAGACTCAAATTCTACTCATTGAGCTCATCTGCAAGTCATCTGGTATAGTGGTAGTGGCACTACGATCAAATCCTTTGATGTCGTCAAACATAGTGTTTATGGTCCCAATGTTTGGGACACAATGGGCTTTCATGTGTTCAAAGATAGGTATGCAATCATCAATATGCCTACCATTAGTAGAGGGACATGTTTCAGGACAGAAAAGACTGTAAAGTGAAAACAGAGATGATATGTCTCCTCCTTATTTTGAAAGTACAAAATTCTCTCCTAAACTATCACGGGGACAGATTTATTTTATATCTCTCTTTATTTCTTCAATAAAATACATTGCTATCTCTTTGTATTTGTGCTTTTTATCCCGAAACAGTAACCAAATGCAAGACACGATCATTCCAGTGAGAAGCCTCCAAAAGGCTTCTTATGACAGAGTCTTTCCATTTTCTCAACTTGGCATGTTATTAACATATGTTTTGTGGCCCATAGATATTAAATAAAATGCAGACATTGAAGCTACTGAAGAAAAGAAACCAAAGAGCACATGGTTCAACAACGCCATAACCAAGCAAACTTAAGAGTCCAGAGCAAAGCAATCAGTCTCTAGAAGTGAAGATCCTAACCTCTAGCATAGCATCCTGTCACCTCCCATTGTAGCAAAGGCAGGCATAGTATACACTGGCCGCTCCAACTACTCCTCTTTGTTCCATGTCCCCATCACCGTTTCCACAGCTTCATTGACTCTACCTTCCTCCCAAAATGTTCTCACAAGAACTGAAAGTCACACTATACAAAATGCATGAGCTACAAAATATTGTAACATTTCGCATATTAGGCAGCGACTACATACCTTCGTCTGTAAGGGCTTTTAGAGATTCCCCGCTTCTGTTCGCTTTCCTGTAAGTATTCGTGGACTGATTCGTACTTCCCGGAATGCAGCATTATCTTACGACAAGCATAATCTGTTACTAGCCGAGGTTGGAAAGGCCTCCAACTTAGAAGATGTTTGGCAGTGGGGTAGTGGTTACTTTTCAAATAGCTTTTCGTGCCGAAATACATGCCAATGATGTTTTTTTTTATTTTTTAAAAATTATTTTTGACATCAGCACATTAAAACGATCCAAAAAGTACAAACCGCACTCAATTTTAGCAAAAAAAAAAAAATTTAAAATTCGGTGAAAAGCAGGTTGAACCGCAGAACCAAACGAGGCTTAAAAGTTCCACTTCATGAAAAGCCATGATACCCCCATATATTGGAAGTGGCTGAACAAGGTCTCCACTATGACATATTCAGTTGAAGGGCTTTTGATAAACCAATCCCAGACATCAGATCCTTTTGGAATAATCCCTGCTGGACAAATTGTCAACGGCACCACCATCTTAGAATCGCTCAATATTAATACCACTGCCATATATTGGAGGTGGGAGAAGGTGCTTGTGATGTTGGGTTGGGCCGTTCTATACAGGATTTTTTTCTACATAGCTCTTCGATTCTTTTCAAAGAACCAGAGGTCATAGAAAATCATATAGGGGAAGTAGAAGTTCCTTCATTGGAATTGCAAATGAGATCCTGCATATCCGTTTATTTGTTCTTACATTTTGAGATCATATGCACTGATACCTCTGGAGAAACAATAAACTAGCAGCTCTTGACTTGTGCTTTTGTGCTCTAATCAACTTAGACAGGTTAGCTGTTGAATGGTTCTCTCCACTAATGATTTTCAACCTTGATCTTCAGCTCTATTGGATCCGTTAGCAGCTGAGAAAAATCCAGCAACCTACTGTTAGAAACTAATCTCAAAAGTTTATGAATGTTGCAAGGTTCTATGTAGAAGCCCCTGAAATAAATTTCTGCCCAGTGCATAGTTTTCTGGCATGCTTTCTTATTTAGACAAGTAGAAAAAATTCAGAAGGCTATTAAGCTTGTGGTAAAACTTGGTGAGACATGGAAAATTGTTTTAAACCAGAAACTAACTTGCTGTCAGCATGTCTTTTACGAGGTGGAAAACTGAAAAGCATATTAGCTAAGAACAAATCTTTCAAACATTGATGAAGCGTTTAACCAGGATCTTCAGGGTCTTTCACATGTCAATAAAGAGAAAATCCAATGATAGTCTTGATTATTCTTACCAAGGTTCTACCATTCAAGAACCTAATAAAATCAATCAATGACGAATAGAGAATTTTTTGGATGTGTATGATTATCTTGTTGTAGTAATCCTTCGATATTAACTATGCGAACAGTCAACTTTTATCTTTTAATTTTGCATCGTCATGGATAACGATACATTTCAAAGCTTGAACTGAGGCTCTTAGGGGATTTAAAGTATTTACAGGGAAAAGCTTCTGGTGTTTTGAAATTGGCTTAGCGGAGTTGACACAGGAAACACTGGAAATAGCATCGGTTATGCTGCCTATACCATCTTTATGCTGGCAACCTATGCTGGGAAGAAAGTACATGTACATGTTTTCTTAGTTGCAAACATATAGGCAACCTTTTCTCTTCTCTTAATATGCACAAGGAAATATATCCGATGTAAGATGTACTGGTAAAATGGCAGGAAGTGGCAGTGAAGGTCCTGCCATCTACTTCAACTCAAGCAACTCTGGAATTCGTGAATGAGAAAGGCATTGCACTCACAGTCTTCTATTATTCATACAGCAACTCAGCATTTCTCATAGAAATATCAAAAGTATTATCTTCTTGCTCTCTTTTCACCAAATTTTAATGTTACTGATTTTGCCAAATAACATCTCTTCAATATTCCCTGGTCTCATCATATCTAAATAGAAGATTCATGTATTGACACAATCCAGTGAAGTCTGCAACTATGGTTCTTGTTTTAATTTAATGTCTACTCCACAACTGGTATTCATTGTCGATGTCTTTTGGGCATGAGAACCTGTTGCCTATTCTTGGTTAATGTTGTGAAAGTGATCAACAAATTCTCGTTTATCCATTTTTGTCCAATGGCTCTCGACAAGATCTCCTCTATGGTACTTTAAACCAGAAGAAAAAACTGTTTTGACATGGATCTCTTCTCAACAACTGGTCCCTTAACAGGAGAAGCAGCGAAGAGAAAAACTCTTGCCTGGCCAACCAAACCCTCTATTGCTCTCGGTGCTACTCGAGGCAAAATTGAACAGGTGAATGAATGCATAAAACATCGGCAATTAATCGGTATGTTTTGGAAACAATCGGAAATAACTCGGCAATAGAGATGATCGGGCAATAAATCGGAATATAAAAGGATCTGTGTGGCGACTAATTTCGAATCATCGCCAAAAGATCGGAAAGTAATCGCGATCTGAGAATTTACTCCGCATTTGATCGGAAAGATATTTGGGAATCAATCGGTAAAGGATCGCCATCTAAATAATCGTCTTAATTAATCGCGAATTAATCGGGAATGACGATTAATTCAAGAATGAATAAGCAATTAATCGGTAGCTGAGTGAAAAAATAGGAAGCAAGCGGATGCCTGATTTTTGGGCCTTGAAGAGAGAGATGGCTAAAAACCTTAATCTTATTCTGCCTTTTCTTTATTTTTATTATTTTTTAGTTTTGTTTTTGGCAAAATATGAAGGGCATTTTGGGTAAATTAAGTGGGGATTGAATAAGGCATAAAATCTTGTTAAGAATGGAACTATCAAAGGACCTGTTGTGAAACAGATGTCTTAGATTGTTGGACATTTATTACAAGTTCTTGTGGCTTATGGGACTATTGAGAAAATTAACCGCATTATTTAAAATATTTGTAAAAAATTAATATCAAATTAACCAAACTGAACTGAACTGTTTTTATTTTTTTTTTATTTTGACTATAAGATTTAAAACAAAGATTAAATTTAATTTTGATTTTAGAAACTAAAATCAAAACAACCCAACAAAAATAAATTGAAAAAAACCCACTAAAAATTAAAAGTCTATTATAAAAATAGCACAACTAAAGAACCCATGAATTAGATTGGACGTACTAGGTTTTAAAAAATGCAAATCTTAACTGAACTAATGATGCATTAGGATTTTTTTTAAGGAAAAGTTGTTGGTTTTCTTAGTTGTTTTTCTATTTAGTTTAGAAAATTAAATAAAATACTCAATAATTTTATTTTTTCTAGTTTGTTTTGGAATTTTATTATTTTTTCATTTATTCTCAAGTTTTCTAGTTTGTTTAAGTTAGTTTTTTTTACTTTATTTAAGGAGTTGTAAACTTCTTAATAAAAAAAATTATTTGAAGAGAAATATTTAGCAATAAAATTATGAATTAAGATTATGTGTGACAACCTTATTCGACTTCTATTTTGTCTTATCTAGTTTGCTTTTTTATTTGTGTTTCTATCCATGTAAGTTGATATCGGAGCCCAATGATCTTAATGGTTATTTGCTTCTTGTATGTTGGAACAACCATATGATTGAAAGAAGGTAGCAGACCAGGATATGCCCGTGTAGAAAATGATAAGAAGATTCCTCTCGATAAAGAGAGAAAATATATGTGGAAACAAGTTGCAAAACTAACTTGTCAGTTGGCTAATGTGAGGAGCTTGAGTAATGATGAGAAGAGTGATCACGGATTCATGACTAATTTCAAAAACCCGTTTCGAAGACATGAGTAGAGAAAATAATTTCTTAATCAAGATAAATATGATGTTGAGACTGAAAGATGATTCTATTTCCTTTATAGATTGGAATAAACCATCAAATTTTGATGAGGATGATGTTGAAGGAGAAGATTTAAATGCAATTTTTTTTTATGATGTCTATAAAAGGGGAACAAATTTAGAAGTGATTCTTAATGAAATACATTGCAAAGAATGTGCCTTACAGGTGCTTTAACATAATTTTAAAATTGATAGGATGAAAGCTGATGTTCTCATAGTTTAAATAAAATTTGTGAAGTAGATTTTTAAATCTTCTACTCACTATAAGAATGGTTTCGTTAGTAGAAAAACTAAAAATATTGTTGACAGATAGAATGTTTTGTTTTTCTAGTTTGTTATATTCTTTTGCATCAACTAATTAGTTTGATTCAATTTAAACTTAAAAATAAAATCGATTTGTTGTATCATACGTAAGCCAAAAACCATCTTTGGCTGAATCCTAGTTTATAACTCCATCATTCTGGTACTACTCAACACATGTTTTGCAAGAAGTGAAGTCTTTAGCTTTGGGGTGGCTTTGCTTGAAATCCTAAGTGGCCAAGAGACTCACAACCTGCACAGGCTACGAAATGAGTATCGCTTGGTTGAATAAGAGTCCGTTTATCTATTTTTTTTTAAATACTTTTAAAACCAAAAACAAACAAACTGTACCTAAGTATGTCTTTTAGGTCAAGCTTAACTTCTCGTTTTCAAAACTTCGATGGCTATGGTGCCTCTCTTGTCTATATCATGTATAACTAGCATGTCTGCCTGAATTTCCATGTAAACCAAGGAAATCACTTTCCTGCAGGCAAAGCCTTGCATAAGGGAGTCAAGGACTGATGAAATTGTGGAGCCTGGCATAAAGAGTGGTTAACATGCTGAGGCAACGTGGAGAGTGGTGGAGGTGGCACTAGCATTCTTGTCAACCTAAACAGCCCAAGCATAATGACAACAGTAGTCTAACGTATAAATCAACACCATAGATACTAATCAGGAAGAGCCAGGTGCTAAAGAGCTCCGGCAAGTGAAATTCATCAAACACCTTGGGACCAAAGAGGCAAGCAACCACGGAGATACAACAGAGGATTCAAAACCAAAAACATGAAAATCCTACATCAAAAGAACTGAAACCAACATCAAGAGACATAAACAGACCCACTACCACAAAATACAAACCAAAATAACAAGGAGCAGCCAGCAACTCTAGCCAGAGCAGACACAAAACCAATGGATGAAAGAATCATTTGGCATTGCTGTTGGGGTGGTGCCTTTTTTTCTTAAGAGCATGCATCAAATTGATGTTTTTCTAGATAATTTATAAGTATCAAATTGATTTTTTTAGCAATTCTGACCGAATAAATAAATAAATAGCGCAAAATCCAAATCCATCAAGCAAAAAACACAAGCATTAGTGATAAAGCTTCAACCTTTTTCAACATTGGGTAGTCATTGAGTTGGAAATCATCGATCCTTAAGACGACAACCTAAGAGGAAACCAATAATTCCACCTTCAGTTCATATTCAAAGCATTGATCACATCTTTATCAATATCTGAGCAGAATCTTCAGCGGTATCAACCCTAAGCTAATATCGAAGAAAATGAACAATAAACATACAAGAAACTGATAAATAACACCCCAAAAAAAAATTAGTAGTTGATTATTACAGTAAGAGAAACCCAATGGGAAAAAAAAAAACAGAGATCAAGCGGTGGTGGTAGTGGTGGAAGTGAAAAGAGAAGGATTTGAAGTGGCCGTGGAAACTTGGAGTTCGAGAAGCTGTAAACGACGCTCCAAAGTATCAAGCTTGAGATTGAGAGAAGACAATTTGGACTTGGTGGTGGACTCAAATTGGATGAGGAAATCGAAGAGACGACGGATGTTGAGAGATATGTGAGATATGAATTCCCTGTTCTCCCAATCTGCTTGTACTGCTATCCCTACGTTCACCGCGTTTGTTATCCCTCCTCCGCCTCCTCCTCCTCCGCCTGCTCTCGCCATTTCTTCTCTCTCTCTCTCTTTTTTTCTCCAGATCTGAATCTTATCGACATATCAGTCTCCTACTTATTATATATACGGTTATTCATTTGTTTTTTCAACTTTGTCCCTATAAGTTCACCAATGTTTCACTTCTACACTTATGATTTATCATTTTTCAATTATATATATATATATATATATATATATATTCTCGTAGCCTTCTACAGTTCTACATAGTTGACAGACCAGGCTTGGGACTAGTCCAGAAAAATGCTTGGAGCATCGGATTAATTCTCTCATCGGTTATAGAGTCAATTATTTTTATTAAAAATAGTGTTATTTTATTTTTAAAAAAAATTTATTGAAGTTAATTTAGTTAAGATTGACGTAATTATATGATTAATCTAATCGAGCTGATTAGATTTTACTAGATTAATATTTTTTTTTCTGGTTCAATTTAATACTTGATTCGAGTTAGATTACGAATAATAAGTTTTCTTAGTCAATCTATTAAATTGAGTTTATCAAGTGTGATATTATAAAAGTTCCAGTGTTAAATAAATAATTTATTTTTAAAAGTTAGTTTATGAGTTTTTTTATTTTTTATTTTTACAACATAAATGTAAACTCAAGAGAAAAAAATGAGAGAAAAGTAAGAAAAACAATGAGAGAAAAAAGAAGAAGAAAAATAACTTTTTTTTGTTAGTTAGTTAATGGTAAGGGAGGAAATTGAAACTTTCTGGAGAACTATAGGGGCTATATTAAAAAGTTTTAAACTATAGATATTAAAGTGAAACATTAATGAATCTATAAGGGCAAAAATATAGCTTACCCTTTGTTTATTTTTAATGCAGCTTTTTGCTGACTCCCTTTCCCATATCCACCTAAAATGGGGTCAGTTTTTGTAATTGTGGCCTTTAATTCTCATTTCTTTCCTTAGGTTTAACTCCCTAATAAACACCCAATCTTTTCTTTCTTTCAAGGCAAGCCCTCATTATTACATTTCACTTTTCTTTTCCTTTCAAGCTTCAATGTGTTGAGAGCTCAAACATACAAGAATTTAAATTTAAATTTAGTTATGGAGGAAAAATTCATTGACTAGCACCTTCTTAAGTAGTTAAGTTTTTTCTTCCTGCTTGTTTATTATGAATTATTTATTTATTTAAGTAGTTTAGATAATTAAGATTTAACCATGTTTGTCACCAAAGATAGATAGAAGGAAGAGTAGATTGAATTAAATTAAAAAGAACGAAAGAAAGAATAATGTGCTATCCATTTAGATGTTTAGTTAATAAGAGCGAGAGCGAGAGAGAATTGAAAAATCCCTTCATCGAGTCTTTATCCATATTGTCAGAGGATAAATATTCCTAATAATTCCTTTATTTTTATTCATCCTTCTCCCAATTCCACTCGAAAAACAAATGCAAGTTATTTTAAGGTTAGATTGCTCTCTGATCCTACTATCTACGTCCATTGCAACGTTCCATTTCATGAACAAAAGCCATTAGAAAAAGGCAAAGAAAAGCAACCAAAAAATAAACATCACAAGAATCATCTTAAGAGGTGTTTGAAAGGAGAATCATTACTACTTGAATAAAATCATTTTCCAAGTTCATTGTGCAATAATGATCTATTGAATGAGATAAAAAGGGCTTGGACTTCGACGACAAGAATATCCATCAGGAACCAGATATAGTTTTGTCACTCAATTTGAAGAAAGAACAGCAGCCCGGGTACCATCTGGTATGAAAAATGCGACTTATGCAGAGGTTGTCACTGATAACAAGCCATTGTGCCTGAGCAGTGCCTCTGGCGAAGGTTCACGCCCTCGGAACTCAACAAAAACCTGGACGTTTCAAAACAAGGAAAGTCAAGTTCAAGAAGATGGGAATAATTAGCAAGGAACGTTTGAACATCCTACTTGCTGGAATTATTAAATTTCAAAATTTTGGATGATGTGATTGAGCTAACAGTTATGCTTTTTTTTTCAGGCCAAAAAATTCGAAGGTTTATAGTTAAACTGGATAAACCAGCGCAAATGTAGGCCAAGAATTGAGGTTGTATCAAAAGGACAGGATAGAATAAGAGAGCAAAACCACACAGAAGTTATCTTATTGACAGCTTGTGAAGAGAGGGAGCATAAGTAAATGAAATTCAGCAGGGAATATAGTTTTTACTATCTAACCTCTAGTGGCGCTTTTCCACCTCCAAGAGCAAGAATGGTTTCCCGGAACTTGTGCCCTGTTTCTTTAACAGCCTGTTGCATCACAGAGCTTCGTTATTCCAAGCTATACTTGCACCAAATGCAAATGTGAAAAAAGAAAAAAGACCTTGTTTTTTAATAAATTGTTCATGTCAGTATTGGGTTCCTATTATCATAGTATAGCACTCATTATGACGTAACAAACTCCAACTAAAGGCATTGATATGGAAGAATTCTTGGAACTAGAGATACAATTTCAAACTTAAAGAGGCTAGGGATCCCATCTCAAATTCCACATGGAATTTTAATGTCAAAACCCATTTCATCAATATCCCCAGCCAAAAATCATTGCTATTTATCAGAAGGATCGATTATGATTTTGAGGTAGGATTCTTAGTCAACTCCTAGATCGATGAGATGAAATAGAGATATTATGATTGGTGAGCTCCAGGAAGGACCCGTCAGGGAGAGTTCAAACACTCCAATTAATCTTGACACAGATCACAACCCACCAAGAGGATGCATGAATGAATAATCAACTAGGTGCAATGTAGAAAGAGAATTTCTATAATCAATGCACACAAATCAAAGATGGAAAATTAAGAGTAAAAGATCAGTGGCAAGGCTGCATAGGTCAGTTGGACAGCCCTTTATCCATACCTTGTGGTTATCCAATCCAGCATCCTCAAAGGCTGAGAAAGCATCAGCAGATAATACCTCAGCCCACTGCAAAAAAGAATTGCCTTTAAATATCATGCCATAGAGTGACAAAATGAGGAGAGGAAACAGAATATAAATTGCAGTCAAACTTCCTCATTTTCTTTGTGTGTCAGAAATAAGGAAGAAAACAGAGAATTGTGCAAGCTCAAGCCAGACTTTGGACCTATAGAAGGCTAAAATTCAAGTCACATATGGAGAGCCTACAAGACGATCATATAAAAGCCGAGGGAGAAAACTTCTAAGATATTCAATTTTCTTAACTAACAATGATTTGAACTGCTATTAGCATAACTAAAATTGCAACATTCTTTTCAACTTTAACTGCAGTTATTGTGTGCAAGTGTACAAGTATTTTGACACATACCTTGTAACTGTAGTATCCAGCTGCATAACCGCCTAATATTCACAAAAGGTATAAAAATCAAGGAAATGTAAAAGGGGAAGGATGAAGCCAAGTAAAAAAACTGAGAAATCCAAATTAACATTACAGTCAAGCAAACCTGCAAAAATATGACTGAAACCGCAGAGGAATCTATCTTCTGGCAAAGGAGGGATCACTTGTGTCCTTTTAGAGACCCTTTGGTCAACATCATAGATAGACTCCAACGCACCTGGTATATATTTTGTATGCAACTCCAAATCTAAACTTGCAAATTTTATCTGAAAATAAAAAGTGAGTGAGCATTCATTCCGAAAACTAAACTATCCAAAATACGGTAAGCATTTCTCAAACATAACATTTTCACTCGAATATGTGGGAAATTAGAAACCATATATAATGTGATGAGAGGGGTCTATTTCCATGATCCTATCTTCTAAATCCACAAAAATGTTAAACGGGTTCCACGCAATATTTTTTTTAAATTTTTTAATAGACACCCTTTCTCTCTTTAAGTACTGATATCAAGTTCTTTCCTCACCCCCATTTTATGCAAGGAGAAAGAGGAAAAAAGAAAGTCCATGGTTTTTCCCCTTACTGTGTCCGCCAGTAAATCCTAGTCACAGACTACACAAAAATCTTACAATGGAGACAATGGCACCAGGAAGAGGAACATAAAGAAAGCCAGGTTTTTTTTCTTTTACAAAAAAGCCAGTTGAAATTTCTCAATCTTTTGTTTGTTGAATTTTTAAAAGAAATTCAACAATGGCATGCTCAAGTTTTGAAGACCCAATGATTCACTTCCACTGTGTTTTTCTCAAGCTTCTGTATGGTTTTGTTGAAAGACAATACCGAGGTGATTTTAAGCTCAAAAAAGAACTTTGAACCTGCAAGTTCTCAAGTTGCAGTTTCAAAGCCATTAGAATCTTTACAACTGAAATTTGTGACAATTAAGAAAGGAAAAGGAATGTGATTTTCCCTTATGCCTTGATGAAGCTGGTGAACAGTGAGTAGATCACCACAGTGGAGGTGAGGAATTTGACTTCTTGTAGAATTTGAATGGTGCCAGGAGAGAGGAAAAGAACTTGCCTAAAAAAAATAATAAAAAAAGCACGCAGGTCCATTTATGGTTTTCTCATGGACTTAGAATATAAGGTGTAAAAATTGACCGCCTTAATGTCATATACATGATAATTGTATAATGGTAACGGAAATAAGTATCTCAACAATCTTGAAACTGGAAAAAGGAAATGAGACCTAAAATAGAAAGAAAAATCTAGTAAGAAAGGCACTATCCTCAGATGACTACTGACAAACCAAAATGAAAGTAGAATATACAAAAACTTAAAGCCAGAAAATTGCAAAAGGAAAACAATGGAAAAGCACCATTATAAACTAATTACCTGACGAAGACTAAAGGACCCTGCTCGAAAAGTCCTTGCAGCAAGAAGCTTCAAGTACACTTCTTCGGGGAGACTTTCCCCAGTTTCATAGTGCTTTGCAATGCCCATCAAAGTTTCCCTGCAGCAACACAAGTACATACATACTAGTTACGTAAATTTGTAATTGATACTATCTAAATAGATGAGATCCTTCAAGAACATTTATATAAATCCAAATCTCCATGATAGAACAAATGAGTAATTTATAAATAAAGTTACATCATAGCACTTGTCATTGGAAAACCACAATTCCAATGTCTTGCTATGTGAGTGAAGAGAAAGAAGCTATAAGAAACAAACCAGACTGCTGTAGCCAAGGAGCGTTTATCCATGGTAAGGAATGAAATAAAAAGGAAGCTTAAGAGCTATATTCATAATCATGAACCTTGTACTCACAGCAATTAATCCTTTTTCTTTCCACAAAGCTGTTTGAAAGAATTATACTACCAATGCTATGGAAGATCAATCTCCACTGTGGTTCACATTATGTTACCTGTGATAACACCAATTTTCCATGAACTGGGAGGGTAATTCAACAGCATCCCACTCTATACCCCGGATGCCAGCAACAAGACCCTCATCCTGCTTGGTTAGCATATGCTGGAGGGCGTGACCAAATTCATGGAATACAGTCTCAACCTGCAAAAAGTGTCATCAACCCTCGTAACTAGGTTATATAATATATAAAACCACACCACTCACTGCAATATCCATTCCCATTAGTAAATTGCATGATATGCCTTTCTTTCTAAAACAGCACCTAACTTCCCTTTCGCAAGACACATAACTCCATAATAATCAACCAAATCAATGCAGTATAACGATATAAAATTCTTCATTCCATGAAAGCCAGGTATGTGATGGTTAGACATGTTTTCCATTTCATTTATGTTAAGGAAAATATACACATGTTGTTGCACCATTACACCGATATTTTGAGTTATTGTGTCTGAAACTTATGTAGGTTTCTGCAGAGAACAACCATATCCCTGATCTAAAAATCAATTTTAACTTACCTCCCGAAATGTCATCAGGCTTGGTTTGTCCCCAACTGGCGGTGTTTGGTTGCACACCATGTGGGCAATAGGCAACCTTGGAGCAGTACCATTGGGTGACAAAACACGACTTCGAGAAACTACCTCATCCATCCATGCACCGCCCCGTTTCTCAGATGGACGAGAATATGGATCAAAATAGAAGTATGCAATTGGACTGCCCAAGGAATCTTTGACGCAGTAGAATTTAACATCATTATTCCAAACCTATTACACAACAAATGGTTATTGATAGAGCTTAAACTAAATAAGCTCCTTCACAAACAGAAAAGCAGTGTAAAATGAAGTTAATGAAATAAATCACCGGAGCAAGACCATCAGCTGGTTCGATATCAATTCCAAAAATAGTCTTTGCAAGGTTGAAAAGGCCATCCATAACCTTTGGCAATGAAAAAAATGGACGTAGTTCTTCCTGCAGAATATAAACCAAGAGATACAAAGCATTTTCAGAAAGAAATATATATTACAGAAAGAATAAGGCAAGCAGAAGAAGCAAACAATAGAAGGTGAGACAATAGAGCATTGAAGATAATCATCTGCAACGCTTATCACACAAATGCTATGGCACTTACGGTCATAGAGTTGTAGGCGCTGCATCATGGTAGCAGCCATATTCTCCATTATGCAACAGGTTATAAGTATGTAGTAGTGGTCTTAAAGCCTGTTGAATGGCATTGTGTAACAACAATTGATGAAATTTAAAACTAGGTGCACAACATTAACACTCACGCATCCATTCTTTAGTACCATGAAGTGAAAGGAAAGAACTCGTTTAAAGACAGCAGGAATGGATTTCGCAATCAAAGAAAAAGAATTATATCTACATGGAGTTTCTTATCAATTATATCACCCTCTTCTTTCTTCGACAACAAGAATTAAATCAGTTCCTAACCCACCTTTGACCATGATTAAGTGTATAAAAATCAGCATAAATATAAAAGCTAATGGACCTTTTACAAAACAAAATGTACTAAACCCACCCAACCAAAAACAAGCGTATATAGGTAGATGAGTAGCATACTAATAAACTATCATTGGAGGAACATGTCAATTTTATAGAGCCAGGTGAATTTGAGAGAAAATGCTTATAGAACAAACATAAATCATAGTTTGACATGCCAAACCTGTGACATGCTTAAATCAAAACCATCCCACATTATAAGCAGAGAGTGAGAATATAGATGGAGAGAAAGAGAGAGAGAGGGAGGGAGGGAGAGGGAACCGACCTCATTGATATCATATTTTGACTCGCGCAGCCTCTCAGCCCAGAAGCCTGTATCCCAGTGAGTTAAATCATTTGCTTCCATTGCACCTTGATTTTTGGAGAAAATTTTAAGGTCTTCCATATCTACAAAGATCAAAGAAAGGATCTAGTTGTTAGATGTTGAAGCAGACAAAGAAACCATCATAATGATTTCAAGGTCTTCCGTAACTACAAAGAAATAATCTAGTTGTGAGAATCTGAAGAAGACAACGAAACAATCCAAACTGATTTATAGTGATGTGATGTTTGAAAATTGAGATATTTATGTAAAAAAGCAAACTAATGTCTTGATGCAATGCAAGCACTGAGTGGCTGTCAAAAATTGTACAAGGCAAAGCACCCATTGAAACAAACACTAGTACAAGTCTACCACAAATTCAAGATGCTAGTACACCTGAAAATCTTCAACTAGCCCAATTACCAATGCAAAGAAGAGAGCAAGTTTGAACCACAAGATATAGCAAGTGATATTACTGAAAGAGTTTTGAAGTTCCAGGTTTTGAAGGAGGCAGATCCTACAATTGATAGAAGCCTACCTAAATCGAGATGCTATTATAACTGAAAATCTCCAAGCAGCCCACTTACACATGCAAAGAGAGGGTTAGTTTGCAGTGCCACATATAGCATGTGATATTACTAAAAGAGATGAAGTGGGAAATTTTGAGAGGTTGAAAAGGGCAAGGTGTGCTGGAATATGCATTTTTTTAAGAATATACTAACCCTGTAGTTTAGTTCAACCACAGATATCACAAACAGACAACAGCATGCCAGAGCAATGTATGACATTTTAGTAAATGCAGATTTTTCATATTAAAAAGCTGCAAAGAAAATAAAAACACGACTTTTCAAGAGAAAAAGTCACAAACAAGCAAAACTCTTGACAAGCAAAGTTTCACTTAAACTTCAAAAGTATTGCAAAAAGGTGATGCCACTACAGTCCCGAGAAATATTATATGTTACCTTGAACAGCAGCATTCCAAGAAGCTGTGCGCAGCTTTTCTAGTAGCTCTTCTGCTTTCTCGACAGTAGCCATCTTGGTTGCCATGCTTACCTGTTATAAATAATTGAATCAGCATATCAAAAGTAGCTTTGAGCTTTAAAATAATAATGAATCATACCTCAGTGTAGTTGTTGTAGCCAAGGAGCTTAGCCTTTTCAAGCCTAAGCTTCAATATTTCATCAATAATTGCTGTATTATTCAGATCACCACTTGAAGCTCGAGTTACATATGCACGGTAGATTTCTTCACGTAAACCACGATTTCTTGTATGTTGCATGACAGACATAAAACTTGGGGCATCCAATGTAATTATCCACGGTCCATTCTCAGCAGATGCATCTGTATGCCCCTGATACGATAATATATAATAGAAAACAGTTTATTAGACTTGATGAATGAAACCAACTTGCAGTGATAATGACATGTAGTACCTTAGATACTGCAGTCTGCGCAGCCAAACCAAGTGAGGTAGCAGGCAATCCTTCAATATCTTTCTTATCTGTTATGATTTTTTCAAACTTCTTTGTGGCATCCAGTACGTTCTCCCCAAATTTTTGGGATAGTCTTTCCAGTTCCTGCAAATTAAACAGTTAAATGAGAAGCAAGCAATGAGCAATGCAAAACTAAGACATGCACTGAACGGTAGTTGTCATTTAACTTAAGAGTGTGCTTGGTAGCATATGCACATAACCAAGTGTCCAGGAAGGAATAGAAGACAGCTCTGTCTTTCAAACGAAAATTGTTAATATAAAAGCACCTGTTCAATTTTGTTGAACTGCTCTCTTTTATCATCATCAAGAGCAACACCATTAAGAACCCCTTCTTTTATTTGGGCTGTATTCATAAAAATATAAAAGCCATCAGGCATGTAAGATAGCTTAGTTGTAATCTCAAATGATCATGTCACAAGAATTAAATAGGAAGCAAGGAAACTGCAAATGATATAGCATTTATTTGGTAAGTGATAACCCTAGCGCACGACAGAGTACATCTGGTTTGTAAGAAGTAATCTGAAATTTGTTGAAGAGTACATCTAGTAACTGATGGGGTTCAATGAAACCAGCATATCAACAGGATTTCATGAAATATGCAACCATTAAAAGCACTTTCCACATCCATTCAAGTCACAATTGACCAATATCAGTGGAAATAAATTCGATTAACATGATTTTATAATTTTTTTTCCTCCCTCCTTCAATGTTTCAAGCTCATATCATTCTCAGCAATCGGTGTAATCCTTGTATGACTATTCACTGTACAGGTGCTTGCTGCCATAAAATTGCATCTGGTGGCCTTAGAGGTATAGAAACATCTCCTATCTATCAACAACTGCAAAGATAACACACACTCATTTCTTTTCTTCTCTGATAGGCAAGCCCCCAAAGACCAAATAATCAAATAGTTAAAGTTGCATCATTTACAATGATCCAAATATGAAAACCAGATCATGCAACCCTGCCTTGGTGGATGGGGGCTAGTTATCAACTCATTTGATACAAGAGAAAGGCATCACAAAATCATGTACATGGATGCAGTCCAGGTGCAATGCAACTCCATCCAAACTTAACAAGAACATAGCTACAACATCCAAAACAACCCCTGCAAAGGACTCCTTTCCCTCTTTCAAGAAAAGATTATAAAGTAAGGCCTATTCTAGTGGTCCCAGCCCCGCCAGTTTAATGCTGCTGACAGTAATCAAGAGTGATCCAGCAACTAAACTTCTTTATGGTCATGACACCATAAAAATTCAGCAAACCAACGAAACTGGTAGACTGAAGTCACAGGGTAACAAAACCAGACAGCTAGAGAAAAACAAAGAATTAGGTAAACGAAAAACATAAAAGCACATAATAATATTTCAGACAACAAGAGAAGTTTAAGATACTTACATTCCACTATACGTTTCCGAGCATCACTTAGTGATGGCCATTGAGGAGAATCTTGGATGGCCTTAAATGCATTATATATAGGTTTACTTTGTCCCAGCCTAAGCTGAAATTTCACCTTTTCGGGCTGTAGACAAAAGCTAAAAGCTGTGAGCACAAAAGGGCAATGCAGCGCACAAATTCACAAGAAGGGCGATAAACAAATTAATGCAGAATTAAAACGAACTTTTAATCAAAGCAAAATTTTGACTCATATATTAGAATTCATGTGCATAGAGCATGAGAAGATAACAATTTACCTGAACTTCTTCGATAGCAGCGCGGAGTTCAGGTGAGTCTTTAACAGCCTTAAGATGATTTATCATACCCCAAACAACAGTCAACTGATCTGCAATCTTCTCCAATGGCTCTACCAATTTTGGCCATGATGGCTCCACTGTTCTCTCCAATTCCTCCAAATCACTCTCCTACAAAACATCAGTAAGAACCATCACAGACCAAAAAGATCAAACTTTGATCAACCCATAAACTGGAACTAACAAAAGATTTCTACTTGGGAGCACAAAGACCAGAATACAAAAAGTTAGCATGGAATAATTAAAGCAAACCCAGAAACGAAAACGTCAAGAACAAGAACATATAAAGACAAGAACATACGAGGTTCTTTAGGAGAGCACGAATCCCAGGTCGAACATGTTTGGCCTCAACAACATCAAAAGGAGGGAATTCAAAGTCTTGCAGTAAAGGATTGGCCTCATCAGCAACAGGGTCCATTGAAATTGAAGCGTAGCAGTTAGAGATAGAGGGAGGGGTTGTTGCTGTTGTGGTTGATGATTTGTGAAGTGTTTGGAGACACAAGGAGAAGGACGAAGACCAGAGAGGGCAAGGATAAGATTTGGGAAAACGTGTGGGGGTAAAATGGGAATAAGGGAAGTGGTTGTTTGTGCGTTGGAGGAGCAGGATGGAGCGGGAGAGAGAGATACGTGAAGCCATGAGAAGGTTGATTATAAGGAGAACAGCTCCTGCTGGATGTAATTTTCTAGTCTCTGCCATGTGTTGTATTGTGTGGAGAGTACAAATAGTTTTGTTGTTTTTATTTTCATTTTCCCTCTTGTGGCGTGTGGGCATACTTGTCTTGAGCCTAAGAAAATTATGTATATAGTAATAAAACTCGACCTGTCTGAAGCCTCCTGTATGTCTTGGCCAAATTTCATTTCAAACTAGGTTTTTATCAAAATGATGTCTTTTGGATTTCTTTTTAACTTGAAATGATTTTATTTTGGTAAAAAAAATTGAATTGATTCACCCATTCATGAGTTGACCTACCATCTTGCATGTTGACTAGCTAATCTATTATCCAAATCTTAAATCAGGTCAAATCTTGTACTGTGTGTGATGTATGCATATTTAGGGCTAGATTCTTAATTGGGTCGAGCCCGATGATAGGCTTAAAGCCTTGCCAAGTTTATGAACCAAAAGTTTATCCAAGCTAGTTGTCGAGCTACTCTACACAAAAAAAAAAAAACTTCTCTAGCAATTTAAATTTTTTTGACGTAATAGATCATCGGTGTTGAAATGAAATCTGGATTATGGTGAAGGATATTTTTTATTTAAAAATATATTAAAATAATTTTTTTAATTTTTTATATTAATACCTCGAAACCATAAAAAAATACTATAAAAACATTAATTTAATATTTTTTTTTAAATAAAACACCCTTTTAAAAAATACCAAAAAAGAAAAAGTTATCACAGGCTCTCACACTCACGTGCTCTACATTGCTCTGGCAAGCAGCCACTAGAGAAAAAACCAGCCACCCTGAACAAGTACTTGAGATAATGGTCAGGGGAGGGAAGGGATTATTTTGAGATGCAGAGAGGGCCCGGAGCCTCCCTCGTAAAACGAAAATCCGACTGATTGAGCATGTAAAATCCGACACAAATAATTACTCTTTGGATAAATATAAATAAATAAACAAATAAAAATCTAAAAATACATTTGAATTATTGGATTAGTAAAACTTCCAAGAAAAAAACAATGCCGAGTATTAAAAAAAATGACGAAAAAAAGGCTCAAGAACAAGCGTCTGTAAAATCATTCTACACTCGGACCCGTTTCTGGAGGCCCTTCTAAACGAATGTAATCATACATAATTCCTCCAACAGGGGATTTGCTTCTTGACTGAGTGAGATATACAGTGTTGTTTCCTTGGCGAAGCAGACGGCTTGGCACGTTAATGCTATAAAACCAGTACAGACCATGAATTCCATGCCGGGCAATTGCATTGTCCCTTCCTATTAGCCTTGTTCTGAAATGAGGTCTTTTGGCTCTTCTGTCATTGAACCGAACCTATGATCACATATAAACACACTTCCATAAGTCATCACCAATAATCGACTTATTTTACGTTGTTCCTGATCCACAATTCCTCGACGATCGATGACATTAGAGGCTTGCGATATACTGATCTTTCCATTATGGATAACTGATGGATCATTGAATATCAAGGGCAGCGTTGGTACCTGTAGTTCAGAAGCAGAGGCTGATGCCAAGGCCACTTGGAGTGTATAGTTTCCAGTCCTCGGGGTGGCATTTTCTATCTCGAATTTGATCTGCCATGTCGTGGCTTGATATGTATGATTTCCCATGTTCCTGAGCAATGCAGCAATATAATTGGAACCTGCTGCTGCTCATGATGCCTGTTAATTAATTATGGGCTAGAAGAAGCACAAAGGGATGAGCGATGGGTACCTGGGAACCTGAGCAAAGAACCAATCTTGATGATAATTACTGATGCCAATAGTGTAAATAAGGTCATGCTTAGGATACAAATCTGAGTACCTTTCCCATAGTCCATACTGCCTAAACCTGTCCATTAAAAGTATTCAATGCAAGCAAGAAATGCTCCCAGACCATACTTTTGTAAGCTTATAAATAAAAGGAAGATGTGAAATTTTTGATGACATGAATTTTAATATCAGGCACTTTATCCGGTGACTGCTACAGTCAATCGGAATATTCCATCGTTTGTTTGTTTTTTCTTCTAATTTTCTGTTATGTGTTAATTGAAATATTCTAATGAGATGATAATCCGGTGACCGCTACAGTTAATCGGAATATTTTAATGAGATGTTATTGATGATTGTTTTCATGGAAAAGGGATAATATGATGATGGTAAGAAAATATTTAAAAAAAAAGAAAAAAGAAAAAGACATAGTGCAGTCAAATACAATAACATGAAACAAAACTGGATTTCTTATTATAACAATTTTTTTTTAATTGGAAATAAAATAAATGCGACCACCCAAGTAATGGTAAAGTGATGGAAGAAAAAGCTGTACTTGTGAGTTGATTGGTTGATGAACAATTTGTTCACGAGCGTCGGGTATGTGTCGGGCACAAAGAATTCGGCAGCAGTGCGGTCAGGGATTCCTATTTCCCAAAGGGTTGGACCATTTCTTGGAGGCTCGTACACAAGAACACCCAGTTTGACATCACATCCTGCATTTGAGGATTCAAGACAAGCTGCTAGTCTTTATTACCATACCCAAATAATCAAAATGAAATAAAAGACATTCCTTTTTGCCATGTAAGAAACGTACTGTTAAATCTAAGAGGAGTTGACCGGAAAATTTAATATTCAGAATTAGATAAAGTATTGATTTATTAAAAAAAAAATTTTTGATTTACCTGGTTGGATGTGGATAATAACATTATACCGGCAATCCCCAACAATGCCGGGAACCCAGGCATACAGATTATAGTGCCCAGCTCTAATGTTTTCAATTAAGAAATGACCCTCCTCATTGGCTTGAACCCAGAATTGATACCCCTGAAAACGATCAAAGAGAAAGAAAAACCGAAGCCTTCAACAAAATCTCCCTTCAATATTTAACTAAATCATCGTATACACAAACAGAAGTTCAGTGAATTTAACCATGGCGTCTCTTTCCCACGAACCCACCCCTCCTGGTGCAGCCAAGCCCACATAGGCATAGCTCGCCCACATTGGTTTGTCACTGATGTACCTAAATAATGGAGCTGTCATTAAGTTACTGTATCATTTTATTTTTTTATAGACACATTGTAGAGTATGCATTATTCACTCGAAAAAATAGCATTTAGAAATATGTACTGTACAAGTAGCTAGATGGGCCATTACTTGTCACCAACTAGTAATTGACCAGAAACAGTTCCTCGTCGATCGGAGTTAGGGAAATCTTCTGACTGGGGGAAATTGTAAGGCCAGCTGTTGACTTCTATAGACATCTGATACATATTTGAAGCATACAGATGAACGAAATATATATCAGAAGGGTGAGATTGATGACAATGAAGAAGTGGAGGGTTAGATGTCATTGCTAGTTAACTTGATGAAATGTTAATCATACCTGATCTTTAGCATCTTCCCATAGTGTTGTGGGATCTTCAAGGGAGGAGATGGAGTTGAGATAGACAAATACAGGTCCTAGAACCTTTTTCCATGGCTTTCCGTTTCGATATTTTGTGTTCAAGTCCTTCCCACTGTAATGAGTGCTGGTAAACATCTGTAAATTTAATTATTCAATTTAATTCGGTTTAACAGTACACTTTGGTCCCTTCATTTTAGTCCTCATAGTTCTTTGAATTATTCAATTCAAACAAAAAACAAATTCATTTCAATTTTTAGGAACAGAAAACTCACAGAGAGGACGGTGGGGCCAACATGAGATGTGAGGTCTTGTTTCAGGGGGCCACCAGCCCGGAACTCATCACTTGGTGTGATAATCCAAAATCCCACCGGTGGATTTTCCGATATCCAACCATGTACCCTGTTGTCCTTGTTCTCACATGAATATTGATACTTGTCGTCCACCTTTCAAGTTCCCAGCAATAAACATTATAAACAAAATTGTCACAGTAATATTTGCTGCAAAAAAAGAAAAGAAAAGGGATCGAGTGGCTCGATCACTAAGTAATTAATTAGTTTAAAGAAGTACATCTCCTCCAAGCTGTGGATTAGTTGGATTGGTCAGGAGAACAGCTTCTGGATATGCAAGAGGCTGACCATTGATTCTGTCTCGAGGCATTGGCATGATCCTTTGCCTGTCGTCAGATATTGCCATGAAGTGAAACCTGACAATTAATGGATTAATTTTAGATGCAATAAACATGTGCTGCTAATCTGTCAATTCCCCATAACCTGAACAGAAAAATATATACTTGTCATTTTGGAGCTTGAAAACGATTCTAATTTGATCCATGTCCATGTCAGGCCATCCCTCCAGGCGTTCTAATATGGCATACAAGTAGACCCCTGAGCTGCCCCGTCGCATTATATACCTAAAATATTGAAAATATATTAACATTAATACCTAAAAAATATGCATATTGTTCATGGCACGCAGTACATAATAGTAATTTTACGATCATTATTTTTAATTTTATCAAATTTTAGGTTTATTATACTCTTAAGACCAACACCATAAATAGCTTTATGTATTTAACAAGAAATAAAATTGTATGGAGCATGAAATTAAATTATTTCATGCAAAAATTAAGGAGTAACATTTTTTTAATATGAACATAAAACAAATTTTGGGTTAACTACAAGAACAATTGATACACTTTGCAACTCACAATGTTATTGTATTCCAAGCACTACAATTGATATCTTAAGTTTCTTGCTATGTAAAATCCCTTCATCAATTGATACATTTTTTTTTAATATGAGCATAAAATAATTTTTGGGTTAACTACAAGAACAATTGATAAATTCTGCAACTCACAATGTTATTGTATTCCAAGTACTACATTAATTGATATCTGAAGTTTCTTGCTATGTAAAATCCATTCATGAAATTTATTTGCAAGTTTATTATGTATTTAGTAGTCATATTTTTTCTCTAATTAATATTTTCAATAAGCAGGTCATAATTGCCAATGTATAAAACAATATATTTTTAACATTTTTTTTTAAAAAAAAAACTAAGGGCCCGTTAGTTTGATCTCCAGTGAGTTTACTCTACTGGGATTGATGGTGGGATTTCTGAAATGGCCTATAAACAACTTTGAGAAGGCATTTCCCTTTTTCTTTTTTTCAATCAAATGAGTTCTATCTTCTGCAAGAAGAAAAAGAACTTGAACCAATTACCAAAGACAGATAAACTATAATTCTGGACTCTTGAAAATTGTCTGCAAACTGCATTTGTTTCTTAGGTTTTCCATGAAATATTACCTTTTGTCTACGTTCAGGGGGGCTGAGGAGTTCCCATTTGTGAAATTCCAAGACTTCTTGAATGAGAGTTCTACTTGGTCTTCATCTTCCATTATAACGTTAAAATCTGTTCCTTTCAATCTTCGGAGTAGTGATGATCAATTATAGAGGTTTCATGAGAAACATAAATATATAATCAATTTACAATAACTTTATTTTACATGATATAAGTTTTATTTTACATGATATAAGTTGTGGAAACTAGAATGTACCTGTCGTAAGCTATATGATTTCCAGGCAAGTTCCAGACAACGTCCCAATACCTTTACTCAAATCAATTTTCGCAATGAGATGGATGTAAAATTAGTACATGATGATCATAACAACATTTGATGTGATTAGAAGCAAGTGTAAATGCCGTACCCTCGGTTGCCTTCCCTATTCCTGGTTTCAAGTACATTTTGGATTCCGTTGTACTGTATTCCGGTGATATCACCGCCCGGACTAGACAAAGTGACTTGTACAAGGCCATTATCCATCACCATCTGAGAGGTACTGTAACTTCAGTAATTAAAAGCATATGAAAAGATATAGGATTATGGCTGTGCCAAATTTAAATAGACAATATTTAAAACTTATTTTTACTAAGAAAAAAGTTTTAATAATGATGTAATTAATTATTTATTTATTTTAATATACTTAATTGCAAAATAGTTGACAGACATGTTATGAAGATTGAACTAGAAAATGGTGTTGATCACCCGACAACTTATTTTTACTAAGAAAAAAGTTTTAATAAGGATGTAATTAATTAATTATTTATTTTAATATGACTTAATTGCAAAATAGTTATAAGACATGTTATCTAGAAAATGATGTAGGCCACCTGAGAAATTTGGTCAATTATTTTTTTTTTATTAAAATGAGATCTAATTGTATTTTTTTTTTTAAATATTCATGGTGTTGACTTGATAGATTCTAGATTGAGTTTGAGTTAATATTTTTTAAGTTTAACTTGAAATTAAGTTTTGGGTCACGAAAATTTTTTAAATTTGCCGAGTCGGGTGAAATTTAACTCTATTTATAAAATTTATTTGGCTGATCAACCTCGAGATTTAAAGGCTAATTCGGGTTGATTTAGTGAAAAAACCTAGGTTTTTTTTATTAAAATAAAACAAAACTTGGGTAGAACTCCATTAACCAGCATTGATCCTTGGATTAGAATGCATAATTTTACGGCGAGTCTACAATGACGAAATCAGAAAATATCAATATCAACTATATCATTCAATTTGAATAGATAATGGTTTAGATTTATACGGTGATCAGTGCATATTACCATACATACCCGATGATGATGCTTATGCAGCCGCACCCCAAGAGATTTACCGTTTTCACTCTGGAAAATTTTCCTGCAATTAGATAAAAGATGTTACTCCAACGCAGGGATTCTTTACATGAATCAGACTCAACATGATTTTAATACATTCTTGACCATGTTGATACAAAACAAAATCATGCAAATGCAAGTAATGGAAGACGTACGAAGGCACATTCTCTGTAGATAAAATTTGTAGGGAGTTGCAGAAGAAACGATCATTTTATTATGCTTGAAAATTAATCATGTTTGCAGGGCAGAAGAAGAGTACAAAATTAATTCTCAGTTTTTCTTCAGAATAAAATGTTGAGAAACATTTTCTCCTCTCTTATGAGCATAAAATGAGAAAAAAATAAATAAATTAAAGCTCCTCTGTTTCAAGGCAGTGCCTAGCTCCATCCATGTATAATGTGAAGAAAGGTAAGGGAAAGGGACATGGGGTAAAATGTTCCAACAAAAACGCAGTAAAGTAACACTGAAAAGGAAGAATATGATCATGGGGGATCATATATACCTTGAAGCAGCGGTGAGCTTGACAATGAAGAAGAACCAAATCAACAATGTTAACCACCTCAAAACAGAAGCATCGAATTTCTCCATTTTTGATGAATAAAATCACAGAAAGCAAGTTAACTGCATGAAGCCAAAAAAGGGACTCTTCCAACACAATTAAAGAAGCAAGAAATAAAATACTAAGAAACCAAAAACTTGCACACGCAAAAAAAAACATGAAATACCTTGCTCAATGGCAATATATGCCAGAGGCTGTTCTTGAATGCATAACGACCCTTAATTCTCTTGGAAAAAACGTTCAGATGCAATGCTTAGTGAAAGGCCTTGTAATGGTAGACCGGGAAAAAAGAGAGAGATTTCCATTTCATTGCTCTTTTCACAGTTTTCCTTGCAGCAGATTTCCTCAGTCTCTTATATATAGCAGATCATTGAGGGACTTGAGTGCTCCTCTATGCAAGAGATTGACAGAATTGCCATAAAAATATATAGCAGATCATTGAGGGACCTGAGTGCTCCTGCATGAGAGATATTGACAGAATTGATATATTTTGTAGATGTTGATTGAAAACGAAAGTTACAGTTCAAAGATTGGGTTCAGTTTAGTTTTTGTGGTTTTGCATCTTACATCTAGAGGGTGGTGTGTGCTGCTAAAGGTGTTCTTCCTACATCTAGACAATGGTATGTGCTCTGCCTTAGGTGTAATTTTGTGTTTCGATGGACAAGATTGAAAACAATTAGTATGCGATTATATATGGTGCCCTCTTTGGTGCTTTTTGGCCCTGCCCAAAGGCAATGAATTTGCCCTTCTTAGAGATAATAAGAGCCATTTGATGCGTTAAGTTAATTTCGGACATTAGAATTAAAAAAAATATATAACTTAGTTATTTAATAAAGTGGTTTTCCTATACTAACTATGCTTTTGATTTGTGAAAAACACAAATTTATTATCTATGTTTTTATTTTTTCAACCAAATATTTGTTTTTGTTTTTGTCTTAAAATACTAACCAAACACTACCTAGAGTCATCCTTGTGGATTACTTAGAGTCTTGTTATTTATTATTTATTTTTTTAATTTGGTTTTATTGATAGAAGTTAATTAACTAATAACCAAACAATATAGTTTTGTTGTTTTAAATCTATAAATAAGACGAATTATTAAATAAAACATAACAACCAAACTATTGGATATGCAGCCCCAGGTAACAATTGTTCATTTCCTTTGCTCATATTCCTCTTAACATTGCCAACATCTTAATTGAATAATTCACTGAATACTTTGTTTGATCATAACATTTTATTGTAACAACTTCATCTCCTGGTATATCTGTCATGTAAAAAGAAAATAAAATAAGATTATCAGCTATATTTACATGTATCTGGACTTTCTTGAGTGACAGATCATGGCTAAGGAAGAGAGTTGTCAATAGATGGAGAGATGTCTACAGTTATGGGATCCTATTATTGGAGAAGATAACAGGGAAGAGACCTATCGATGACACATTTGAGAAAGGCCTTAATTAATCTTCACATGTGCCAAGATGGCCCTGCCCGACCATGTTATGGTGATAGGTCCCAATCAAAACTATGGAGTTTTTTTAACAGAAAGATTATTCTCTCAGGGTAAGAACAAAGCACATACATGCTGGAATAATAATGCTGCCCTCTTTATTCTGATGCATGATTTATATACAAGCCAAGTTTGTCACTACAGCACAGAAATTAAAGGACCTGCTAGTCTCCCAACAAAGCCTAATGCTTATCCACTAACAGAAGCTAATCATCAAGCATACAAGCAACCTTAGCCTTCCCCACTTTAGAAAGCTAAATCCTGATACTTGGGGTTCTGTTTTGGTACCCTCCTTGATCTCCACGGCCTCTTCTTATCATATGGAGCTAGATTACAGACCCAAATCCAAATCTGTAATCTTTTTCCTTGTGATCCAGCTGCAAATGTAAATTCCAAACTGGTTAGGATACTTGCATGACTCAAGAACCTTGGAGAAGGAAGAGAAGAAAGAGGATCGAAAATCTGTTTAATTAAAGGAAGTGCACATATAAATGGCTAGCAGAAGCTGACATAAGATAATTTATCAGAAGTTCCAAAAAAAGCTGAAGCATCGTGCTAAGAATCTGAAGGCCCCACACCTCTGCAGAAAGATTAATAAAATTGAGACCCACATTTAAGCGTTCTTCGAAGAAGGCAGATGTGCATCAATTGGAAACGATCTTTCCTCTCGAACGGGCCTGAAACAACCACCAATATCAGTATTGATTTAGCTTGTCTTGTATACAGGCAATAAGTTTTAAGTTTTAGGGCCGATAGGATTGATGATCAAGGTTACTGGTCAGACAGAGATACATAGACAACGGAGGAAATAATATGCTGACACTCCAAACATAATGAAATATCAATGTATCATAGCAGCCTCCTAAAAAACACTAAAAGAAGAAATAATTAAAATCCGAAATGAACCAAGTAAATAACTAAAATACATATCCACACCCAAGTTCTTTTTAATATCAATCGCAGCTTCCTAAACAATTCCAACAACTTGTTATAATGTTTCATTAGCTGGTTTAATCTCAACATGCTCACTAACTTCGAATTGTTCTTTGGATTTCATATTTACTTCATGTTTCTCTGATGGCCAGTAGAATCTATTTCCAAAGAAGCAGAAAAGCCACAATTTCTGTCATTCTTGGAGGAACAACTTAAAGTCACTGTTTGTGTGTTTGGAATGGCATCTTTTTCCAATTCTCCTTTATCATTGACTTGAATTATTGGCACCTCAAGCTGCTTATCCTCTGCATTTTGCCTCCTTGTTATTTGAGAAAGTTGAATAGAAGACAACCGATAATAATCTAATTGTTTATATGCTTCATATCAAATCTCTTTGTAATCACCTTATACAAACTCCAGATTTAATAATTTTCTCAAGCTTGTCATGATAGAATTAAACACTTAACAGTATGAGCTCTAGATTCCAGAACTTCAAACCACCATTTTTTAGCACCACAAGTAAGTTTGTGTATGGCAAATCTTACTTTTTGATAACAAGGAACCCTATTCAAATAAAAATATGCATTCAAGTTTGACAACAATATAATAAATCTTGTCTTTGAAAACTTCTTATCAAAGAATGGAATATCACCATAATAAGAAACGCGTCTACAAATTGGATGACTATGAATTAAGTCTTTAGTGCTTCGCCTTTCGTAAATACCATTGTCCATATAAACATGATGTCGATATGAGTTTGTAGAAATAGGTCTAGTGTTTGGTTCATCCCGAGGTAAGTCTCTAAGAACATCCCTTTCCTTATCACTATCTTGTTCACGCCTTCACCTTGTACGTAGTGTCAGATGGTTTAAGCTTTCTGCGATTTCTGCTAATGAACACTCAATCCAGTATTTGCAATTGGGTTCTTTGCGACATTGCCTTATGCCTCAGTGGCCTCCACTCCTACATTGTAGAATGTGAATTAAGTTGTTGTCAATACATCTGTCCATCAAACAGGCCAAGCTGCCTCGAAACCAATTGAATAGCATTTAGCATGGATAAGGTTCCTCAGTCTTTAAATTTTTATTGTCATAAACTACAGTGAAATAAACCAAGGTTTTAAAGTCTAAGATTACAACCCTTAACGGTAAAGAAAACTCTGAAAATTTTAATAATTTTTGTTGCATGCTGTCTTTCTTGCAGTCTACTAATTTTGGCAAGTAATTGTATGCTTCCGAGCATTGATTACGCATTCCAGCAACGGACCATGATAGTGGTGTGTCGAGCCCACCATCACCGGAGGCATACATTTGGATTTTGTCTTGTTGACGAGCATACGACTCATCATTGATTGCCGTAACCTGATACTGATTGCAATTGACCATATCCAAGCTGCCACCAAAATCCTCATCTTCTTGTTTGGCTTGATCTGCAATATTTGAGTGAATCTTCAAATTTCACCTCTCAAAATATGCATGCGAAGAAAAACAAAAAAGGAGATTTAAATCAATTATCAATCCGCCAAACTATCAAATTAGATACAGTCAGTTTAAACAAACATGTTCAATCATGTTCAGATTTTAGTGATGTTAGCAACAAGAACAAAAATGTGAGCAAGAGCAGAGTAAAAGTGAAGTAAGTGTGTCTAGAGCTGATCTAATGATTCGATGTATATTTAATTAATGAAAAAAAAAAGTGTTGCCAAGTAGAGAAAAAAAACAAACTAAACATCAAGATCAGTATCTATATGAACAACAAATTAATCAAGAATCAAGAATATATCAAAATGTGAGGATAAGCTTACGAGCAAATAAAGGATGAGCAAGAGATTATAGAGTAATTAAGAGCGATGATTTTAGTGTTGCATCGAAATATAAGTGATGGTAAGGAGGGTTTATGGAGAAAATCATAGTTCGAAAACAAAGAAAAACTTGGGTTATCGTTTGCTTAACAGTCTGTTATGCTACAGAATGTCTGTGCCATTATATTCTGACCCTGCTTTGGGTTCTGCTGCTTTCGCATACCTTGAATTTGCCATTATAGTCTGTTATGCGAAACTTGTTGATACAATGTCGGATGTCTTCAATTCTTTAAATTAGCCTGAATCCAAATTTGTAATCTTTTATCTTATGATCCAACTTCAAAATGTAAATTCGGATACTTATATGACTCAAAAACCCCGGAGAGTGGAGAGAAGATGTCAAGTCTTTAAATTATCATTGATTCCTCTTCTCTAACAAATGTATTATTTCCACCAGGTTCAAAGCCATTTTTCTCATGATTGGGAAAACTGCTAAAATCTTCGCTGGCTTTTCAGCTCACCATTATGGTTTCAACAAGGGCTATAACAACCTGTACAAAGTGCCTCCTCCCAAGATTGAAGATTTAAACCAATTCAAAATATTCCACATTTGCTTCAGGGTGTACAGGTTCACTAATAAAACCGGTGTAACCTTTTGGTCAGCAACGTGTTTGATGACGATCATCAAATGGAGCAAATTCAGCAGCCTCAACACTCATCGATCGAGCTTTCTCTGCCCCAGCTGAGCGACAAAACCACCTCTTTTAGCCAAAGAAATCAATCGCCAAACGACCCTGTAACTAGCAAACTAGGAGCAGCAGCCCATCATCGCACCGGACAATCTGAAAACTGCAGTTCACTCAACTTCATTTAATCTAAAGCAAAGTAGCTTTCTGGACACAAAAGGAAAGTTGGTCTTTCCTTCATATTCCGAACTACCAAGTCGGCCATGGTTTGCTTTCAAAACTGTCACTTTCAATGGCCATATTGCGAAACTGTCACTAAGCTTTTGTTACGTGCACAGCCAGTTTTAAACAGCATATTGGGACGACTCAATCCTCTGCCTCCAAATACAAATAACAAAAGAAAATGCAATTTCCAATACTTTCGAGTGAATTAATCAATAAATATTGGGAGGTTCTTAATATTTATGTGTTTAGTTTTCAACAATTGATATAAAGCTTTGGTTAATTACGATAGAAGATAGAAAAACGTAGCAGCCTTTCCTCCCTTAGACAATAGCAGTGTTTTCGGCAACAGTAGACGAGTACAGCAGCAGCTTGAATCTCAGACCAACCAGTAGCAGTTTTTTCTTCGTAGCAGTAACTTGGACTCGCAGACAGCAAAAGCAGCAGCAGCAGCAGTTAGAATTGACACGTTAACAGCAGTAGCAAGTTTTCTTTTTCAAAATCATTTGGTATCAAAGTTTTGAATGAAGAATTACTTATAGAATTGATGGTGAAATAAAATAAGTAACAGCAGCTTCCAATAGCAATTGTTAGATACTTAAGGTGACGAAAGCACGTTTTAGCAAAGCCAGTGAGAAACGTAGCAAAAAAGAAAAGAAAAGAAGCAGCTTTAGTATCCAGTAATGGTAGAAAAGAGTCTCCAATTAAATTATCATGGCTTCCGGTAATTTTGTTCAACCAGCCATTCATCATATTGATGGTCATTATGATCATTGCATCATTCTAATGTAGAATTTTTTAAGACCGAAAGAGTATTGGCAAATCGTTCCTCAAAAAAATCATGTAAGAGGAGATAAATCAGTTTTTTTAAAAAAAAAAAAAATCTTATTAAGATTTTAAATTTAAATTTAAAGTTTTTATAATGGGGAAAGAAATGGTAACAATCCAAAACAAGGAAATATTGTTCGTTAATCTGCCCTGATCCACGTTCGTTAGCGGCTAATTGTTTGGCACCACTTTTTTTTTCTTTATTGGCTTCGTATCTTTCTTGTTTTGTTGGAATATTATGTATTGAATAGAAGAAATAAAGCTTATCATAATGAGTTATAATGAATTATAATGAATGTCATGATTTTCAGTATTGTAATGAATTATAATGAATGTCATGATTTTCAGATCTTTTTTGAGGGGTTACATAATGAGTTGTATATGGATAATGTATAATATGAATTGAAACTTGAAACAAAAATTTTCAATAATATGATTTATTTTTAATTTATTTTATTGGCAGAAGTTAGCTCACATGTGTTTGTCAGAATTAAACTACATTGATAGTTATTTTTAATAGTTGTATAATTATATGATGTTACTTTAAATCTATAAATAAGATCGATCAGTGTACAAAACAGACCGCACATCCAACCTTTTGTTTCCTTGGTGACTGTTTTTCATGTCTACAAGACAATCAATTTTTTTTTCCATTCCAAATTACTTGAAAATGATTTACATGGAGGAATAAAAATCAGTTCAGGTAGAGGATTAGGAGAGACTACCGTTTGCAGGGGTAGTTAAACATCATTAAGAAAATATTTATTTGATTAATAACATGTCAAGGGCCCCTATTTTGGTTAAAAATTCTCAGTGGCGGTTGAAAAATAAATATGAATAAAAAAATGTCACTGATTTGTGTTTCTGCTCTTGGTTTGGAATCAAGACTCTTTGATTTTAAGAAAATAAGCATGAAGGAAATGTTACTGATTCGAAATGAGAAGCATCCACGCTTCTCTTCGATAATTTCATAGTAGAGCTATAGAAATGCAGGCAAAATTATACCAATTCAATGAATACTACTTGCAGCTAAACCTGTTCCGGCTGCAGCTGCTGCTGCTGCACAAATAATGTTTTCTCAAAACAGTTCAAAGTAGGAAAAGAGAAGGAACTGTTCAAACAAAAGGCAAGGTTGACGCAGGAATTTGCCAAGCTGCGAGCAGCAGGTTTTATGCGGAATTTGCTGATACAAGGTCGGATGCCTTCAGCTCTTTAAATTAGCCCACTGTCAACCCGAATCCAAATTTGTAATCTTTTTTCTTATGATCCAACTGCAAAATGTAAATTCAGAACTGCTTAGGATACTTCTATGACTCAAAAACCTCGGCGAAGGAAGAGAAGAAAGGGGATGGTGCTTTGTGAAAATCTGTTTGAAGTATGTGCACATATAAATGGCTGGTAGAAGCTGAGATAATTTATCAGAAGTGCCAAGAAAAGCTGAAGCATCATGCTAAGAATCTAAAGATACCATGGTCCCATACCTCTGCAGAAAGAACGAAATTGAGACCCATATTCAAGCGTTCTTCCAAGAAGGCGGATGTGCATCCATTGGAATCAATCTTTCCTCTCAAACGGGCCTGAAATAACCACCAAAATCAGTATCAATTCAATACAGGCAAGTTTAAGATTTTAGGTCCATCAGGGTTGATGATCAAGGTTACAGTCAGAGATATCTAGACAACCTAGGCAATAATATGTTGACACTCCAAACATAATGAAATATCAACATATCTAATGGACATGTTAAAAATAAATGACAAATAACATACTTTAAATCCAGTGGCACCACACCCACAAATTCAATTTCTTCATGCCCGTTGTTTTGAGAAATATTAATTTTCACTTCAACCAAAATCAGTCCTCAATTTATGAAAAGAGAGCTGAAATGACACAGGTATCCATATGCTACAACTCATGGTTTCTAAAAAGGAAGAAAAACTGACATCACTCCACTTACTTGTCTGAGGGCATAATCATAGCCAACACTAGCAGTCACATCCTTTGATAAGTAATTGTACATGAAGTCTGTTGCTAGTGAAACCTTAATATCAACAGAGAAGATTAATGTAAGAAATTTATTTAGATAAAAATTACAGTTTTCTCAAGAAACAGACTACCTTCTCAGAAACCTTCTGCACGTAGCTCAAAGCCATCAATCCAGTGCTAGCAACTTGCCCTGCAGCAACCTGTGGGCAAAGATGTAATATTGTCCAGTCAAAGCAAGAAACACACATGTACAGGTAAGAATTCCGATACAAGTTTGTGCATGTTTAATGAGTTGAAAAATCTATGACAAAAGGTGAATGCACAGGATTTACAAGCTTGGTGTTTCAGTTAGAGTGCCAGCTAAGCAGAGATCAATAGGCTTTCCTCTTTATCCTTCTTGCTCTGCAGAATTATGGCTATAGACTAGACATCTCTTTCATTATAAAAAATTGCATAAAACCTCATAATAGTGAAAATGACACATGGCATTTAATTTTGCACACTGGGCATAAAAGTAGAACCTGCACTGGTTTACATTTTTTTTACATCTGATTTCATTCAGCATATAGTTCTTGATAATTAAAGAGATGAACCTTGTCAGTAAGTCATCAGATCTCTAGCACATGGAGATCAACTCACTAGGCCCATTAGGACTCCAATTATGGAATTGAAAAACAGGATACTTGTCCAATGCCTTGAAAAAGGCATGCTGAGTATTTGACACCACTCCAGCACTTAGAAACAAGTCATTGAGTGAAGAAATAGGTTTTATGGAAATTGGAAGGCAAATGATAGGTGACCTTTGCTTGTATATCAATGCAAGTTACAAGAGTCAATGAACCTTACACAGTACTCAAACACAACGATTGAACAATGATAGCTCATGCAATAAAGGATGAGTGCCAAACCAATTACCATCTTGTCCGTCTCATACCGACCAGCATATCCAACACCAGATTTTCTATGCTGACCAGCCCAAAATACTTCAGCACCCAAAGACATATGAGGGGTCACACTCTGCATTATGAAGATCCGATAAACAAAATAACAATGAGCATATAACAATAAAAATGCAACTGAAGAGGAGGAAGAGGTGAAGTCCCTTTGTAAGCTACTGAGCGTCATGAAAGATAATGGCAATTGAAACCACCATTAAGTATAACTGGAAAAAAATACCTTTCTATATAAACTGTTTTAAGAGAACAGCATGCTCTGAATCAAAGTAACCAAATTACAGAGCTTGATACCAAGAACGATCATATATCTAACATACTGTACCTGAATGTAACTGGCACCAAATAAGGCACCATTTCCTAGTTGCAACTGGCTCCTGTAGTCTTTACCCTGTATGAGGTGAAACAACAGTATAAGCAGGAAAAGAAGCATGATAATTCATCTTGAATACAGTTGACAACGATATAGATGCTTAAAGTAAAACAATGTCTGGCACACCAACTTCCATTGTTTGTGAGAGGAGAATAATCATGCAAAAAATATGTACAGATCTAAATGGAAAAGAGAGCTTCACCTTGTAATCAAAGTTCAACATGACATGGGACATGTGAGGCTCATTTGTAAGCTGCATGGAAAAGAATATAACATAATTTAAAAAGTTTACTTGCAAATCATAACTTTTGCTAGCATTAGGGAAAAAAAAAAAACAGGGGTAGAGAAGAAAAGAAGTCCAAAAATAAGGTGAGATGAGCATATATTTCACCTGAGCATTAGCCTTTAAAGCAAGATCATCAGTCAAATCACACTTCACTCTTGCATTTACTCTCCCATCGGTCAAAACCCTCCCAATAAGCATTGTCTACGGAGACCCGAGTAAGACACTCAATTGAAATTATGACATGATAATCCCAGAGGGTTCATTAGTAAATGAATTGGAAAGGAAAAGATGTCACTGACAGCCCACCTTTTGGTCTATAAAGTTAGCACCAAACTCATAGTGAGCAGTAGGGATTTTGATGGCTTCTGAAGATTGAGAAGGAATTTCCATAGGCCCCATCATCACACTAGGAGATAATGAAAAACGTTAGTGCCAAACTCCAGGATAAAAAATGAATTAAAATGTCTGAAAAGAGTTTGAAACAAAAAGAAGCCAAAACTACCTATGACTGAGAGAAAATTTCTGATTCAGTCCTTTGGTAAAATCAAAACGCATCCCCTCAAAATACTCAGGCTTCAAAGACACTGCATAAACATTTTTTGGAAATTAGAAATCAAACATATTAAAAAAGAGAGCATTTTCCACCCTAAACTTCTAAAATGAAATGCGTTACCACCGCTTACACAATAAGACTCACCAACTAGATCTTTTCATTGACAATAATTTATTATATAGCATTCAAAATCCACACGAGATGATATGCGACATTCTTAAGAAATTAGTGTCTACAGCTTAAGGCATGCCACCCTTCCACAAAGGTTTGGCTAGCACAGGTGACCCATGAAGCACCATGAATGTAAAAGATTCAAAAGACAAACTCTCGTTAGCACCAAGAACTAACCATCATTCTCATTATTAACAGTAATCTACTTCGTACCAAATTCAATCATAATAACCTGAATCAAACACTTTTTTTTTTAATAAAATCCAAAATCAAATTCAAAAACTTAATTTCTTTTCCACTTTTGACAAAACTAACCACAACATCATAGCGAGAATGAAAATTTCAAGACACTAAAACATCAGAATCCACAAAATGTCACAAACCCAAAACACTTCCTTCAAATCTCAAAGTCACACAGTCCCACTTCACTCCACGCACAAAACTCTCAACACGTGACCAAAAACCCATCTTTGATTCAACTCAATAACCACAAAAAATCAATAAAAAAAACTTTATAAACCAAAGCCCCCAAAAAAGACCAGCCAAAACTTAAGCCTATTAGGGTTTCACAGTCAGATTAATCACTAAAACAACCAAAAAAAACAAAATTTCATTCCATTAAACAGATCGATAACGAAAATAAAGATAGAAAACGAGATAAGAAACTGAACTGAGTGCTTCACGATGGAGTTCTTCATAGGGGATTGGACAAGGAAGGGTCAAGTAATCAACTTTTTTGTGAACCTCATTGATCTTTTTGGCTGCTTCTGATGTAGCTTCATTGCCTAACAACGTTGTACCTGGAGGTACGAACCCCGCCATTGTTGCCTCTTGAGTGCAGTTTAATCGGGCACCAAAGAGAGAGAGGCTGCGAGGAGAGAGGCTGTGCTGGGGGGCTTTTGTTACTATGGGGTTTAAGGAAGGGCTTTATGTGACCTTGTCTCGTGGGTCCATACCTTCGTTTTTTAGGTTTTTTTTTTGGCTTAAAATTTCTTCTTCGTCTTTTTTGCAATATATATATATTGTTACGCTGGCTATGATTTCTGAAGTGGAAATTTAAAAGTATTGAAACGAGGAAATTGTTTGCTGTGCTCTTGGTTTGATTCAAACTTTATTTAGTCCTTATTGCATAAAATATTGCAATATTATAAATAAAATTAGGTTTGTGACTTTATTAATATAGTATCATGAAAATCATTTGAAATTCAAAGGTATTCTAGAATTTCAATAAAAATAAAATACAAAAAAACATGATAATTACTTACATCGAGTGTATTTGTTTTATAATTTTTATAAGTCTCATAGCTTAAATATTATTTAGTACAAATCAATATATATTTAAATAGCATTTAAATAAATCGTATTAGAGGATTTTACAATTTTTCATACTCATTGTGAAAAAATAACTGATATATTGTTTAGTAAATTATGGCTTTTTATATTTGTAGAAAAACAAATTTTCTACCAATCAAATTTCGACGTGTGTTATTTTATTCTTTAAAAGAAAAGATAAAATAAAATTAAAATAAATAACATGAAAAATAAATGAGCCTTCATATATTTCTTAGCCAATGTAAAGTTGACATTTGGGATGAGATATTCAAGATATATTGTCATAAATACAAGATCTCATCAAATATTTTGTTATAAATGCAAGATTTCGTCAATAAATATCAACCAATAAAATTATGTTATATGACATTAGAAAAGGACCTAAGAGCCCTTACAAATCTCTATAAATAGAGAGCCTCAACCTAAAGAAGAAAGGATTCCGGAAGATATAAATTTTCTTCAAGACTCTCTCTTAAAGCAAGGAAGCTCTCTCTCTCTCTTCAAGCAAGGAGGCTCTCTCTTAAAGAGTTCTCAAGCCTATTTCATCTACACTTGAAGTCTGAAAAGAACGAAGCTCTTTGGATCAAGCCAAAACACCTCATAAGAGTTCTTCAACAACACTTTGAAGAAAAATCAAGGTACTCTTTAAAGCATCAAATCACAATATCTCGCTTCGCAATACACGTCCAAATTCACGTTCTTGCAAAGCACAAATCTTGGCTTGATTACTCAAATAAATCAAGTCATCATACATCAAATTCAAGGGAAGAATCAGAGGATTGCCATATTCTTTTGAAAGAATATATTACATAAAGATTGTACCCGTTCATATATTTAATAAAATCATATATTTATACACGTGTGCTTATTTAATTTCAAGTGCACAAAATTGTGTCTACAATATTATTTTAAAATCTCTTATTGAAATCTTGTTTTTTTTATTCCATGATATTTCAATGTTGGTTTGTCTCATAATGATCGGGTGTGAGTTTTTTTTTTTAATTTAGATTTTTTTACCAAAAAAAACTTGGTGCAAAGAAAAAAAACGTTTCGCTTCATAATTTAGATGATCTTTTTCCTAAAAAACAAAAACTTAAATGATCATTAAGGAAAAAAACCCATGAAAATTCTAATTGGGCTTTCATAAAAATGAGCAAAGTCCTGATTTTTATTCATACACCATTTTGAAGATGCAAACTTTTGACCCGTATCCTTTTCGGGCCATCAAAAAAACGCCACCGTTAGTCCTCTCTCTCCATCTCTCTCGCGGCCAGAATGTATGCAAGCTCAGGTAACAGTAACAGTTACTACCAAAACATCAAGCAGCAGCAGCAACTCGGATGAGTCAAAGAGATGCGAAAAGAAAAGCCCACAAATGAACCAAATTCCTAACTTCCAAACACAAAATACTTCTCAATTAACAATGTCAAGCCAAGCCAACTCAACCATTCCAAAAATGCTAAAACACACAAAACTACTAAGTGAAACCCCACAAAACCTACCAAAATCTTTCAACAAAACAAAGCATAAAACCCATTTCACATTCAAGAAACAGAATTTCAACACTAACAAAACAAAGAAACATTACCAAAAAACCTTAAACTCCAAAATCCTGCACTTATACATCAAACAAAACAGCCAAAAGAGAACCTAAAACCATAAACCCTTGTAGAAAAAACATAACAATTTACCAGACAAACAAAAACCCAGATACAAAAACTTAGAACAGATTAATAAAGATTGAAGCTTTTTTTTTTCTTACCTTAATCATCTACTCATGGATACCAACATGAGCATAATTGTGAAAGTAGGCCGTGTCAAACTCTGTACAAGGAGTAACATTTTGTTCCTCACCAACCACATCACGTGAGTTGCCTCAAGAGTTTCTTATTGAATGATACAAAAATGCTCAAGTTTTTATTCTATGTATGCAGGATCATGTGCGGACAAACGCATATAGGGGTGCAATCTTTCACCATCAGATTGTGATAGAAGGCAATTAATTCCATCATGGTCAGTATTCAGTTGTTAATCTATGATATTGTGCTCTTCTTGATGTAAAACTATGTTGCATTAAGCTTTCTGTCTGCATGCCGCCTTGGCATAGAGCATTTATCAAGTAACTCTTTGATTTAATCCCAACAGTTACGTAAGATGTATGATTCCATATGCTTCAAGACCATGAAATATATAATGTCATACAGTGAAAGAAAAAAGCTTCAAAATCTTATATGTTGAACATCAACATTCTGCCTAATTGTGCAGAATGTTGATGCAGTATGTTTCCTGATTGCTCAATTCGAACACTTGTTCAGGTTGTCGTGGATGTTGGTTGTGGCACAAGAATTCTTTCAATATTTTGTGCTCATGATGGGGCAAAACGGGTAAGATATATTTGAGCAATTCTTTTACATGGCAATGCATTTTCTAGTGACTTTGGAAGTGTATTAATAATGAATTGCATAAATAATCATCACCTATGTCCAAAAATGATTCATGTCGCTTGCCATCCATGTTGCAAGGTACTGTCTCATAAGCTTTGTCTGTGATAGATGAATCCAACAATTGAACTCTCATATTCCATGGTCATTTTACATGGTGCATGGGAAATGCCAATGGTTAAATGTTGATGCAATGTTCTTTCTTTGTAGAAATATTCAAACTTTAGAATTGATGTTGTTATATATATATATATATCAGAAGGCTCTATCTTAGAAATTTTATATCTCTCTCCTGAATTCCTGAAGTGGCCATTATGAGTAGATTCCTTCCAAAATTCTGTATTCTATTAAGTTGTCTCCAGAAAACTAGGAGTTGCTGTATTTTATTGTATTTAGAGAAAGTACTCTGATTCTTTCATTAGGTTTGACTTTCAATTAAGGTGATAGACACACAGACACCATTTTAACACTGTACTTGCATGAGTTTCAATCTACACGTGCCTCACATTTGAAAGATATTGTTTCACCAGCCTAATGCAATGGATGCAAGTGATATATATTGTTGTAAAGGTACTTTGTTACACTAATGCTCATCTTTTTGTATTACATTTTCAGTGTGTTACGTAGCTGTTTGGTTGTTATCGTCTATGTGGATTGTGATGACTCTTTTTTAACATTCTTTTTCAATAAAAAAAGGATTTTATCAATACTCTCACCGTTGTTAGGGGGGAGGGAAAGAGATGTTGATGTGTCTAATGGTGTTCATTCGTCAAAATGAAAAGAACATTCGCAATATCACATAACATGATCAGTAGTGCGCATATTATACAAGTTAGTATTCTAAAATCAGCATCCTTTAAATTTTACTCCTGCACATAATTGATTCACAGAAAAATGCAATAACGACAAAATATTTTGTCCCCATCTTGCATCTGAAATTGCAAGCTTTAATAAATACAAGACAAAATTCACAAATTATTAGTCAAGAATAGCTTATCTTAGAGAATGTGAGATAATGGTTTGTCTTATATTATGGTATGCGCATGACATTATGGTATCGAACCTTTTGTGCACAGGTGTGCTCCCCTCCCCCCTCATTGCCATATCACATGCAATGTTTACCATCTAGAGGACTTTTTCTCTTGATTTGTAGAGCATGCTGGGAAGTGTCATCACTGCCAGAGATCACTGGCTGAAGCATGGAGGCCTTATTCTTCCATCAAATGCAACTGTAAATTATCTTCCTACTTGGCAAGTTTTCTTATCCCACAGCATTATGTGGACTTAATCCTTTTCTGCTTCCATTACATTATGTAATTAAGTTAAATATTCAGCAGAATCCTGCTTGGAAAATATGTGGTTTCATACTTGTGAATCAAGCACGTGTGTTTGTAAAGCTGATATCCTCTAAATACTGCTTACAGTTGTACATGGCTCCTGTCACACATCCAGACAGATACGGTGAAAGCATTGATTTTTGGCAAAACGTTTATGGAATCAATAGTGAGTATTACGTTTACATGGAGCTTTTTAAGAAAGTACATGTCTGCATGAGGATTTGGGATGATATTTGTGAACTTACAGCTGTTTTTGGTTGCAGTGTCTGCCATGTTGCCATTAGCAAAACAGTGTGCATTTGAAGAGCCATCTGTGGAATCAATATCAGGTGAAAATGTATTGACATGGCCGCATGTGGTGAGTCTCCTCACATTCTTAACTGTACGGTTAACTTCTTTGTAAGCTTTTTATTGATGTAAATAGTACATACAAAAAATCCTTGTTTCGTGGCTTGTTAACTACATTTGTGACATGTAAATGCTTAAGCTGCCTACTTCATGATGCATTCCAATTGAACACGTGTGTGTCCATTTGTGATTATTTTTGGAAATGGATGTCTGTGCACACATGTGAGGGATAGAGAGTGCGTGCACCTACAATGGCTCAAAGCTTGCTGAAATTTTTAGTAGCCCTTTTCTTTTTCAATTTTTGCTTCCCTTTGTTGATTTGGTAACTGTGTTTTTTTCGCTTATTTCCCTTTCTCACCAGTTTACTAGGGTGGGGAGATTGTTGAGTTGGGTCAATCCGGTTCTCCCTGTTTTCCAGCAGGCTCCATTCTTCCATTTCACTTTTAAAAAGGAGAACTGACAATATAATAGCTTGTTTTGCTAGGCATATTATATAAATTTTGCCACATTTTTCTATTGGCACGAATTACAAATTTTTTAAGCATACTGTTCTCGATATATATGCTTCCTATATGAAAAGTGATTACACATGATTGACGTCTTAAAAAATTGATTTATTTCATATATTTGGACAGGAAATAGAAAGTGGTTTCACTTCTGGAGATTCTTGTCTTTGTAGCTTCTGACAAGGCTGAGGTGTATGCGTTGTGGCATTAAGTATGAGAAGAAAGTGACCATTTGTAGACGAAGGGGTCGCAGATGCTGAAGATTTTGTCCAATGTTGAAGTGTTTACTAATTTCTAGCAAATCTTGACTTGGAGTCAGTCAGAGTCATGTACGTACCAACTCTCTTGGTTCCCTCTCCCTCATTCTCTCTAGTTGTCTACAATTCTATGTTTAAGTCATTCGCTAAATGTTTGGTGTTTGGCTGTTGTTATTCAAGAACTAGATCATTTATACATTGAAGCGAAAGAATGCAGTGTATTATTTCAGTTTTCTTTCTCATTAATTTTCTTTTCAATCAATCCTAGGAAAAAAAGGTCTACCGCCCATCTGTACTTTTTCCTTTTGTGGTTGTTGTCTTTTCTTTTGTTCATTGGCTTTTCGATCAATTTAAATACTGCTAGCTTTGCGATGGTGTTGTTATTCAATTGATCTAGTTGTCCCCTTACTTCTTTGCAGGCCTTTCATTTGTTTATGTATTGCCTTTCCTTTGTTTTCTTATCTTTGTCTGCCTTTCCCCTGTTTCTGTAGTTTACAGTGGTGGGTTCTTGTTTGCTTCTCTTGGAGCTTTTCTTTCGAATGGCTTCGTCTGTGGTTTTGTCTCAAAGCATCATAATTCACACAGATGATAAGCATGAACAGGATGATGGGTCGGTCCAGTTTCTTATGCTTTGTAAACTTAGTGAATGCATTTAAGGGGTTTCTGATGATTAGCATGCTGCAGATTAGGAAAAACAGATCCAGCACTTCCTTCAAAAGTGGTTGACATCATGCTGTGTACATGGCAGTTTGTACAAAGTGGATCAGTTTTTCTCAAACTTTCTGCCCTTAAAGTTGGGTTGAGGTCAACATAAGCAGAAATAAATGCCATAAACCATCAAAAATAAAACACACAAGGATCATTAAAACATACATGGCCAGGATTATTATACTACATGCATTATATATATATATATATATATATATATATATATATATATATATGTCCTATCCAACAAAAAACAACCTTAACTAGTTTTTTAATTATAATTATATATGTGAACAATATGTTTTTAACCATCAAGCCCACGTGCTTTCAAGCAGTGGACTGATAGGTGTTGTGAAATCTTAAAAATTTATAATTTAAATATGCAGATATGTAAACTTTCATATAAACGCAAGACTGGAAGTGGTATGATATTAATGAGTGATTGAAACCAAGATAAGAAATAATAGATAAATAATGATATATAACGGAGAGGATGATCTCCATAAAATGAATTTTGGTTTAGAATTCATAAGGATAGAGAAACTGGTAATGCATCTTGATGGATAAAATGTTTCTAAGGAATAAGTGAGGTAATAAAGAATAAATTATAATAAATGATAGATCAATGAAAAGGGTAGGACGGAAGGTGCAAGCACCAATTAAAAATCAGTAACGTTACTTTGAAACGGTAATTGATATGATTTTATGTGAAGATTGAACAAGAAAATTTTGATTATTAACGAAAAGTCATAAACTGATCAATTTTACATTAGAAAGCAGAGCTCTCAATCCAATCGTCAGATTGGGATGCAATTTTGCATAAAGTCTATCAATATGTTTTCCTATCTTGGTTAAAGATCTCATCACAATCAGAGCTCAGTAAAGACTAATGATTTAAGCAAAAACAAATCGGATAGTTTACGTGAAAAAGAAAATAAAATACATAAAGGCATAAATAAGGGATAAAATTGTAATTAATGGAAAATGTCTTTAAAACAGCAAAGAGGCCACCAGTCCAAAAAAAAAAAGGTGAGAGACAATAGAAAAAAATCGGCTAGAGAGAGAAGTGCAAAATTTGAAGGAGCCAATAATGCTCCGGTGGCCACATATATGGCGGCCACCGTTGGATTGTTCTGATTTTTTGATATATTGTTCTTCTCACACTCCTCTACTACCTGACCAGAGGGATTTGAAAGCACACAATTCGTTTGACAGAAATTATCATCGGAAATTTCCTAGAAAACAAAAGGAAATACACCTGCAAGGCAGCTTTGGTCGCTGGCTGATTTCTCTCTTTTCCATTGTTGGATTGTGTCTATTTTTGGATATGTGGTGCGCGTAGATGTTGCCTTTCTTCTGGACGGTGGAGATTGGAAACACACACTCTAGCAAGGTGTCGTTCATATTGAACAGTAGCTTGTCAATTTTCAGGTTAACTCGCTTTTATTTAGATATAGGAAGATCTAATCATTGGATCATCCCGATTTTGAGATATATTGTGCACAACTCTAGGCTCTATATTCTGACTGCTGGGTTCAAAAATAAAATCTGAAGTGGACAACTTATTACCTTTTGAATCTATTGCTAGTTTTGGCAAAATTTAGGAAACTTGATTAAATCCATATTTTGATGAAATTAGAATTGTATAGGTGTTAGAGTGTATGGAAGATATAATGGTAAAATATGTTCTTGTTATTAATATTATTATAGATTAATTATGTATTTTTTATATGAGGAAAAGAATGATTATGATGTAAGAAGAGGAAGAAACATTGCTATATGAACATGTTGATTGAATAAAAAACTAATTTGTTAGTTGTGTGGATATGAATATGGTGGAACCATGAAGAAATTGAAATGAAGAAAATTTGGAAAATAAAATATATTTAAGGCTAGCCATTAGTATATTTTTGGCAAATTGATTGATTAATGAAGATTGACATAAATTCCAATTAGTAGGGTAAAGTTATTGTTGTGATAATGATGTAAGAACACTAATTGTTAAGGTTTGTTGCATATGTTTAATTGCACGAGGAGAAAATGAAAGAAAATAAATAGTTCATTGTTTTGTTGTATTAATAATGCTAAACAAGGATAATAACATATGTAGTGTGTGTATAATAATAATAATAATAATAATAATAATAATAATAATAATAATAATAATAGGAGAAATCCTAAAGGGATAAGTTTCCCTATTTTGACCAAATCTTGCTATATTGTAGAGGTAGGGAAATTGTTTGAATGTTTTGTATTAGAATTGGTTTAAATTTATGATTTAATGATACCAAATGACCTTGGATAATGTTGTTTAGGCATGAAAATAAGTTGGAAGTTGAAAAGGATTTTCAGGGGATGAAAATCCTCGTTGTCCAAAATTTTAGCTATAAAGGAGGGGCTATTATGATTGATGATTTTGAGCCTTAAAAAAAATAATTTGGACTTGATTTCTTTATAAAAGTTGTATTTCTATGTTTTAGCCTTTCATGGAGACAAATCACGCCCAAAACTGAGTTTATAGCTTTAGCTATGATTAAAACACTATATAGTATTCCGGGTTGGCTAAGCTAAATTGATCGAAATTAGACAATTTTTAATCCTTGCTTGGAATTGTTGTTAAATGATGGTTTTAATAACAAAATTATAAGAATGAATATGAACATGAAAATGGGTAAGAGTATGAGATTCTAAGGAAATTCCTTGTGATTAGTTTGAGAATACTAGTTGAATGAGAATTAAATAAAGTTGTGATGTTGGTTGTATTGTAATAAAAACTGAATCCCTAGTGGTACATGGGAAGCTGTGTGGACTAGACAATTACATGGAGTGGCAGCACGTGCACATACTCTAGGTAGGTGCATCGCGCCTTGTCTTTTTAAATTATGTAAATTTATTAATAAATTTCTGAATCTATTGTTTTATTACTTCGATAATATTTGAATGAATATGAGTACCTTGTGTGCTTAGATGCGTATCGACTAGTTATGATATAATTGAAATGAATATGAGTACCTTACTTTTATATATATATATATATCAAACTTATGATGATATTATTGGAATGAATAAGAGTACCTTGCATACAACGATATACCTCCATTAGTTAGGATAATATTTGAATGAATATGAGTACCTTGCGTGCATTGTTATATATCAAATTAATTATGTTATTATTAAGATGGATACAATTACCTTACATTGATAGGTATGGAATTAGCCATGATAATTTTAGAATAGATGTAATTATCTTACATACCTTAGTATGGATTGGGTATACATAATGACTTGAAGATTGAAGGAGAAATAATAGATAATTGGTCACCATAGTGTCGATGGCTAATGATACATTACAATGATATTTAGAACTATGATGAGGGTGGCTAAGGCATAAATTGATATTTGGCATTGTGATGAAGGTGATCGAGGTTATGTGAATGATGTTTAGTGATTATAGTGTTGATAACTAAGATATGTGTGCGAAGGATACTTGGCAACCGTGGTTACAATGCATATGATGTTAATAAGAAAAATGAAAGGGGATTGGTATGAATGAAGGATTCAGATGACATTGATTAACTATCTGGGTTTGGATAGATAATGGTATCTATAGGGTTCAATTGGTACCAACATTTTAGATAACATTGATTAGCTATCCAGGTTTGAATAGCTAATGGTATCAATTGGGTTCCATTGATACCGACATTGCAGATGACATTGATTAACTATCCAGGTTTGGATAGTTAATGGTATCGATGAGGTTCCATCGGTGCTATTATTTCTTTAATTGATTAGTCGATCCCGAGCAATTGGGTGACTAACGATGTTAGTAAAGATTACTAACATCGGTATGGTCACTCCTGGTTCAGTGAAAAAGATAAGTTGATTAACTATTCTGGGTCTAGAACAGTTAATGATATCAATGGGTTACATTGGTATCGGCAACCATTTTTGGTGTGATTAGCTACTCCAAGTAAAAAGGCTAATGATGTCAAGGGTTCTTGACATCGACAACTTTGATGGTAAATCAGATATTAATAAGATGTGATTAACTATTATGGGGAAGGAACAGTTAATGATACCAATTAGCAGTATCGATATCGGGATGTGAATATAATTGATTAGTCTAACCCAATATTGGGAGAACAATGGTACTAATAAGATTTATTAGTGTTGGCAATTACCTTCCAGAAAATGAGGGGGGGATATTGATTAGTTATTCCAAAAGAATGAGATGAGCTAATGATACAAAGAGAGGAATATCTTGGTATCAAGTGAGAATTGATTTATAAGGAGATGACGTTCGAAAAACTGTTGAGTTGTGTTAAGATTTCCAAGATGAAATTATTTTCGGCATATGTGATAGGATATTAGATGGATATTGGTAATAGATGGAAAACGTATGTTGTAAAAGAGATTTATGCCTAATTTTATGTATCAAAAGAAATTCCATGGAGATTATTACTTGTCATTATTATTGTTAGTTACTACCTTTTTATATTTATATGTACACGTTAAATTCTATTTTCATGTCTATCAAGGTCGTGTTAGGAGTGATATTGGTTTACTTACTTTTTGCTTTTGACCATGTAAATTATTTGTAAATTAAGGAACTTATCTTCTAAAACTTGAAATGTAATATTAATTCGCATATTTGAATGCATAACTTTAATATAATATTTGTAACTCTAAATACCTATTTAACCATACATATTTATAGTTGAAATCGAATATCTCACTTGAATTACATTATATGATGTTATTGAATAAGATGTGTTGTGTTAATGATAATGAGTTGAGTTGAGATCTAGGACGATTGGATCATGATATGAAATAAAATTAGAAATGTAATAAGATTTTGTCAATAACTTAAGACCTCCCAATATAGGGGAGACTCTGCCGAAAATTTGATAGAAATTTTGGTGGAACCTGTATATGAAAAAAAAAATTACCTGAAAATTTTTAATGTATTGCAAAAAATATATATAGAAAATTAGGGTTATTATAGTTGGTATCAGAACGTGGTTATGATTTAGTAGTCGTTATAAGTATGGAAAGTAAAATGAATTGCGGATCTTGAAATAGGTATCACGAAAAAAAATGTAGAAAATCCGGGTTGTTACAATTGCAATCTCTCCAAAAGTCTTCACCAAATCAGAACAAGAAGCTGGATCGATCATCATCACCTTCACATTCTGTCTTAAGCTCCATTCCCAACTCCTCTTCTATGGCATCCGATGCAGATATCAACAGCAACTCACATCCCTCATAAATCAACATGTCTGGTGGGTCAGCAGGAACAAACTTTTTGTGCCCAAATTGGCCTTGCAGGGCATATTCCTCTGAGATGCAACAAGTAATTAAAATTTATGGTCAAATTGATGTCCATGAAACTGCAACAAAATTCAATGCTGACTACCTCCTTTAAGAGCATTCTTCACGTCTTCTAGTTTTGTTGTGAACAAGTCCACAAAACCTCAACAAGGGCTCTTTTTCATTGTTCATTTCCTACAATCGAAGAGAAAAAGAAAGCACATTCATTGCTCTAACTACTAACTCTATATAAACACACTTTTAAAAAGCAAGGATCAGGTTAGTCTCGGTAGATGGGACTTAATTAGTTGCTGGCTCGAGCCTTTGTGAATCTATTACAATTAATTACCTGCATCCATGCTCACCTTCACTTCCATTCTTGCCCGCAGAAGCACTACTACTACCACCATCATGATCAATACTTAAAGAACCTTTTTTAGAACCTTCTTTACCAGATTGAGGGGATTGCTTCTCTTCAACCGCTCTCTCGCCAGACTATGGCCTTAGTACCAAGTACAATTGAACGTCATCAGGGCTATGAGCTTCTTCTTTCTCAACTCTTGGCCTATAGAAGAAGAATATTTCAGCTCTTTCCTACATAATTTTTCAGTTTTTCCATAAATAAAACCACTCGTGAGTACTATATTCATAACAATAAGTTCCATAGATAAAATAAGAGAGAGAGAGAGAGAGAGACAAACCTAGGCTTCACTTTTAGTCTTGACTTCTTCACCTTGTCCCATTATTTTATCTGTTTCCTTTTGTTGATTTCAAGTATTAGAAGAAGCTGATGAATGCAAGAACTAAGAAGTGGCGGTGTTTAACTTGTTTGCAAACTCAGAAAGGAAAGAAGCATGCAGGACACCTCACAGTAACAGTCCCTTTTCTTTCCCACTCTTTAGGAGTTTTGCCTGAGAGTTTCAGAGAGTTCATACGCAAAGGAATCGTTTCAATACTAACCTGAGTTATTGAAACTTGACTGAGGTTGGTGGGAGTTGCAGAAGTTTGGCTAAGGTTGGTGGGAGTTATTGAGATTTGACTGGTGGGAGGAGTTATTGAAGCTAGGCTGTGGTTGGGAGAGGGGCCGAAACCTTCAGCGTAAAAAAGATATTTCATCTTTTCTTCAGCTAAATCTCTCAGTCTGTTGAGCTCTGGCAAAACTTCTGTGCCAAGATCTGGCCTGTCTTTCCGTCTCAGTTCTGCACATTGGAGTGCAAGCTTTGCAAAACATAAAGCCTCTTCAATTGGCCAATCAGGCACATCTGAGTCTAGAATTTCTTTGAGCATCTCATTTTCAATTGCTTGTTCAACAATGTGAGTCAAGCCCATTGGTGACTTGGCTGTTATGACTTGCAGAAGCAAGATCCCGAAGGAATACACATCAGATTTCACACCAATAATTCCAATTTGTTGATACTCTGGATCTAGCAGAAAGTTCCAGCAGCTGATGTCATGTGGTATTGTGTTCCATTCTCAGAAGTAGTCGGAACAAGCCTGGCCAACCCAACATCACTAATCTTACTGGTGTAATTGTTGTCTAGCAAAATATTTCCTGGCTTGAGGTCACGGTGAACCAGTGGCTCTGGCTTGGTCTGATGGAGAAGAGCAGACCTGTGGCTATCTCATCCACAATTCGGAACCTTTTATTACATAGAGCACCATCAAGTTCCATAAACAACAGCTAGTAATCTATCCAGTCTCCAAGTACTCCTAACGAATCAAGTCCCATGAAAAAGCCTCAGAAGTTCTTCTACATACAATTAATCTACCATGCAAGAACAACATGCCACGGACATGTCAGCACCATCAGCAAGCTCATAGTCTCACAACCACCTTAGTTTCTTAACCAGGAGCCCCATCAGTATCTCCAAGCAAGAGGAAATGATTAGTTTCTAATAATAATAATAATTAAGACAAGTTTTAATCTTTAGAGGAGAGATCAATGAATGTAATGTATATGTTAGAACCCAACTTCCAACGGTTACTGTTTGGCTTATATACATAAATGATCTATCAAAATCTCAGATTTTCAGTGCTTCATCTCTTTCCTTTCTGACCATTCATCAGTGGATCAGGTTGAAAGAAAAATAACTTCTTAAAAAAATGTTCTTGATATGATTAATCTTAGGATCCCACTTCAAAAAATCGAAAGAAGCGAAGAAAGAGTATAATGTGATATATAGATTCCATTCTTTTTTATGGAGTTGTTGCTTCAGGCCATGTTTGTTTTTGGAAAGTAGTTTCCGGAAAATTATTTTCTAAACTTTCCTGTGTTTGTTTGCTATTAGGAAAGTTGGTTAACAAAAAACACTTTCCGGTCAAAGAAAAATTTAACTTGGTTTTCAGGAAAGTGTTTTCCCTTTAGCTGTGTTTGTTTTCCGGAAAATCACTTTCCAAACTTTCTTGTGTTTGTTTGCCATAGGGCTGAGCATTTCCGGTTCGGTCCGGTTTTGAACCAAAATAAACAACCAAACCGAATTTTTTTTGAACCGAACCGAACCGAAAACCGGTTCAAACCGATTAATTTCGGTTCGGTTCGGTTTTTTTCCCTTCCAAACCGGTTCAAACCCAATGGTCCTCTCTACTTCTCCTGCAGCCTCGTATAGCAGATCCCAAGTT
>Ga0307513_10000576_pt1 | contig 52651 bp, 47 predicted proteins | sample 15_EM_MG_FD_202174 | JGI IMG/M metagenome (GOLD analysis project Ga0307513, IMG submission 202174) | Populus trichocarpa ectomycorrhiza microbial communities from riparian zone in the Pacific Northwest, United States - 15_EM | ecosystem: Host-associated > Plants > Roots > Unclassified | place... | reverse complement strand
TAAGCCACAAATTTGCGTTGAGCTGTAAGTTTGCGTTGAGCTGTCAGGCACTCTTTAGAGTGGCCCCGGTTGTGAGCCAGCGAACATGCGGGGGTTGCGGCCGCACGCCGCAACCTTGGCACGAGTAGAGTGCCCCATCAATCCGGCTCTCAGCACACCGGTATTAATACTACTTGTACCAAGCCCGCTTTCCCAGGAGCTTGAACATGGCGGGATTTCGAATTCTTCCAAAATTCAACGTTCTCAACCGATGAAAAAAAGACAGCGCTGCCAGCCATCTACTTACCAATCGGTTTTACCCACGAGACTGCTCCGCTCATGGGGCTAACAAACTCGAAAAAAACTCCAGGATGACAGCGTTTTTCCTGCAGAGTCAGCCTGCCTGATAGCGGAACGCCAGCTTCCCCCGCAGCCCAGAAATAAGCAGTCTATTATCCGCACGCAATCTACGGTAATCGAAGCAAATAACCGACGCAAGGCAACAAGGTTTTTTTCTCCATAGCTTATGGACTCTGGACGCTGTGATACTCAGCCAAGTTCGGCCCGCGGAACCATCCCCATGCATTCGCCAAGCTATCCTAGACGGTCTTTACATCTAACACTTTTTCTCGTAACAGTGCCGATAATACTCGTACATTCCCATCATATCACGGAGCGGCTCGTCGGTCCCCACGTAACACTGAGGATGTAGACTAGGAATCGCAGAAACGACACAATGCTCTCCCGTGCCATAGTATCAACAAACCTACTCTGCATCAAACACTGCCCCTCTAGATGCCAGCCGAATTCGGTACAGCCACGGAGCATCGCAAGGCGACTCGAGGTGAGGTCTTTCCATTCGTTGTGGAGTATTTGCCGTACACTCGTGAAAAGTTAAACTTCAACCTAAAACCGGTACATACAGACAAAGCTTTACCCTCAGCCACGCGGCGAAGGACCCTGCAACTAGCACCCAATCCTATCTTCCCACTGAGCGCAGCAGAAGGATATCACTCCCCGAGACCGCACCTTACAGCTATGACTTATGCTGCGGTATCGAGCTCGTTCTCAATGCAGTATCGGCTTAAACCCACACACGCTAGAAATTTGTATGTGAAGTAAACTGTGGTGAACCGGGGCACCCTTCTACGCTTTAAGGTAATCTAACATCTCCAGGCCCAGAACCTCCTGATGCCTCCGGCATGGGAGCCCTATGGAGCCCACAGACGAACGACCGGAGATGAAGGCGCTGACGATTTCCCCCTCTGGCCGGCAGCGATAGCGGACGAGCTTGCGAAACGATAAGGAACTCCCAATTGATAACTTAGTACTACATGTGTAATTCTAGGTTGCTTACTCCCAATCTCCCCGAGATAGTGAAGCTTCATTCCCCACAGGCCGGGATACACCCGCGGTGCTCGACTTTAAAGTCATGCGCAATGCCCTGAACAGAATTTCTAGATCGTGAGTTACGGATATTGTATTATAGTACGCTTCTAGTGCACGCCCACCAATGCACGGGCGTCCGTCTGTCTTCCCACATCTATAATCCAGATTCCACTACCCTCCCAAATCATGTCTTTCTCGCAGCCAAGCCTACTTTTTTCATCACTAACATCCCGGATGTGATTACTCCACACAAGAGGTTTCTACCGCCAGATTTAAGCGACCAGTGTTTGCAATTCACTATCTATGTCCTGTCATTTCTGTTGCGGGTTTGGTGTAAGGGATTATAGTCACAGCGTAGCCAACCCCAGGAGGAAAATACCTCTCTCGAGTGAAGGTATAAATATCCGTCATATCGAGCGAGGTAGGTTAAGTGTACATTGGGAATGCGCCGGGGGGAACAGCGTCCTAGCGTGTGCCATGCGAAAACTCAACCCCCCGCCCTCAATATCACACCGGAATAATCCCTCCAAGCCTCCGTGATCTGTCCAGCACAGCACCCCAAGCAACAGAATTCAAGATATGCCATTAATATAATACATACCCCGCCTTCTCAAGAAAGAAAAAAATCTATCCTAACACCGTCCCAGCCCTAATCCTCATCCTCCTCAGCACCATCATCAACAACGTTGTAGAACTTAAGTTCGTAAACCCCACGAGAAGTGGAAACAACACGAAGCCAGTCGCGGAGCTGGTGCTTCTTAAGGTACTTCTTGGTCCTACGCGAGCACAATTAGCCAACCTGCTTCCTTCCCCCACAAGGAAAGTAAGACACATACAAGTACTTAAGGTACCTCCCAGAAAACTGAGTGTGGGCAAGCACAACAATTTTCCCATCGCCCTCCTGCGAGATTTGAATGACATCTCCGAGGTTGCCGACGCGGCCATCAACTTTGATCTTGTCGTGGAGGAATTTCTCGAACTGACTGACATCGAAGATTTTGTCGCCAGCTGGACGGGAAGCATCGATTACGAACTGTCACGGTCTATTATTATTCCGCAGAGAGGGAATTGGGAAGGTCAGAAAATACCTTATGCGTAACCTTAGCAGGCTTCGCACCTTTTGCAGATTTCTATAAGAAAGACACATTTCAGCCTACTGATTTTTTATATGTAAAAACCAGCAAAGCGACAATGGTAGATACGTACGGTGTTGGGCGCCATTGCAAAGAAAGAGATAGAGATTCGAGATGAGGTGCGCAAAGAGGTTTGGATATCCTGCGCTGTAAGAAGGCAGTTGGTGAGAGCGGTTGCGGCGTCAGTAGTGGTAATTTTTGATTGTTGTGGATGGAACTTTTTGGTTTAAGAAATTCCTTTGGTGCGGTAAGTGTGGTGTGCGGAGCAGTCACTAAACCCTGAGGCTTGGCACACTTTGAATCACTCGATATATAGAGTCTGGAGTTTGCGGCCCGTTGGAAGAACGCGCGAGCTCAGGGCCTACAGCAAGTATGATAGCTCCAAAAATGCTTAGACCCACAGTAGTGCCATTACAACCACCATCGCACTATAATAAACGGGCTAACCAATTTTACCCAAAGTCATCAATTCCTCATCCCAAATGTATTGAACCTCAGAATATAATACAGTCATTACGCACCCCGAACCCAAATAATTTCCCCAACCCACTGCAACAGTAGTGTCCACCCCAACACCCCCCATTCTCTTCCGATACTGGCATCGCGCTCAAAAAAAGGATTACTCCTTCTCCTCTTCCTTCCCGGAGAGCACATCCACAAAGTCCCTATACCTAAATACGTCTCCACCGTGAGCCTGGCCCCTTCCCAAGGCTCTCCTCTTCGTGAACCCTTTCAGTGCCCGCTCAATGTCCGTTTCGCTCATTCTCTCGCCCATGCTCGTCAGCGCTTCCGTAAGTTCCGCAACATTAATTGTGCCATCGTCATTATCGTCGAATGCCGCAAAAGCACTTAGGAGATCTGGTCCAGGGGTAAGCAGGGACAAATGTTGCGATAGATGAGTGAGGTAAGAGGCCAAATTAAAGGGCGTTGGAACAGAAGACAACTGTGCATTGATCATTGTCGGTGTTGGATCCTGACCTGTTTAGGGATAAGCAGAGTGCTCATTGTGCTGAAGCCGGATGAGGTAGTTACCGAGGCTCCCAAGCATAGCTCCAAGGTCTTCCTTGCCAATAATCCCATCACCGTCTTTATCCAGCATTTGAAAACTCTCCTTCAGCTCTTGGATCTGAGTACTAGATAGCTGCGTGAATGCTCCGGAAGATGTTCGCTTCATGTTGCCGGCCGACCGAGGGGTCCCGAAGGGGCTGGTGTTTGGAGAGAGACTGTAGCCCAGAGGCGATGGTTTTGAAGTACGGTTAGAAGCCTGCATTTTATCAGCACAGCTTTAGCGAACCATTGATTAGCTACCTACCATAATGACCTCGTGAAAGTAAAGAGAATAACTTCAAGTTCTGATAGTTCGCGGGGGGGAGCGCTGCGAATCCTGCGATCCAAGGCAAAACAAGGTGGGTGAGGCACGACAGGTGAGATGAAGTGGCGGTGGTGATGCTTGAACCGAGGTGTTTACAGGACTGAGGCGGAAAGTTGTTGCAGCTGTTCGTTGCCACAGCAACAATACCCATAGATACCCAGTCCCCAATTCCCCACTATCTCATTCATCCCACCACGAACACCAAGGTCTATCTGCAAGTCATGAGGCTCCGACGATTACGGCCAATAACTTACATCCGAATAATTGATTCAAAATGTCCTACATATCCTCGAGCACACTTCTCAACTGTGTGCCCCCGCCTAATACAGCACCCTGCACCCTCCAGAGCACGCTTCTTACCGCGAATTCTGGACCCCGCAGTGTGGTTCCCGTTCTACAAGACTGAGGGGAAGAAGAGGAAGGCGGGCCCGGAGGAGAAAATTCCCAAAATACACAATCCGGCTACTTTCTTTGTTGTTGGTCTCGCTCTTCTAAGGGAAAATATGACTAGTGGATTAATTGGTGGGTGTAGATCATGGCAATGCTCATCGGTTCGCAAGGAATTCAAATGATCCGTATCAGACAGACTCACGATGATTATATGTGGCGAGCAGATACAAAGATTGCAGTTCTACGGGAAGTTATTGAACGGCTAGAGAAGGGGGAGGATGTAGATGTTGAGAAGATGCTAGGGGTTGGTAATGAGAAGGAGGAGAAGAGTTGGGAGGAGGGTATGCCGCTTTCTGCTCCTAGATAACCTAAGTGGGTACTGACGGCTGGTCACAGTTTTGAAACAACTGGAGGAGGAAGACGCAGAATGGGCAGCGAAGAGGAATCAGAAAGCTCAACCCATTCCCTCGGTGGGGGGAAGCGATAATACGGCTGCCGAAACATCCAGGCCAGAGGAAAAACCAGAAGAGAACAAAAGGCCGAAAGAAGAGCCAGAAAAACCACGGGGCCCAAGAAGTGCCCGAGATTACGGATTTAGCTGATCCCTACTCCACAGAATATCATGTATATAAACTGTATAATACCATACCGCAACAATTCTCGCATCAGTCATACAAACTACAATGCTTTGCATTAGGTACAGTATTGTATCTAGTTGAGCAATCGGCTTTAGATTTCCGATCTTTCCCCACCAAACCCCCGAGGTCCTTAGCAACCGAACGTCATCAACAAACCCTCCATCACAGCATCCCCCACTTCAAATCCACCCTTTCAATCGACCCCTCCAAGACAAAGTTCCCTCCACAAAGCCCCTCAGGGGAAACAGTCATCCCATCTCTCCCATCCCACCAGCCAAAGACATCACATTACAGCGAAAATGGCCTTCGAAATCAAAGCTAAAATTGCCAACTTTGGCGGCCAGCTACTCAAACTCGAGCACCAGAGTATCGCTTCCCCCCTACCAGTATCCTATTCCTCCAGTAGCCGTTCTAGTCTAACATAAACTCCTCAGGCACTTCAACCAAGACAAAAATGGCCTTAAATCTCTTCCTCCCTCCCATTGCCATTTCCCACCCATCGAACAAGATTCCCGTATTAATTTTCCTCTCAGGCCTAACCTGCACGGGGGACAACTGTGCCGAGAAGGGCTTCCTGCAGCCCCACGCCGCCAAGCACGGTATTGCGGTCGTCTACCCAGACACCTCGCCCCGTGGAGCAAAAATCGACGGAGAGGACGATGACTGGGACTTTGGTTCCGGCGCAGGATTTTACGTGGATGCTACGAGCGAGAGATGGAGAAATAATTACAATATGTACACTTACATTAACGAGGAGCTACCCTCCGAGCTTTTCAAGCAGTTCGAGATACTGGATAGTGGCAGGGTTGGAATCACGGGACATTCTATGGGTGGACATGGGGCTTTGACCATCGTATGAACCCCCGTGCATCCTTCAGGATGAGTAAGGCTGATGGGAGTGGAATGGTAGTTCTTGAAAAATCCAGGCAAATACCTTTCCCTGTCCGCCTTCGCCCCCATCAGCAATCCGATGAACTGCCCGTGGGGACAGAAAGCCTTCGGCGGATACTTTGGTGAGGAGAATAAGGAGAAGTGGGCAGAACATGATGCTACTGAGCTTGTGAAGGTGTGGGAGAAGGACAAGACCCTGGAGGCGCTTATCGACGTGGGTACCAGTGATAATTTCTATAAGCAGGGGCAATTGCTCCCGGAGAACTTTGAAAAGGCGGCGGGGGGTAAGGGGATTCAAGTTAGGTATCAGGAGGTATGTATTCCCACAGCCCCTGGCAGGACAGTGAGGTAAGGCCTAATGATCGTGGTGTGATATAGGGGTATGATCACAGCTACTTCTTCATTTCAAGCTTCGCGGGGGACCATGTGGACTTCCACGCAAGACACCTGTGCAACTAAGTGTTTCGTTAGGTAGATTGAAGGATGATTGTCGACAGGTCAATACTTCTACCAAGGTCGAGCTGCAGGTAAATAGATTACACAAAGCTGCCGTAAGCTATTGCAGATAATAATGCTTGCCCCGCCTGTGCAGAATGACCTCCGAAACAGGATAGCAAATAATTTATTGAGTGACTATCCATGATTACCCCACGACTACCTGAACAGCGGTTAGCTTAAAAATAAATAAAGCCTAAATATCACATCACCCTCCCAACGGCAATGGCCCAAGAGCTACTCGCCTAGTGACGAACCGTAGCACCTATCAAGCCAACACATCCTGCCACACTCCCGGCGCATCTCCTCCCAACCCACAATACCCAACACCAAATCGGACACCCACCCTCGTGATACACATACCAACAAAGACAAACAAACGACCCGTGAAGCTATGATAAGACATCTCAAGCAGCAAAGATCGCGCCGCATTGCATCTAGCGACAAAAAATACCATCCACCCAAACAGACCCCCCACCTAACACTTTCACCAGAAATCACCTCCCCTCACTCGATACACACAACCAAGGGGAAAATTCCATTCATCACTTTCCCCTCTTTGCGAGGGTATAGTATCTACCATTAGGGCATTAGACACCGCCGAATTCAATATCACGCCATACCAGTGCAGTTCCGCACGCTCTATCCCGATCAAGTAGATTTTATTTCCCAGTAGAATACTATTACCACCGCCACTGCTGCCAACACCACTTCAAGAACTCGCCATAGCGCACTCACATAGCAAACGAAAAAGAAAAAAAAAGGAGAAAATAGCCATCGGGAACAGTGCCCAATTTTCCTGCCCGGACACACCAGCAACCCGGATATATACCCCTCTCACAAGCTACTGTACAATGCGCCTATCGGCGGGTATACTATTGTATGGAGATCTGGCAGACATTTGCGTAGGGCTACTAACCAGCCCGGGAGAGCTTTCGTTCACCTGCCGCCAGTGAAACGTAGTAGGTATTCTCGGATTGCTGCAGTTTCACCTCCAGCCACGTTTGGTTATAAAGTCGGACAGTCCCTGGCAGCGATGCTTGTTCCACACCCTGCTGTCCCGAATCTCGGTAATCCGGATACTTCCCTATCCCGTATGAACCTCCGGGGGCTTCTAATGTTTTCTATACTATCCCAAAACCTGTCCTATTGTCCCAGATCACCTGCGGTGCGAGAAAGATTCTTTTGGATTTTGGCCATGCGGGATGGCGGGGCGCGGCTGTATCTACGGAGGGGACCGGGGGAGAGACCGTTTGTGTTTGCTGCTGGTTCACTGTGGATTCATTTGCCTGGCCTCTTACCTTTTATCCTGTAGATGCTCAATCGGCAGACAGGGCTTTCTAACTGCGAATCTGTGTGGAGGGAGTGTGCTGTGATATTAATGTAGAGTAGGTGGTGAAGTGTGGGGTACATTACTTGCTGGTTTATGCAGTGCACGTAATCCCCCTCCTGTTACTTCACACGCTTGTAAACCTAGATCTCCGGGTCTTAACATCTAGTACAATACTAGGCGAATACAGTATTATATCTACCTCTACACAAATACCCAGGGCAAGTGTCAACACCCACCAACCCCCCCCCCCCTTTCAGTGCAATATAATTAGACCCATCCATCTATCCATATCAACAAAAGAACCTCGGTCCCCGCCGCACCATGTATCGTCCACCCATGCCGCACCATATTGTGCTCGAGCACAGTACGAAATACCCTCCTCCGATCACTGGTACAGTGCTTGAAGGTAAATTTCCCACAGGAAGAGTGGGCATGTCCGGGCAATCGGTGTGGATACCGACCCAAGCGAAAAAAAAAAGAAGGAAAACCCCCCCGGGGAAACAAAAGGATATAATAATTTACAACCCCCGATATAAACAGCCAGAGGCAGAGGGAGAATAGAAAAAACGCCATAGAATATTTTACAACGAACGGACAAAGTAGCTAAATAGCTATCATCGAGCGTCACTCGGGATTCATTGAATGACACAAGTATCACGTTTGACTTTGGTCCCGGGGCGGGAGGATACACTGCCGTCCTTCTCGATCTTGAGCTGGTAATCAGGGGACGAGTTCCAGAGGTTTAGTACTGCAATGCGGTCTTCCGTTGCCACGACAATGCGTTCTTTTCCCCCGGCGATGGAGAGGATTTCGTTGGTGGTGTTTAGGGGGATGGTTTGTTCCCTGCCCTCGCCGATGGGGACCACACTGACTTTCCCAGGTGTCCTTGAGAAAGCCAGGAATGCTGTCCGGCCCTGGGAGCAGCCGGTGTAGATTTTCCCACCGCTAACTTCTCTGACTTTCTCGCCGGTTCGAACCGCGAATGCGTCTTTGTTTACAGCGCCGACGAGGTCGCCGAAGCAAACCGCCCCATCCCCTTCCACTTTCAACACAAGCCTCCTTCGAAAGCCTTTCCAGGTCCTGGCCAAGCTGCGCTCCTCCCCGTCCCAGACTCCCAATAGTGAATTCCCGACAAGTATCCCGCGACCATCGCTCTTAAAGCTCAATCCCTCACCGGTGACCCGATATACTATTACCCAGGGACAATCTTCCCACCTCCCGTTCTGTTCTATGGATTCGCTGGTCGCCGAAGCGGGGCCTGGGAGGAAGAAGTTGTTCCTACGGCGCCAGAGGGCGTACGAAGGGTGTATAATCATCGTCTTGTCCTTTGTGGTTATCGCCACAAGTGGTTCTTCCGTTTTGCCGGCTCGACCGAGGGCGATTGACTCAATGGCTGGGATAGGTACAGAGTAGAGGCGGTGTGAAAGGCCATTGGATAGGAGGGCGTAGAGGGATACTTTCTGCTTTGTCGAGAGGGCCAAGTAGCCCCCCTTCACGGTGAGTTGGGTGACTTTGTCATTGATTTGAATGGTGTGTGTTTGTGCAATCGGGGATTCCGTAATGTCGTAGACGTGCACCTTATTTCTGCCCACTACCATTGCTATTCTCCCCTCCACACCGCTTCCCCCGCCGCAAGAAATGGATACAGCCCCGTGCGAGGGCGGTAGCAAGTACGTCCCCCGGGAATACATCCAGGCTGGAGCGGTCTCGCGCACGTACTGTGTGAATAGCTTTTCCACCGTCGGGATTGGGATCCGGTGCGGGACGGTCTCGCGGCCGAAGTGCGCGCGAAGCATGGACAGGTGTGGCCGGAGGAGTTGGGGCGAATGGTGTTTCGATAGAAAAGTTGTAGCACGCCAGTGTTTGCATGTTAGACTTGCAGTGAAGAGTGTTTGGGTGTCGAGGTACGTGAAGACTGCGGACAGGAGGGATGGGTGTAGTGTTTGCGCTGTGCTTGTGAGGCATTGTGAAAGTGGAAGGGGAGCTTTTTTGGGGGGTGGTGAGGACGATATCATCGTTGATTTTGGATTTGGTGGTTCTCAGGAGTAGTCAAGTCTATGGTTATAGTTCTGTGTCGCAGGGGTAATGGTTGCGGTGGCGGTGGATTATCGGGGGAGCGGTGGTGAAGAGAAAGAGAGGAAGAGAAGGCTGGTTACGATACGGGATGACTTAGTAGGAATGCAGGGTAATCCAAGGAGGGGGAAGTTCGGCTTAGCAGAGAGACGTGGAGTTAAGTTATAGCTCTCCGGGCAATTGAGCGAAGGGGTGGTACCTGAATTGCTAGTGGTGGTACCTGAAACATCGGGCATGGAAACCCACCCCACTCAATAACCGTACAGTACCGCACCACCAAAATTTAATGATACCAGCACAATCGTCCCGTAGCAAGGAAAAAACGCGCCAGAAAGAAAACAAAGCCAAAATTTGAGAAGTCTCGCCTAGACCTTTTTTCTCCCGCCTATGTTCGAGTTGGCCTTGTCCAGTAGAGTTCCTAGTTTGTGACGAAAAGAAAGAACAAAGAGGAGGTTGGTGCGGGGGTGCCTTTGTGGTTTGTGTGTTTGCTGGCCTTGCTGTACTGTACTCCGGTACTCGAGTGGAGCTGGGTTTTCTATGATACCGGTACCGGTAATTTGCCGTTGCGTTAGATTGGTTGGAAATGGGGTTAAATGATTCGAGATGATTCCTGTGTGTGATAGGGGTTCAGATGAAACCCTAAACCTAACCCACCAGCTACCCTCATCGAAGCCTAAAAGCCATATGGTTGCGGGCTGGGCTTGAGGGGGCATACCATACGGTACCATACCAAAGACTGCGATGCAGTTGCTATACCGGTACCGGTATTCCTCCTGCCAGAACGGCATCGCTTCTAGAAGAGAAAAAAGGGGTGAAGAAGGAGTTACGCTCCCAAAACGAAGACAAAGGTTCAAAATTGATGTTCCATGACTAGGTTATGCACAACCACTCTACGGTAATCCGGGTGACAGTGGATGATCCTTGCGCGGACCGGATCAAAGACGCGGTACTTTGATACAAGCAACCCCCCTGTCTTATTACCCTCCGTATTTTACAGGTATCGTCATAGTAGGAGTTATTTCCAGATTCATCCTATTGTTTCCTTGCCCACCTTCCATGACGATCCTATTCTCCCGAGCCGCGCATATCATACTTGTACAGCTCCATTCCGTTCCTGGGCGTGCTGACAGAAGGATTATTCGGTAAATATGCCTTACCGCGAGGTCCTTCCAATGCATCCATGCACACTTTTACTATATGGTAACATGCGCTATGGTAAGGCGGGAATGCGATGCAGGATCTAAGCATCCCATTGACGATGAACACTGGCTAAAAGCATCATACCGTCTCACTCGCTAAGTAACAAGTTTACCCCCCCTTTTCGCGAGTCACATGGTGCTGGCCTGTGCTGACGCTGGCCTGAGGTGCACATATATATGCAACCGGCACGTGTGGGTAGGAACGGTGGTAATGGAGGGGTGCAGTGGTTACTGCACTTGCCCTGCAGGAATTACGGTGTTATGCCAATGGCAGAACTCAAGCCGTCCGATGGTGGTGTTGTGCCACCCTAGATAGTACCAAGCACGTTTTAGGATGTGTTGAACACATGTGTGAGCACCATATGATACTGGTGTTAGCACGCTACTGAGTACTATCCTGCTGTACCGCGTATTTGAGATCTTTTTGCTTGATGGGTTAACTTATATACGCGACTTGGCAGGCGAGAGGAAAGCTCAAAGGGTAGAGGAGGAGGCGGAGTGACCGGATTGAGCGGTATTGCGATTTCAGGTGATGTTTATTGCGATTTGGTAGGAACGTGGGAGTGCCTACGAGAAACATTTTTCTCTTGGCACATGGCGATGATCGGGGGGCTGATATTCGGATATTGACATGGCGGTACAAGTACAAGTAGTGGAGTTGGGAGAGCCTATCATTTTCTACGACAAAACGGGCTGGAAACTCTCACCCTACCGGTACTTGTGTCTAACGCTAAAATATTAAGGGTAGCTCACCCTACCGTAAGTACTCGAGTGGTTAGACCGTGTGCTACGACGTTAGAGTTGCCTCTACTGTACTCGTACTCGAGTACCGGTAAGGGTTGGGGTTCTCCCCCTACTTTATTTGTCCGGGGGAGTGGGTCTTTTGGTGTGTTTCTCGCCCCTTTTCCAGAGTAGGAAATATTGGACCACCCGGCTCAGGGTCCAATTATTCAAGTTCTCACAGCACCGTATCGCGTTCGTTGGGTCTGGTCGCGACTATGTAGTGGAACGCTCCACTCAGGGCGTTTCGGTGGGTGACTCTGTAAGCATGGACATGGAATATATTAGGGGAAATTTCGGCCCGGTTCCCCCTTTTGTACTCCAAGATCGGATTCGGTAAATTATCCCGGGCTGATTAATGTTAGGAAACGGCTGGGCAAGTAACTTATTGGTTCCCAGGCGTGCACAGCTGATAAAGGTGAACTAAATGAGATGATGACCCGTGCGGGGGAATAATGGTAATCGTGCTTGTTTGTAGCTCCGTTCATCCATTACTAAGAACGTATCTGGAAAAGGTGGAGATAAATACAGAGAGTCATAATAAATACCAAGACCATCTCCTGTTCGCCACGGGAGTCACTGTTTTTCAGCAATATTCTAACACAATAATATGGAGAACACTCTTTGAAATATCCCTTGCCATCCCCCATTACAAAGACTCACCCCAGAGATATCCATATGCAACACCGTGGTCCTTAATTATGTTCTATCATCATCCCCATCGCCTTCACGCAGTTCATTGCGCTATCCAGTTTTCAAGCCCGTTCCACCTTCGAGTAACTTTCACCACCAACAGTAAGGACCCACTGGTGGAGGGAATGGATTGTGCTCCAGGGCATAATCTAACGGACATACAAATTTATATAAACCGAGTATGCACAGGATTACGGGTGAAATCAGATTAGGCGCCAATTCGGCATCCGGGGTAATGACTAAAAGGGTTGTCATCAGACGACAAATGATAACCAGGAGAGCAAACATTGCGATATTTGATGAGATCAGGCACATGGTGGGAAACGAATTCTCTTCACCTCTTACAACTGAACCCGCAGTTTGACATCCTCGACATAAGTCCAGTTTATAGGGAACTTAGGGATTAGTTTCGTGTGCTATACCCCCAGCTTCTATGAGGACATGTCGTGGGGAGAACGGTCAAGCACAGCGAGCTATACTGGAGCTAGACTAATCCGAAACTTCATTCGCTCGCTATCACTCTAAAGTGACTAAACAAAGCATAAGAATATATTATAGAGTACTATATAAGGAAATCATCTTGCCTATTCCATCGTTCCACACACTCATCCATTTCTCTTCATATAACCCCATTCGCCTGCACACCCCCACACCGATGATAAAGGAAAGACGCGACCATAAACCATCTCCGTCGATCCTTTCATCTCTTTTCAACTTCAGAACAAACAAATGAAATCACCAAAGACATTCTTTCATTCTACCTTCCCGCTTACATTCTCACATCTTTGTCCGTCAACCATCCACTTCCGTCAACTCTAACAGTTTTGTTGTTAAGTTGCTAACTTTCCGCTCTTACTATCTACTGTTATCTCCATGTTACATCTACTTGGCTGTGATTACGTGACGGGATTGGGCCAGACATCAGGACACGGCAGAGGGGGGCACGGCCGCATGGAGGATCTGCATCTACCGGAACAGTGCACCAAAACCCATGGTGGTCACAACAGGCGGGCGAAAGTCTTGGTAATTAGACCGTTTCATACCAAAAATGGGCAAATCCCTTAATTTCAATTGTTAGTACCGGTATTATAGCTCGTTGAAATCCGGACCCTCTTTTTTTCCCAAAATTCCTGATCCAAAGTCGCTTTATTACCGGTAGTGTGAGATCCAATGATTGATATGAGGCATGTCCATCATCGACTGAAGGTTCTGCTAGCCTGTAGATCTCTGCCTTTTCTAGACACTTTATTCAGATAGTTGCCCCGGCAACAACACAACAATGTTCTAATATCGAAAACGGTTTGAAGAGTGATGGAGAAGATTGAGTGACTCTGTGAGCAGCCAGAGAATGACCCCAGCATTCACAGATAACTATCGTACCTTGATACTTTCTAGGGAGTTTTCCGTTCAGTGTAGGAAACCATTGAAAACCCGCCAGAATGGCGAATTTGGTGTAAATGCGCCCGATTACTAGGACCTTTGTCCACTCTCTGTATCGTGCTCGTATCTGGCATAAAGTATCCCAAAACGAGACAAGGGTTTTGTTTTTTTCGCATTGTCGGTGGTTGTGCAACAACGGCCCTCTTTTTCTTTAGATGCCCATTGCCACATCGGGGCGAAACATTAATTAGTCCGCCCAGTCAGATCTATGGGGCGCCAACCCACAGAGCACAGGCGAGGGAAAAGGTGATTCGGAATGAAGGAAGCGCCTGGGCACCAGTACCGATACTCGTATTTGTACTGCAATAGTTGTCATCAGCAGTTCCTCTGCTCAAAAAGGGGTTTAGATTAGATGCATTTTCCCGTGTTATATTTGAGGGTTTTCTTTCCAACTGCAAGTATCATGCTTAGTTAGGTCAGCTATTAGGAGTATTTCTCCATTTGGTTTAGATGCGGCGTTGTTCGGTGACGGGGAGCTACTACAAGATTTGCTCAAATACGGTGTTGGGCCGTTAAGAATTAGGGGGGAACGAAGAGAAATCGAGACCACCTTCTGGAAGGGGTACGGTACCGTACTCTGCAAAGTCACAGAGCCCCTGTCCACTCTATGAACTTCTGTGACAATAACTTTCTATAATTCTTGGCTCTTGAATCCTAAATGCCAATTCTGTACAAGGTTACTGGTACTACGCTAATACCGATTTGTTTGTTTGTTATCGTCATGTCCGCAAAAACCACTAGTGGTTTTGTATTAATGGAGTGGTGTATTTTTTATTCGTTTTTGGAAGTGCGTAACCACTGTACTAGTACTCAGTCAGCTCTGGGAAGGGTAAAGGAATATAATCCTCTCCCACAACTGTCTTCTCATGCAGAGATATGGCTGACAGAATCTGGTGAATTTTTTCTAAGCGGGCGGTAGGCACGCGGGGTATTACCGGTGCTAGTACCATATAGTACCGTACGAGGCTTTATGGCGGGTAGACACATCTGTGCTTTCCATTTATCGCACCTTGCGATCGAACGAACTTGAACTGCACTTTCGGATAATGCTTCCTCCTACAAATACACTTGGGTGGTGACTAGTCCGGGTACAAAGTGAATAATCATATTTGTGGTGGCGGGCTTAAATATCCAAGGCTTCTGAACCTTCCTGATCGGTGGACATTTTGTGATGCCCCAGGCTGGTGTGCTCGAGCGCCATGTGTTTTATAGGTGATATGATGGTATTTTAATTCCAAACGGAGGTTCGCTAGAAGTTTGAAGAAGTCCTGAGGTAACTCCTGGGACGCGAGGACTTCATTATCCTGGCACGGACCTGGGGGTTCTCGGATAAGCCGTCGAAGAGCTGCGCTTGTATTAGAGCATGTCTCTCTCTCGAAGCGACATAGCTCACATTTTAGAGAACTGTCAGATGTTTGGACGGACTTGAAGTGGTAGACGAATAACTGCCCAATGTTGCTGCGTTGTTTCTGTGTACTGGATACGTTGTCGTTTGTTGCTAGATTTTTCGTATAAAGGGGTCATGAGAGACGCATGGTGGAAGAAGAGAACGAGACCAGAATTATTCGAAATCCATTAATCTTCGGTTGGTTCTTTTCTTCCTCGTCTTTCTCATGCCTTTAGAGCTATCGTGACCTCGATAAACTCTTGTGCCAATGCCCACAAAAGGACGTAGATTCTTTGGAAGACACTCGACAGTGCCATACCTAGCTAATTGAGAGTTTAGGTCTCCTAGTGTGGCAAGTTTTCAGCGACTGATACCTGTACCATGTCCCGCGGGGAACAGTTGGCACTTGCACTCGCACAGGACTAGAGGGGACTACGTCTTTTGGAAGGGGCAACTTTAGGGTAGAAATAGATGTTTAGTGCTCAAAGCGTCGGATATGGTGCGAAGGGTTCTAAAAGACCTATGACATGTTTAAAGTTTGCTTCGGCATGGTTACCGTAATACTGTTCGAGATTGATAGTAGTCCCACGTGTTAACGGTATGTGCCTCCAGTGCGACGTCCCTCTCAATTACGGGTATACTACCAGCACTCTCGCTTTCTTAGTGCTCAGAGATGGATTTTGTAGGAGAGAGAAGGGAAAGATATTAGTTGGATCCAGAAGGAATCGTGGGAACATTGCAGGGAAAGAGGTATTGATTTTTTTCTCCTTTGCCGAGTCTCGTAATGGTTGGGGTACTCTTACCTGAAGAATGTTCCCGATAGGAGTACTTGAGAGAAGCATCCCAAAAGGATTGTGCGTCTAGCCCAATCGAGAAAATATATCAGTATTTACTTATCAGTATTATATCGCAAACTGCGCGATCCCAACATCAGCAAGCCTCTATTGTGGAGGCAACAGCTTATGCGACTTTCTTAAGACACGCATCCTACTGCACTGTGAACGAGGACTCCTCGAGAATTCTGGTCTGAGCACGAATTGAGCCGTACTCAGACGGAAGCGCCCGAGGATTTCCTGCAAAGTGGATCTCATGACGCCACATGGTAAACTCCATTCTACGCCACAAGAGTAGCACTTGATCTTTGGGCTTTCAAGAGGCGTCAAGCCAGCTACCTCTAAAGAAAGGGTAATCAAAGCGTCGATCCCCCAAGTAAAACTCTGTCCGAAACGTGGGAGAATCAGAAAAAAAAACCCAAACAAATACCCCACGGGAGACCAGCAGGGCCTTCGTTTCGCTCAGATCTTGATTTCTCAAAACTGACATGATCGCAGAGAGGGGTGAACTACTAGCAGTCGCTTACTCGCACAGGTACACGTAGATGCTGCTGATACCTTACTATTTTGGCTAAGGGTGCTACTTTTTGCGTTGCACTGGGTGAATTGGGTCTTGGGTCTCATGCGAGAGGCTCCTTCGGCTACTCGAGTGACCCCCCCAGGTACGCGGGCTGCATGTGCTGCACGGTTGTCATCGCTAAACTCACAAGAGCCACCCCACGAGGACTCGAGAACTGGTACAAGGTCATGCAAGAAGTGATGGAACGGTTACTTGAGGTTGACTAGCCAAATATATCCCTGTCTGTTCCGGTTAATAGTTTCCTGCCCTTGTCCCGCGAAGAGTTGGTTCACTTTTTCTTGGGTCTAGACTATTCCGGTAGTCTGGGGCTGAACGGCTTTGTGGGGGGTCGAGGGTTGTGCACATTTCCATTTTTTCACCCTTTTCATTTGTTTTTTTCCTTCTTGGGATTTTGCAATTGGGATGGGACAAGTTTGCCTTTCCGTCCCCTGTGTTGGAGCCTGTCAAACGCTCGCCGACTCGGATATGATATCCCTGGAGGTTCGCTTCTGATGTATTGCGCAAGGCGCATGCCTTCCGTGAGCACAGTACCGGTATTGTGCTGGGAATGGGGAAGTTTGAAAGGTTGTGATTGACTTTCAGGCAATGGATCATGGAGGTCTGCTCAAAGCTGAGCAGGTGTTGGGTTCAGGGGAAAGTTGCAATGGTAAATTCCATCCTTTTCCCTTTTCCCTCCTTTTGGCACCGGCCTCGTGCCTTGCGGTTACAGCACAACACAAGCACCGATTACTGATTGCTTGCTTGGTTGATTGCTTGAGTCGATTTATTGAGCGTTCATAGGTTCGTTGATAAAGTGCAATGTTAGAAAAAAAATAAAAAAGTTCAGGGCCGGATATATCCATGTCTTTCTTCCTCTTTTCCTTCTTTTCCTTCTTACTTCTCCCCACCATCTCTTTTCCTCGCTCACGCTCCCTGTTTGTCTGTCTCTCTCGTTGTCCTTTGCTTGATCTTGGACTTGAAGAGTGGAGCTTGTGTGCTACCACCTCAAGCATCACCCAAGCAAGCGTCCTTTCCTTCCATAAAAAAGAAGTTCACAGGGAAGGGGGCGTCCTTTGGCGCGCCGCCTAGCAGCAAGCAAGCCCTCCTTTCATCCGTTCGTTCCTTTTTTGTGACCAATCCAACCTTTGTGATCGACCGCTTCTTCCCCTCCCATCCCGCTCGACTTCTATTTTCCTGATTTTTTCACCCTCGCCCTTTAAACTAGCGTTTCTCCCTCACACTCGTTTTATTGTTGCTGGGAATTTAGACGGACGGTCGGAAGAACTTGGTTTACGTTTGGAAAGGGATAGGCAAAGAGCAAAGGAGAAGTTAGGAAAGGATAGGAGACAGTGCAGAGGGAGGACATTCAACAGACAACGAAGGAGGAAAAGTTCAGATCACGACTCAGCAAAGCCATCCACCTTCCGCAGCCCAAGGACAAGTTCTCACAAAACTAATGTCTCCACCTTCCTCGCAACAGTAATACATTCTAGAGAATGACTATGACATCTCGCAGTCCCCCATTGCTCCGAATATGCCCTACCCGTCGCTCTCGTCTCCATGCCATCATTCCAAATCACTCGCCCCTTCTTCTCATCCTCCTCCTCATAACGCTGCTCCTCCCACCATCACAGGTCCTTGCGCAGGATTCACCGACTCTAACAACGAGCATCCCCCCCAGCTCGACCTCTGGAAGTGGGACAGCCGGCGTTGGTGATCTAACCGTGGAATCGGACAACAACTCCAACGACACATGGCCAAGGCTCTTTGACTCAACTAGTATCAGTGCGAATAGTTCGTCGGTATCGTGCCCGGCGTTCTTTAGCAGGTTCCTGGCGGATAAAGTCTTTTTGGATTGCTTGCCGCTGTCGGGCCTTCTCCAGGTTTGAGTTTCCCTCGGCGCTTCGCGTGGCTCATTTTCTAACCAGAGTCCTGTGGACAGAACTCATTGAGTTATTTCGACATAACGAAAAAGGGGACCTTCGCGACGGCGAGAGTGGTCGACAAAACTTGCAATGTTTCCTTGGCTACATGCACCGCTCTGATGGAGAAACTGGGTTGGCAGATCCTCCTTGCTGAGAATTGCGGACAGGACTTCAAGAATCAGAACCCCATTGTTGTCCAGGCCTACGCAGGGTTTATTTCCTATCGGGTGGTGTATTCTGCTGGATGTTTGAAGTCAGCTTCTGGGTCTTACTGTGGGTTTTCTGCGGTTGGTCGGGTGTGGATAGGAACTAATGGGAGATGCCTATAGGCTACGTTGACGCCATCACAAATACCACCAGTCCGAGTGATTCTTACGTGTATTATCTGCCATTGGGGATTAAGTTCCCTGGGGGGTCTAGACCAACGTATGCCCCCTCCCCCCCATCCACTTTGGAGTGCTAGCAGGCATTGACGATATGCACATAGCTGTTCCCCTTGCCTTTCCCAGACAATGGCGATATTTGCTGGTACCGCTGGAAATACTTCACAGCCGTTATCAACCACCTACGTTTCCGCGGCGGAACAAATTAACCTTGGTATGATGCCCTCCCCTTCGCCCCCTTCCCAACGTGTCACGACTAATCACTCGCAGGTTGTGGTCCCAACTTTGTCAATTCAACTGTGGAACACCTGGGCGATGCCTCGGCAAGTTCTCCAAGGCTCACTATCGTCGCCGCGACAGCGGTATTGACTATCTTACTCGCGTTAATGTAATGTATGTGTTTTTTTATATATGTATACATATTCTGCACAAATAAGAAAAACAAAAGTGAGAATTGATTCTTTTTTTCAAACTTATTATTTAATAGGGTGGATTCCATTCCATATTCTTTGGATTGGATTCTTCACTTTTTTTCTTTTCTTTTTCTCATTGCTTTTCTAATGCAAGATGAGGGGCTCTTGCCCTTCACTTTTTTTCTTTCTAACGGGGGTTTTCTTTTCTTTTCTTTTTTGTTATTATTGGATCGGGTTGGGTTGGGTTGGATTTGATTTGACTTGGCTTGGATTGGATTGGGTATGATTGGCTGGTTTGTGTTTGTTCTCTTTGTAATATATTGGTGCAAGAGTGTGGGATGCAGCTTTGCTACGGTAGGTAAGTATATTAGGTACGCATTATAGGTAGCCCGGTAGGAACTAGGATACCCATTTGCTGAAAACAATCTCCCTTTTCCAACTCCACCGTTCGAGCGTAGGTAGAGTGTGCATGTTAATGCGGAGAACGGGATTGATTGATGCGAGATAAAGGACAGAGGGCATAAGTTAAGCTAGAGTAAAAAGAAAGGAAGGGGGGGGGGGGTAAATACTTTAGTTATATCATACTTTTTTATATATCCGTTTCCTCTTTATCTGATCGGGAATTCGGATTAAGGTTTTTTTCAACGGTGCGGCGTGGAAAGAAACTTTATCGTACATCCATCAAATGACCATCTTTGGTCCGATATTTCTAAGCCGGATAGGATCTCCTTCTTGAGAAGGCACACATACAAACCACCGGGGAGATGTTCTTCGCGCGATATGATATATAAGGCACTGGCTAACTTTCCGCGCTGCTGCTAACCTGGATTAACTGCCCATTGGCTTTATTTACCGTCGGTATGATGCAAGTATCATACGGTGCCTGGGGAGAGATGTTTTTCGTATGATAGTGCGAAAGAGGGGAGTTATTTATCGCGCTGGTTAACCGAGGTTTAATGGTTTCGCTAACTTTCTAGCACTAGCTACTTGTACTTGTGGGATTATCGCGGTTCTCGATAGAGTTTGTCATGCGCCGGGGCTTCTTCGGCATGTCGCTTTTATGTCTTGAGGGCGGTTTTTTTATGGCATGAATTTCTCTGTGTGGGATGTTGGTAATGGAGGGGGTTGTTCAACGTGGCGGAGGAAGATGCGAAAGGAGGTGTGGTGTGAGCTGGGATTGTAGGTGTAACTTGGGGTTAAAGCAATTTACGGTACTGTGTAACTTATACGGTAGAGACAGCCCTGGTCATGGTCCATGGGATTCCGAATATTCGGGTGTCGTGCTGTGCACAATTGGGGTTATTCGAGAAATCAATGTCAAAGCAATATTTATTTATTTATGGTGCTTTGGAAAGCTTGTGCCATGACGAACGGGGCTTTATGCTTTATTTTTTAGCATTCAGGCATCTGAGACGCCCAACTCCTGAAGACTCCGTGTGTCGGGCTTGTTTTGTATGGTGGGTTGGGGTATCTGAGGATGATAATGGGAAGGTAGTCTGCTACCGGTAGTCAAACACTGGACCACTATATAGTTGCACTCTAGTCTTCGGGCAAGTGAGCACTAGGGATAGATGTCGCAGTCGCACAATGGATTAGAACGTCTAGTTAATGAACAAGGGTTGATGTGTGGTTTTTTTGTTTCCACCTGCGATGAATTATGCCGTGATTGAAGTCGCAAACAATTGATGCAATTCGCACTTCTTCACACAAAACCGCCAATGTCAGCATGGCCTTCAGCCATTGATTTCAAACTCGTGAGTAAAACAGCAGCAAAACGATTCCTATTTGGCTTTCCACAAATATCCGGGTGGGAAAAACGACTGTCCTTCCCCCGGATCCAATTTTTTTTCCTTCTTCTTCTCTTCTTCCTTTTCCCACCAAAACTCTAATCCCTTTGACTACCGAGAGAGCACAAAGCGATTACAAACTTTATATACCAACCACGCTCCCGACGAAAAAAAAAAGGACAAATCCACTTTCTAGAAGAAGCCCATGGAAGAAAAAAGGGAAGCCGGAAAAACTCCCGTTTTTATTTGCGCGCGGAAAGGAGTCTAGGGTGAGGGTGATCCGGAGGCTTTCGCAAGGGTGGTTTCTTTGTTGCTGTAAGTATTTCATATCAGGCATGAAGTACAAGTACTAGTACTCTAGTACTGTACCAGCACCTGAAAAAGTCTCTGCGCACGACACTGAGATCCGGGCTCGAATGGTCTGATGCTCATTGCGAATTCTGGGGGTCTTTTGTCGGATTTGTCGAGGAATTTGGGTTGAGTGGTGGCGGTTGATATCGTGTCATCTGACACACAACTTACATTCTACGGTACGGTGCTGTGCGTTTCTATCTCCCAGTGGCTGTCTTTGGCCTTCTTTTTTTCCCTACGGAGGCGCTGCGCTGTGTCTTGTGAGTAACTTGGCTGATGAGGAGTTTTGTAGGGTGATAATTGCCTAGAAGTGGTGGCTGTGGGTTTTAGTTGTACAGATATTGATATATAAATTATCCGTCCCTCTTGCGCTGACTGCGTGAATGGATGGATAACGCTGCTCTCTCTCACTGCGCCTAATTTACTACCATCGCAGTTTTTCCGCACGCGCCATACTCGGAAAAACTTGGCGACCCCGCTGATACCTCAGAGCTACTGCGAGTTGATATGGACCTCGGATATGAGTTTTTTTCCTGGGAAAAAGGTTAGGATCGATGACGGTCTACCGATACTCACATATTATCGGCTAGCTTGGGCTTGGATCTCGGACATATCGTTACCTGGCATCAATGGTGTGCGGTACTGCACAAGTACCGTAACGGATTGTGCCATTCGGTTGGAAATGACGTCACAGAGGGATCCTCGGCAGTTCATCGGTTGGTCAGCTTCATTCTCCGGGGGAGCGGGTAGGATGGGTGGATCGTGAGAATTTTTGGAGGAGGTTCTTACGGTGTTGGTTTGTGTTCGACCCCCTGCTGGTGCTGTCGAGCCTCTTGGGTTAGGGCGGTTGACTGCAGTTGCAAGGCTTCACTGCCGTATGATAACCAAGAGGTGCTGAATGAGCTAGGGTGTTGGAGGGCGCGTGATTGATGACCGAGGGTGCTCGCCGCACGGGCCGCAGACATACAGGTGGTCCCCGCGTCAAGGAATGTTGCAAGTTATATGGAGCAGATGGAAGAATAGCAGGGGCGGGCGCTCCCTGCAGGGTGCCTTGGCGTTACCTGGATTTGCCTGCAGTTTTTTCCGATCCCCGATGCACTACCCGAGCCACCCGGTGGAGTGCGAGTGAGGTCTCGTGACCTTAGATTCGCCTTGATAGCTCCCACCGATCATGGGTGGCTTCCAAGGTATATGATAGGTCTCTCCCAACACATTAACCAACAACCCCGATAAAACCAACCAACACCGAAAATGTCCGCTTCACTGAGTCTTCCAAACGAATTGATCCTGAAAATTGCAGAATATCTCCCTCCATCGCCCCTCTGTTCCCTTTTTCTCGCAAACCGTCACCTTGCGGCGCTTCTGGAGTCCACATTTCTCGATTGTGTATGTTATAGTCGCAACAAAGAATGGGGAAAAAAGGTGTTCTTTTCAGCTTCCAACCGTGGCGACAAAGCCCGGGTGCGGAGGATGATTGGGGGCGGTATCCTAGAATTCGTTGCAGATTCCGGGGTTCTGGGTGAAGCGGTGCTCTACCATTCCGAGAGAGCGATCCGCACCTTATTAGAGTGTGGGGTCGATACGGAACTGGGATATCGGATGGTGAAGCGCACGGCATTATTTATCGCTATCGAGAATGGGCGCTTGGATGCGGTGCGGCTCTTGTTGGATAGGCGGTGGAGGGTCAATGTTAACGCTGAGGATAGCATTGGGGAGACACCACTTTTTCTAGCTGTTAGGGAAGGAAGGGATGAGATCGTGCAGCTGCTCCTAAGCGATGAAAGAGTAGATCCTAGCCCGAAATTAAATAGCATGGGATGCACGTTGCTGCATGCTGCTTCCGGCGCTGGGCATGAAGCCGTAATTCGAACACTTTTAGCGGATGGGCGATTTGACGTGAATTGCCTACGCAAGTATTCAGGCACACCACTGCATAGTGCAGTCCGCCACGGACACGTGGGTGTTGTGCGGGCCCTTCTAGAAGATCCTCGCACCGATGTCAATGTTCTGAGTTGGTGCGGGGTTGGATTCCCACTGCGACACCCCCTAGGCCCTTGCGGGAAAACTGCGCTGCACCTCGCGGTGTGCTCCGAATCTTCAACACTCCTAAAACTCATCCTATCCCACGAACGGATACAACCAGACCTGCGGGATGTGGAAGGCCACACACCGCTCAGCCTAGCAGTCTTCTCAGGTCAAAAGCAATTGATTCCGATACTTCTATCCGACCCCAGAATAGATGTTAACTCGACCGACATCCATGGGTCAACACCCCTTCATCACGCTGTCTCAAAAAACTCTCCGGATATGGTGAGATTGCTGCTCAGCGATCCCACACTTTGCACAAACGTTGCGAACCTCAGCCCAGAAGCGCCTCTGCAGGTTGCGGCACAGAATGGCTACGAGGAGATCGTGAAAATCTTGATGGACGATCCCAGAACCAGGTTGGATTGCCGGGAGCGCAACGGAAGGACGCCGTTGATGAGCGCCGCAATCGGTAGGAGCGCTTCGATCGTGAAACCTTTGCTGGGGGACGGCAGGGCGGATGTCAACGCGCGGTGCACATTGCTATAGCAATGGGCCGCACCGAGGTGACGGAGTTACTCACGGGCGACGATAAGGTTAAATTGGCAGGAGCTAGCGAGCGCGAGGGCTTGAAGGCATTTTTGGGCGATATGGGGGGTTAAGAGGATGCGTAATCGAGGATGGGCATTCCGGGGCTGGGAGTTTGGCTTTGTTAGGGTAGCGGGGGTCGTTTGTGTCTGTGTACGTATTGTCCGTCTTCACGGAGTGGGGTGTTTTGGAGATTGGCGTTCAGCTGCCAACCAGCAAGAAAATTCTTCGCCTTTGTTTCTTTTTCTTGCCCGTTTATCCTTATCCTGTCTTGAGTTTTTAACGTGAGCATTGCCAATCTACGCCCAATCGTAGAAGTAAAGGAGAAGTAGAATCTATTAAATTTTAATATTATTATGGTTGACTATATTAGCTGGGTGGGTATCCCTAAACCCTAACAGCCTCGTTTTGTACCGAGTGAGAATATGTGAAGCCAACACTGACTCTGTGTTTAGAAATAAGTAGCGTTGTAGCTTTCAGCAGGTTCAGGTTAGCTATTACTTTCAACCTATTTTATTGTCGCGGTCACCCCGGAGCCCCGCAGTATGCCATATGCTGATGCGGAGCTCAAATATCACACTGTTCCTGCGGAAGTGCTGTTGCGGACCCCTGAGTGGTTAGGACTGGCTGTGGGGGGGCTGGGCCGACGGGCCTAAACACGTGAAGGGTAGATACTAGCAGTGGAGGGTCGAGGTATATGGGGGTTCAATACTGACTTGCTATTGTGGGAGCTGTTTTTTGTGGCCCTGCTGGCAGGGCCGGATGAGGGTGGGGGAGGAGAAAAGGGTAGGAATATTTCCCGCTAGGACTGTTAGAGGCTTGAGCAGGAGGGGTAGCAGCCGAGTGAAGCCGAAGCAGCAGCAGGGGTAGGAGGAGGAGCAGCAACTGTGCGAGTGATGTTGTAACTCGCGTTTGGGTCCTGGTGTGCTGTGGGGTTGCCCAAGATATGATAGGTGGTGGTAGATCTAGGAAACTATCGGTATTGCAGATCCTTTTTCGCCTGAGGTTTCTGCGTGATTGGCTGCCGCTGGAGTGTCCAAGCCCGAGCTTGATTCCTCTCCCTTCCGGACACGCAGATGGACGAGCACTTGATTGCGTGGAGACCCTTGACGATTGCGTACCACACAATTTGGTAGTTTGCAAACCGGAAGGCACAACCGCCAACCCTCATCCTCTTCTTGCTTCATCTCCTTTCCCCCTTCATCTCCATCCTCTCCTCTCTTCATCTCCATCCATTCCCCACTTCGCCTCCATCCCCCTTTTTCATCTCCACCCCCTTCCCCATTTCCGTTTCAAAGAAACATGGCACAAGAGAGTTTGCCGGAAAATATCATGCAAGTAATCAGCACTAATACAGGAACGCCCGGTGAAAGTGGTCGTATCCAAGAGTGGCTATCACCACTCAACCCTATGCAACGGCACCAAGAGGTGCGAGCAAACCGGCTCGATGGCATGGGGGATTGGTTTCTGGAAACCGGCGAGTTTCGGAAATGGAGTAACGAAGAAGATGGGCCCTTTGAGCGGGTGTTATTTTGTTCCGGAGATCCGGGTGTAGGAAAGACATATCTGTGGTAAGAACACCCTTCTTCCGCAACAGGAAAAGAAGGCAGGTGTCACTGACAAGGATAAAACATTAGTTCCCTAGTGATTGACAGCCTCTGCGACCAGGCCGGGGAGAAGGATCTGGCTGTCGCTTGGGTATATTGCAATTTCCTTGCCCACCAAGCGCAGTCAGCAACGGCCATGCTGGGAGCTATCTTAAGGCAGCTTGTAAGCGTGGGAGAGATGCCGGAGACTATACGACAGGCATTTCGAAAGCGATTTTCCGACCGAGGTTTGCGGTTACCCGATATTGTGCGAATGATAGAGGAGACTATCTCGCTACTGCCCCTAGTTTACATATGCATTGACGCCGTGGACGAATGCACTCCGAAAAGTCGACAGGATCTGCTTGGCTCGCTGCGAGATATTGTTCGGAAGTTACCCAATACGCAGGTGTTATTTACGGGGAGACCCCATATGGAGGAGGAAGTGAAGAAATACTTCACTAAGGTCGTTACAGTACCTGTGAGCCCAACTGGATATGACATTGAGATGTATTTGGGCGCGAGGTTAGCTGGGGACACGAAGCCCCATGCGATGGACGACGATTTACGGAAAGATATCATGAGAATCATTCCGGAAAAGTTTTTTAGAGCGTGAGTAGCAATATCAAGCATTTCTACAACACGCAAGGGCAACTCGCTGACATTGGCATCTAGATTCCTCCTGGTTCCGCCGACCATTGAAGAAATCCTGGGAGAGGTGACGATCCACAAGAGGAGGAGAAGCTTGGGGAGGGTGGAAAGTGGGGAGGGGCTGGGAGAGCCGTACAATGAAACAATCGGGCGGATAAAGGCACAGGGTAGGAGCGAATCTAGGCTCGGGATGGAAGCCCTCATGTGGATATCACATTCCGAACGGCCGTTGAAGCCTCTTGAGTTATGTCAAGCACTCGGGGTAGAGAAGGGGGATACGGACCAGAGCGCGGGGAGCATCCCCGCAGTGGAAACGGTGCTAAGCTGCTCGCTGGGACTTGTCACCGTCGATAAATCGTCATCTATCGTCCGGCTCATTCACACCACTCTCAAAGATCACCTATCCAATGATCCCTCGCTGTTTCCTAGCCCCCACTCGATGATGGCGGAAATTTGTTTGACCTTCCTCAACCTCAAGTGCATCAAAGGCCTGTCAACTGCCCTTGATTCGCCACCAGTAGGAGCTCCGCTTGTCGGCTATGCCTCTTGTTATTGGGGAGCGCATGCAAGAAAGGGCCTCAGCCAGAATGTGAAATCACTGGCATTAAAACATCTTGACGGGTGCGAAACGCACCTGTCCTCAAAGTTACTCCTAATTCACGAAGGAGATTGGCCACGGCGCGAAGAAGGCAGTAATTCCCTTGAGGGATTCACAGGGCTTCACGGTGCCGCCTATCTTGGGATCGTGGAGATTGCACGCGATATACTGGAGATGAGAGAGTGGGATCTTAATGCAGTGGATGTCGAGGGAAATACGGCATTCGCCTGGGCTGCTAGAAAGGGGCATGAGGGGATGGTGGAGATGATGCTGGGGTTGTGGAGTGTGGACCCCAACACCAGGGGTAAGTATGACCGGACACCGCTCTTAAACGCTGCCTTGGGTGGGCATGGGGGGATCGTGAAGATGTTGCTGGAGCGGAACGATGTAGACCCCAACACTGCGGACATACAGCACCGAACGCCACTCTTCGTGGCTGCCAATGCAGGAAATGATGAGATCGTGGAGCAGGTACTGGCGTGTAAGAATGTCATTCCCGACACGGTGGATATATATGGGGAAACGCCGCTCATTGCAGCCGCCAGGAATGGATATGAGGGAGTGGTGAAGATGGTGTTGGGACACGCGGATGTCAACCCCAACAAGGCAGAAAAACATGGCCTTACACCACTCATCATAGCAGCATACAGAGGACATGAGGGGATGGTGAGAGCGCTCCTGGAGCGGAACGATGTCCGCCCTGACGCCGTGGATGAAAAGGGACAAACAGCACTCTCGGCAGCCGCCTTCAGGGGGCATGAAGGGGTGGTGAAGCTGCTCCTGGGGCTGGAAGGTGTCGATCCGAATGCTGGAAATGAGTCTGACGAGACTCCACTCTTGTTGGCCGCCATGGGCGGACATGAAGGGGTTGTGGGACTGCTGCTAGAGAAAGGCGTCAACCCCAACACTACGGATCTAAAGCACGAAACGCCACTCTTCAGAGCTGCCTGGAAAGGGCACGAGAGAGTCGTCAAGATGTTATTGCAGCGGAAGGACATCGATCCCCGTGTTTCAAATACAGATGGCCGAACACCACTCGCCCAAGCCTGCTTGGAGGGACACCAAGAAGTTGTGAGGATGCTGCTTGAGCGGAAAGATGTCAACCCCAATTCTTGGGACGATGCTGGCCAAACACCGCTCCTACTAGCCTCCGGGAGAGGGTATGAGGGGGTCGTGGAGATGCTACTGGGGCATAGGGATGTCAACGCTGGCAAGGTGGATTCGAATGGAAGATCTCCACTTTTGGCAGCAGCCCGGTGGGGGCATGAGAAGGTCGTAAAGATGCTGCTGAAGCGTAGTGATGTCCACCCCAACAATGCTTCTAAAGACGACGAAACACCACTCATGATGGCCGCCTGGATGGGGCACGAAGGAGTGGTGAAGTTACTGCTGGAATCAGGGAGTGCCAACCCTACCGAGGCTGATAGTTGCGGCCGAACACCATTCCTTGCAGCCGTCTTCGAGGGGCATGAAGGGGTGGTGAAGCTGCTTCTGGGGCGGGAAGATGTCGATCCGAACAAGGCAAATTTATCTGGCGAAACACCGGTCATGATAGCCGCCAAGAGAGGGCATGTGAAGGTTGTAAATCTGCTTTTAGAAAAAGCAAATGTTGACCCCAGCACCCCCGACAAGAAGGGCACAACTCCTCTCATGGGTGCTGCTTCGGAAGGGCATGAAGAGGTAGTAAAGGTCCTGCTCAAGTGTGTCAATACCGACCCCTGCACTATGGATGAGTACCATCGGACAGCGCTTTCCTGGGCCTGCTGGAAAGGATGTGAAGAAGTCGTAAAGATGCTACTAGAGCGGAAGGACGTCGACCCCAACAGTGTGGATAAAGGGGGTCAAACACCTCTGTATGTTGCCGCCTCCCAAGGTCACGAAGGGGTTATAAAAGCCTTGCTGGAGCGCGGGGATGCCGACCCCAACATCGGGACGAAGAATGGCGAAACACCACTCTTCATAGCGGCCCGGAAGGGCCATGAGGGGGCGGTTGGGATGCTGCTCGGGCGAGGTGATATCAATTCCAATGCCCTCAATAGTTCCGGAAACACACCACTTCATGCTGCTTCCTCGCACGGACACGAAGGAGTCGTCAAGGCGCTGCTGGAGCTGAACGGTGTCAACCCCAACACAATAAACGAAGATGGTCAAACACCACTCTTCCTAGCCGCCCGGAAGGGGCATGAACAGGCCGTCAAGATGCTACTCGGGAGAGAGGACGTCAATCGCATAACCGCAGATGTTTCTGGCCAAACACCGCTCTCAGCAGCTGCCCATGGAGGGTATGCTGGAATTGTGGAGATGCTGCAGGAAGATGTGGATGTTGTTCCCGCCGCGGTTGGGTCGAAGCGTGCGCATACAAGCAGTGGGCAATCCCCACTTGCTTCGGTCAAAAAGGTTCGCAGGGTTTAACAAGGTAAAAGCTCACCTTTCCTATTTCCTGAACCTTCATCTGATCTCATGAAATTAGTGCTATAAATAAAATTCTCTTTACGAAAAACGTGTTCTGTTCTATTCTGATCGTGACCCACAAGTACCGGTAGCGTGAGAGTTTCTAGCCCGTTTTGCCGAGAATATGATGGGCTCTCCGAACTCCATCACTGCCATGTCTGTACCCGAATATCAGCTCCCCGATCACCGCCATCTGCCAAGGGAAAAATGTTTCCCGTAGACTCCCGCGTTCCTACCGAATCCCAATAAACATTACCTGAAATCTCAATACCGCTCAAGCCGGTCACTCCGCCCCCCCCATTATCCTTTGAGCTTTCTTCTCGCCTGCCAAGTCGCGTATATAAGTTAACCCGTCAAACAAAAAGATCTCAAATACGCGGTACAGCAGGTTAGTATTCAGTATCGTGCTCACACATGTGTTCAACGCATCCTAAAACGTGCTTGGTACAATCTTGTAATGGGGGATTGCAATTTGGATTTCAGAGAATTCTCTCCATATTATTGTGTTAGAATATTGCGGGAAAACAATGACTCCCGTGGGGAACAGAAGATAGTCTTAGTGTTTATTATGACACTCTATATTTATCTCTGCCTTTTCCAGATACGTTCTTAGTTAATGGATGAACGGAGCTACAAACAAGCACGATTACCATTACCGTAAAATCTCGAATAATTAGAGGGATTTCGGAGCACAAAGTTAGGGATCGCTATCGCTGTGACAACATTGTTTACCATTGCAACAAGCGAACTTGAAAAATAGGGATTTCGGAGGTTCTGCAAGAGTTAGGGGCTGTTTGGCGTGACAGCCAACCATGGTTTACAAACCATGGTTTGCAAATTCAACCAATCAGGAGCCTTGAAATTTGATTACATAAGAAGTTTAAAGAGCTGTGATTGGTTGGATTTGCAAACCACGGTTTGTAAACCATAGTTGGCTGTCACACCAAACAGCCCCTTAGCTGTGATGTTTGCTTGTTGCAACGTGGGTTAGGGCATGCTGCCAATGTTTACCTCACCAAAAAAATTCGGCATCTCCTAGCTTAGCTAACCGAACTTTAAGCGTACGTGATCTCTTAAGTGAGACCTGAGCCCTAACCTGTGACCCGTTGCTGTCGCAACAAGCTAGAACTAACCAAATTTCTTGCTCCGAAATCCCTCTATTGAACCTTGTGCTATGTCGTCGGACTTTCCTCTCTCAGTAAGGTCAAGAAAATTTTTCTTTTTTTTCTGTCTCAGCGGGGGGAAAGGGGCTGTGTTTTTGCTGTCCATTCCAGAGAAGGGAATTTCGGACTTCATAGCACACGGTTCAATTAATTGAGATTTTACGGTATCCCCCCCCACGCGTCATCATCTCATTTGGTCCACGTTTGCACGCCTGAGAATACCAATACTTGCCCAGCCGTTTTCTGACATTAATCAGCCCGGGATAATTTACCGAATCCGACCTTTGAGTATAAAAGGGGGAACCGGGCCGAAATTTCCCCTAATATTCCATGTCCATGCTTAGTACGATAGCGTCATCGCTTACCAAGTCACCCACCAAAACACCTGGGTGGAGCGTTCCACTAAGGGTATTCAAAGTTCAAAATGTTGTAATTTCTTAGCTTACTTGCTTGTTTCATGTAAGCTTGGCACACTCGGAAAAAGCTAGTTTACCATTACTTTACCTTACCATACAATACTCCAGTTACCGATGTTCTGAGGTCGGTAACAGGTAAGAGTAAAAGGTGTAAGCTGTGTAAGCTAAGGGGAACTTGAGGATAACAGGCACAACCACAATTCCCCGCACTCAACTATTGCAATCCTATGGGTGACTCAAATCGAGATAACAGTCAAAATCTAAGGTCAGACTTCATGCTCCTGAAGGGAGGGAGGGACCAAAGTATACAGGGCTCAGAATTAATAGCCATTATAGTTGTGGTCGCAATAGCACTACTACTATTACTCAGGCGCAAACCAAAGATCCGGAAAGAGTGTCCTGATATATATGCCACCACTATACATTTTGTTTGTCACGCCTTCTCCCGGATTTTTAATTTGGGCCCAAGTCTGAATCTCACGATAGTTGGGGCATGGTGGTTGTGAGGCCTTATTCTTGCCACCCGGGCTAGTAGACAACAGGCGCAACTATTTCTACCACACCCAGCCATCACTATGGTTAAAATGAAAAGCCCTATTAAGAAATTGAATGAGGGAGGAGCTCAAATAGACAGGGAATATTAATAGTGATTATAGTTGTAGTTGCCATCGTAATTGCCATTGTTGTTCTCATGACGATTGAATTTTGTGGGGTATTGTGCATCAGCAAAAAAAATCAGTTTGCGTTATTTGCATTTCAGCGCACCCTGCATCTTCTGGCTGCGTTCTGTGGGACAATTTTTTTGAAGTTATGTAATCAAAAAACCCGTTTCATTTTAAGATTAATCTAACAATTACGTAGACAAACATGAATTTTCAGCCCTAACGGACAACATTTACATGTCCATTTTGGCTTCTGAAGTTTAAAACTAGATTCATGGGATGCACAGGATGCTGACCAGATGCAAACTCCACTACAGGGTGCGTTCAGATGCGTGTGGATGCAAAATCGAGTTTTTTTGCTGATGTGGTTGCGCCCGTTGTCTGAGAACTTATTCTCACCGCAAGTAAGATTCTGTAAGGCCTCTTTCTTCTCTGAGCCTCTCAAATATGTTACTCAGTTTCTCTCAACACTATTGGCTAATTCTGCAAAGTACCCTAATGCAAGATCCTGCACTAAATTTCACTCAGAATTCTTGTTTTTAACTTTGAATACCCTTACTACATACAGTAGTCGCGACCAGACCCAACGAATGCAATACGGTATATACTGTGAGAACTTGAATAATTCGACCGTGCTCGATGCAACAGGTAAGGCTCAACCTTATGAGGAACTAGGGCTATATTTGAAAAAGGGAAAATTTAAATGAGCTCAAGTTCAATTCAGGGGGTGGACATCAGAAAATTGAATTCGGATTCATTGCAGGCTAGAATCCATTATAGCGGGGAAACTTGTATGGGGAAATTAAACTCCTAAGTGATTTGTTCGTAACAGCGGTTTTTCCACAATAAAGGGGTCCATTATGGCGGGGTGCGACTGTATGATGCCATAATGATGGTCAATGATCCTGCATGGTTGCCCTACTTCGGTTACCGCTATCCGGCACCATTATTAGCAGTCTCTGCTTTGTGTGACTGTCGTGAGCACGCTCCGGGGAAAGAGGTTTTTCACACCTTTTCCTCCACTAACCGCTTAGCTCCAGATGAACAACTACATCACCTCCTGCTCCTGAAGGGACGAACATAAATACGAGGATCGAGTGCTTTTATCATCCATACTTATTTTGTGCTTTCCCTGTTGGAGCCTTCGAGAACTGCTACGACCCGTGCCTCTACCCTCCTATTGTGAGGATCCAACCTAAGCGTAAGCATGAATAGGGTTTTCGCGATTTACGCTAATCCTGTTCACCCCCCTGGCTGTTCCCTTTGCATGTTTCCTCTTTTATTGGGGCCTGCGCTAACATATTGATTTTTTCAGTAACATGACGATGGTGCCAGAGCGAGCCGATGTTAGTCCTAATGGGGGGCTCGGCTTGACACCGCTTGCATGGGCTGCCAAGGGTGGCCATGAGGCGGTCGTTAGGATGCTTCTTGAGCGGGACGATGTGAACCCCGGTAGTGTTGATCGATATCGCCAAACTCCACTCTTCATAGCAGCTTCCGAAGGGCATGAAGGAGTCGTAAGAATGCTACTGGAACGGAAGGATCGTGATACCGCTGCTGGTGATGGTAAAGGGCCAGTCTTCGGACCCCCTGGTTTTGGAAGCGGGTGCGTCGTGGAGACGCTCCCGGAGTGCCGCGATGTCAACCCCAACACTGTGGATCAAGATGGTAAGACGCCACTCTTCATAGCCGCCCAGAAGGGGCATGAGGGAGTGGTGAAGGTCTTGCTGGAGCGGAATGATGTCAAACCTAACACCACCCATCGACATGGCCGAACACCACTATTCCAAGCTGCCAATGAGGGACACGAGGGAGTGGTGAAGATGTTTCTAAAACGATATGATGTCGATCTCAATCATGCTGACGATTACGGAGACACTCCACTATTCACAGCTGCTTGGCAGGGACATGAGGGAGTCGTGAAGAGGCTTCTGGCGAGGTGTGATGTCAACCCGAACACTGCAACCAAAAATGGCCATACACCCCTCACCAGAGCTGCCTTGAATGGACATGAGGGGATCGTGGAGATGCTGCTAGAGCGCAAGGATGTCAACGTCAACACTGCCTGGAAAGATGGGCAAACACCACTCTTGATAGCCGCACGGGAGGGACATGAGGGAGTGGTGAAGATACTGCTGGGGCGCGCCGATGTCAAACCCAACATGGGGAACAAATATGGCCAGACCCCACTTTTCGTAGCCGCCAGGGAAGGGCGTGAAGGGGTCGTGAACACGCTGCTTGAGCAGGACAACGTTGACCCTAACATCGCCTATGAACATGGACAAACGCCACTCCACGCGGCTGTCTGGGAGGGACATGGAGGAGTCGTGATGAAGCTACTGGAACAAGTGCATGTTAATCCTAATACTACCGATAGGGATGGCCGAACACCACTCTCCCTAGCTGCCTTGGTGGGGGATAAGCGAGCTGTAGAGCTGCTACTGCATCGGGTGGATGTCGATCCCAATCGTCCAGGTGATCATGATGGGGAAACACCACTGTCCATAGCTGCCAGGAAAGGGGATGAGGAAGTCGTGAGGATGCTACTAGCGCGGAACGATGTCAACCCCAACACTCCCCAGAAACTTGGCCAAACACCGCTATTCACAGCCGCCCGGGGGGGGCACGAAGGAGTGGTGAAGTTATTGCTGAAGCGATGGGGTATCGATCCCTATCGTGCTGACGATTATGGTGAAACTCCTCTCAGGGCAGCCGTATTCCAGGGACATGAGGCAGTGGTGAAGATTCTATTGGAGCGAATAGGTGGCAGCCCCCATACGGCAGGGCTCGGTGGTGAAACAGTATTCTCTGGAGCTCCGGAGTGTGGACATAATGCCCTTGTGAACTTCCGACCCGAGCATAGAAATCAACTTCCGGTGTTGGATGGCACTGTATTTGCGGCATCGCTTCAACAAGAGCAGTCCGATCCAGATCGGCGCCCTTCTAAAATGATCCGCAGGCTTTGATTTCAACAGTGTTGCCAACCTTCCGGGGACTGCTAGGAGCCTTGGACAGGGCAGGTATCTGTTGCCCATTCGGGGCGGTCAATGTGTAGGAGGGTCGTAATTGGGCCGGATAGTGGACTCTTCAGGGTGAAACAGGGGTGCTCCGGGACGGTAAGGGATGGCGGAGGACGACAGATGACGGTAGGTGACGGCCGGGGACTGAAAAACTGTCAGGAATAGTTCGGGGCGGGGGGACCGTAGGGTGCTGGGTTGGGGGTGTGGGGGGTACCCTAAAGGCTCTTGTATCATAGCTCCTAGTCTTACCAATGGTTAAATGTATTTTCCGCGTACTGGGCTAGGGTATGTGTAGGAACCAAGTCGGGGTAAAGATGTGATGGCTCACACAGTTTTGTCTAATTTTTGATGATGTTTGTTTCTCTGAACTTTGTTTCACGTCGGCCCCTGTTTAGAAATCTGAGTGGGTTAGTCTATGCAAGTATTAAGAAATCATAACAGTAAGAAAGACCGTTGGAATAGGCAAGGCGAAAGAGGTTTTCTCCTGTTTAATGAAAGTGCAATAGGAACAAGTGGGAATCCTGCAGGTGCTCGCTTTAAGAAGCCCTCAGAAGAAGTGATGAAATAATATAGTAAAGAGAGTGAAGAGAGCATCATTCGAGTGTTAGGCAGTAGCTAAGTTCTAGAAAAAGAATAAGGTAAATAAAGCGAGGAGGCACTACGGTAAAGGGAGATATGTCTATTAAGAGGGCTGAAAATAGTGGGAAATAAAGTAAGATCTTGTAAAGAGATAAAGATTAGTTGAGTATATATAAAAAACGACTTGTTTTAATAGGATTCATCGGGAAAAGAAGGACTTTGGGTTGTGTCTCTTTTCGCTGACCCTGTGTGTCAGATGTTTTACATCGGCAAAAATAAATACCTCTGGTTGTGCCTCTTCCCACTGAGCCTGTGCACAGGACAATTCAGGTAGGTATAACATGAACTGGAGTTTGGGTGTGTCGGCTGAGGCTCATTCTGTCCTGAAGTGAAAGGGCTGTGTCCAATGCGTCTGGCTGCTAGCTTTTATGTCCAGACAAATTGGGCGGTTTAGATTCCCGCTGGCGGAGCTACCCTCCAGAAACTCAACCTCCAGTGCCCAGCCTCTTGCTCCCTTCGAGCCTAATGTACCTATTCTCATGCCAGTGCTGCCCTTTTACCCAAGTCTTGAAAGTGGAACCTCTGGCCTTTCGGCCCTTTATGATACACTCTTCCATTTAACTCTGTGACTGGCCTCTTCTCAAATCTGTATCTCATCTGAAACCCTCTAAATATCACCTCTGTTTCTCACTGTACCAGGGTATTATCTTAGTCTTTTCCCTATATCCAGTGGACATTTTTCTGCTCTTACTTTTTTCACCATTATCCCTCTCAACACACTCAGCCCTTCCTTCTCTCCACTTTGATTCCACACTGTATTCTCCCATATTGGGTAGACATTCCCCCCCTTGCCTTTTGCCTTACTCTCTTCTTAGCTATTTATATCATATCTTGCCCTCTCTGTCCCTTGCACCATCTGCCCCACTGGCAGGTCTCTTGTTGTCAGCTTATAAGTTCCTACCCCTTTTCCTGACTTATGACAGTCCATTGGATATATTCTTGTATCTCTTATCCTCCAACTGCTAATTAGACAACTTGGTCAAGCCTATGCGGTTAATAATCATCGGTAACGGGGGACTCTGTAGGAAGACGGATCCTAAGATTGTGGCTGTACAGAAGACTCAAAGTAAAAGTAATTATCAAAAATAATAAAAGATAATTCCAACTAGAATCAAGTGGTTAAACTTAATATCCTAAACCTGAAAGCTTAACTCAATAAGCTCTCTTGAGGATCATTGGTTATCAGAATAGATGGTCTCTCGATTTAGCTAAGTAGAACTTGAATGATGTAAAGTTAGAGGAGACATGTCAACCATTCTGACCTTTTGTGAGCACCTTTCTCAGGTCAGGCCTGTTCAACCCACCTGCCTAGAGTGGGTTCATAACTGGAGGCAGTCAGACCAGGTGAATATTAACTATCACCACAGATAGGAAGTGCTCGCAGTGATGTCTCTCCAAACACATCTTTATGAGCAAAAACACCTTCCTATCGGTAGCATGTTAGTAGTTGACCGACATATCAACTGTTGAGATAATATCCATTGAGACTCACTGGCCCAGTGGCAGTTGCGTGTACTATCCAAGCTCTGCAGTCTATTGGCAAATATACTTGGCTATACTAAGCTTTTAAACAGGACTGCTTGCTCTCACGATAAGAAGTTTCCCGTTGCTTTACTGCATGGGTGCTACCCAGAGCCAACAACTTGGGACCCTCTTAAATCGTACCAACGGTCATGCCTCTAGAGTCCACTAATAACCCATGGTAATGCTACACTTCCGAGTCACAGGGTATCCTGGGAGTGGCGTTGGGGTGGTTGTCCTGGAATGGCCGTACACCCCTCGACACGGCGGTCACGATGGGTCACGACGCTGTAGTGCGTCTTTTGCTAAACCGGGATGATATCAATGTCAACATGAGGGGCAGTATCGGCTGGACCCCACTATCCTGCGCCGCCGGCTCCGCGAACACCACCCGGCACCCAACAGTCTTGCAGCTCGCTCCTCGACGACCACAGGGTCGACATAAACACCGAGGATAAGTGCGGAGCACACCACTTCACCTAGCAGTCAGAGTGGGTCATGAAGCAGCAGTGCAACTCCTGCCGGACTGCAGTGACATCAAAATCATCTTAAAGGATGGCTTCGACTTGACACCACTAGATTACGCATGGGACGGATACCATGAAACCGATTGCGCAGCTTCTGATGAATTACTTGAGGGTTCAGTTCAGTATTCATGAGGTCGGGGGATTGATGATAAATCATGGTTGATCAATGGTACACCGCCGCTATCTCTGAGAATGGTGGTGATCATTGTCACACGGGTTTATTGACGAAAGCGGGATGTACACTAGACCTTCCCTTGCCCCCATAAGGAAGTGGTTATAGAATTTGGCTATCGTCGTTGTCAAAGCGAGAGAGAGAGAGATGAATTAGCACGAGCTGTCTTTGAACAACGTGCTCGTGCTGTGGTGGAACGAAGGAACTTACTACCAGAAATACGGAACTATCTTACCTCAAACAAGTCCCTGGCCCTCGATGTCATCTGATGGGAGTCGGGTACTGGCATATGCACCACTCGAGGCCACCACGATGCAAGAGGGGAACTTTCTGTAACCCCGCCGGTTAGCAGGTTTTATCTTTTAGGGATTAGTCAAACGCTCCTACCTCTCTTATAGTAACACCATTTGCACCCTTAGTTGCTCTTGGTGCCTTTTCTTTTCTCCTCTTCAATTTCTCTACTTTCACTTCTTAATTTAATCAGGAGGAATTACAAACTTAAGATTCATCCCCATGACAATTCGGTGCCCTACTGTGCATACCAATCCCACCGCGATAGAATGCAGTCATCCGTCATTCTATCACCTTTTGAACTGATCGTAGTTATAACGGTTTTAGCATTAGAACACCCGAGCCGCAAGAGGCGGAAAGGGGGAGGTGAGGAAATATCATCAAAACATCCGGAGAGCATCTCGGCGACCCGTTCATGCCCCTTCCGGGCGACTGCGAAGAGTATGTTTAAGCAGCTCCATTACCAACGTTAGGGTCTCCGGGTTCCAGCAGTATTTTTACGACTCCTTCGTGTCCCCTGCCGGGCAGCAGCATGGAGTGGTGTGTTGCCAAAATTATTCGGAGTATTGCAATTGACATCCCCTCGCCCAAGTAGCACCCCAGCGACCCCTTCATGTCCCTTCCAGGCAGCTACGAAGAGTGGTGTTTTGCCAGTTTTATTTCCAGCATTAGGGTTGACACCCCCACGTTCCAGTAGTCTTTTTATGTCTCCTTCGTGTCTCTGCGCGGCGACAACCTAGAGTTGTGTTTGGCTCTGTCTATCTACAGTGCTGGGGCTGACGTCCTTCCACTCTAGTAGCATCTTCACGACCCCTTCACATCCTTTCCAGCAGGCCCAGAAAAGTGCTGTATGACGCTGCCCATCCATAGTGCTGGGGTCGGTATTGTCGTACTTCAGCAGGATCTTGACAACGACCAAAAACTGTGCACGGGTACCAACGTATCTCACGATACACACTCAGAATATATCAATTCATAAATTATCACTGGCTGTCACCCCAAGGAGCGTAAGAGAGAAAAAACTGTCGAGAGATAGCGAACATATCAAGAGTTTCCAAGAGGAGAGCGGTCTCCAAGGCGAACGAAGAACTTGCATTGCTTATAGAACAAAATGAAGAGAATCCAGAAAGGAATTGAGAGAAATGAAAAAGAAGAGAACAGAAGGGGCATGGAAATAGGAGGGAAGACAAGGGGTGATGCACGGGTCACGCGGTGTCACTCGTGACCGCAGGAACGGAGAATTTGAGAGCGACCACAATTCCCAACAAAAATATTCAATTCTTGGCGATACCCGATTGAGCAGTCAGTCACCGTGAAGGCACTAAACCACGCAGGAAAATATGTTATCACTCACCGTTCCATTCCTCACTTGATCTTAGACTCCGTATTATATCATCATAACATTGTGCAATGCCATTGGGAAACAATGTCTGATACGATTCCCACCAGCATTCCTTGTTAATCCCCTATGGTATCTTACTGGTATGATAGTTGGCTGGCTAGCTATAGTGAAATTCTTCCCTTTTCTCTTAGATGGTATTTATCATACTTTGTCAGATTGCTCTTATAATACAACCTTGCAGCGCGCTACAGTGGCAAGATTTGGTCCCTTTTTTTCCTCCCTCAGAATTCGCTTTCCTCATATAATAGATTATTCATTTCGTGAGGAGTGGGATTGAAAAGGGGAAAAAAGGCATGGGAGAGTGGTTGGTTCGTAGCGCATTGTACTTGACACTAGGTATTTCACTGAATGTAATCCCAGCGAGAGAAGTTCATCCTTCTGGAGAGGTGAAGGTAGACTGCCGGATTTTGAGGTGGGGGGGTGGGGGCTTAAGGTAAATGTGTACGTATGTTCCTGCCTTCCTTCTTGGGTCCCTCGCTAGAAGGTTTTTGTAAGACAGGAGAAGGGTTTACATGATGGTACCACGCCGGCGTAATAGCCCCCGTAGCGGCCAGGGGGTCAAGAAGGAAATCCGAGGGTGAGAATAGATGGTGGGCTTTGATTTGGGGTACAGCATGTTGAGATAATGAAGATGTGAGGGGGTCACACGAGGGTTGTGCATGCGCTCCGCGAGTAACTCGGTCGGCTGTCTATTCGTATGGTAAATTACAACTATCTCTAATATATATGTATTTTACCATATCCGGATTTACCTAGCACGGTGGCACATCTTTAGTGTTGAGTCTATTGATATCCGTAGAAGCGGCAAGCCCAGGGGATATATGTGGAACTCCTGCCAGGTCCTTTGCCATCATCTCTGTTGGTTACACAGCTTCCCATTACTGTATAATGCCAGTTCCCCAGCGGTTCACTCTATTGCCAGTACAATCAGGGCCAGCTCTCCAGGACTATAGTCCCCCGGGTACTTAGGATGGATAAAAATTAAATGAATACCGTGGGTGCTAAAACAAAAAACCATAAACTTTGTTTCAAACGATTGATCATCCTACATCACTCGGCTGCTCTCTAAGCTTTTTGAAATCAGAAGCCAACCCTTGAATAGAATTGTATTTGTTCGTTCTGCCTCGCTTGCCTACTCTCTTCCGCATTAACTTATAACAGGTTATATATACAAAATTCTAAGTCCAGCGAAGCCATTAGGATTTCATCCGTTCCTCTGTTCATACTAGTTCTCATTCTCAAGCGCGTACTGTCATTCCTCGTCCCAACCATGCCGTGCATTCCACCAAGCGCAATACACTCTGGACAACACTCCCACTCTTCCCAGCAATTCCAGACATCGCGGGAGAAGCAAGAACATAAAAACAATAGTCAGCCTCATTAAAAACCTGTCGGGTTGAGAACAGGGAAAAAGAGTGCCGCTGTACATGTAAAAAGAAAATAAATAACAAAACATTCCAGCAAGCGCAATACATGCTGGACAACACTTCTAACCTCTCTTCAGTTAGCGCAAGGCATTCGAAAGAAAAAACACAGAGTATTATACTGTACCCCAACCCACCTTTTGTCGCAACTTCTTATTCAACAAGGCCATCAGATGGTGGTAGCTATCAAGGTGCTGCCAAAGTCTGGGACTTTTCTCGCCAGAGAGGTGCTCAATTCAACCTTCACCATGCCGGCAGGCCAGGGTAGGGGAGACAGCCGGCATCCAATAAGCAGCGCACCGTACTGCCCTAGGTGAATATGGATGGTCTTCGGTTATCTACAGCTCTAAATGGTCCAGTATTTCCACAGCTCCCCCTATCAGGAAGAGCGAGAAATATCGTAAAAATGGGCGTGGGCTGCGGGGGGGGGGTTAGCTCTCTCGTTGCCGTTTTTCGACGACAGGATGGGGGAGAGCGGTGTAAATTGGAGTATAGAAACGAGGTTAGAAGGCGGGAGTTGTTGGAGCCCCGCCCTCATCCCCTCCCTCCCTCCCCTCCTCCTCTTGGCAATTGGTCTCAGATTGCAGTGTGCTCGGTGCAGTGAAGAAGAACGTTAACCGAAGCTCTTCCGATCATAAGGGAGGCTTTCGGGATCGTTTCTCTTGCAGGCTTTGGCTCGAACGTGCTTGCTGCCTTGGCTCCGACTACGGCTTGTTATCATCTCGGGCCATGTGTTGAGCATCACCCATTAGAATGAAGGGGTAAATTTGTTGACGAGCAGTAGAGTGGGAATTGAGATCCATGAATCATGTGGCGTCGCTAGGGGTCGTCAATTTATTGCTGCCTTATTAGAGTTGGAGGTATATTCCCCCCCGTAATATATCATATACTTGATAGGGCTAAGCATCACCTCTCGACAGACATCAGCCACAATTGAGCTCTGAAGCAAACATCCTCAGCGTGGAGCAAATATTCTATTCCGCTTTAACACCTTGAGACTCCTCATTGATCGTATCCGGAATACACCACAAAGCATGGACCAACGGGCCCGAAGCCTATAAGAGGGGAAAGGCTGGAGAGGGTGAAAAGTGGGGACAAACTTTAAGAACTCGTCCACCATCCAAAGCCATCTCCTCCGCACCGGAACCCTTCAGGAAACGGCCCGGCGCTAATACAGCCACAGCCGAGGCCTTCGGCTAGCTTACTCAGATCCTCTCGGCCAACAAGCCCGGTATGCTCCTTCATCGGACGACATCGACGGAAACCGTAGCCAACTCAGATGAGCAGACCACGGCCGTGGCTCGAATGTTATTTGCCCTCTCACGCACACCTCCTGTCATCTTACTTAGATGTGCGCCTTGGGCTACAACGTCATGAATTACTGGTATAAGGTAAACTTCGCCTTGGACCTATTACACCACATCTTCCACATCATAGTGTTGGCAGAGGGTGTTGTCAAGCATTATGGCGATCCCTGGGGGCGGCGCTCTGGGATTTGCGAAGAACGAGAATGGAGGCCTCGCTGAGAGGAATTCGGATTCACTCAAAATGGGTTTGCCTTGGAAGGCTATGCTTACGAGGTCGGAAATCCCGGCACTGGATGTGCGGGTGCAAGGGCTACTCATACAACCTCAACTTCTGCCACTATTCTCAGCAAGCCTAGTACTAGCACTGCCACTTCTACAATAGTGTTGCCCTTGTTGTCGGTACCACTTCTGTCGGCCCACAGCATCGGTTACCCCAAGCACCCACCTGCCCACTATTACTACCCCTCAACCGCTAACAACCACCTCTTCTGCCAGCCTCCACTGCCACAACCGCCCCGGCAGTGTGGTTCACTACGATTTATTCCGAGAGCAAGAGGGGGGGAAATGGGAAAAAAATGGAAATTGGCCCGGTACCTACTATGTGGATCGATTGATTGCAGGAACGTTACATATGAGATATTAAGATACTGGCCACGTCAAGCTTCTTCTTCTCTGTTTTACTCTTTCTTTTACTCTTCCCTCCTTTCTCTCATCGCTTCTTTCTCCCGGGGGCGTGGAATTAATTTGGATTGGGAGGTGTTTTTTCTTCACTATAGAGAATTTTATTATCAAGGCCATGTAGTGATTGTCAAACGTATATACACAATCCATCACTCTTATATCACACCATCTAGCACTATCACACACGTGGATTGCCGGTAGCTCGCACTCGATACAGCACTGTAAAAATCAGAAAAGTATTTTTACTATAATAGTCCCATACAGGTCTCTCTTTCTTTCTATCACCAAAAGGAAGATGTCCCGATTCCCCACCGCACCCCCTCCGCAACCAAGCCGGCCCTCTAACCTAACCACGGTCCGCCGTCCCCACATCCACACATTAAAACTCGACAACATCAAACCCATCCATCCATCCATCCATGCAGCCCTAGGATAATAAAAATAAGAACAAACCCCCCTCATAATTATCATATAATATTATACAAGCCCTCCCAAATAAAAGCACTTCGTCACGGCAGTAAAAACCCACTTTTCTGCAAAATACATCACACCCACCCACCCATCCACTTCAATCCTCATCACTAAAAAAGAATCTAAAATCCACCCGAGTGACATCCCATGATGGCGAATCACAATAGACGAGCACTATACGAGCACAGTTACACTACGTACCACACCACACCCGAGTAAGAAACGTGCAATGCTTTGTAGAGTATGTATGTACTCCATCAAATGGAAACGGGGACCACTCACTCGTACACTATACCATTGTATGATATGATACAGTACCCACCCCACCGGAGCAGGAAAAGCTCAGATCGGACAGGTGAACAAGATGAAAACCCGGAATTTAATCACGTGCCTACCTATCTACTTAGTATAATACCTGTATTCTACCAGCTTATTCTAGTATAGTAAAAATGGCCAGTCTTTCCTGTTTGTGACGTGGGTGGGGAGTACTCCATCCGTGGAAAACACTATATCACACAGTGCACAACCAAACAAACACCGTACCATATCTATCTACTCCTATCTACCCATCAGATGAGGTGCCGGTACTACACTGCTCGACTACCGCACGCACCAGCACCTACCCACCTACCAGACAGACAGACCAGTCATCGACTAGATTTTCCCCTCAGGACGCCATGTTTCCATCCGCCTGCCTGCCCGCCGGTTCTTTAGGTATCATACCTGTATAGTATGATACAACACACAGTATTGGTGGCGCCTGAGTGTGGCGCAGTGCGCCTGCCTGCCTGCTCGCCGGAGAGGTTATACTCGAGTACGAGGGCGGCCGATAGATATATTAGCCACGTGGGTCTAATCAGAAAAATTGGTGAACCTTCTGGTTGCTATGCGCCTAGATAAGGCACGTGAAGCTGTTGCTGCAGCGGGAGGACATCGATCCCCGCGTTTCAAATATAGATGGCCGAACACCACTCGCTCAAGCCTGCTTGGAGGGACACGAAGGAGTTGTGAGGATACTACTAGAGCGGAAAGACGTCAATCCCAATACTGGAGACAAAGATGGCCAAACACCGCTCCTACTAGCCTCCAGGAAAGGGCATGAGGGGGTCGTGGAGATGCTGCTGGGGTACAGGGATGTCAACCCCAGCCAGGAGGATGCGCGTGGCCAAGCACCACTTCTGTTAGCAGCCCGGTGGGGACGAGAGTCGTGAAGATGCTGCTGGGGCGTGGTGGTGTCCACCCTAACCGGGCCGCTGAAAGTGGCCAAACACCACTCATGGCGGCCGCCTTGAGGGAGTATGAAGGAGTGGTGAATACACTGCTGGAATTAGGGAATATCAAAACAGGTTGCTGGGCTCCCAAGACATATATCACACATGCACAATCAACATCATAATATTATGAACATTCGCACTCTAGATTTGTCTCCCTACACTCTCCTCACACACAGCCCCCGGTGCCATCGTCCTAGTAACTTCACCATCCTAATCCCCTCCCTCCCGCCTATAGGTGAAGCAAAAAACCGAAAATAGCAATATAATTGGCAAGCAAAAAGAGAGGGAAAAGAGCATCCTACAAGGAGAAAAGAAACGTGCCCAAAACGCAGATGACGGATTTAAAAAAAAAACTCCTTTTTTTCGCCAGACAATCAAAAACAAATAGTTGGAAAAAGGATACAGAAAATTTGATTCGGTAAAAGGTGTGAGACGAACGTATCAAATATAGAAACCCGGAGAGGAGAAACAATTCGAAGAGAATAAAGAAGGAAAAAGAACCCCGAAACCATATTTTTTCCCCAACTTAAGAAATTTAAACCTTTCCAACAGATTTCCGGACGCCTGAGTACCCCCGATACCTCTGTGCAATCGTGAAGATTCGTGATATGTTATCGATAAGGCAAAACAAAAACGAGAAATAAACCGGAAGGGTTCCCGGCAGTCACCTTTCTAAGGACGGACAGAGTATCAGAACAATATGCAAACTCCAAATGGCGATCTCCCGGTTTTTCATCGAGCGAGGGCATAGACAGGGGTTTGCGAATTAAACAAGGCTTTGGAAATCGGAGCCCAAGCATGTTCGACCATCTGGGGTTGTTGAATGCGAATCATTCTCCGGGTTACCTTATCTGTTGGAATGGATCAAGGGCCACACTTATGCGGCCTTCGTTTTTGTTTTTGGCAAAACAATTCCAGAATCTGAGAGTTTCGTCCCCGGCACCTGTGACGATAACCTGGCCGTCCGGTGACATGGCCAGGTACAGTACACGATAAGTGTGACCTGTGAGGCTGACGACTTGACTCATACTAGGATATTTCCAGACAACAATTTGATTCTCTGAGTACCCATGAGTACTGACTATCTCGTTGGAGTTTTTGCTCCAGGCAAGGTTACACACTTGGCTGCCAGTATCGATTTCGTTGATTGGCTGCCCAGTAAGGGTATTCCAGAATTTTATACGTCGATCGGCTGTTCCGCCGCCAGAGGCAAGCGTTCCATGTTGATGTGGTGACCACGCAATCGCCTTGACAGCGGCAGTATGTTCAGTAAATTTGTACAGTGGCTGCTCATTTAGTTTGTCCCAAACAAAGAGTTTATTGTCGTTTCCACCGGACGCAAGTTGACCATCCTCACAGTTCCACTTCAAACCACAAACTTCCTGCTTGTGTCCCGACAATTTTGCAACATATTGAACAGGTGCTCGCACATCTCGATGATATATTGTACGGTCCCTCGAACCGGACGTCAAAATGTGGTCGTTCCAAGCAAGAGCTCCTGATCAAGTTAACAATAATCCCAAACGGCCCGCAGGGGCGAAACGTACCAACTCGCGCAGTGTGTCCTGTCATCACGCGCAGGCGACGGCATTCTTTGGCATCCCAGATTTGAACGTACCCTTTGTTCGTTCCGATTGAAACATGAGATCCCTGACAAAAATTATCAGCATTCTCGCTAAAATCGGTTAGAAAAAGCCGAACTACTTACTCTCTGAATCCAAGATACACTAGTTACAGTATCATCCGTCCCCAAATCACATAACTTGGTCACCATGCCAGACGCTGAATTCCACATATAAACGCAGCTGCCCAACCCAACCCCTAATATATTCGTACTTCCCCAATCCACTAAATTCAGATAAAAATCGTCGGCTAGTTCGGGTGCATCGAGTACTTTATAGGGTACCTTGCTAACAGTCCTCGGCTGTTTCCGTGGCGATAATAGCATGCGTTGGCTATCGAACCTTACAGGAGACAGAGAATATATCTCAGATCTGGTATCAACCTTCGGCCCATGTCGAGTTTGAGGAGTTCGAGTTTTCGGTGACATGTAAGTAAATAAATTTTTCGAAGGTGTTGAGGGAGCTTTTGTAGATGAACCATTACTTGTTGGGGGTGTGCGTGCCCGGGGCTCCCGAACAGCAGAACTACGAGTATTTAAAGACGCGGGTGTAGATTGGGGTATCTCATTATGGAAAAGTTCTGATCGAAGAAGAGTCGAGAAAGTGCGGTTTGCTTCTTCGGCTATAAATTTTAGAGTAATTAGGATGATTTGATCACTTTTTCTTGGAAAGGAAGCTGGGGACGTACTCTTTTGAAAGTGAAGTTCACCATGAGGTGTTCTCTTCTGAGGTTTCTGGGGTGTTGAAGGTGATCCTTCGGCATGTAGTAAACTATAACTTGCCTGCAAATCAATGCCTTCCCGGTTTGGAATAAACCTGTATATATATCGCCACTTAGTTTTCCATCCGTTCAAACCTCCTCATTCTTTACCAAAAAAACCGCCATGAAAGGAGAAATTCCAACATACCGATCACCGTAGATTACTCGCTGCCGCTTCCTGCTCGGTGAAGGTGCCGGTGTCGCTACAGCATCGCTTAAAGCCGCTCTCAGGGCATCGGCATCAGGACCAACTGTTTGCTTCGAAGCAGGTGACTCTGTCGGGGTCTTTGGCGGTTTCGAGGTGCTGTGTCGAACCCGGTTCTCGAATTCGGAACCACCTCTCATGGTGGAATTGGGGGAGCTAGCGGGGCCTAATGGCAGCTAGCTTAGAAGGTGTTGTAGCGATGATAGGAGCGTGCCGAAATAAATAATATGAATCGCACCAGAGAACAGACCCAGCGCCAGTATCCAACGGACCGACTTGGATCAATTGTCGACGGAGACCAAGTTCTGAATGTTGATAAGGGTGGTTGTGGAGGGGGGTGTGCGTGGTTGTCGTGCAAGTAGGGGTGATGATGGGCAGGCGAGGTGGGCGATGGGGCGCGGTTGCGAAAGTAAACAAAAACTGGGCAACCAACAAGCAATGCGATCCAAAGGGGAAGTTAGCCCCCTCTGTTTGGGAGGAGTGCTGAGCAATACACCTTGCGTTGTCCTGGGAACCCTGCTTGTACTAGTACTCCCTTCTATTCTCTGGAGTAGGAGCAACAACGATACCCTCAACCGCCTCTTGAAATTTCCATGGAAGCTTGAATAAAAAATAATTATAAAGGGCGATTAAACACCAGCGGAGTGTAGGTATATCAAACCTGTATGATAGCTGAAGAAAGCACCCCAGGCGCCCCGGTGTAATACCGTGCATCTTGAAATGGTGGAAGCTTGCATCTAGCAACATCTAGCCATAACTGGTACCTTAGCTCACTGGTTGCGTGCCGCCGCTTTAAGATACGTGATATCCAATAGTTCTCTTGGTAACCAGAACATAAATAGCGCGCGACAGTACTAGTACTCAAGTCGAGGACTTCCCCTGAGATGAAATCCAAAATTTATCTCGATAGGAGATTCAGAGAAAGAATTATGATGCTTCGGAAGAATAGTACCCTACCATCCCGTATTACACGTACTACAGGTGGTAGGATCTGCTCTTGTTTTCACCGGATTGATAAACTTATTTCAACTACGGTAGCTTTTTTGGTTTGATACTAGCGACACCTAAGATGAGAGAACTTTTGAGAATGTTTCAAGCTATGATGTTTCAAATGAAGAATCCCTTATTAAGCCCTGCATTTTCCTTATCAGATCCTCAAGATCCCCGATTATGGACTAGATAGACCACGGTGCCCGGACCACGTCGTGTGACCCCTCGTGCGCAGCGGTTCGGAACCCCTCCATCCGCCAACCTTATTTGAGTCCTACCCCTCCCGCACAAACCCAGCCTAAACCACAAATTACTCTCGGACTACCGCACATCTTCCTAGCAAATCATGACTTCAAGCTCGAGGAAATACGCTCTTGATTTCCTATCCTTTGTCAATGCTTCACCAACTCGTGAGTGGGGCTCAAAGCTGTGTTTCCGCCTTCTCCTGACTAACAAATCCAGCCTTCCATGCTGTCGAATCCGCTAAACAACGGCTTTTGAAGGCAGGATTTAGTGAAATCAGAGTTAGAACTCCCCTACCTAAACCTATAATGCTGAGTGGTTAACCATGTGAGCAGGAACGTGATTCTTGGGCAGAAACAGTCAAAACTGGTGGTCGATACTTCTTGACACGCAATGGATCCACTCTGATCGCCTTTGGTGTTGGGAAGAAGTGGAAGGTTTGCATAACCTCTCCGGTTTATGCTTTCGAAGGGGCTTCTGGAATACAGCTGAGTTTCCTATGTTTGCTGACCATGTTGAGGCAAATAGCCCGGGAATGGAATGGCTTTGCTTGGAGCTCACACGGATTCCCCAGCCTTGCGTGTCAAGCCTGTCTCAAAGAGGTTTGCAGAGAAAGACTCTTTTATGCAGGTTGGCGTTGAGACTTATGGAGGTGAGCGATCTCTTTAACCCCCAAAACTGAAGTGTTTATTAATTGGTCTTACCCGTAGGCGGGCTATGGCATACTTGTAGGTTTACCCACCGCCGTGGCCAGCTCATCAAGCGCAATTGGTCTTCTTACACAGCAAAGCACTGCATGACATCCTGTGCTGACAAAATATCGGGAACAAGGGTTTGACCGTGATCTCTCTATTGCTGGTCGCGCTATGGTCCGTCGATCCGATGGATCCATCATCTCAAAGCTCATCAAAATCAACAAACCAATTCTGAGGATACCCACTCTTGCAATTCATCTTGACCGCCAGGAGGCCTTTACTTTTAACAAGGAAACTCACCTCTTTCCCATTGCGGGTCTTGCCACCACTGCTCTCAACAAATCTTCATCTTCTGCAGCCAAGGAACCCGAAAAGAAGACCGAAGCTGGAGAATTCATGCCTCTCGCGGCTATGACTGAACGCCACCACCCTGCTGTTGTGGGCCTCATTGCCGAGGAAGCCGGTGTTAGCGTAAACGATGTCCTTGACTTTGAGATGATCTTGTACGATGCCCAGGCCAGCTGCCTAGGCGGCATCAATGATGAATTTATATTCTCCGCGCGTCTCGATAATCTCACCATGTCTTACTGTGCAACCGAGGGAATTATCGAATCTCTAGAGCCGAAAGATGCTCTCGATGCTCTCGATGATGAGTCAGGGATCCGATTGATCTGCTTATTCGATCATGAGGAGATCGGCTCACGAACTGCACAGGGAGCAGACTCAAATCTTCTTCCTGCTGTAATCCGCCGTCTTTCAACGCTCGCAGATGCCGGTAGCACTTCTAACCCGACATCCTATGAGGAAACCCTTGTCAAGTCAATGCTGTGGTCCTGCGATATGGCGCACAGCGTGCATCCCAACTACCCAGCCAAATACGAATCCCACCACCGTCCCGAGATGAACAAAGGCCCTGTTGTCAAGGTTAATGCAAACGCACGCTACGCTACCAGCTCACCTGGCATTGTTCTCACCGAAGAGGTTGCTAGGGAAGCTGGTGTACCCCTTCAACTCTTCGTTGTTAGAAACGACAGCCCCTGCGGCAGTACAATTGGGCCGATGCTGAGTGCCGCTCTAGGTGCCAGAACTGTTGACATGGGAAGCGCACAGTTGAGCATGCATTCTATCCGTGAGACAGGGTGAGTCTTTCATTCTACCACAATTACCAATAGGAACTAACACTCTGTAGCGGCGCTCATGATATCGAATACGCGGTGAAATTATTTAAGAAATACTTTGAGCGATTCTCGAAGCTAGAGGAGACAATCATAGTGGATTCCACGACGTAAGGCAGCAGATGAGCCTATGCAATGTTCCTAAGCTATCTTTTTTTCTAGAAAACTAAAATTAGTAGCCAAAAATATTTTCTAAAATCGGTACTTTAAAATTTCCGAGCCAGAGCACCCAATGTTTCACTAGTGTTTCCCTTCACCTCCATGCGTTAGTTTAAGGCTTATTAATGGGAAATGTGATACCCGTTGGGACGAGATCTCCAGTTTGCCCTTCTCCCGTCCCAAGTGATCGCGCGGCCGAAGGCTGGGCCGCCTTGAGCCACCCGCACTCGCCGTTTAACAACATCGTATGCCGCTTTCAGCTTCTATATTGTACTTATGAATCTTCCGCTTTAGCTAAAGGCCTGACCATTCTCTTGCCCACTCTGGTCTATAATTATCTGGCCATCTACCATCCCTATTTTCCTGGGGCATTGTTTACAACCAAAGCAGAATATATCTTAATATTGTTATTAAACAAATTAGGAATCCTCTAGATGTATTGCCCCCCTTGTATCATCTTAATCAGTCTCCGATGCGAGACGAAAATCGGTCATGTAGAGCAATCGTTCACAGATCCTCACTCGCAAGCCTGAAGATTTGAGGTCACTTGACCTTAGTCATCAACACAAAGCAGGAGAAAGTGCTAAGCCAACTTTAGTGCAATTTGGTGCACCCAGGTGCAGAAATCCGTAAGCGCCCCTGAAGAAATCGCCCAAACCTTGAACCTGTCCGGCGGGCATTGACCGAGTTAATATATTCTAGCTGTCCTGCAGCTCGACCGTTCATCCAATCTTAATTCGAGGAAAGAAATTGCCATGCTGTTCCTTGAACTACCGAACGAGATAATCCTCCAGGTTTCAAAATACCAGTCCCCGCCAGACCTGTGCTCCCTTCTAAGGACAAACCGCGGTCTTGCGAATCTCTTAGGCGATGCCTTACTTGACTGTGCTTTACGCTCTCTATCTGAGACAGAGCGGTACGCCAAAGGTGCTCTCTATTCGGCTGTGAACCGTGGTGACGAGCTCGCAGCCAAACGGCTGATCGACGGCGGGATCTTTAAACGCTTGGGCGAAAAAAAGTTGCTTAAGAGGATTTTATTGGACCATGAACGGAAAAGATGGGGCGAAAAAGCCCTCCCGACCCTTTTGGCGTGTGGTTGCGATCCGGAAACCCGGGATTCCGAAGGCCGGACTTTACTGGCCCTGGCGGCAACACATGGGCTCTCGGAGGCGGTAGAACTGCTGATGGACAGGAATGATGTCGATATCAACTCAACCGATGACGGGAATAATACACCGCTACATATGGCAGTTGAGGTGGGTGATTATAAAGTAGTTCAGCTGCTGATGGATGATGGGAGGGTCGATGTCAACTGGCCCAACAACAATAACCGCACACCGCTTCACATAGCAGTCATGATGGGCTACGATGAAGTTGTGCGCCTGCTCCTCGCGCACAGCGAGATAAACATCAACTCCAAGGACAAATTGGGTTGGACGCCACTATCCTATCCCGCTGATGCGATGAACCCGACAGGCTATCTAGCATCCATACAGCTCCTACTGGACGACAGGAGAACCGACGTCAATCTCGGGAACAAGAACGGCCGTACACCCCTCCACACGGCGGTCACGATGGGTCACGAGGCTGTAGTGCGTCTTTTGCTAAACCGGGATGATATCGATGTCAACATGAGGGACAGTATCGGCTGGACCCCACTATCCTGCGCCGCCGGCTCCGCGAACACCACCGGGCGCCCAACAGTCTTGCAGCTCCTCCTCGACGACCAGAGGGTCGATATGAACACCGAGGACAAGTGCAGGCGCACACCACTTCACCTAGCAGTCAGAATGGGTCATGAAGCAGCAGTGCGACTTCTGCTGGACTGCAGTGACATCAACATCAGCTTAAAGGATGGCTTCGACTTGACACCACTAGATTACGCATGGGACGGATGCCATGAATCGATCGCGCAGCTTCTGATGAATTACTTGAGGGTTCAGTTCAGCATTCATGCGGTCGGGGGATTGTTGATAAATCACGGTTGATTAATGGTACGACCGTCACTATCTCTGAGAATGGCGGTGATTATTGTCACACGGGTTTATTGACGGAGGAGGGATGTGCACTAGACCTCCCCTTGCCTCCATAAGGAAGTGGTTATAGAATTTTGCCATTGTCGTCGTCGAAGCGAGAGAGAGAGATGAATTAGCACGAGCGGTCTTTGAACAACGTGCTCGTGCCGTGGTGGAACGAAGGAGCTTACTACCAGAAATACGGAACTATCCTACCTCAAACAAGTCCTGGGCCCTTGATGTCATCTGATGGGAATCGGGTACTGGCATATGCACCACTCGAGGCCACCACGATGCAAGAGGGGAACTTTTCTGTAACCCCGCCGGTTAGCAGGTTTTGTCTTTTATGGATTAGTCAAACGCTCCTACCTCTCTTATAGTAACACCATTTGCACCCTTAGTTGCTCTTGGTGCCTTTTCTTTTCTCCTCTTCAATTTCTCTACTTTCACTTCTTAATTTAATCAGGAGGAATTA
>Ga0307513_10000575_pt1 | contig 52667 bp, 38 predicted proteins | sample 15_EM_MG_FD_202174 | JGI IMG/M metagenome (GOLD analysis project Ga0307513, IMG submission 202174) | Populus trichocarpa ectomycorrhiza microbial communities from riparian zone in the Pacific Northwest, United States - 15_EM | ecosystem: Host-associated > Plants > Roots > Unclassified | place... | reverse complement strand
ATCGCGGGTGGCGGGGGGGGGGGGGTCAGTCCTCAGTTAGGTATTAGTGTCATCGTTACTAGACAGCGGGAAGGGGATAGTTAGCAAATCCTGATTCTAGCTCATTTCGGTATCGCGTGATTTGCGAATAAACTCTCGTAGTTGATAAGGTTTGTCATATATGTAACGACGTGAACTGTAGAGGATTTCTGCTATAGTATTGTCCATGCGTATCAGCACGGTTGGTACCCTTGCCTGTCGACGAGCTGCGAGTGGTATGCTACCGATTAGCTAATGCGCTACCGGAAGCTTGAAAAAAAGAAGTGGCGGGCGGACTTAACTTAAGAGCACAGTGCGTATTAGCAGATAAGGGGCGAGTCATCGGATGTCACTCGTTGAGACTAGCGCCGGCTGGTGTTTGCACGGCGGAGTGCTATGCGCCGCTGTCCGCGCAAGCGCATAAAGAACTGACGTTGGACCTTAGCGGAAGTGTGGGAGGGGGGCTGTGCAGGGAGTGTTCGTACAGGTAGGAGTGGAGGGGGTAGGGATGGTGGGAAGCCGCGATTCAGGTTTTTTTTTAAGTGTTGTGCAAATTGACTCCTCGTTTGTGCAGTACTGTAGGTGTGAATAGTTTTTCTGAAGTTAATTTGGATATCTCAGTATTGCTCTCAGAAGTCATCCGTGATGTGGGCGATGTATATCTAGAGCTATGGGTGCGGGATGGTGTCATTGGGAGCTTTTTTTTTTGGGTTGAGGGTGTGATGTGGGAGTTGGATGGGTTGTATTTCGGAATTATGGGGGTTCTTACTATCGCACGTTAGTTTTTCACAGAGTGAAGTGCTCGTAGTTTTCTAGATTTGGCTTCGGGTGGGTGGCGGTGGATGGAGGCATGGTCTTCCTTGAACTGTGGCCTTGGTGGAAACCGATCACCGTCACACCATTGCTAACTTCTAACCTCCCATCACCTCTCGCGCGCCATTAGGGATACTTGAACATTATATCTTTTTCTCTATCTCTATCTAAATAACTCTCCCGTCTATAATTGAGATGAGAAGGGGAAGTGGAGGAAAGGGAGATGTGGGGAAATTGGAGAAACAAGCGATGTTCAAGGAGGTATCTAAACAGAAAAACAAAAAGGAAAAGAGAGTAAAGATAATGGAAATTTTAAGCTATACTGGCTTATTTTGATATAATTGAAATATCCCCTACCAACGCCAAACTCTAGACTATGAATAGAAATTGATAAATGGTGACTCGGCTGTGTAAGAAAGCCAGGGTAGAGACTAGGGCGGGTATTTCCCGCGGTTGAGAGAGAAATATTAAAGATGAGGTTCTGTCGCAAGCTTATTCCGGGAGTAAGGGAAAGATGGGAATTAGCGCAGGGTGGGGACTTGAGCCGGGGGAGGAGGTCCGGGAGATGAGAGGGAGGCAGTGGTGGTGATGGGCGTCCTGTGGGGCTGTTGTGGAGCTGTTGCTGTGCATACGGGGATGGCACACAGCCTATGCGAATCTGAAGACGGTGAGGGGGCAATGGTTCCTCGGACTTATGACATACTGGGGGCGACAGATTCTGGAGGCTGGAGTAGCGTTATCACTCCTTTGTGCCCATTTTGAATAGCCCAAAATAGTGGTGTTTCGCCGTGTATATCTGGTTTGTCGGGGGTGACGTTGTCCCGGGCGAGTAGCATTTTCACCACTTCTTCGTATCCTTCCCGAGCAGCCCACCAGAGTGGTGTTCGTCCGTTGATACTTGGTTTGTCGGGGTTGATTTCGTTTCGTCCGAGTAGTATTTTCACCACTCCCCCGTGCCCCTCGGAGGCGGCGACCCAAAGGGGTGTTCGGCCGTTGTTATCTGGTTTGTCGGGGTTGACGTCGTCTCGTCCGAGTAGTATTTTCACCACTCCCTCGTGCCCCCAGTAAGCAGCAACCCAGAGTGGTGCCCAGCCGTTGTTATCTGGCTTGTCGGGGTTGACGTCGTCTCGCTCGAGTAGTATTTTCACCACTCCCTCGTGCTCACAGTAAGCAGCCAACCAGAGTGGTGTTTTGCCGTTGTTATCTGGCTTGTCGGGGTTGACGTCGCCTCGCTCGAGTAGTATTTTCACCACTCCCTCGTTTCCCTTGTAAGCAGCCCACCGGAGTGGTGTTTGGCCGTTGTTATCTGGTTTGTCGGGGTTGACGTCGTCTCGCTCGAGTAGTATTTTCACCACTCCCTCGTACCCATAGTAAGCAGCCCACCAGAGTGGTGTTTCGCCGTTGTTATCTGGTTTGTCGGGGCTGACGTCGTCTCGCTCGAGTAGTATTTTCACCACTCCCTCGTGCCCATAGTAAGCAGCCAACCAGAGTGGTGTTTTGCCGTCGTTATCTGGCTTGTCGGGGTTGACGTCGCCTCGCTCGAGTAGTATTTTCACCACTCCCTCGTTTCCCTTGTAAGCAGCCCACCGGAGTGGTGTTTGGCCGTTGCTACCCGGTTTGTCGGGGTTGACGTCGTCTCGCTCGAGTAGTATTTTCACCACTCCCTCGTACCCATAGTAAGCAGCCCACCAGAGTGGTGTTTTGCCGTTGTTATCTGGTTTGTCGGGGCTGACGTCGTCTCGCTCGAGTAGTATTTTCACCACTCCCTCGTGCCCATTTTTAGCAGCCCACATGAGAGGCGTGTTACCCCGAGAATCTATTTGGTTGATATCACAACCTTCCATCTGTACAAGAACAACTACAATCTCAACAATCCCAAAGAAGGATGCACAATGCAGACCACTGAACCTGGAAAATCCATCCACATAAACACCCCACATATTCTGTGCTTTCATGAGGATTTTAGTGGATGGGTGGTGATCGTGATTGTCAAACAGTTTTAGCGCAAGCTGTTTCGCACAATCTGAAAGGTCCCTTTTTGCATGAACTCCCCAATACAAAGAAGAATATTCGAGAAATGGTGCATCTCGGAGGTCGGGGGAAGGAGTAGTGGAAGAGGCCTTGATCTGGTCGGAATTTAGGTAAGTCAAGGAGGTTTCCGCGATTGTTGAGTGAGCTGTGCCGAAAAGGTGGGGATGCGCCCGGAGATATTCTTGAAGGGTAAAGTGGATTAAGCGGACTGTGGAAGACTCCTTTTCTACTACAACAAGTCCTTGGCAACAGGATAGCAATGTATTTATTGAAGGGACATTGTCGGTGTTGAGATTCGGCGACCCTATCTCGACTGCTAGGGCGTGGCATAGTTCACTGGCCTTCAAGGGCCGCTCCGCATGAGATATCCACATCAAAGCGGCCATTCCAAGCCTGGCCTTCTCCCCCCCTTGTTTCTCTATCCTACTCAGCGTTGCGCCATAGGCATCCCCTAACCCTAGGCCATCTGTCATTACGCTGAGCTTTTGCCGCCTGCGATGGATAGTGGTTTCCTGTAGGACGGCATCGATATTCAGCGAGACTAGCAAGAATCTAGACATGTATATGTTAGTGTATGCTTGTGGTACCTTCCTTTGTGTTGTTTCAACATACATTTCGGAAACGTCTTCAGGAATTTTCTTCAGAATATCTGCTTCCAGACTACTATCCATCGCATCCGGAGTTGTGTCCTCTTCCAGCCTGGAATGAAGATATCTAGTAATATCATCTCTCTTGGTGCTTATGGGTAAACTCGTCACTTTTCCCGCAAGATGTCTTCCGATCTCGGGTTGAATATGTGGTCTTCCGGTCACGAATATTCTAATGCCCGGAGACTTTTGGAGAATTTGGCCTAGAGAGTTAAGAAGCTTGACTCGAGATTCTGGTACACATTCGTCTAGCGCGTCAATGCATATGAATGTGCGCTCTTTGGAGGAGATGGTCTGTAGCATTTTCACAATTTCCGAAAGCCGAGGCCCTCGCCCTCCAAGGGCTTTCTTTTGTTTTTGGAATGCTTGCGATATCTCCTCCGGGATCTCTTCTAGTCCGCCAACCACCTGCTTTAGCAGGGCGCCCATAGTGCTCGTGGGGGACTGGTCCTTTTGGTCGGCAAAGTCAAAATAAAAACCCGCGACGGTAGCATTTTGTTCTCCGGCTTGATCACACAAGCTGTCTATCACTAGCGAGCTAACATGGCGGCTGGTCAGCGCTTGTTCTTTTCTTCTATCCCGCGAGGCTCGTCTTTGTTACCTAATATATGTTTTGCCGACCCCAGGACCTCCATAGCAAAACAAAATCTCATTATCGAATTCATCTCCACTCGCCGCGTGCCACCTTCTAAATTCCTGAGTTTGTAACAGCCATTCTCCTATATCCTCGACTCGACGATCTTGGATGTCTTGATGCCGCGACTTTGGATCTAGCGGGGATAGCCAGGCTAGGATGTTCGATCGATCATCGGCGACCGTAATATTATTCGACACGTTAACGGTGTTAACAGAGTTGATATTATGGCTAAAGTATTGTGACATTTTCTCTCTTTCGCAGGTTAGGATATTGCTGATGATGGATGATGAGGTGAGTCGGCAGCTGGAATTCTTAAGGTCTAAAGAAAAGCGGGGCTACTTGTACAACCTCGCCGATTCCTCGGGATCGTCCAATCAACCCTCCCTCCCAGATTTTTTCCGACAGCTTCCTAACTGGGCTGACAGCATCAGGAGCTAGAATTGCCACACTTGTTTAAGTGCCACCGGAATCCTGTTCTGCTTATGTGGTACCGGAAATGTACACTCGCATCCGCAAACTTCTGGTAACACCTTCGGTACTCCCATCAACACGGATCCAGATAACAAAAAAGGGACAACTCTTTTTCGAGAGACCCTTTTTAATCCAGTAATGTCAAATCCCATAGAGCATATTCAGATCTTTTTCTCCTTAAATAGCTTCTGCAATCCCCCTGTTTAAGGCTGTCAAGACTTCGGGATACACTAGGCGTTACTAGAACTTTGTGGACACGAGTGTACTCCTACTCGTAATTTCCTGACGTTTGTCGAAGCGACTGCTATTGGATATGGGCAAATTTTTGAGGCTCCGGGCGAATTTCCGCCCATATGCAATAGCAGTCGCTTTTTCAAACATCATGAAATTACGAGTATGCTACAAATCTTGCGCTCTAGTGCACGAGTGTCCTAAAGCGCCTGTAGTTGGATCCTAAAGATGTAGTATATGCAGGACGAGTCCGATCACACATCGCACCTCAATGGATCAACCGAAAAACCTAAGTTACATATCACCTCACTTAAATATAACATAGCTCTTCCTGAGGTTGATACAGGAGAAGGCGCTCTCATGCAGGGTTCTGAGAAGGTAAGGACAATCCCTTTTGCTATTCGTTGTGGCCGCCAAATACAGTACTCGCGCAGCATAGAGGGGTGCCGTGTTGCTGTTGGTTGCTATGTTTCTCATAAGAGCCCGTCTTACTACTCGGGTGATGATTCGGGCATAAATTTGTTAATTTTAAACTTCAACGGCTGTTCGTATATGGTTTTCTGCTCCTCTCAAATATGGTTCCTTTCTCCTCTCAAATGTTTCTTTCAGCCCTTTATCTTTTCATACTCGTTACTAGTTGACTTGAAAGCCTATTGTGTGTTATTTCATTGTTCCTTTTGTTCCTCTTTGGATACTTCTTTGATACTCTTTGTTTTTCCTTATTATGGGAACACGGTGGTAATGGCTGAACTCAATTGCTGTATTATATAGCTGAGCAATGGCTTTCTTATTATTGAAGGAATAAGCGTTGTTACAATACGAGATCTTCACTACTTTCTGTTATCACTTCTTCGTCCAAGTTCCGTGCACATATTCCAATTGCATATTACAACAACGGCGAAACGATACACGGCGAGTGACGAACGGTGAAACGAAACTAAACGCCAAGCAACTCAGGGAAAACGATCGCACACTTAGGGGCGGGGAAAATCCTTTCACTAACAACGACCTCAGGCTCACGCTCAACTCAACCGGTGTGACGGTGGTTTTCGGGGGGATCGCCTAATCAACGCCCTTGGAGCCATTCTCACGATGGCTTCATGTCTTTGGGATTCGGGCCTGGGAGGCTCGTTTCCATCGGCAAGTCCATGGTCGGTTCATTGACGTGGCATCTGGAGCTGGGGGGCTTGCCCTCTGGCGACCCTATGTGACCCGTTTCTTCCGTTTCTCGGTCGATTTGTGGTTGTGCTGGACCTCTTTGCTGGGGTTCTGTGAGGAGCCGGTGGAGGATGGGGTGACTCAACTGGATTTTCCGCGGTTTTGGTAGCGTCCTGTGGAGGCGCCTGAGCCACGTATGGCTGAACCCATACCGTGTGAGACTGACCGATGTGGCGCATGCCACCTGCTGGAGGGGTTTAAATTGTTTTGTTTTTGGGTACCCTGGGGACCCTCTATTGGGCGAAGGGGTGGCGTGGATCTTTCTTTTGTTGGGTTGCGTGATCGGTCTGCCGGAGTGTGGGCTTGGTGTTGGCTAGCACCTTGTCTATCGTAGTGATTTATGGGGTACTGGGAGTGGATTTCTTTTGTACTTTATTTTTGGAGGTAGTTGGTCGCGATCTGTCGGTCTTTAGTCTACCAGATGTGCGGGTGGTACTTTCCAGATGTACTACGGAAGAGGCGATTAGGGACCGGCATACTCCTTGGAACGTACTGCTGTTAGGTTGTGCGAGCCCGGATAGGTAGTCGCTCCTGTAACTTAGTTATAATGAATTTATTGAAATGCTCAACGACTACTTCAACAACTAACTAAGGCAAAGACAGGAGATATATTATGACAAAGTCCTCCTATCCTCCCAGGGGCTACCACAAAAATCCCTTTCATAGTTTGCTCCTTTCCCAACATTTCCGAACTCTGATGCTAACAAAATGAAAGAACAATCATCACTTTCCCTTCGGGTGTGAAACCTTTTTGCAACCTTTTCGCTTTCTTTCCGGCTTTTCTTACAGCCTCTCCGCTTCCCTTCCGACGGCTGCATTCCTGCATAGGAAATTCTTTCTACAAAACACATACCCGAAGACAAAAACACATGCCCGATTCCTAAGCGCATTTCTGAAGCCACAAACAAGCGCGTCCGCGAAAGCTATCTAAAGATCAAAGAAGGTATCGGGACAGTATGGCGAGCGGCATTTCTAATAGAAATTTATGGATCTTGTCGAGTAGATATTAAGGGATGAGGGTTGGGCTCGGCACTATCTTACATACCGAGGTTTGTTCGGTGAAAAGGGCTTTTTTTTGGGTCCTGGAGTGGAGGATGGTGGACTTTGTATAGATGGTTGGGTAGAGGGATTGAAGGTGAAACTATCGTTGGCCCCTGGTATCTAACTTAAATAGTGGATCATCATCAGGAGACCAGTGCACCGTACTGCATTGTGCTTCTAGGCTATACTATCTCACACTCATTCGTACCATAGGCACCGCGGGTGGTTTCTCTTTTCTTTTCTTTTCCTTTTTGCACACATTCTACTCCAGAGTGTGGGTAAGACTTTCGGGGAAAAATCCCCCCCATACCGATCGTCCAATCCTCTTACCCATACGTGTGCCATATATATCTAATACCCGGCTGCTAACCCCCACAATGACAAATCCCAAAACTCGAGCAGAAGAAAGAAAGAAGCCCGAAACATACGGGATCCCCTCCCGCTCTGCACTCCCTCCTAAAAGGGGAGAAAGAAAAAAACTGACAATCCGACTTGAAGAAACCTATGCATCATAAGACTGGGCGTTCCGTCGATTGTGCGAGCCTCGTTTTTAGTATGACATCAAGTATTCGTGCGGTAGGATGATGAGTTTGTCGATGCTCACTCGCCTCCGAAAGCTTTAGCGGGGAGGAGAGATCGAGGGAGGGGCGGTTATTCTGCAGTTAGGTATTAGTCTTATCGTTGCTAGACGGCAGGAAGGGGATAGTAAATCCTGATTCTAGCTCATTTCGGTATCGCGTAATTTGCGAATAAACTCTCGGAGTTGATAAGGTTTGCCATATATGTAACGACGTGAACTGTAACTTGGAGGATTTCTACTATAGTATTGTGCATGCGCATCAGCACGGTTGATACCCTTGCCTGTTGACGGGCTGCGAGTGGTATGCTACCGATTAGCTAACACGCTACCGGAAACTGGAAAAAAAGAAGTGGCGGGCGGACTTAACTTAAGAGCATAGTGCGTATTGGCAGATAAGGGGCGAGTCATCGGATGTCACTCGTTGAAACTAGCGCCGTCTGGTGTTTGCCCGGCGGAGTGCTATGCGCCGTTATCCGCGCCAGCACATAAAGAACTGACGTTGGGTACTCGTATTAGCGGAAGTGTGGGAGGGGGGAGTGTGCAGGGAGTGCTTGTACAGGTAGGAGTGGAGGGGATGGTGGGAAGCAGCGATTTAGAGTTTTTTTAAAGGGTTGTGTAAATTAACTACTCGTTTGTAGGTTGGTATAGTTTTTTCTGGAGCTGATTTGGATCGCTCCTTAGTGTTCCTCTCAGAAGTCATGTGTGGTGTGGGCGATGCATATCTAGGGCCATGCATGCAGTTCGGCGCCGTTGGAAGCTTTGTTTTTTTTTTGCTTCGAGATTGTAGTGTGGGAGTTGTTGGATGGGGATTTTGTTTCGGGGATAAGGGAGTTCTTGCTACCGTACGTTGGTTTTGCCTAGGGCGGAGAGGGTGGGGAGCGTGGGTGATTTCTGGGATTTGGCTTCGGGTTGGCAGTGGGGGGGACTGGTATGAAGGCACGATCTTGGTTGAACTAGGCTTTTTGCGGAGACCGATTATCGTCACACCATTGCGGACTTCTAACTTGCCATCACTTTCTCTCACGTGTCGTCAGGAATACTTGAACTTTATATTCTTTTCTCTATCTCTATCTAAATAACTCTCCCGTCTGTGGTTGGGATGAGAGGGAGGGGGAGGAAGAAAGGGAATTGTGGGGGGATTAAAGAAGTGATCAGTGTGCGAAGGGGATATGCAACTAGAAAAAAAGGGAAAGAGAGTAGGTTGATGGAAATTTTGAGCTATACTGGCTTATATTGATACAATAGAAATATCCCCTTCCAACGCCAAACTCTAGACTATGAATAGAAATTGATAAACGGTGACACGACTGTATAAGAAAGCTAGGGTAGAGACTAGGGCGGGTATTTCCCGCGGTCGAAAGAGAGATATTAAAGATGAGATTCTGTCGCAAGCTTATTCCGGGAGTAAGGGAAAGATGGGAATTAGCGCAGGGTGGGGACTTGAGCCGCGGGAGGAGGTCAGGGGGGTGAGATGGAGGCAGTGGTGGTGATGGGCGTCCTGTGGAGTTGTTGTGGAGAGGTTGCTGTGCGTATGGGGATGGCACAGAGCTTATGCGAATCGGAAGGCGGTGAGGGGGCAATGGCTCCTCGGGATTATGACATGCTGAGGGCGGCAAATTCTGGAGGCTGGAGCAGCGCTATCACTCCCTTGTGCCGATTTTGAATAGCCCAAAATAGTGGTGTTTCACCGTGTATATCTGGTTTGTCGGGGGTGACGTCGTCCCGGGTGAGTAGCATTTTCACCACTCCTTCATATCCGTCCCGAGCAGCCCACCAGAGTGGCGCTCGTCCGTCGATACTTGGTTTGTCGGGATTGACGTCGTCTCGTGCGAGTAGTATTTTCACCACTCCCTCGCGCCCCCAGGAGGCGGCGATCCAGAATGGTGTTCGGCCCTTATTATCTGGTTGGTCAGGACTGACGTCGTTTCGTGCGAGTAGCATTTTCACCACTCCCTCGTACCCCTTGCAAGCAGCCCACCAGAGTGGTGTTTTGCCGTCGTTATCTGGCTTGTCGGGGTTGACGTCGTCTCGCTCGAGTAGTACTTTCACCACTCCCTCGTAGCCATAGAAAGCAGCCCGCCAGAGTGGTGTTTTGCCGTCACTATCTGGTTTGTTGGGGTCGACGTCGTCTCGCTCGAGTAGTATTGCCATCACTCCCTTGTACCTATAGAAAGCAGCCCACCAGAGTGGCGTTTTGCCGTCGTTGTCTGGTTTGTTGGGGTCGACGTCGTCTCGCTCGAGTAGTATTGTCATCACTCCCTTGTACCTATAGAAAGCAGCCCACCAGAGTGGCGTTTTGCCGTCGTTATCTGGTTTGTTGGGGTCGACGTCGTCTCGCTCGAGTAGTATTGTCATCACTCCCTTGTGCCTATGGGAAGCAGCCCACCAGAGTGGCGTTTTGCCGTCGTTGTCTGGTTTGTTGGGGTCGACGTCGTCTCGCTCGAGTAGTATTTTCACTACTCCCTCGTGCCCATAGTAAGCAGCCCACCAGAGTGGTGTTTGGCCGTCGTTATCTGGCTTGTCGGGGTTGACGTCGTCTCGCTCGAGTAGCATTTTCACCACGCCCTCGTGCCCCCAGTAAGCAGCCCACGAGAGTGGTGTTCGGCCCTTATTATCTGGTTGGTCTGGACTGACGTCGTTTCGTGCGAGTAGTATTATCACCACTCCCTCGTGCCCATAGTAAGCAGCCACCCAGAGTGGTGTTCCACCGTTGTTATTTGGTTTGTCGGGATTGACGTCGTCTCGTTCGAGTAGTATGTTCACCACTGCCTCGTGCCCATTCCTTGCAGCCCACGCGAGAGATGTGTTACCCTGAGAATCTATTTGGTTGATATCACAACCTTCCATCTGTACCAGAACAGCTACAATCTCAACAATCCCGAAGACGGATGCACAATGCAGACCACTGAACCCGGAAAATCTGTCCAGAGAGATACCCCATATATTCTGTGTTCTCATGAGGATTTTAGTGGATGGGTGGAGATTGTAATCGTCAAACAGCTTTAGTACAAGCCGTTTTGCACAATCTGAAAGCTCCCTTTTTGTGTGAACTCCCCAATACAAAGAGGAATATTCGAGAAACGGTGTGTCTTGGAGGTCAGGGGAGGGAGTAGTGGAAGCGGCCTTTATTTGGTGGGAATTCAGGTAAGTTAAGCAGGTTTCCGCGATTGTCGAGTCAGCTGAACCGAAAAGGTCGGGATGAGCCCGCAGGTATTCTTGAAGGGTAAAATGGATTAACCGGACCGTGGAAGACTCCTTTTCTACTACAACAAGTCCTTGGCAACAGGCTAGAAATGTATTTGTTGAAGGGATATTGTCAGTCTTGAGATTCGGCGACCCTATTTCAACTGCTAGGGCGTGGCACAGTTCACTGGCCTTCAAGGGCCGCTCCGCATGAGATATCCACATCAAAGTGGCCATTCCAAGCCTGGCCTTCTCACCCCCTTGTCTCTTTATCCTACCAAGCGTTGCGCCATAAGCATCCCCCAACCCCAGGCCATCGGTCATTGTGCTGAGCTTTTGCCGCCGGCGATGGATTGTGGTTTCCTCCAAGATGGCATCGATATTAAGAGAGACTAGCAAGAATCTAGATGTGAATTTGTTAGTGAATGCATGAGGTAGCTTTAGTAGTGTCGCTGTTTCTACATACATTTCGGAAACGTCTTCAGGAATTTTCTTCAGGATATCTGCCTCCAGACTACTATCCATCGCATCCGGAGTTGTGTCCTCTTCCAGCCTGGAATGAAGATATCTGATAATATCATCTCTCTTGGTGCTGATTGGTAGACTCGTCACTCTTCCAGAAAGATGTCTTCCGATCTCGGGTCGGATGTGCGGTCTTCCGGTCACGAATATTTTAATGCCTGGAGACTTTTGGAGAATTTGGGCTAGCGAATTAAGGAGCTTGACTCGATGTTCTGGCACACATTCGTCCAGGGCGTCAATGCATATGAACGTGTGCCTTTTGGAAGAGGTAGTCTGTAGCATTTTCACAATATCCGAAAGCCGAGGTCCTCGTCCCCCAAGGGCTGTTTTTTGTTTTTGGAATGCTTGTGATATCTCCACCGGGATCTCTTCTAGTCCACCAACCACCTGCTTTAGCAGAGCGCCTATGGCGCTCGTGGGGGACTGGTCCTTTTGGTTGGCAAAGTCAAAATAAAGACCCGCGACGGTAGCATGTTGTTCTCCAGCCTGATCGCATAGGCTGTCGATCACTAGCGAGCTAACATGGCGGCTGGTCAGCGCTTTCCCTTTTCTTCTATTCCACGAGGCTCGTCTTTGTTACCTAATATATGTTTTACCGACCCCAGGACCTCCATAGCAAAACAAAACCGCGTTATCGAACTCATCTCCACTCCCCGCGTGCCACCTTCTAAATTCCTCAGTTTGTAACAGCCATTCTCCTATATTTTCGACTCGACGATCTTGGATGTCTTGATGCCGCGACTTTGGATCTAGTGGGGATAGCCAGGCAAGGATATTCGATCGCTCATCGGTAATGGTAATATTATTCGACACGTTAACGGTGTTAAAGGAGTTGATATTATGGCTAGAATGTTGCGACATTTTTCACTTTTTCGTAGGTTAGGATATTGTGGATGATGGACGATGGACTGAGCCGACTACGGGAATTCTTAAGGGATCATGATTCAATATGTTTTATTTAACTATCAGTAGGGGGCTGAAGAAAAGCGGGGCCACTTGTGCAACCTCGCCAATTCCTCAGGATCGTCCAATCAACCCTCCCCCCCAAGATTTGTGCCAACAGCTTCCTAACTGTGCCGACCGTACCAGGAGCTGGAAATGCTACGTTTAAGTGCTACCTGTCTCCTGTTCTGCTTATGTGGCAATGTACCGTATTCGACTCGCAAACGCATGACGTTTGTGAACACAACTGCTATTGCATACACCAAAATGATAAGGTTCCGGCCGATTTTTTTCCCGTATGCAATAGCAGTTGTGTTCACAAACGTCATGCGTTTGCGAGTACGAGTACAAATCTTGCGCTCTAGTGCGCGGGTGCCCTAAAGCGCCTGTGCTTGAATCCTAAAAATACCGTAACTATGCAGGACGAGTCCGATCGCACATCACACTTCAATGGATCAACCGAAAGAAAGGTATTTAAGATGAGGTTCTGGTGTAATGGATTACAGGAGTAAGAAAATAACAGGAATTAGCGCGAGGTGGGGACTTGAACCGTGGGAGGGGGCTAGGCGGGTGGGGAGGGAGGGACAGTAGTGGGGATGGACGTGTTGTGGAGCTATTGGGATGCATACGGGGATGGCGCACAGGTTATCCGCACTTAAAGGCGGTGAGGGGGTGGTAGCCCCTCGCCTTTGGGACAGGCTGTGGGCGGCAGATTCTGGAGGCTGGAGTAGTGCTATCGCCGATCGAGTGGTATTGGCGCCTCGTGTGATTCGTATTTTCGCAACCCCCCCATACCCCTCAGAAGCAGCCAAACGGAGCGGCGTTTGGTTGCCTTTGTCTGCCTTGTCTGGGCTAACGTCATCTCGTCTTAGCAGTATTTTCACCACTGCCTCTGCCTATTCCCATTTAAAGGAACCAACCAGAGTGGTGCTTGGCCGTTGTTGTCGTGTTCACCAGGGTGGATAGCGCCTCGCTCGAGAAGCATCTGCACTACCGGGGCATCCTCCTCCGACATAACAGCTTCCAAGTGCGCATAAAAAAATGCATACCGTTTCAATCAAGAAAAAATGGAGTTGCGAAAGGAGGGTTGGAAGGTATTTGTCCAGGCATAGAGCGGAGAGCTGGGAGGCAAGAGCCGTGATTTAGGCTTTATTATATATTACAAGATTGACTTCTCATTTGTGGGTGGGGATAATTTTTGTACTCTAGTAAATCCAATTTCGATCTTCGCAGGTATGATAACTTACTACCGATACGCTCCAAAATCATGCATGATCCGGCCGATACTGTTAAGGATGAAATTTGGCCGCAGTTTTTTTTAGCTTATCTGCCAATAACTTCTACAGAATAGATAGCGGTTCATGATCTTGGTGTGGGGAGGTGAACGTTTTTGCAGGGGTGGCTGTTGCCTAGTCTTGGCAGACAGGGGGGTCTCTATGAAAGTTATGATCTTTTGCTTCTCGCACGCTTTCTCTCCACCATGGTGAGGAGAGAACACAGCACAACGGGGGAACCGTTTGGGCTGTGGATTGAGGAAGGTAAATTCGTCCTATACCTACGGTAGTTAGTCTGACAACCGGTAAGGCTGGAATTTCTTGCGGTTGGATTTGTCTGCTGTTTTCTGGGTTAGCTTTGATAAAGGGTTTGTGAAGTAGTTTAGCGGATTTGAATTGATCGTGACTGTTGTGGTTTCTGGTTCTAGGTGTGATTTCTTGATTGTGATATTTGTTTGCCCGTACTTCTCCCGTTTCGCAGAGTAGATACTGTTGCCCGGTTATTTTGTTTTCAATACGGGTAGATATCAAAGACCGGGCAGGGGGGTTGGTTCAATTGGGATGTTTTCTTTTTCTTTTTGAGGCTGTGACGGTCTGGGGATGAGGCTCATTTCCTGGTTCAGGGTGTTCTTATGATAACATAATCACACTTAAAGTTCGGTTAGTTAAGCCAGGAGATTCCGAAGTTTCCCCATCAGGTAAGCAAACCTCATAACAGCCCACCCTAACCCATGTTGTAACGGACATCACAGCTAGGTAACTATTTCTTAATCTGCAAAACCCCTATATCCAAGCCCGCCTATTGCAATAATGTAGTAAACACTGGTGTCACAGAGATAACGATCCCTGACTTTGCCTTGCGAAATCCCTCCAAAAAAGAATATACAACCAATAGGTAGGAAAAAAGTAAATATGATGGCCATCTCGAGGCATAGTGACTTTTATTGAGACTATTATGGTGGCGGGCTCCTTGGGCCAGGCCACCGCAATATTTGCTTTTAGCTTTTACACAGCAGATTGATTTAGGTTAATTTAACGTCATTATAGACTTAATAGCCTGTTATCTTAGATGGTAGTAGATTACTAACTTGTCTGTTAATAGTAAATAATAGGGGTGTATTGTCTAAATAGCTGCAGTTTTTTCCTTTTTATATACCCCCCTCTACTGCGCTCCTCCGCTTCTTTTTCCATATTTTTATTTTTATTTTACATGGGTTTAGTTGGTATTGGCTGGTGGATACTACGCTCTCATATGGGAGAGGGTTGTGGTGCTGGAGGCAACAAACTGGGTTTTCAATATAGTGGCTTTAAAGGCATTTTTTATTTCATTAGGATGAGAAATTTGTGGAGCTTGTCGAGTAGATTTTAAGGGATGAGGGCTGGGCTCGGCTCTATCTCACCAACCGAGGTTTGTTCGGTAAAAAGGGCCTTCTGTGTCCTAGAGTGGAAGGTGTTGGATTTTGTATAGATAGTTGGGTAGAGGGATTGAAGGTAAAACTATCGTTGGTATCTCCAGTGCACCATGCTGTACTGTACTTGTAGGCTGTACTATCTCACTAATTCGTGCCATAGACACCCTGGGTGTTTTTTCTTTTTGCACATATTCTACTCCGGAATGTGTGCGATCTTTCGGGGAAAAATCCCCTCATACCCATCGTCCAATCCTCTTACCCATACGTGTGCCATATATATACAATACCCGGCTGCTAACCCCCGTAATGACAAATCTCCAAACTCGAGTAGAAGAAAGAAAGAAAGAAAGAAAGAAAGAAAGAAAGAAACCCGAAACATACGGGATCCCCTCCCGCTCTGCACTCCCTCCTAAAACGGGAGAGAGAAAAAACTGTCGATCCGACTCGAAAAAACCCATGTATCATAAACCTGGACATTCCGTCGGTCGTGCGAGCCTCGTTTTTATTATCAAGTATTCGTGCGGTAGGATGATGAGTTTGTGGATGCTCACTCGCCTCCGAAAGCTTTAGCAGGGAGGAGAGATCGAGGGGGGGAGGGGGTTACTCCGCAGTTAGGTATTAGTGTCATCGTTACTAGATGGCGGGAAGGGGATAGTAAATCCTGATTCTAGCTCATTTTGGTATGGCGCGTAATTTGCGAATAAGCTCTCGGAGCCAATAAGGTTTGCCATATCCTGTGTGTAACGACATGCTAGTGAACTCTAGAGGATTTCTAGTACAGGCACTGAGCGCAATCAGCACGGTTGATACCCGCCCAGTCAACGAATTACGAGTGGGAGCCGCCAAGTAACCAACCCGCTACCGGAATCTAGAAAAAATAAGTGGCGGGCGGATTAAGAGCACAGTGCGCGATAGCAGATCCTGGGGTGGGAGAGGGTCATCGGATGTCACTCGTTGAGACTAGCGACAACCGGTGTTTGCACAGCTGAGTGCTATACTCCGTTATCTGCGCTAGCACATAAAGAATCGACGTTGGCTCTCAGCGGGAGTGTGGGAGGGGGTGTACTGGGAGTGTTCGTACAGGTAGGGGGGGGTGGGGGGGGATGGTGGGAAGTCGCGATGTAGGTTTTTCATGTGCTGGGTAAATTAACTCCTCGTTTGTAGGTTGGTTTAGTTTTTTCTAGAGCTAATTTGGATCTCTCCTTAGTATTGCTCTCAGAAGTCATGGTGTGGGTGATGTATATCTAGAGCCATGGGTGCGGTTTGGTGTCATTGGGAGCTTTTTTTTTTTTGGCTTGAGGGTGTGATGCGGGAGTTGGATGGGATTTTATTTCGGAATTATGGGGGTCATTACCTTTGCACGTTGGTTTTTCACAGGGTGAAGTGCTCGTAGTTTTCCAGATTTGGCTTCGGGGGGCGGGGGAGCGGTGGATGGAGGCATGGTCTTCGTTGAACCGTGGCTTGGGTGGAAACCGATCACCGTCACACCATTGCTAACTTCTATCTAACCTTCCATCACTTCTCACGCGCCGTTAGGAATACTTGAACTTTATATTATTTTCTCTATCTCTATCTAAATAACTCTCCCGTCTATAATTGAGATGAGAAGGGGAAGTAGAGGAAAGGGGGATGTGGGAAAATTGGAGAAACAAGCAATATTCAAGGAGGGTATCTAAACAGAAAAACAAAAAGGAGAAGAGAGTAAAGATGATGGAAATTTTGAGCTATACGGGTTTATTTTGATACAATTGAAATATCCCCTACCAACGCCAAACTCGGAACTGTGAATAGAAATTGATAAATGGTTACTCGACTGTATACGAAAGTCTGGGCGGGGGCTAGGGCGGGTATTTCCCGCGGTTGAGAGAGAAATATTAAAGATGAGGTTTGGTCGAAAACTAATTCCGGGAGCAAGGGAGAGATGGGAATTAGCGCATGGTGGGGACTTGAGCCGGGGGAGGTTAGGGGGATGAGGGGGGGCGGTAGTGGTAATGGGCGTGCTGTGGAGCTGTTGCTGCGCATGCGGGGATGGCACACAGCTTATGCGGATCTGAAGGCGGTGGAGGGGCTCATGACATGGGGGCGGCAGATTCTGGAGGCTGGAGTAGCACTATCACTCGCTTGTGTCCATTCTGAACAGCCCAAAATAGTGGCGTTTCGCCGTGTATATCGGGTTTGTCGGGGGTGACGTCCTCTCGGGCGAGTAGCATTTTCACTACTCCCTCGTATCCGCCCCGAGCAGCCCACCAGAGTGGTGTTCGACCGTTGATATTTGGTTTGTCAGGGTTGACGTCGTTTCGTCCGAGTAGTATTTTCACCACTCCCTCGTGCCCCGCTGCGGCGGCGACCCAGAGTGGTGTTCGGCCTTTAATATCTGGTTGATCTGGGTTGACATCGTTTCGTGCGAGTAGCATTTTCACCACTCCCTCGTACCCATTGTGAGCAGCCCACGAGAGTGGTGTTTCGCCGTCATTATCTGGTTTGTCAGGGTTGGCCTCGTCTCGCTCGAGTGGGGTTTTCACCACTCCCTCGTGGCCGTTCCGGGCGGCCCACCAGAGTGGTGTTTGGCCATCGTTATCTGGTTGATCTGGGTTGACATCGTTTCGTGCGAGTGGCGTTTTCACCACTCCCTCGTACCCATAGTAAGCAGCCCGCCTGAGTGGTGTTTGGCCGTTGTTATCTAGTTGGTCGGGGTTGACGTCGTCTCGCTCGAGTAGCATTTTCACCACTCCCTCGCGCCCATTCTGAGCAGCCCACCAGAGTGGTGTTTCGCCGTAGTTGTCTGGTTTGTTGGGGTTGACGTCGTCTCGTCCGAGTAGCATTCTCACCACTCCCTCGAACCCACTGTAAGAAGCCCACCAGAGTGGTGTTCGGCCGTCGTTATTTGGTTTGTCAGGATTGACGTCGTCTCGCTCGAGTAGCATTTTCACCACTCCCTCGTACCCATAGTAAGCAGCCCACCAGAGTGGTGTTCGGCCGTCGTTATTTGGTTGGTCGGGGTTGACGTCGTCTCGTCCGAGTAGTATTTTCACCACTCCCTCATGCCCATTCCTAGCAGCCCACCTGAGGGGTGTGTTACCCTGAGAATCTATTTGGTTGATATCACAGCCTTCCATCTGTACAAGAACGGCTACAATCTCAACAATCCCGAAGAAGGATGCACAATGTAGACCACTGAACCCGGAAAATCTATCCACATCAAAACTCAACATAGTCTGTGTTCTCATGAGGACTTTAGTGGATGCGTGGTGATTATAATTGTCAAATAGCTTTAGTACAAGCTGTTTCGCACAATCTGAAAGGTCCCTTTTTGCATGAACTCCCCAATAGAGAGAAGAATATTCGAGAAATGGTGTGTCTTGGAGGTCAGGGGAGGGTGTAGTGGAAACTGCCTTGAACTGGTGGGAATTCAGGTAAGTCAAGCAGGTTTCCGCGATTGTCGAGTGAGCTGTACCGAAAAGGTCTGGATGAGCCCGCAGGTATTCTTGAAGGGTAAAATGGATTAACCGGACCGTGGAAGCCTCCTTTTCTACCACAACAAGTCCTTGGCAACAGGCTAGTAATGTATTTGTCGAAGGGACATTGTCGGTATTGAGATTCGACGACCCTATCTCGACTGCTAGGGCGTGGCATAGTTCATCGGCCTTTAAGGGCCGCTCCGCATGAGATATCCACATCAAAGCGGCCATTCCAAGGCTTGCCTTCTCCCCCCCTTGTCTCTTTATCCTACTCAGTGTTGCACCATAAGCATCCCCTACCCCCATGCCATCTGACATTAGGCTGAGCTTTTGCCGCCTTCGATGGATTGTAGTTTCCTCCAAGATGGCATCGATATTAAGCGAGACTAGCAAGAATCTGAATGTGAATTTGTTAGTGAATGTACGGGGCAGCTTCAGTGGTGTCGCTGTTTTCACATACATTTCGGAAACGTCTTCAGGAATTTTCTTCAGGATATCTGCCTCCAGACCACTATCCATCGCATCCGGAGTTGTGTCCTCTTCCAGCCTGGAATGAAGATATCTAATAATATCATCTCTCTTGGTGCTTATGGGTAGACTCGTCACTCTTCCAGTGAGTTGCCTTCTGATCTCGGGTCGAATGTGTGGTCTTCCAGTCACGAATATTCTAGTGGCTGGAGACTTTTGGAGAATTTGGGCTAGCGAATTAAGAAGCTTGGCTCGATGTTCTGGCACACATTCGTCTAAGGCGTCAATGCATATGAATGTGCGCTCTTTGGAAGAGGTAGTTTGCAGCATTTTCACAATATCCGAAAGCCTGGGTCCCCGCCCTCCAATGGCCTTTTTTTGTTTTTGGAATGCTTGCGATATCCTCTCCGGGATCTCTTCTAGTCCACCAACCACTTGCTTTAGCAGGGCGCCCATCGTGCTCGTGGGGGACTGGTCCCTTTGGTCGGCAAAGTCAAAATAAAAACATGCGACGGTGGTGTTTTTCTCTCCCGCCTGATCACACAAGCTGTCTATCACTAGCGAGCTGACATCGCGGCTGTTCAGCTTTTTCCCTTTTGTTCTGTTCCCCGAGATTGGCCTTTGTTACCTAATATATGTTTTGCCGACCCCAGGACCTCCATAGCAAAACAAAACTGCGTTATCGCATTCATCTCCCGCACTACCAGCGTGCCAGCTTCTAAATTCCTCAGTTTGTAACAGCCATTCCCCTATATCTTCGACTCGGCGATCTTGGATGTCTTGATGGCGTGACTTTGGATCTAGTGGGGATAGCCATGCTAGGATGTTCGATCGATCATCGGCAACTGTAATGTTATTCGACACGCTAACGGTGTTAAACGAGTTGATATTATGGCTAGAATATTGCGACATTTTTCTATTTTTCGGAGGTTAGGATGTTGTGGATGATGGATGGAGTGAGTCGGGTACTGGAATTCGTTAACGGGTGATTCAATATCTTTATTTAAACTATCGCTGAAGAAAAGCGGGGTCATTTGTGCAACCTCACCAATGCCTCAGGGCCATCCAATCAACCCCCCCAGATTTGTGCTATCTTCCTGCCGCTGCCTACCGCACTCGGAGCCGCAAATGCCACACTTGTTTAAGTGCTACCTGTATCCTGTTCTGCTTACCGTATGTGGTGGTGCGTGCTACAAATCTTGTGCTCCAGTGTACGGGTGCCCCAAGGCAGCGCCTGCGGTCGAATCCCTAGCTTAGTTTACTATGTAGGACAAGGGCTCGAGTACTCGTACTCGTAATTGCCCTGACGTGCGACAACGGCTGCTACGGGTATTGCGTATGGGCAAAATAATTACCGGAGCATCAAGAGTTTGCCCATATGTAATACCGGTAGAAGTCGTTTCTGCAGACGTAAGGCAACTACGAGTTCTATCGTACATCAAACCTCAATGAATCAGCTGAGAAACCTAAGTCAAGTTAAATATCACCTACCTTAAAGAATCCCAACGGCTCTTTCTGAGGTTGATACAGGCCGGATTCTGGGAAGTTAAGGACGAGCCCTTTTTCTCTTCTTTGCGATCTCCAAATACTGCTCGTCCAGCACGGAGGGGTGAGGGGTTGTTTCACCGTACAGTCGCACCTCGAAGTGACGAAATTCTTTATACGGGAACCTCGCTATTACGAATGAATCATCTGGGATTTTGCAACCCCTGCTCCATACAAATAGACCTCGCTATAAAGAATTTCTTCCAGAACCTCGCTATAACGAACGAAAAGTCCCGAAAAATCTTGAAATCTTGGCTTTCGTTACAACGAGGTGCGACTGTATAATTTCATCCAGCGAAGGTCGGGCTGACTCTAGTGCAGATTTTCTTGAACGTTTAAACTGTGGCGAATTGGCGTTCCCCGCGCCCCCCTGTTGGCTCGGTTGCCTTAGTGTCGCTTTAGCCTCAATTCGACTTTTGCTGCATTTCTCATAATGGCTCATCTTTCTACGGTACTCAAAAAATGATCGGAGCACAAATTTGTTGAAAATGTCATGTTATCATAACCTAAGCAGTTAATTCTCGCCTGGTTCCTTGGGCAATGGGCCACAGGTTAGGTCTCACGTCTCACACTAAAGAGAGAATACAAAGTATCATATATCCTGATGTTTTCTAGTGAGGTAAACAATCGCAGCAGACCCCAACCCATGTTGTAATGAGCGAACACGATAGCTAACTTTTCTTGAATCTGTTAAATCCCTATTTTTCAAGTTCACTTCTTGCAAGACTGGAAGTCGCCGAGGTGTTCGGTTAATTTTTCCTGCGCACAATATCTAAAGAGCCATTCTGGTGATTTTTCCACCAAAGATAGTTTAATGAACATCCATACAGCCCAACGCCCTCTATTAGTTGCAAATCTGAAGCCGAATCCGGAAGACGGTCCACACTCCCCACTTTTACCCATCAAGGAAAAACCAGCATAGTAAGAATCCCCTTAACTCCGACATCAAGTCCCATTACCCGGCCCTACATCACACACCCTCGAAAATAAAAAAGCCTCCCAATAAAAAAACCCAAATCGCGGCTCCCGCCTTCCAGCTCTCTCTATGCCTGGATAAACACTTTACCTCTGCCCCTCTTTCACATCTCTATTTTTTGTTGATAGAAACGGTATTCATCTTTTATTCGCACTTGTCCCAATGGTGAAGATACTTCTCGGCCGAGACGGCATTAATCCCGACAAACCAGGTAACCACGGCCAAACACCACAATGGGCCGCTGCCTGCGATGAGCACGCGGGAGTGGTGAAAATACTACCCGCATGATCCGACGTCAACCCCAACAAACCAGATAAGGTCGGCCAAACACCACTGTTCCCTGCTGCCTGTCTTACGCGTGGGGGAGCAGTGAAAATTCTACTCGGATGGCACGACGTTAATCCCGACCCACCAACTATCAACGGCCGAACACCACTCTATTGTGCTGTTCGAAATGGGAAGAGTGGTTGGTGAAAACATTACTGGGACGGGACCACATTTATCACAAAACATTGGATAAGGATGGAAAAACACTACTCGATCGGGCCACTTAGGAAGGGCACCGGGGGTGATAGCACTACTCCAGCTTCCAGCAGTTGTCGCCTTCAACCTGGCATAAGAGAGAGGGGCCATTGCCCCCCGCATCTCCTTCAAATGTTGGTAACCCCTACTACCCCCGCATGGGACGCAATAGCTCCATAACACGCTAATCACCGCAACTACCTCCTCCTGATCCCCTCCCAGCCTCATCCCCCGGCTCAAGTCCCCACCTTGCGCTAATTCTCATCTTTCCCTTACTTCCAGAATAAACCTATCACGGAATCTCACCCCCAATATATCCCCTCGGTATTAACTTATAGCAGGAAATACCGTCCTAGCCTCTGCACAGACTTTCTTATACAATCAAATCAGCATTTATTAATTTCTATTCATAGTCTAGAGTTTAGCGTTGGTAGGAGGTATTTCTATTGTATCGGGATAGGCCTGTATGGCTCAAAATATCCATTATATTTACTCTTTTCCGTTTTTACAAGCTGTACTCTCTATCTTCTCTTCAGATCGATTGTCTGTTTAATTTCTCCACAATTGCCTTTTTTTCCCCTTCTCCTCCCCATCTAATATGTAGACCCGAGGGTTATCTAAATGTAAAAATAAAAATATATATAATGGCCAAGTACTTTTGAAAGCGGTCCATGAAAATAGATGGAAACTTAGATGCTAACTATTCTATCGTGGTGATTTCCTTTTCCGCCGAGGACATGGTTCAACGGAGACCACACATACACCCCAATGCCTTCTAGCGGAGAGCCAGAAGCCAAATGCCGAAGACCGCCCACACCCTCCACCCCTACCCATGAAAAACCAACCTACAATAGCCTTCTTAGCCCCGAAACAAAACCTTATTCCGTGACTCCTACAGTGCCGTTAGAAAAGTCCGGGGACAACCGCGCTTATCACCAACCCTAGCCCAACCCCGCTCACAACTCTCAACAGAATACCACAACACAATCACGATGCCAATAAATCCCAAAACTGGCAAGCAAAGAGAAGTGACTGAGGAGGAAAGAGTAAGGGTAATAGAAAGAAGAGGAGAGGGGAAAACCTATCGCCAAATTGCAGGAGAAGTTGGGTTGTCGAAGTCAGAGATAGCGAGGATTTGGAAGGGTTGGAAGACTGAAAGCAAGCTGCACGCAGCACATCGTTCTGGGCGACCCCAGAAACTCAATATCCGTGATATCCGCCACCTGCGCCAGCTAGTGGATAAAGATCCTTCCGCATCGCTTAGTGAAATTACGGTCAGATCAGGCCTTAATGTCACTCCATGGACGGCTGGAAGATACCTACGAAAGGAGGGGTATTGGGTACGCATTGCACGCAAAAAGCCCTATCTGGATAGTAGGAAGATGAGAAAGAGATATACCTGGTGTCTACTACGCAGAAAGTGGGGACCCGAACGGTGGAAAACAAAGGTTTATACAGATGAGTGTGTGGTGGTTATGGGAACCGGAGGTGGACCAAAGAAGGTACGACGGCCAACAAGAGCCCATTCACCAACGGATCCTCGCTATTTAGCCCCAACCTACCATTCTGGACGTTTTTCAGCCCCCTTTTGGGCTGCTATTACATATGGCAGCCATACACCACTGATCCAAGTTCGCAAACGGTCTCCAGAAGAGCGTACGAGTGCCCGTGATCGCCTGGGTATGAATACCACTCAGTATACCTACGAAATTCTCGAAGCCTACCTCGCTCCCTTTGTTTACAGTTTACCTGGGGTACCTGAAGACCATGAGACCATTGAAGATGGTCTTGGAGTTCATATTTCTGTGCTAGCTAAAAAGTTCAGAGGGGCATATGGTATCTTCAGAAGCGATTGGCCTCCGAGCTCTCCAGACCTCAACCCCATTCAGAATGTCTGGCATATGCTCAAAGTGAGGCTTAGGAAGCGAATATCTAGTCCAGAAAAGCGTCCTAGAAATGTAGAAGAGCTTGTAGAAGCTGCCCAAGAGGAATGGGAAAGGTTGGATTGGGGGGCAGTGGACAAAATGATTGAAAACATGGGAAAAAGGATACAAAAGGTTATTAAGAGGCGAGGAGGTCATACTAAATTTTAATATTTTCTTATTATATGTATCTATCTATTATTGGGGTCTATTCTTTTATTTTTATTTTATCTGTTTCTTGTTCTTTATACTTTGTTGCCTACAACCTCTTTGACGAGGCCTGCCAAGCCACTTTGTCCCCGGACTTTTCTAACGGCACTGTACATCACAACCTCGAAGAAAAGAAAAACCCCAACCGAACCAACCCTCATGCGCGACCTTAGATATATATCACCCCCACAACGCACAATTCTAAAGAGTAATAACAAACGGGAGCAGGATCCAAATCAGACCCAGAAAAACTATTCTCGTCTATAAAGAAGGTGTGAATTTGCAGAGTGCTTAAAAGGCCTAAATCGCAGCTTCTCACCTTCCCTACTCTCCACCCATACCAGTATAAATGTTAGCCGTATGTGCATGGCTCTATTGCGGGAGTTGTGAAGGATCATTCAGGAGATATGTAGATGGTTCGGATATGGAAAATTGTTTAGCAATATAATATACTAACATGTCTTTCCTTTGCTATCACGGGAGTGTGTAGAGGAATTAGGGGATGTGGCGGAATACAGAGATAGAAGCGGTCTATAGAAGGATCAGGATATGGTAATTGGGCTTTACTTATACACCTGTCTCTAGCGTTAGAGTGTTTTAGTGCAGCGATGTTGAGAGCGGGCCTACGAAGTGAGTGGTGAAACTTGCAAAGTCCCTATGTTCCACTTGAGTTTCCCTAGTCTATCGCCTGCCTCAGTGCGACCCTCATTGCCCACCTTGACAATAAACACTCACCCCTACCCCGCTCTCACATCTCCGTTGAGATTCGAAGTCGTCTCTTTTGTGCCAACTAGTACCGATAACGATGTTATTGTATGTTTGGTACGATATGTCAATGTAGGGAAATGAGGGCCGCACGGAAGTAGCCAATAGACTGGGGGATTTCACGTGGAACTTAGCCACACTGGAGGAAGGATATGGAACGTAAGTTTTCCGCCTGCAATACCTCCTAGGGGTGGAAGGGGTGGAAGGGGCGGGGAGTGTGGGTGGTTATGGAGATTTGGCTTCAGGCTAGCAGCGGGGGCACTGGGGTGTAGGTATGGCCTTCGTTGAACTATGTCATTGGGGGAAACCGATCACAGTCATACCATTGTTAACTTCTAACTTTTTTCCATCACTTCTCACGGGTAGTCAGAAATGGTTGAACTTTGTATCTTTTTCTCTACCTATATCTAAACAACTCTCCCTTCTACAATTGAGATGGAGGGGGGGGCGGAAGAAAGGGAATTGTGGGGGGATTAAAGAAATAATCTATGTTCGAAGAGAGTATGCAATTAGAACAATAAGGAAAAGAGAGTAAATATGATGGAAATTTTGGACCATACTGGCTTATTCCGACACCAGCGCCGAGCTCTAGACTTTGAATGGAAATTGATAAATGCTGATTTGATTGTATAAGAAGGTCTGTGAAGAGCCTAGGATGGGTATTTCTCGCGGCCTAAAGGGAAATATTACAGGGGAAGTTCGGTCGAAGGGTTAGTCAGGGAGGAAGAAGGGGGCGGGGGTTAGTGAAAGGCGGAGACTTGAATGTTGGGAGGGGGCTAGATGGGTGTGAGAGGGCGAGACGGTGGCGGCGGTGGGCGCACTGTGGAGTTGTTGCCGCTCATGCGGGGATGCTGCGCAGGTTATCAATATTTGGGGGCGGGGGGCGATGGCTCCTCACTCTTATGACAGGCTGGGGGCAACAGTTTCTGGAGGCTGGAGCAGCGCTATCACTCCCTTATGCCCTTCCTCGGTAGCCCGATCGAGTGGTGTTTTGCCATCCTTATCTAATTTGTTGGGGTTGACGTCGTCCCGTGTGAGAAGCACTTTCACCACTCCCTCGTGCCCATTCCAAGCAGCATGATAGAGTGGCGTTCGGCCGTTGATGTTTGGTGTGTCGGGGCTGACGCCTAGTGCGAGTAGCATTTTCACCACGCCCTCGTGTCCAAAGCAAGCAGCAATGAAGAGTGGTGTTCTGTCGATGCTATCTGGTTTGTGGGGGTTGACGTCGTCTCGTGCGAGTAGTATTTCCACCACTCCCTCGTGCCCACTGTAAGCAGCCCGCCAGAGTGGTGATTGGCCGTCGTTATCTAGCTTGTCGGAGTTGACGTCGTCTCGCTCGAGTAGAATTTTCACCACTCCCTCGTGCCCACTGTAAGCAGCCCGCCAGAGTGGTGTTCGGCCGGTGTTATCTGGTTTGTTGGGGTTGACGTCGTCTCGTTCTAGCAGTATTTTCACCACTTCTTCGTGTCCATCCCGAGCAGCCCGCCAGAGTGGTGTTCGGCCGGTGTTATCCGGTTTGTCGGGGTTGACGTCGTCTCGTTCTAGCAGTATTTTCACCACTCCCTCGTGCCCCCGATCAGCAGCCCAATGGAGTGGTGTTCGGCCGTTCGTATTTGGTTTGTCGGGGTTGATGCCGCCTTGTCCAAGCAGCATTCTCACTACTCCCTCACGCCCCCTCTCGGCAGCCGAGCTGAGTGGTGTTCGGCCGTTGTTATCCGGTTTGTCGGGGTTGACGTCGTCTCGTTCCACTAGTATTTTCACCACTTCTTCGTGTCCATCCCGAGCAGCCCACCAGAGCGGTGTTCGGCCATTGCGTTCTGGTTTGTCGGGGTTGACGTCGCCCTGTCCGAGCAGTATTTTCACCACTCCTTCGTGCCCATAGCAAGCAGCAATGAGAAGCGGTGTTCGGCCGGACATATTTGGTGTGTCGGGGTTGGCGCCGTCCCGCTTGAGTAGCATTTTCACCACTTCCTCGTGTCCATTCTGAGCGGCGCCATAGAGTGGTGTTTCGCCGTATTTATCTGGTTTATCGGGGTTGACGCCATTCCGTTCGAGTAGCATTTCCACCACACCTTGGCACCCATTCGCAGCAGCCCACCAGAGTGGTGTTCGGTCATTGCCATCTGGTTTGTCGGGATTGACACCTTCCCGTCCGAGCAGTATTTTTACCACTCCCTTATACCCTCTCCCACTAGCATGATGTAGTGGTGTTCGCCCACATTTGTCTGGTTTCTCGGGACTGATGCTGTCCCATCCGAGTAGTGTTGTCACTACCTCCTCATGCCCATTCCAGGAAGCCCAATGGAGTGGTGTATTACCCGTAAAGTCCATTTGGTTGATATCGCAACCCTCTATCCCTGCCAAACCAACTACAATCTCGATAATCCCGAAGAAGGACGCACAATGGAGACCGCTAAACAGGGAAGGTTTATCGAGATCCACAGCATACCAGTACATCTTTTGTGTTTTCAAGAGGATTTTAATGGATATATGGTGACAGTAGTCCTCAAATAGGCTCAGCGCGAGCTCTTCCGCGCAATCTGAAAGGTCCCTTTTTGCGTGCACTCCCCAATACAGGGAAGAGTACTCAAGAAAAGGCGTGTGCTGGAGATTGGAGGAGGGACTGGTCGCAAAAGTCTTGACCTGCTGAGTATTCAGATAGATCAGGCAAGTTTCTGCCATTGCCGAGTGAGCTGCGCCAAAAATGTCGGGATGAGCCCGGAGGTATTCTTGGAGCGTAAAGTGGACCAACCGGGCGGTGGAAGCTTCCTTGTCTACTACAATAAGTCCTTGACAACAAGCTAGCAGTGTGCCTATGGAAGGAACATTGTCCATATTGAGATCCGGCGACCCTATCTCCACTGCTAGGGCGTGGCACAGTTCATCGGCCTTCAAGGGCCGCTCGGTGTGAGATATCCACATCAAAGCCGCCATGCCAAACCTTGCTTTCTCTCCACCCTGCCTGTTTATCCGATCTAACGTTGCGCCATAAGCATCCCCTAGCCCCAAGCCATCGGTCATTGCGTTGAGCTTTTCTCGCCTGAGATGGATTGTGGGCTCCTGCAGGATGGCATCGATATTGAGCGAGACTAGCAAGAATCTAGACAGGTATCTGTTAGTGGATGCTCGAGGTGCCTTCCCCAGTGTCGCGGCTCCTACATACATTTCGGATATATCTTCAGGAATTTTCATCAGGATCTCTGCCTCCAGACTACCATCCATCGCATCGGGGGTTGAGTCATCTTCTAGCCTTGAGCAAAGATATCTAATAATATCATCTCTCTTGGTACTTATGGGTAGACTCGTCACTCTTCCAGCAAGGCGCCTTCCGATCTCGGGTCGGATGTGGGGTCTTCCAGTCACGAATATTCTAGTGCCTGGAGACTTTTGGAGGATTTTGCTAAGTGAATCGAGGAGCCTGACCCGATACTCTGGCACACATTCGTCGATCGCGTCGATACATATGAAAGTGCGCTCTCTAGCGGAGGTAGTCTGTAGCATTTTCACAATTTCCGAAAGCCGAAGTCCCCGTCCCCCGATGGCCTTTTTTTGTTTTTGGTATTCTTGCGATATCTCCTCCGGGATCTCCTCTAGTCCGCAGACTACCTGTTTCAACAGGGCACCCATCGTGTTCGCGGGGGACTGGTCCTTTTGGTCGGCGAAATCAAAATAAAAACAGGCGACGGTAGCATTTTGTTCCCCGGCGTGATCACACAAGCTGTCTATCACTAACGAGCTGATATCGTGGCTGGTCAGCGATTTCCCCTTTCTTCATTCTACGAGATTCGCCCTTGTTACCTAATATATGTTTTGCCGACCCCCGGATCCCCATAACAAAACAAAACTCCGTTATCAGATTCACCACCCCCACTACCGGCGTGCCAACTTCTAAATTCCTCGGTTTGTAACAGCCATTCCCCGATATTTTCGACTCGACGGTCTTGCATGTCTTGATGCCGTGACCTGGGATCTAGTGGGGATAGCCATGCTAGGATATTCGATCGATCATCGGCAACCGTAAAATTATTCGACACAACGGTGTTAAAAGAGTTGATATTGTTACTGGATGATTGCGACATTTTCACTTTTTTCGCAGGTTAGGATATTGTGGATGATGGACGATGGAGTGAGTCGGATACTGGAATTCTTAAGGGCTGAAGCAAAGAGGGGTCATTTGTGCAACCTTGCCAAGGCCTCAGGTGCATCCGATCCTCCAGATTTGTGCTAACATCGCCCTACCTAGGCCTACAGAGGTACTTACATATATACATCATTATTATTTTCAAGTCCGTGAATTTATTCGTATGATAATACTACAGGAAAACCCTAGCAATCGACCCTGACTGAGTATGGCCTAGGAGACCCTCGGTAACATAAGGAGCTCCATCACCACCTAAACAAAACAAATAAACAACAGAAATCCCGTCCATCCATCAGTCACCCCCCGCAGGGGTCATAAAACACCTTAAGATCCAAAAATGGACCCTCGTAAAAGGAAAAACTTCCATCAGCACAGGAAAATTTAAACCATGCTTCATAAAAATTAAAGAAAAACCTTTCGTCAAAACCTTTCCCGGCTTATTTCCTTCCCACAGGGTCGACCTATTGAGGTACTTGTACTAGTACTGTACGAGTACGAGTACTCTACCCATGATACGGCAAGCGAACATTACAGTTAACTCTTCCTGATCTATGAAATCCCTCTAAAGAGGATATACAACTATAAAACGAGCTAAAGAAGTAACTATGATGGAGATCAGGAGGCATAATGACTTTTATTAAGATATTAGACATATGGCGGGGGGGGACTCCTTAACCGGGCTACCGCGGTAGCCGGTTTTGGCTTTCACAGAGTAGGTTAACTTAGGGTAATTTAACGCTATACACCGACCTAACAGGCAGTTATCCCAAGTTGTGGCCGATTAACCTATCTATCAAGAGTAAACAATAGGTGGTGTCATTGTCTAAATAACAGTCTTCTTGCCTTTTTATATACTTTTCTCGACTGCACTCCCCTCCTTCTTTTTACCATTTGTTTTGCAGTTGGTATCGGTTGGTGGATGCGACGTTCTCGCATGAGAGAGGGTTGTAGTGCTGGAGGTAGCAAACCGGGTTTTCAATGTTGTGGCTCTGAAAAAGAAATTCAGAGCACTGGGATAGGGGAAATTTGTTGAGCTCGTTCGGTAGATATTAAGGGATGAAGACTAGGCTCAGATCTATCACATGCCGAGGTTTGTTCGGTAAATAATGTTCTTTTTGGTTGTGTCATAGAGACGAAGGTGGTAGATTTTGTATGTATGGTTCTGTAGAGGGCTAGAAGACGAAACAACCATTGGCCCCTAGTATCTAAGATGAATGATGTATTACTATCAGAAGACTAGTGCACATGCTATGCTTGGAGGCTATACTATCTCACTCATTGGTGCCATAGATATTGTGGATGTTTTTTCCTTCCTTCTCCTCCTGCAAATATTCTACTCCAGAATCTACAACAGACTTTCTAAGAAACATCCCATCCCATGCCCGTTGTTCCACCCTCCTTATTCATACATGTACCGTATATACAATACCCGGACGCTAACCCCCGCAACCGCGAATCTCGAAACTCAGGTAGAAGAAAGAAAGAAGGAAAGAAGGAAAGAAAGAAGAAAGAAAGAAGAAGCCTGAACCATACGGGATCTCATCCCACCCTGCAGTCTCCCAAGGCGGGCAGAAAAAAAGTCAATCCGAACAGAAAAAAACCCGTGTATCATAAGCGCAGATACCCCATCGATCGTGAGAGCCTCGTTTTTATCACCAAGTATCCGTATGGTAAGATGATGAGTTTACGGGTACTCGTATCCGAAGCTATAAGAAGTGAGGAGCTGTGTTGGGGGGCGGGGAACTATTCCCTAGTTTGGTACAAGTTTGATCTTTGCCGAGCGGCGACGGGGGATAGTAAATCTTGATTCTGTATTATTACAACGTCGCGTAATTTTCAAATGAACTCGTGTAGCTAATGAGGCCTGCCACGTATTTAGCGCGTGAACTGTATGGTACTGTATTTCGAGTGCGTGCTCCGAGCGCACACGGTTACAAATACCCAGCTTGTCGACGAGTTGTGAATGGTGCTCTCCCAGTTAACCAACTGGCTACCGGAAACTCGAAAGGAGAGGTTGTAGGCGGACTCAAGAGCATATGCGCGCCATTAACCTTTCGGAGGGGTCCAGTCACCGGATGTCACTCGTTGGTGTCTTGGGATGACCGGTGTTTGCAGAGCGTAATACTATATATAGCACAAGACATACGGTAACACAGCTATTCGTGCTAGTGCATAAAGAGCCGACTTTAGACCTCAACAAAAGTGTGAGGGGGGATGTAGTGTGGGTGCTTATACAGCCGCGTTCGCAAAATTCTCATACCCCCCCTTGTACCTCAAGAACAATATCTATTTACAACAACAGGACAACCAGAAGCCTTCTGATAACTATTTTTCGGATATACCCCTAGGAGCATTGTAAACCCTTATCACCATTTATCATACCGAATAATCAAGGGAGAGGGTTAGCAAAGCGTTTCTAATTACTCGTGGTACTCGGGAGGGTACGAGAACTTTGCGAATGCGGCTGTACGTGCATCGCGTGGAGAGTAGGAACGGTGTGAAGCTGCTAGTTAGGTGTTTTAAGTGGTGTGCAAATTGACTCCTCGTTTGTAGATGGGAATAGTTTTTCTGAATTTAATTGGATTCTCCTTGGTACTGCTCTCCGAAATCACGGGTGTTGTTGGTGATATATATCTAGGACCATGTATGTGGTTTTGGGCCATTGGGAGCTCTTTTTTCTCTTCCCTTTTTTGTTTCGGGGCTAAGGGGGTTCTTGCTATCGTATCATACGTTGGTTTTTCCTGAAGTGGAGAGATTTGGGAGTGTGGGTAGTTTTCCAGATTCTGCTTCGGGTGAGCAGCGGGGGGCAGAGGGATGTGGGCATGATCTTCGCTGAACTATGCCTATGGTGGAAACCGATCGCCGTCACACAATTGTCAACTTCTAAATTCCATCATTTTTCACGCGTTGTTAGAAATACTTGAAATTTATATCCTTTTCTCTATGTATATCTAAATAACCCTCCCGTCCATATTTGAGATAGGGGGGGAACTGAGGAAAGGGAATTGTGGGGGAATCGAAGAAACAATGGATGTTCAAAGAGGGTGTGAAACCAGAAGAAAAAAGGAGAAGGGAGTAAATATGAAAGTCTTGAGCCATACTGATGTATTTTGGTATAGAAAGATCCCCTACCAAACTCTCGACCATGGATGGAAATTGATAAATGCTGACTTGACTGTATAGGAAAGTCCGTGTAGAGGCAAGTACGGGGATTCCCCGCGGCTGAAGGAGAATTATTAAAGATGAGGCTCTGTCATCGGCTTATTCCGGGGGCGAGGGAAAGATGGGAATTAACAGAAAGTGGAGACTTGAGCCGGGGGAGAAGGTTACTGGGGAATGAGGGAAGGCAGTGGCGGTTATAGGTGTGTTGTGGAGCTGTAGCAGGGCATACGGGGATAGCATAGGGGTTATGCGGACCTGAAGGCTGTGAGGGCTCAATGGCTACTCAGACTTATGACATGCCGAGGGCAGCAGATTCTGGAGGTTGGAGTAGCGCTATCACTCCATTGTGCCCATTTTGAATAGCCCAAAATAGTGGCGTTTCGCCGTGTATATCTGGTTTGTTGAGGCTGACGTCGTCCCGGGCGAGTAGCATTTTAACGACTCCCACATATCCATCCCGAGCAGCCCACCAGAGTGGTGTTCGGCCGTTGATGTTTGGCTTGTCGGGGTTGACGTTGTCCTGTCCGAGTAGCATTTTCACCACCGCTTCGTGCCCCTCGGAGGCGGCAATCCAGAATGGTGTTCGGCCGTTGTTATCGGGTTTGTCGGGGTTGACGTCGTCTCGTCCGAGTAGTATTTTCACCACACCCTCGTGCCCATAGAAAGCAGCCCACCAGAGTGGTGTTTGGTTGGCGTTATCTGGTTTATCGGGGTTAACGTCAGCTCGCCCGAGCAGTATTTGCACCACTCCCTCGTGCCCATTGCAAGCAGACCGCCAGAGTGGTGTTTGGCCGTCGTTATCCGGTTTGTCGGGGCTGACGCCGGCTTGTCCGAGTAGTATTTTCACCACTCCCATGTACCCCTCGGAGGCGGCGATCCAGAACGGTGTTCGGCCGTTGCTATCTGGTTTGTCGGGGTCGACGCCTTCTTGTCCAAGTAGTATTTTCACCACTCCCTCGTGACCATTGCAAGCTGCCCGCCAGAGTGGTGTTTGGCCCGTGTCATCTTGTTTGTCGGGGTTGACGTCGTCTCGTGCGAGTAGTATTCCCACCACTCCTTCGTGCCCATTGAAAGCAGCCCGCCAGAGTGGTGTTTGGCCGTCGTTATCCGGTTTGTCGGGGCTGACGCCTTCTTGTCCGAGCAGTATTTTCACCACTCCCTTGTGCCCCCGCTCAGCAGCCGAGCGGAGTGGTGTTCGGCAGTTGTTATCTGGTTTGTCGGGGCTGACGCTGTCCTGTCTAAGTAGGATTTTCACCACTCCCTGGTGTCCACTGTAAGCAGCCCACCAGAGCGGTGTTCGGCCGCTGCCATCTGGTTTGTCGGGAGAAACGCTGTCCCGTCCAAGTAGCATTTTCACCACTCCCTCGTGCCCGTCATAAGCAGCCCACCGAAGTGGGGTTTGGCCGTCATTATCCGGTTTGTCGGGGCTGACGTCCTCACGCTCGAGTAGTAATTTCACTACCCCCTCGTGCCCATTGAAAGCAGCCCACCAGAGCGGGGTTTGGCCGGCGTCATCCGGTTTGTCGGGGCTGACTTCGTCTCGCTGGAGGAGTATTTTCACCACTCCCTCATGCCCATTGTAAGCAGCCCGCCACAATGGTGTTTGGCCGTAGTTATTTGGGTTGTCAGGGTCAACGCCGTCTCGTGCAAGTAGTATTTTCACAACACTCTCGTGCCCATTCTTAGCAGCCCACATGAGAGGTGTGTCACCCCCACAATCCATTTGGTTGATATCACAACCTTCCATCTGTACCAGAACCGTTACGATCTCAACAATCCCGAAGAATGATGCACAATGAAGACCACTGAACCCGGAAAATCTATCTATATAAAAACTCAAAATGTTCTGCGCTTTCATCAGGATTTTAGCGGATGTGTGGTCGACGTAATCGTCAAACAGTTTTAGCGCAAGGAGCTTTGCGCAATCTGAAAGGTCCCTTTTCGCGTGAACTCCCCAATATAGAGAAGAATATTCGAGAAATGGTACGTCTTGGAGGTCGGGGGAGGGACTAGTCGAAAACGCCTTGACCGGCTGGGAATTCAGATAACTTAAGCAGGTTTCCGCCATTACCGAGTGAGCTGCGCTGAAAAGGGCGAGATGAGCCCGGAGGTATTCTTTAAGCGTAAAGTGGATCAAGCGGACCGTGGAAGCCTCCTTTTCTACCACAACAAGTCCTTGGCAACATGTTAGTAATGTACCTATTGAAGGAACGTTGTCGGTATTGAGATCCGGGGACCCGATTTCCACTGCTAAAGCGTGGCACAGTTCATCGGCTTTCAAGGGCCGCTCCGAGTGAGATATCCACATCAAAGTGGTCATGCCAAGCCTCGCTTTCTCCTCACCCTGTCTCTTTATCCGGTCTAGCGTTACGCTATAAGCATCTCCCAACCCTAAGCCATAAGTCATTGAGTTGAGCTTTTGTCGCCTTCGATGGATTGTGGTTTCCTGTAGGACGGCATCAATATTAAGCGCGACTAGCAAGAATCTATATATGTATTTGTCAGTGCATGCTTGTAGCTTCTCTGGTGCAATTGTTTGCACATACATTTCGGAAACGTCTTCAGGAATTTTCATAAGGATCTCTGCTTCCAGACAACTGTCCATCGCATCGGGGGTTGTGTCCTCTTCCAGCCTAGAGAGCAGATATCTAATAATATCATCTCTTTTGGTGCTTATGGATAGGCTCACCACTCTTCCAGCAAGACGCGTTCCGATCTCAGATCGAATGTGCGGTCTTCCGGTCACGAATATTCTAACGCCTGGAGCCTTTTGGAGAATTTCGTTTAGGGAAACAAGAACCTTCGCTCGATATTCCGGCACACATTCGTCGATCGCGTCGATACAAATGAAAGTGCGCTCTTTAGCGGAGGTGGTCCGTAGCATTTTCACAATTTCCGAAAGCCGAAGTCCCCGTCCCCCGATGGCTTTTTTTTGTTTTTGGTATTCTTGCGATATCTCCTCCGGGATTTCCTCCAGTCCCCCAACCGCTTGCTTCAGGAGGGCTCCCATCATGTTCCCGGGGGACTGGTCCTTTTGGTCGGCAAAGTCAAAATAAAAGCATGCGACGGTAGCGTTTTGTTCTCCAGCCTGATCGCACAAGCTGTCTATCACTAGCGAGCTAACATTAAGTTACGGCTGGTCAGCGCTTTCCTTGTTCTTCTGTTCCGCGAGGTTCATCGTTGTTACCTGATATAAGTTTTCCCGACCCCCGGATTCCCATAACAAAACAAGACTGCGTCACCGGATTTATCTCCTCTGCCACGAGCGCCCCAGCTTCTAAATTCCTCAGTGTGCATGAGCCATTCCCCTATATTCTCGACCCGACGGTCTCGGATGGCTTGATGCCGTGATTTTGGATCTAGTGGGGACAGCCATGCTAGGATATTCGATCGATCATCGGCAACCGTAAAATTATTCGACACAACGGTGTTAAAAGAGTTAATATTATGACTAGGATATCGCGACATTTTTCTCTTTTTCGTAGGTTAGGATATTGTGGATGATGCATGATAGAGTGAGTCGGCTACTGGAATCCCTAAGGGCTGAAGAATAGCGGGGTGACTTGTGCAACCTCACCGATTGCTCGGGGTGGTCTAGGCTACCCCCCTCACATTTGTGGCAACAGCTCCCTGGCTGTGGCAACAGCGCCGGGAGCTGGAAAGCTACACTTTTTTAAGTGCTCCTTGTATTCTGTTCCGCTTATGTGGTAATGCATGCTCAAATCTTGAGCCCCAGAGCAGGGGTGCCCGTAGTTAAATCCATCTCGGTATATATGCATGACAAATGCGATCTTACTAGGCTGGCGCAAAAAATAATAATCGGTGTGGGGGGTTTCCACAACTCTCTATCCGCTCATCTAGTTGAAGTACTTTAGGCTAAATACTCACCCATATGTGCATCACTTCCTTGGATTTTACTTTCTAACCTTTCTATACTCTGGATCTAGACTGGTTAAGGAATTGTCAAGAGAACCATGGTTGGCATGTTGGTCTTGGCGAAACTTCTGGTGTGAAATGGCAAGGGTTAGCGCTTTTTTTCTACTTCAATTTACAATATTGCATGCCAAAGTGTCTAACAATTCTTTAATAACCTGCAATTGTTTTGATATTAGGGAGAGCATTAGACCAGAATATCAATTCTTGTATATTTTTACAGCCCCGGAATTTTTTGAATGGAAAGCGTGAAGTCGTATGGTTTCGGTTGTTATAGGCCATTCTGTTCACCATTTTTGTCACCAGCCTCGTATGTTACATCGAACCTCAAACAATCAACCGAAAAATCTAAGTTACATATCACCTAAAGAATCATAGTGTAGCTCTTCCTGAAGTCGACTCCAGTGAGAATATGCTCTAGTACCAGGTTCTAAGAGATAAAGAGAATCCCTATTGTCATTCCTGAGACCTCCAAGTATGGTCCTCGCGCAGCACAGAGGGTCAAGGGGTTGGATTTCCCATGGGAGCCAATCTTTCTACTCGAGCAATAATTTGGGCATAAATTTGTTGAGATCGTTGGGCTAACCTACATAGTATGTAGCAACCCGGGGGTGTCGGTGATGTAGAAAATTCCATCCGAGCCCAGGTTAAGAAAGCAGGACACAGGGTTTAATTTACCTCTCAAGATGACTACCCGTGATTAAAAATTTCCTGTGAGTTCTGGAGGAAATCACCATATGGGGGCACTTTAGCCAAATGTACTATGAGCCACCATGAAGAGTAGTAGTTGATGCAGTGATTGCTGGAGCGCAAAACCTTGATTTAGACAATCTATACACACTAATACAGTTAGTTTATTTGAGGCTATGGTTTACTAGGTAATATCGGTTTCTTTCCAATCGGGTAACGGACTCTAGAAGAGCAAGGTGCAAAGTTGTTAGAGTTCTTTATCTAGGGAGGGAGCAGGAAGCCACCATAGAATTTGCCCTCAGTTTAAGCCTAGAGGTGGAAGGAAAGAGAGACTTGGAGCCGTAGGAAGTGACTGTTGAAAATTCACGAAGGTTTCATATTTGGGGCATAGTTGAATGGTGGATAGCTGACTTGACTTTCGCACAAAGATGGTTGCAGGATTGAGGAGTATGGTATCAGAAGGGCTGAGGTGTGCTTTGTTCAGGAGTTTGCCGTGGCTGGAGTGTTTGGGAAGTTTTAGGAACCAGCACTAGGAAATACCGGAGGTTAGGGATTAAGGCTTGCTGGGGGTTGGGACAGATCAGTGTCGGACTATGATGATTGGGAAATAGAAGATGGTGTCAGAACAGTAAAGGGTTGCAGAAGGTGAGAAAAACATTGTAAGAGGACGAAACCAGGAAAGGGGAATAAGGGGATCAAGGTTGCGAGAAAGTTCGAAGGAGGTGTATGGAAGGATGGAGAAGTTGAGCGAATGTTGTGGATGGAAAACTTTTCCGTGCCCAAGTCTGTGTATATATAGGACACCTCTAGCGACATGGAAACGATAAGGATTCCAAAATACTCTCTACCGCGAATAGCCTAATTTTATGATCATGGCGTGTGCGCACAACAAACCCTTAAGCTGGTGGAAGTCATAGGATGTCACTCGTTCCAGCTTTTGTTCGAATTATTAGAATTGGCAGTTTAATGGCCGAACTTGATGCGGGATGAGACTGCACTCTGTGGCCGCTGAGGCATACGTATGCACTAGTTAAAGGGCACGCAAGCTCTGTAAAATGTTTTCATCCCCTTGTTTTTCTTCCCTTCTTACCTCTGCTCGCTTCACACCTCCCTTCATGTACACAAACTTTCCTCAAGCCTTTCCTTTCATCAAGTTATCACAATCAATCATGATCCTCATCTTCACTTAAGCGGTTTCAGTCCACTGAGGAAATTCTCACCGCAAATCATTACCTCCGCAGCCCAGATTTTCAACACGAGTGGTAAGATTTCATCGCGTATTATACGATCTGGAGTAACATAGTAACACAGTACTGTCGGTGTGAGTACATATTAAAAAGCCGACTTTGGATCTCAATGGCATTGCTAATTACCAGCGCTTAGTGATGTGAGTAACTGAATCGCCCCGACACATCAAGAAGAACCGTGACGGACACATATCTGGAATATATTATCTTACAAAACACAAACAAGAGTAATCTCGAAGTGGGAAAAGGAGTTGGGAGATAGGACAGACGGAAAGAAGTTAGAATGAAAAGATGAGAGGGGAAGAGGGAGGAAGGGATAGGAAGAGAAGGAAATGGAGGAGAAAAGACAAGGTGAGGTTAGATGAGAAGAGAAAAAGCGCGTTGGCTGTTGTGACGAGAGAAGTAAGGATGAGAAAGGGAGAAGGAACACTGGAGTTTTCTGATTTATGTGTGTAAAGATTCTTATTTCCAGGTAAGTGCGAAATAGGAAACTAGGATCGGGACATCCCTCTCTGGCATAAAAGCTCCCGGGCACGAACAAAAGATGCATACCGACCCGATCAACAAAAGATGGGGTGCAAAAGAGGGGTAGAGGAGGAGTAATACAAGCATGGAGTGGAGAGCCGGGCGGTGAGAAGCAGGAATTCGTTTTTTTTTTGAGTACCGTACAGGATTAATTCCTTGTTGTAAATGAGAATAGTTTTGAATCCAATGTGGCACCCCCATACTATTACTCTCGTGCGTGATGCGGGCGATATGTATGCCTTCGACCCGGCGACCCTGGCTGTCTTGATGCCGTGACTTGGGATCTGGGGGATAGCCAGGCTAGGATATTGGATCGATCATCGGTATCATAACCGGAAAGTTATTCGATACGCTAATAGCTGTATAGCTCGTATTAAGAGAGTGGGTATTATGACTAAAAGATTGGGTTGGGGTATTGTAGATGGATGCAAGGGGAGAGTCGGCTACAGGAATTCATAGGGCTGGAAAAAGGAGGGGTCGTTTATATAACCTCACCGATGCCTGAGGACCGTCCAATCAATCTCCCCGGGATTTGTGCCGGCAGAGCCTTGCCCGTGCATTTCGCATCAGCGGCAGGAAATGCCACACTATTTCAAGCGCTATTCTGCTCTGCTCACACAGTAATGCACGGAGGTACAGCGTCCATGTTTTGTAAGTTCCACAAGCGAGGTTCGCCCGCCTTACCCCTTGTGGAATATATAAAACTTAGGAGTTGTGCCTCCGTATGCCACAAATCCTGCGCTACCGCGCACGTGCGCACTAAAGCGCCTGTGGTTGAATCCGCCAATTCAATATATGCGTGCAGGCAAGCATATCAAGCCTCAGCGAATCAGCCTCAAAACGCAAGTTACATACTCGAGTATCAAGGATCACAGCATCTGCTGGGCGGCCCGAAACACCAAAATTGGTTACCAGCACGCTAAGGCTGCATTAGGCAGCCGCGTGTTGTGCTTGGCCAAGAAATAACATTTTTCGGTCTTTTTAGGGCCCAAATGACTCAGTTCTTGGGGTCAACTTAAATGTTCCACTCAAATTGTTCCGGAAGAGCCTTAGCATGCTAGTAACGAATTTCAGTGTTTAAGACCGCCCAAGGGATAGCACTTCCCGGGAGTGGCGCGGGTGGAATATATTCCACAAGAGAAATGTGCAAGGCCATTGGAGTTCCCTATCGGGGGTGAGAGCAGGGGAGTTACCTTAAGCTTGGCCCTTGAGGGGGAAAAGGCAAGAGCGGGGGGTGGCGGGCGGACCCAAGAGGATTGTGTGTGTTATCCCTAAGCTGCCAACATGCTAACGAACCCAAACGCCATCCCCCAACAATAACAACACCAGAGAGCAAGGATATCGTTTAAAATTTAAAGAAATCGGTAAAAAGGCAAAGAAATAAAAGAAAATAGAATGAAAACTAATAAACAATTTATCGTCATGTTGAATCATGGAGAGAAGAATCGAGCAAGAGTGGGTTAAGGGCCCCAAATGGGCCCCTCGACTGCCCAAGGGATATGTTACAATAGACCTCCAGAGGTGCTCTCCTTATTTCTTACATTGTTCTATGTATACGCTTGAACCTTGTGCTGTGCGATGTTGTCCCCTCTTGTTCCCAGAAGTTCCCGGGTGCTGCGTAAGCATTTCCGGTGTTCGCCTCTCTACGTAGTTCCTTGATTTCTTTCGTTTCTTCTCCCTTTTCTCTCTCTTAATATATCAACCACTTGTTGAGAAACAATTCGCAACAGGATTATATCAGCGAGTCTCAGGGTTGCGGCGGTCATAGGATGTCACTCGCTAAACCCTTGAAATTGGAGTATTATACCATATAGTTTAGGACAATAATACAAAGGCAAAAGCACACCAAAATTGCGGGCTCTCGAGCTATTGAAAAGGTTTAGCATGACTGAGTTATAACATCTATTTACTTTAGTTTTTAATCTTGAGCTTGTAGAGAGCCGCGGGTGCATGAACTCGTTAAGATGTGTTGCTATGCATCTTTCCCATACCAAAACCCAGGTCTTGGCAGGTACTGCGAAGGAAAGGTCATCCCACTCCTTGCTCCTCTAGGGAAATTGCAGGAAAAGATCGGGCATTTTTTAGGGTGGGTGTTGTTATGGCAAAATTATTTTTTAAATTTTTTTCCATGCTGTTTCCACTTATGGTGATTGGGGAACGATATCTCGAAAACCAGCAGTTTTGGTGTTTTGGCCCCGCACGGTTACTAAATGACCTCAATTGCTAGTGCTCCACGGGTAACTTTACATAGCATACTGCACGACATAGTCCGATATAGTAACGCCGTTGTCCGTGCGACTACATGTAGAAAAGGAAACTCGGGATTTCAGAGGAGGTGCAAGAGGGGGGGTGAAGGAGGAGTGTTTTTCGTAGTCATTGATTGGAGAACTTGGGGGTGATAGCCTCTATTTATGCTCTTTTAAGTCTAGAACAAGATCGACTCCTGGTTTATAGGTAGGAATAAAATTTCTGAATCCAATTTGGCCCCTCCATAATAATATTGCTCTCCGAAATAGTGCGTAATGCGGGCGATATATATAGCCAAGACAACGCATGGGGTGTGGCTCTATTGGGGGATTTTTTTGTTCGAGGTCGCGATGTGGGTGAGAGTGGGGAGCGTCGGCCCTCCTCCGGATTCGGCTTTGGGATCGGGCCAAAGGGGGGTGGGATATAGTCATGACATTCATTAAACAATATCTTGAGTGGGAAAAGATCCCTGTTATGGAGCCTTAACCTTTCTATAGTTTTTCACGAGGCATTAGAAATAGTTGAGCTTTATATACTTTGTCTATCTATATCTAAACAACCCTCGCGTCTACACTTCAGATGGGGAGGAAGGGGAAAAAGGGAATTGTGGAAAAAGTAAAGAAATAAACGGTATTCAAAGAGGGTAATGCAACTAGAAAACCGGGAAAAAGTAAATAGGATGGAGATCCCGAGGAATACTGACTTATCTTAATGGAATAGATATATTTCCTGTTGCCGCCGAACTCTAGACCATAAATAGAAATAGATAAATTCTGACTTGGCTACATAGGAAATCTGTGCAGAGACTTGGACGGGAATTTCCTGTGGCGGAGAGTGAAACATTTAAGAAGAGGATCTACCCTGGGTGTGCCCCAGGGAGAAGGGGAAGGCGGGCATTAGGACAAGTGGGATTAAAACTGCGAGCGGAGGTTGGGTGGACAAGGGAGGAGGCAATGGTGGCGATGAGTGGGCATGGAGCTGTTGAAGCCCCTGCGGGGATGATACGCAGGCTATCTTATCAACATTTGAGGCAAGTGAGGAGGCCCTTCGCCCTTATGATAGGCTGGGGGCTGCAGATTCTGGGGGCTGGAGTAGCGCCATCACCTCATCGTGCGCTTTCCAAGTAGCCCGGTCGAGTGGTGTACTGCCATCCTTATCTGATTTGTTGGGGTTGACGTCGTTTCGTCCGAGTAGTACTTTCACCACGCCCGCTTCTCCATTCCAAGCAGCAAGGTGGAGCGGTGTTCGGCCGTTGATATTTGGTTTGTCAGGGATGACGTCGTCCCGTCCAAGTAGTATTTTCACCACTCCCTCATGCCCATAGCAAGCAGCAATAGATAGTGGCGTTTGGCCATTGTTGTCTGGTTTGTCGGGGTTGACGTCGTCCCGTCCAAGTAGTATTTTCACTATTCCCTCCTGCCCATCGAAAGCAGCCCACCAGAGTGGTGTTTTGCCGTCATTATTTGGTTTGTCAGGGCAGACGCCGTCTCGTGCGAGCACCATTTTCACTACACTCTCATGCCCACTAAAAACAGCACCCATGAGTGGCGTTTGTCCCCTGTTATCTGGTTTGTCGGGGATGACGTCGTCTCGTCTGAGTAGTATTTTGATCGCCCCCTCGCGCGCATTGTCAGCAGCCCACCAGAGCGGCGTTCGGTTGTAGATATCTGGTTTGTTGGGGTCGACGTCGGCTCGTCCAAGTAGTATTTTCACCACTTCCTCGTGTCCATTGTGAGCAGCCCACAAGAGTGGTGTTCGGCCGCAGTTATCGGCTTTGTCGGGGTTGACGTCGCCTCGCCTAAGTATTATTTTCACCACTCCCTCGCGTCCCCGCCCAGCTGCCCAATGAAGTGGTGTATTACCCATAAAGTCGATTCGGTTAATGTCGCAACCTTCCATCTCTACCATACAGGCCACTATCCCAACAATCCCGAAGAGGGATGCACAATGTAGGCCACTAAACAGGTAAGGTTTATCAAAATCAAAAACATAGAAATGCTGTATCAGATCTTTTAAGAGGATTTTGGACGATATGTGGTTGTTGTAGTCGTCAAATAAGTTCAGTGCGAGCTGTTTCGCGCGATCAGAAAGCTCCTTTCTGGCGTGCACTCCCCAATACAGAGAAGAATATTTGAGAAATGGGGTATCTTGGAGATCAGGGGAAGGACTGGTCGAAGAAACCTTGACCTGTTGGGAATTCAGATAACTTAAGCAGGTCTCTGCCATTGTCGAGTGAGGTGCACTGAAAAGGCTGGGATGGGCCCGGAGGTATTCCTGAAGGGTGAAATGGATTAACCGGAGCCTGGAAGCCTCCTTTCCTATTACGACAAGTCCTTGGCAACACGCTAGCAGTGTACCAATTGAAGGAACATTGTCGGCGTTGAGATTCGGAGACCCAATTTCGACTGCTAGGGCATGGCATAATTCATCAGCCTTCAGAGGCCGCTGCGAGTGGGATATCCACATCAAAGCAGCCATTCCAAGCCTCGCTTTCTCCTCACCCTGTTTCTTTATCCGATCCATCGTTACTCCATAAGCATCTCTTAACCCTAAGCCATCGGTCATTGTGTTGAGCTTTTGTCGCCTTCGATGGATCGTGGTTTCTTGCAGGATGGCATCGATATTTAGAGAGACTAGTAAGAATCTAGAGATGTACCTGTCAGTGGATGCTTGAGGTACTTTCCCCTGTGTCGTTGCTTTTACGTACATATCGGATATGTCTTCCGGAATTCTCTTCAGGATATCTTCCTCCAGACTACTATCCATCGCATCCGGGGTTGTGTCCACTTTCATCCTTGAATGAAGATATCTAATGATGTCATCTCTCTTGGTGGTTATTGATAGACTCGTCACTTTTCCCGTCAGATGCCGTCCGATCTCAGGTCGAATGTGCGGTCTTCCGGTCACAAATATTCTAGTGCCTGGAGACTTTTGGAGGATTTCGTTGAGCGAATCGAGAATTCTGACTCTATGCTCTGGTACACATTCGTCTAAGGCGTCAATGCATATGAACGTGTGCTCTTTGGAAGAGGTAGTCTGCAGCATTTTCACAATTTCCGAAAGCTGAGGCCCCCGCCCTCCAAGGGCTTTTTTTTGTCCCTGGTATGCTTGCGATATCTCCTCCGGGATTTCCTCCAGTCCGCCGACCACCTGTTTCAGCAGGGCACCCATTGTGTTCGCGGGGGACTGGTCCTTTTGGTCTGCAAAGTCGAAATAAAAACAGGCAACCGTAGCGTTATGTCTTTCGGCCTGATCACACAAGCTGTCGATGACTAGCGAGCTAAAATCGCAGCTAGTCAGCGCTTTTCCTTTGCCCCTATTCCTCGAGGTTCGTCGTTGTTACCTGATATATGTTTTGCCGACCCCCGGATCCCCATAACAGAACAAGACTGCGCCACCGGATCCATCTCCCCCACTGCTGGTGTGCCAGCTTCTAAATTCCTCAGTGCTCAAGAGCCATCCCCCTATGTTTTCGACTCGACGATCCTGGATGTCTTGATGCCGTGACTTGGGATCTAGTGGGGATAGCCAGGCTAGGATACTAGATCGATCATCTGTAATTGGAAAGTTATTCGATACGCTAATAGCTGTGTAGCTCGTGTTAAAAGAGTGGGCATTATAACTGTAAGATTGCGACATTGCCTCTTTTTCGTAGGTTAGGATATTGTAGATGATGGATGTGAGGAGAGAGAGGCGCTAAAAGAATTCATAGGGCCGAAGAAGGGCGAGGCAATTTGTGCAACCTCACAGATACCCGAGCCCCGTCTGATCAATCTCCGGACTTGTGACAGAAGCCTCCTGTCCCTGCCTGCCTCATAAGTAGCTATGCCTAGATAGGCAGCGCGCTCCCCTTGGTTAATTTTAAAAGACTACGGTACAGGTAAGTTTTCGCACGGACTAAAGCGGCCTAAAGGCAAAAAAAAAATGTTAAAAAATTAGTGAGGCCATAAAGTGAGATGTGCGAAACTTCTCCAATGGTACTTGTACAAGTTACAGGCATACTTGTATAAGCGTGCCAGGGTTGTGGCGAGCGGCCGCAACCCTCGCATTTCCGCTGGTGCACAACCGGGGACACTCTACTAGTGAAGAGCGCCTGACAGCTCAACGTTACTTTGCGGGTACTATCTCCTTGACTGGTGCGACAGTGGAAAATGTTGTACCGCCCCTGTTACATGATTTTCGCTTTTTGATTTTTGTGGTTTGATCCAATCATATTTTGCCACGCTGGTTGCGATAGTTTAAAACTGTGCATTTTGTTTATTGAGTTTGTTTCACGACGCTGTTTTTTGTGTTTCTTCATTGCCTTTTATCATCAGCTTGGGGGCGAGACATCTAGGTATACCTAGTTATCCCCTAGGTGTAGTTTGGTACAGGCTGGGGATTCACCTGGCGGAGTTTTTCATCTTGTTTGCAAGATGGGTGATGGACGTTTGCTGGTTAGGGTCAGGACGGCTTCATACGCCGTTCCTGAAGGATTTACGATTGAGGTCACTCATGGTGGTGGCTGTGAAAATGGCTCTAGGGATGAGGAGCTGATAAGGTGCGTTCGGAGGGCTAACCCCAGGGTTTTGCCGGAGATGGTTTCCGCGGCTTCCGCTGTAATGGCTGTCATGGGGTGCCCTCCAGGGTGCCATATTAACAAAGACTGTTCGGGTGGTATTTTGTTTACGGGTCACTCGCAGGATTCTTCCTTTGCGGAGTCGTCTGGGACGACTGATGCTATTAGCACAGGTACGGGTTCCCTTGTGGGTGAGAGGCTGATTGAAGGGGTACAGGGTACTCCGTCGGGAGAGAACACACTCAAGATTGGGTGTGTCTCTCAGTTTACTGATTCATGGCCCACGGGTCTATCCGGCCTTATGTCTTCAGAGCGCAAGATGTACAGGAATATGACACTGGACAGGGCAAGTGGCGAGGATTATGTTCCTTCCTCTGTGGTGGTTGATGATGTTGCGATGTCTCTCGGTGAAGATAAGACATCTGAGCTAAATGGGTTGGGTGATAGCAAAGATGCTACACCGGCTACTGACGGGCAGGTTGTGATAGTTGATTCGCTTCCGTCTACGGTCCCGTACTCGCTTTCGGCCACCCAGGATATTCTTGGGGCACTTGCGGAGTATGAAGCCGGTACTATTGCCCCACGGCCGGCTGAGCTAGACTCCTGTGATGGGAGTATGGACTTTATGGATGAGGTTGAGCAATCGGCTCAGAAGGAGGAGGTGGTTGTGATGTTGGATTACGATAGGGTTGTCCGACTCGAGACGGCAGTTGAAGATGAGCGGGAATTGTTGGACAGGATCCGTGAAATTGTCGAGGATTTGGAGGTGGAAGTGCGGTCTCTCAAAGACTGGCAGACTGATGTCCGCAAGAATGGCGGCTCGCGCTGTTCTCGGAAGGTGTCAACATCGACAGCACCTTTGCCTGTAGTTCCCCTCGCTCCCAGGAGGACTGCTGAGGTGACCCCCAGTACCTCGAAGTCGGATACTTTGGCCAAACCGGCACTTGCCAATGCTACTCCGGTTGTGGCTGCGGCTTCGGTTCCCCTCAGGCCAGATTCGGATGGGCCAGATTCTCGTGCTCCCGCCAAACAACGGCAACAACGTGCCCCCCGACGGGCTGGACCAGTAGACACGCCGGCTTTGGCTCACGTCCAGGTTCCCCAGGTAACTATTCTGAAGCGTCCTGCGTACGCTATATCGGATGAGTCCAGGGTTTTGAAAAACTTTTCCTCAGTTGCTGCGTCGGGCGCCTCGGCAGACGGATACAATATCGTCCGGAACCGAAAGCGTTATGTTACAAAGAAGGTTTCGCCTACCCCGGAACCTATCACTCACATTCCAGTCAGGGCCAGACACTTGTCGGTCAAGTTTACCAGAGCTAGGGATGAGAAATATGTTCTCCCGGCTGGTGATACGATTGGGGGTATTAGGAACGAGTTGAATAAGACCATTTCTGCGTTGAACTGCGCGGCATATTTTTCGCTGGCCTCGTCGGGTAAGTGGGGAGATGTGTTGCTGACTTTGGCGACACATGCCGTGGAAGAGATCTCCGGATATTATACGGCATTACGCGAAGCGTTGGAAGGCTTGGGGTTAGAAAACTTTACGTTTGCGAGGGATACGGAGAGGGTTAAGGTGTTTGTGGGGATGGTTCCCCTTTCACAATTGGGTGGTGGATGGCAGCCTTCTGAGTGGGAAGGAGTGTCGGCGTTTGACAGGTTGGCCGCTGACATTGAACAGAGCAACCCGGGTGTTCTCATTGCCGGTCGCCCATCGTGGGCCGGTAGGCTACACAAGTTGAAGGAACGGAGGGCCAACAATGCTGGCCTCATCCTTGTCTTGGAGATGAGTGCGGAGGTTAGGGCGATGATGGCGGCTGCAAGTCCTAGGTTAATTGTGGCTGGTAGACCGAGGGTGTGCCGTACTTGGCGTGAGGATAACCCGACCGTGGTGTGCTCGCAATGCCAAACTGTCGGTCATCGTGTCGGCGAATGCAGAAACCTTCCCGTTTGCGCCTTTTGCCATGGGGGGCATCTGACAGCCCGTCACGTTTGCCCTGTTTTATCCTGTAAGAAGGTCGGTACAGTTTGTGCGCATGTGCAGAGAATGTGCATTTTATGCCACTCGGTGGATCACTTTACTGGTCACCGTGTATGTTCTGCCCTTCGTGGAAGTTCCTCTTCCCCTCCTGTTTTGGGTCCGGCTACGCCGGTGGTTGCTGATCACACCTCAGTTGTTGGTGTATCGGATGAGAGTTGTGGACGGTTGAGGAGAAAGGCTGCTGGGCGTCCCAGTACCCCCCTGGCCCCCCACATGCTTGCTAAGGGTGTTTCCAGCAAGGGCCTTACCCGTGTGATGACACGGTCGGAAGTCAATCCCAACCCCGCTAATCATTCTCGTGAGGTTGTTGTTCCCCGCCTTGATAAGGGCAAAGGTATTGCGAGGTCACCATCTGCTCCGGCTGATGTGTCGCGGGCTGGTGGTAACGGTACCCTATCAGCGTGGTAAATATGTTGCTCAACATATGCTTTATTAACGTGGGGGCCAGCGTTGGAAATAGGTCCTTGGTGTGTGATGTTTTTTCTTATGTCGATGTATTTTTTGTTGTTGATCCTCCAGTGAATGGACATGGCAACTGTGTTGATGGGGATGTGGGTGATTTTGTTTTTGTTTCTGGGGGTGATGGTTTATGTGATGTACATGTATATATTAGGAGGAGTTTGTTGGGATTGTTTGATGTGGTGTGGGCAGATGCGAGGGGCATGATTTTGGAATTGCGTGCTGAGGGCGAAGTTAGACGGATCGGTGGGATTTATTTGAGGCCTACGATGAGTGTGGCTGATGTGGAGAATGCGGTTGCCCCTTATGTTTGCTGTCATATTTTGGCTGGGGACATGAATGCTAGGCACGACAGATGGGGTCATGTTGCGGACGTTGGTGGCCACAACAGTCATGGAAGGGTCCTACACCGGATGTTGGCTGATATGGACTTTATGGTCCCATCAATCCCCACGCATGACGGTATTTCAGTTATTGATTTATGCGCATTCAGGTGGACACCGCATAAATATCGCTTGTCGCTCAGGGCTGGATTACCCCACGCGGCACAGATAGTTAAGATTGCGGCGGACATGGACCGACTCCCGCCCCTGAAACCGAACTTCAAGAAAGCCAAATGGGACCATATTGCTACCTCACTGAATGCCATCAATGCGGAGAACCATGACATATGGCATAAGGCCAGGGCGATCGTGGACGATATTACACGCAAAAGCCATGGTCGCGATCGATGCAGGTGGTGGACGGACGATCTGGAACGTATGCGTGACGATACGAGGCGGCTACGTCGGATTTCGGTGATGGATCGCGATCGCCGACTGGACTTTATTCTCGCAAGGAAGGTCTATAAGGCAGCAGTCATACAGGCTAGGTATGATAGCCTTGGCTCCGGTCTTGCAACTGCCACAGATCCGGAAATATACAAGTTTGTTCACGTGTTGGATACGTCGAGGACGCTCCCTGCCATGGACGATGGATCTGGTCGATTTCATGACACGCACGAGGCCATCAGTGACTTGATTGCGGCACAGCTGGCTCCCGTGGACCCGGTTCCATGGCAGGATGATGACAGCCTGATATGGGACTCGGTTGCAGGCCATTTCGACGACGCGCTCAGGATGTCACCGAGCAATACGGCCACTTCATTTGATGACATGAGCTACCCTTTTGTTCGATTTTGGTCTCAGAAAGCGAGAAGCTCCCTAATGCAGTGCCTGGAACAGTCTATCCGTTTGGGCAATGAAGATTGGCATCAGGGTGAAGTGGTCCTGATACAAAAGGCCAATAAACCTCGGTATGACGTCGTCAAGGGTTGGCGCATGATACACCTCCTTCCGGTGTTGACAAAGATTGCCGAACGCATGGTCCTGCTGGAGGTCACGAAACATCTGGAGCTTGAAGACACTCAATTTGGGAGCCGTCGCAAGCGTGGTACACATGATGCATGTGCGGTTATCTATGAGTTCCTGAAACACCACAAGGGATATGCGACTGCGCTTCTATCAATGGATGTTGAAGGCGGCTTCGATCGGATCGATATCGACTTGCTGGCTGACCTTTTGGTAGCCAGGAGCTGCCCGTCCGCCCTGGTCAATTGGATTAGACACTGGGCTTCGCAGAGGACAATAAGGTTTAGGTTTAACGGCCGGATCTCACGGTCTTACTATTTGAGTCGTGGTATTCCACAGGGTTCACCACTATCCCCCCTGCTATTTGGGGCATATGTGGCTGACATATTTCGCCCTCGGCTGCGTTATTCTCCTTCTGTTCGATCGGTTACGGTTAGCTATGTGGATGACGGAGGTGTGGTTGTTGCTGGAGAGTCGGTACGTGTGGTCAAAAACAGACTGGAAGAGGTGTTTGGTGAGTGCTCTGAGGTTGCAAGGGGCAGGGGGATGGGATTTAGTGGTCTGAAGACCGAGTGGATTGGTTTCGGTAATCATGATTGGGGCGCATGTTCTTTTGATGGGAATGATGTTTTTTCTGTTCATGATTTGCGTGTTTTGGGCATGCGTTTTGCTGTTGACGGCAGGTTTGGGAAACATGTAGATTATTGGATTGAGCGGGCATTGGCAGTTAGGGGTAGGATTAGTGCGATTTCACGCAGGTTTGGTGGGGCGGGAGGTATTGGTGCGTGGGAAGTGATGAGACTGGTTCAGGGGGCCTTTTTGCCGGTTGTGGAATATGGGTTGGAGTTTGTTGCCGATGATAAGGCTGCGCTCCACAGGATTGAGGTTGTGGTCAGGGATTGCCTACGATCGCTATTCAGGATGCCTCCCCGATTGGCCAACAACATCCTCCACTCAGAGTGCGGCATTCCCCCGAGCTCCATTAGGGCTGACTATTACCGTGGACGGTTCGCACAACGGTTCCTCGACTATGGATACTGTTCGAACTTCCCGTGGCACGGGGCCATTCGGTCCGACTGGGTTATGCCAGGTATGGTGGAGTCACGAATGGATTCGGACGAGACACTAGACTTGCTTCCGAGATGTCACATTCCGCCGGATAAGGTTACGGGTGAAGCAGAGGGTCGGAGGATTGTTGATTCGCTATCCCGTACGTCTACGGTGGTCGGCTTTGTGCATGGTAGCAAAGGAGGCACGGGATGTGGATGTGCATGGATCGCCTACGCGGGTTGTTCCGTGCTAAGACAAGGTTCCTGCAGCCTACCGGTTATGTGGGACATCAACTCCTGCGAGCTGTTCGCCATCTTGTCACTTCTTCGTGACCTACTGCCGTTAGCCCCCTGTTCGCTGGTTATTTTTTCCGATAGCCAAATAGCTGTGCGAACTATCAGGGACATGCAGAACATTGGTTTGACGAGTGGTGTATGGCATGCGTTTGCGCCACTGCTGTCACACTTTCCTGATACTGTGCTCAGATGGATACCTGGGCATGTTGGCATCCTTGGTAACGAGATTACGGATCGTATGGCCAAAAGGGCCTGTGCACGGGCCCTCGAACCCGGCAGATTTGCTCATATTAACTTCGGGTTTGGCGGTTACACACGGATTCGTGAACGACGGCTGGCTGGATGGCGGAATTGGCATGCTAATGAGGGTCATGACTATTACAAAGGGCTTCCCAGGGACTTCAGGCATTTGAGATTACTCTCTAGGTTGGACTTTTATGCTCTGGTTCGCATACGGTCCGGAACTGGGCTGGTTGGACATGATGGTTGCATTGGCAGGAAGGACAGATACCACTGGACGAGCTGCAACAAGTTCTTGACGATGCGGCCTGCGAGAGATACACTACACGACAATTCGAAGATTGCTCCTTGGATTAAGTGGATCAAACATCACGACATGCTCGGTCTAGGCATTCCTTCGAACACACAGCGTCATGGCAATGTGGTTGTGGCATACGGTAACCCTTTCGATGGGACAGCCTGCATCATCAGGGACGGGCGATATATCACGGTGGATGTGGCATCCCCTACGTATAGGTGCGATGACTGTGGCTTGGTTCATGCAACGGCTGCATGTCCACTTCCGGCATTCCGAATGGATGGTGTTTTGTATTTCGTTGCTAAGGATTGCACCACGTGTCCTGTATGCTCCTTGACCGTGGGTAATGGCCAACGTCAACGGAATCACCACTTTGGAATGAATACCCTGTGTAGGGAAGTTGGTCAAAGGTTGTTTTGGCATGGGGTTAAACTACTTTGGGACCGCTTTTCCCCTGCGGAGAAGGTTAAGCTCGCCGTGAAATGGCTTTATCCAGCCGCGAGTGGCAGGGTACAATGTCCGGGGTGTCAGGCATCGTACTGCGATAGTGGTAGTTTGTTGAGCAGGCATTTGCGTGTGGTTTTACATGAGGGTTGTTGGTCGGCGGTGTGGATTAGGTTTTTTGCAGATTGTGATGCGGTTGGGGATGATGAGGATGCTAAATTGATTGTGTTGAAGGTTTTAGGTATTGTGGATTTAGTTTGATATTGATTGATTGTTTTTGTTTGATTGTTTTTTTTTTTTATTTTTATTTTTTTATTATTTTTATTATTATTTTTTTTTTATTTGTTTTATTATTTTTTGTTTTGTTGTTTTGACTAGTTATATGCCGGATAGGTGCAACTAGTATAAATATATGGAATTAACCGCCCCTGTCATGTTTAAGACACTGCTGACTAAGGCACCTACTTCAGTATTCTCCAGTGATGATGCGCGTTGGTCTGGTCATACTGTTAATATTAGCCCTGGTCTCAAGTTTGCACATCTGCGAATATGTAGTAATTAACAAATTCTGCTTATTAACCAGTGTCTCAGACACTGACAGGGGCGGTACAACATTTTCCACTGTCGCACCAGTCAAGGAGATAGCAATACCGTGACAGCTTATGATTGGTTGCAATGGTTCCGTTCCGTTGGGCGACTGTTTCTGCTCTGAAAATGACCTTCTGTCCATTCTGAAACGGAAGGAAAAGGGTGTAGCCAAACAGGCTCTACACATTCCGGTAAGATGAATCGGAAAACAGGGGTAAGCGAGATGCGGTGGCAAGAGAGCAATACTTGCTGATTATTAGTTGGAGGAACTTCAAGAAGGCTCTCGTAAGTCAAGTGAATAGAATCATGTAGAAGAGCTCTAGCAAGTATAAAAGAGAAAGAAATATAGTGAAGATTGTCCATACCTCGCACTGTTTTTTTTTTTATGTTAATTCCGTGGTATGATTTTAGGTACATGACTAGCACTTCCTAGGGTTCAACCGCTGCATTCGGGAAATATCCCATGGCAAATAAAAACCCAAAGCAAAAACAAAAACAAAAGAAACAAATCAA
>Ga0307513_10000574_pt1 | contig 52682 bp, 38 predicted proteins | sample 15_EM_MG_FD_202174 | JGI IMG/M metagenome (GOLD analysis project Ga0307513, IMG submission 202174) | Populus trichocarpa ectomycorrhiza microbial communities from riparian zone in the Pacific Northwest, United States - 15_EM | ecosystem: Host-associated > Plants > Roots > Unclassified | place... | reverse complement strand
ATGTTCCCGGCATGTAGAACCTGAACACAGGGATCAAAACTTTGTATGGCAAATTGTCTGTGCGTATCTGAGCGCCAATACTAAATTCGGATCCAAATGTTCAGGTTCTTCATGCCGGGAACGAGTATTTGCGCTTCCCCGCTTTCGAACAAGGGATATTTCCTCCTATTTGTGATTACTAAGATACTAACCTCCCCTTTAGATCCTCATTCCCAGAAGCCCTAATTCAATCACCTTCTCGCAACCCCAGGGTTCTATCACTATCTCTTGGACTGCTGAAACGGTGGAAAATTTTATGCCACCACTCTCAGTGTCTAAGACAGAGATTATTAAGGTGCTCTCTCAGTATTGTTCAGTGATGATATGCGTAAGTATGATCATATTGCTAATGTTAGCTATGCTCTGGGGATTGCGCGCCTGCGAATCTGTAGTAACTAACAAAATTTGCTGATTAACCTGTGTCTCAGGCACTTAGAGGGGTGGCATAAAATTTTCTACCGTCTCAGCAGTCCAAGATATAAGCCCTCTTTGCCACATTGTTGGTGGTAGAGCCTGGCTAAGCAGCGGTGTACTAGTACAAGTGAGATGGCTCAAATATGCGCCGCCGTCTCTTTAACTAGTGAGGTGATAGGGAGTGGTGTGCCGCTCCTCTCAGTGGCTGAGGCGGGAGTTAATAAGCAACATTCGTTGGTTCCTACAAATTCGCAGATGTGTACTCGGGCGCAAATTAAAGATTCGGTGGGAGTGACCTCGATATCTATGTTGGAACCATACATTTTGTTTGTCACTTCTTCCGGATTTTTAATTTGCGCTCGAGTAATCCTCAGGCTATGGCTAATATTTGCTATGATCACACCTACGCATACCATCACCGGAGAATACTGAAAGCGCGCCTTAGTCATCTCTGTCTCAGACATGGCGGGAGCTGCGTAGCATTTTCCGCCTTCCCACCAGTCAAGGAGATAGTATCAGACACAAATCGAATAAGTTCTGATATCACCTCAGAAGAAAGAATTATATTCTCGTGATATCTGAACCCCAAAAGAGTTGAATACATGTAAATCGCACCGATCTAGGTTCCACGGATTCTGATTAGTAGTATTTTTTAGCGAGGTCCGCCGGAGAGACAATTTGTCTCACTTTGGGCGGGGAAGTGAGACAGGTGGTACAAGTAGGTGAGGCGGGCTTTCTTGAATAGCCTAAGTATGATACAGGGCTAGGCAAAAAGTCATGGAACAGTTACTCAAGGTTAACCAGCCAAATATATCCCTGCTTGTTCCGGTTAATAGATTCCTAATACTTTGGTAAGTGTATCATAATGCTAGTATCATCGCGGTGGGATTCACCGGACCACATCGGAATTGCCAGAATGCTCAGCTTCAAGCGGGTCAGGCTCTCAACCACCCCTTCAAGTTTTTTCATAATTCCCCCAGAGAAACAAGATGTACTGTACTAGGTTTGGAGGATTGGAAGGCGTTTTCAACCCTGGGGCGAGCTAGGGAGGATTAAAGTTAGGTGTAATTGCCAAAAAAAAATTCGCGAGGTTATTTTCTCTAAAAATTGTCTGGATGCAGTTGACTGTGTTTTGAAGCTAGTTAATAGGTACAAGGCACAGGGGGGGGGTTTCCGTACAAGACAGGGATTAGTTCGCGGGTTAACCTAAATTAACTGTAGAAGAACATCCCCCCTAGCACCTATCGCTAAGCAAAATGATTGTCCTCAACTTTTCTGGGGCTGACGCCTCTACTGGGCGTTTATCGTGCTCGGGCGCACGAGAGTTTTGCGTGCGCAGTGAACAAAAGTACTTGTGGAACAAGACCTCGGGGCAGCTGCTTTTTCAGCTGTGGGCAGGGTTCTCTAGGCGCGTCTTATCTGCTCATGTTGGCGGAGTCTTATAATCTGATGGAAGCCAGGTCGTTTTGAGTTTTCATACTCACAGAACAAATATGTTCAATTCCAACCCCCAGGTCGGCACAATAGCGACTCGTTTTCCAACTTCCCCCGAGCCTCTCTCACACAATTAATGCATGATTGTCTCCTAGAGCACCCTACCGCCCGTTATCCTTGTGGGAAAGCTGCTGGAGGGACAATGTTCCGAGAGCGCGAAGGCCTACCAATCCTTATACCAGACCGTGTCAGCTCGCAGTATCTTGAAGGAACCCTCACTCTTATTTTGGAACTTGGCTGTGAAGGACGGTACATGATAGGAAGAACTATATTTTAGTGAGTGACTGAAGGGTTAAGCCCCTGGGGATGGGGTGTTGGCTAACGGGATAGGGCAGGCATGATGAAGAAAAGAATGGGTTAGGGCTTGGGTGAGAACTCTAGGCGAGAATTTTGGCGAGGAGCCACATCTGAGTGGCCCTCTAGCTAACCTGACTAGGGTTGGTTCTCATAATTCTATTGGATGTAGGGTTGGAAACGGGTGGCGGTGGCACCGAAGCCGGAATTCGTGCAGTTTCCACGACATCACTGACATGTTTGTACGCTCTAGACCTGCTATTTGCCTGAAGATAACTAATTGATGGCGAAACGGTCGAACGCTCTAACTAGACCAGGGCTAAACTATGAGGTAGGTATATTCGGAAACCCGATTTTTTTTTCATCTTCAAATTGACTAACCAAAACATAGGTACATATAAGAACAACGGGACCAAACCACCCCACCACCCCCCGCACCAGCCGACTCCCCCCATGTACGGCCCCGTCCTCCTGTGCACTTCCGTATCAAAATAAAGGAAAGACATGACCATAAACCCTACCGTCAATCCTTTCAACTATCCGCTGCTGCCGCCTGCGACAGTATTCCACAATTAAAGAAAAAAGTCATTAATCATCAACGTATACTACCTTCTCACCACAATTGCGCAAGGAGCAAGCCACGCCCAAATCGTTGCTTGGTGCCCCTTCAATCCACCCATCACTAGTACCGTGCGCAACTTCTCGCCTCCATCAGATTCTCCCATGCCCGGCCGAGCGAGTTGGCAAAGTACTGTAACAAAGCTGGATTCGATACAAGGATCAGGGAGAGAAAGAAATACTACGCTTGCCCAGCTCCATGGCCAAGTCCGGGACGAACGCACCGGTTTCCATCGATCTCGATTCCGTGTGTGTATTGGGGGTTTTGAGGCCACTCCCCGGGGGTGGGGGAGATGGACCAGCTCCGTTGGCTCCAGGTCCCCCTTGCCCTTCGTTCTTTCCACATTTTTTTCGATAATGCGAATAATAATTATCACGGCGATTGAAGCCGGTTCCACAGGTTCTGCACTTCCACTGTCCGACGGGGTTGTGAATGGAAGCAGTCTCATTGTGGCGGCGAAGGTCGGTTCTTCGGGCAAATCCTTCTCCACAACGTTCGCAGAAGAATTTCTTCTCAGGTTCGGGCCCGGGTTTTTTAGCTCTCGATCTGTTTATTTATTAGCTAAGTTACGAGAAATTAACCAGTTGTAGGGCTGACAGACTGACCCTCTACGTTGAACCTTTGATAGACCCTTTCTGGAACGGGGACTTCTACCACCCCTTCTTGCGGGGCTAGGGATCGGATGACCAGATGGGCTAGGATAGGAGCATTTAGCACACAACATCATATGCTCCGGTTTGTTGTCACGTGCGAAACTGACCTTTCGGGAGGTGTTGGTAGAAGGTTGGGAGGATCGTTGCGAGGGGTATATATATCTCGCATAACTACTGTGTGACTGGTGGCTAATTCGCCTATATGGTCTTGAGTAGTTTGAAGTTGAAGGTCATTTCCCAGCCCGCCATCCATAATCACTCTACAGCAATGGGTGACCATGAAATTGGGGAGGGGAAAATATCCCGGAACTATGCTTTTGTCAGAAACCACCACCAAAAGCGGCTGGAGCAGGATTTGAGGGCTGAATCACCATCGAAAAAATAGAAGTTTTTTGACCCATCAGATTCTTCTCGTACGAAAACCACTATAGGGGTTCCACAGACTGGGCAGCAGAATTGATTGGGCAGCCCTGAGCTAGTGTCGAGGGGGTTTGGTGAATGGTAGGAGGAAGAAGGAGAAGTACCTCCGGTGACTTCATTATCTTTCGGAGATGGGCAAAGGGAGCTGAAGTATGAAGAATCCATTGTGAGAATTAGGTGAAGAGTGGATGGATGAAGGGTTGTATTGAGGGGCCAGAGGCCAGATTTATAAGAGCTGTGCGTACCTGTAGGAGAGTTTCAATTGACTTGGTAGAGTCTCCCTCCCAAAGGCCGGCGTTTATACCCCTCCTCCTTCCCCTTTCTAAGTGGATAATCAACCTCCGACACGACTCTCCAAACCCACAGGCGTCTGATAGAACGCCTTCGATTCTTACTGGCTAACCCTCTCTAACCACTCACATTGCTCAAGCATATTCATAAACCAATAGGATATTTCTCCTTGACCCTAAAGCGGGGGCGTTGGGGTTTTTTTTCTAGGGGTACAGAGCGTTGGGCAAACGGAAACTGTTTTATTTCTCATGGTGTTCCTAGAGTAGTTTAAATTTATAGAAAAATTTCTGAAGATGACAAACTTCTCGATTCTATAGGAGGTTCTAGTGGGACTCAATAGAGATTTCTTTTGGTTTTGGAGAACAGTACAATTAAAGAGCATGACAGGACAATGTCACAGACAAGGTGATGTCGAATATCTGAGAGTATTGGTGTGTAAACAATATTTACTCTTGGTGGTTGCAACCAGATTTGCTATGCGCGACACTATCCTGTCGGCGACACTGTCCTATCATGCTCTTTAATTCGCGGTGATTTGGCCTCAAAGCCAGTGTTGGTGTACGCCGCCTTCAACACCAGGAACAGCCCCAGGGATCATGGGTCGCTGTGAATTTCTGTTTGTGAAGGGACAATTTTCTAATGTTCGTAAGATCGAGCGCCAGCTGTTCGTTTGATCGGCATATGTGTGGTATGGCCGTCACAATTTACCTTTCACTGCTATGTTTTCTCCGCCAGCACAGATGCCTGGCTACCCCTAAGTGTGCTGGAAGAATAGGGAATGCTTGGTAACAGAAGAGGGAAACACTCGCTGGACAGACAACCGACGTGTTCAACAGAGCCCTTGACGAATTTCGTTGCCCATCAAGCGAATATGCGCGCTCCACCGCTCTCCTACACATAGGCTAGCTTTCTGGATGGGGAAATCATAAATCCGCGTTCGCAGCCACCCTACATAGCTAAACCCCACAGTCCCCTCGGGCTAGCCACTCTAGCATACCGATAAGCAATTAGGATTACCTCTCTATCATGGAGCTCACAACTTCCTCCAGGTCTTGAATAGATTCATTGGAAATCATAAGAATCTGAACTCTTCGTGTAGTTTGCGTTGCTCTGTTTTTTTCGCTCACATCCTCCAGACAGTGACCCGGAGAGACCTGCTTCAGTTCAAGCAGGCACCCAGTGAGGAGGTGGGATGGTGACCGGAGTGTTGTGAATGAGTGGAATAGGTCGAGCCACGCCAGGAACCCGTGGGCGCCGTTTCCGTCTCTCTGGGAGTGGGGGGCTTTGGCGCTGCAAAAACATCTGGGGAAACCTGGCTCCGCAGCACGTACTCCCAACACCATCACAAACAGTTTCCCTGGTGTGTCGGACCCCCACAGTACACGTATTCCAGCGAAGCTCTCCTTAAGCTTCGTGCGTTTGGATTTGCCCCCTCAAGCGTTGGTCAAAACCGTGACCTCTTTGCTGCAGTGTTTTGCATATTGTAAAATTTCTTTTTCTTCTTTGCCTGCATTCCCCCTGCTTTTAAAACGTTGCTGCATAATGGTGGGGTGTTCACTGAACTTCTCTTTCACAATCAGTGAGCTTGGATGCGTGTTGGGAACAGCTGTTTACTGGGGGTGTTCACGGACTACCTTGGGTATCCGGGTGCTCGGATGAGGGGGAAAATATTGGGGCAAGCTGGTGGGTGGTGGAATTGTACGGATTGGTAGCTGTTTTACTTTTTGGTTCGACATTGTCATTTGGGGATCCTTCTGAGGTGTACTGTGCTGTACTCGGGTGTGCATAGGCCACCGCTACTCTTGCTTGTCTCACCGGCACTTCACAATTACCCATGTACAAGTACTAGCGGGTTGCAAAAGTGGCCCACCCCGATTACGAGGTGCGGAATTTGTATGGGGACTAAGCTGGATTAGGAAATTCGAGTGATACGCAGTGAATATACTTTGGTTGAGGCAAAAAGTCGAGACAGTGACACAGGCACTTTCGCTGCCTTTTTCGAGTGATACGCTGCGCAAGTTGTGTTTGTGCTACCGGCCCGAAATACCCTTACGCCCCCCAGTGCTCGAGCTCTGTACTCTTCCCAGGGAAGAAGCATTCGAAAATACGTTTTGAGTTTGTATGGGAGCTCAGATAATCTCGGGGTTTTTCACATATTTTTTTAATCCCTACATCCGGGTAATTCTTGCATGGGACGAGTACCGTACGGCGTTGGAGTTGCTTTTGCTTGTAAGGCCCAACACTTTTTTGTTTTTTTTTGTCTTCAGCTAGGTTGCTGCTCTCGGTTTTTCGCAGTGGTCTCCCCGCTCCGGGCGTGGCGCGATAATTCGAGTTCTTACACACCCTACCGACTCCCGTCCAGTGCTTTGCGTTCAGCACTTTGCTGTGAGCCCCTTGAATGTTAAAAAAGGAAAACGCCTGCTCAACAACCCTGTTTATTTTACCCAGCGGGTGCATTTATTGCGAACGCGTATAATACTCCGAAGGCGCACCCGTTGCTATCAAGCGAGGGGGTAGCTCCTGATTAGCTTATCATGTGGTTATCGATAGTTTGATAAACTCAACCCCCCGTATGGTACAGGTGTAGGGGCAAGGAGAGGCTTACAGGCGGAGCGGGAGAGAAAATAAAAATAAAAAAGAACGGAGAACCATGCCTCCTAGGGCCAATTGCCTCCTGTGAGGAAGGGAAACACAGGATCGGAAAGGCTGGGGGCTCAATCACTAACATACCATATCTGCTGGGGGCACCACCCGACACTTTTACGTGGAAATGGGAAGCGAGTGAGTAATACTTCTAATTGCGTCAAAATAGGAGCCCCAGAAGGCAAAGCCCGAGGTTATAAAACTAGTCTGTGGTTCTATATCGATAAGGAGCTCCTTACGACACTCATATTCCTGCCCCACCAGAGCGAGCAAGATCTTAGGCAGAGAATAGGGTTAGAGTTCACGGATACTGCAATTAAAACCCCCATGAAAGATCCTCCTCATTCTAGTGATCAGCAATCGGAGGTGATTAGGATCGCAATGAGAGCGGTACTGCGCAGGACTCCGGTACAAGGGGTGGGTCTGGTTTCGGCGAAATTGTTTCTTCATCTTGCTGGGGATGTACAGTTGGTCCCTCTGTTGGGTTCTGTTGTCTATATCTTTATGGTTACGAAACTCGCTTGTGATCATGATATTAATATAGTGTCTTATCAATCACGCCTGGAGGCGCTTCAATCCTACCAACCCTACGGTAAGAAACATGCCGAGTCTAAGTAGGTACTGACAGGCGCTGGGCAGTGGGTCCGCCGTTTTCCATCACCTAATACTTCAATGATTCATCATGTTCAAGAAAACTAAAAGGGGTATAGAGTGGATGATTATTGTGGATCTTTCAACCAATCGGCAAGCGCACATTGAGATGACCTCATACCTCCAGAGCCGAACCACCCCGAAAGAGGAAATTTCAGACTACAGTTCCATCAGCAAACGAGAATATAATGCGAAAAGTGTTTCTTTTAGTGATTTAATTTTCCCAATCTACTTGGACTACCTTTATCCGTTTCCTGGAAATCAACCCCTCTCGTATTTTGGCTACTGCGGACATGGAAGAGTAGAAAATCACAGGCGGAATTCCATCCAATTATTGCGCTGTACACGTCCCTGGCATGAATGGACCGAACACCGCCGGGGTTACGGGAGCTGAAAGCCCTTTGTCAAGGAGCCCCTGGTGTTCGGTCCATTCATGCCAGGGACGTGTACCATGCAGGGCCCAGCCAGATTGAGCAGGGTTCAATGGATTGCGAAAAAGGTGGGAAGGCGTGCGTGCGACAGGAAATATGTTAATTAAATTGCTGTTATAAAAGAAAATATTCGGGGGGGTTGCCCGGGGGTGACTGGTGGGGTCTTGAGCAGGAATAGGGGCAAAATTCCACCTCTATACCTGCCGAAGCACCCGGTTCAGGCGTTCGGTAGAGGGACTATTGATAAAGGCAATAAGCAGGGTATGTATCAGCACCCATTTGGTGATTCCGGCTTGGTCTAGAAGCCAATTCTTACGGTATCTTGCAACAACCTAACCCTTGCCTTATCGTGAGAAAGAGTTTCGGAGCTTAACAAAATGGTCGGTGGGGTGCTCTGTTTCACTGTGTTTGCTCAGATCACACGCGCTAACTCTAGAAACCAGATCAATATGTATTTAATCCGAGTAATAGTACCCTGGAGTTCCCGGGATCCCGCCTGGACGGATAGCATCGGAGGGTATCAGCATCACATATTATCACTCATATAGGGTGGGTGGGAAATATGGGGGAAGGAAGCTAAAAATGCGAAACACATAATTCTCTATTCCGGCAGACGAAGTACTCTGAATACACTATAGGAATTCAGCGGGAATAGCCAAAGATCTATTTTATGCTAAAAAGACTAAACCATCAGTGCAGTGCAATTAGTAGAGACCCCACCCAGAATTCATTTTGTTGTGGTGGCTCTCTCGACGCTGGCGGGTCGCACACATTTCGGATCATGATGCAGGGACAATTGACATAGCTGTGTATCCCATGATATTTACTAGGGAACCTATCGGTTATAGGAGAGGATTCGATATGTTATCCTTATCGAGCTTCGGAGGTTGATAGTGAGAGTTCCATGATATCAGTGAGACCGCCGAGCGGATACCCTAGGTTGGCTATACTAAATATTAATTTCCTGACGTCACAACAATCCTAATGGTTGCACTGCCTTTTGCATTTCCGCAGTGTTCCTAGCCCCCTGGCATGGGCTGGTACAAGTAGCCCAAAGCCACAGGGGACTATCAAGAGTTCTGGACCTTTGGTCGATTGCATCCGGCAGTCTATCAAGGGTAGTGAAATCCCAGGGCAGCGCTGCTTTGACCCAGTGGACCTTGCATAGTTAAACGGTGCTTGTCTTTTGGGCTTCGACGGCGAAACGATCCACTGCGACGATACACGGCGAATGACGAGCGGTGAAACGAAACGAAACGAAACGCCAAGCGACTCACAAGGAAAACGATCACACACTCAGGGGCGTGGAAAATCCTTTCACTAACAACAACCTCGGGCTCACGCTCGACGACTACTCCAGTTTACTAACTAACTAAGGGCGATCACAGGAGTATATATCAATCACAGAGACATCATATCTATCCATGAGGCATAGTGTTGCTCCATGTGAGTCCCCTTCCCTTATCATCATGACTCCCGGGCTGACAAAGGGAAAACAAACTCTCCCACTGCCGCCGGGCTTCCAGCTCGCTCACGCTGGCCTTACCGTGCTTCCGCTTTTCTCCCGGCTTTTCTCCCGGCTTTCCCGAAAGCTGCACGATCCCAAAACTATCGCGCATTTCTGCATGTGAAATGCTTTCCACAAACACCCCCGAAGCCGAAACATATTCCCGAATCCTCAGCGCATTTCCGAAGTCAAACAAGTGCGTCCCCGACGGCTATCTAACCCACAAAGGGGTCATCGGGAGAGTATGGCGAGCAGCACATTTTCAACATTGTCAAGGGCATTGTCAGTGTTCCAAACCGTCCAGTCCGTCTTTTTGGGGGCACTAGGACGGACTACGCCAGGGAAGGTGAGGACCGGGTGGATTGTAGGGAACTATAATCCAAGCGCTTGGACCTCCGGTACCCGCCCAAGTTGAAATCACACACCACCGACCGTATCTGCATAGCATCATGAGACATCACTAGTGCTGTCTCCGGACGTCCCCCCCCGTGGTCCCCCGCCGTCCTACTATCCCCGACCGTCCTACGCCACCCCTGGAAGTCACCTCCCATCCCCCCTCTGTCGTCCTCCATCATCTCTTGCCGTCTCCAGCTGCCCCGTGACCTATCTTGCATCCCCTGCAGCCCCCCGCTCCCCACCCCCCGACTCTGAATCAGTGTTCCGAATCGTCCAGGGGCCCACAGGGACCGCGGGGATAATTTCAAGAAGACGGGACGGGACGACTAGCAGTGGTCCTATGTAGGGCGAATTATTCGGGGGACTATAGGGGGTATCGGAAGACGGTAGGGTGTAGGTAAGGACTGCGGGGGGGGGCTCACAGACGGCGGGGTCATGAATGACGACTAGGCACATGTGGAAAAAAATGAGGGGGGCGGAAGGGGATGGCTAAGGTGCAGACAAGCTCTGAGTGATAAAGAGTGATGCCATGTAACCGGCACAAGAAACGATATGCCCGCATGAAAGAGAAGGAGGTTAAATAGATCATCAAGTACTCCAACTGTTAAGATAAACTGAACCAATCATTCCTCTATGAGCCTTATTCTCTCTTTTAAATACTTCCATAAGTCTTTTGCTTTAACTATAGTCACGGTGATGATGTCGCAGCAAATAAAAGAACTTATGCCACCGGAGTTAACTCTCAGCACAATGCCTGGGATTTCCGGAAGAGTTACCGGGAAACTCAATTTACCCTCTCGGATCCGGATATCTGCAACCAATACCAGAACTTTCCGAGGGCAATAGTGCTAGTGCCCTCTCCAGCGAGGATATGCTTGCTGCTTTGCAGATTCATGCCAGTAGTTTTTGAGTTCTAATTTGGCAAAAACCTTTGGCTTTTTTATTTGTTAAAGCTGTATTCCTCCTTGCTTATTAGTTGGCGCATATGGCACATGACTCGCCTGACCATAAACTACCAGCCAGATCAAATTACGAACTTGAAGTTTCTGAGCATATCATCCAAAGCCTTCAACATTTGTTGCTCTAACTATTTTGTAAAGAATCTCATTGTAAAGTGTCGAATAACTCCTATCTCTTTTGTGTTCTTAAGGCCAGTGTTCAAAGGCAATGACTGAAAATGTGTTGCCGTCTGCAATCCCCTCTCAAGCTTGGAGACTTCCTACATAACACTAGGGGAGGGCGGAAATTGAGGCCAGTTCAAATTTAATTCTAATTTACCTTTGGAATAATTTCACAAGAGGGAATCATATCATACCGGATCGCGGAGGGCTATTCCGGCCAAAAATTCCCTAAGGGGGTTGGCCTCAAGGGGAGGTTCAGGTTTCCTGAACTTTTTTCTTTTTCTTTTCTGCCGCGCATCCCGAACATTTAGTCATACGGTAATTGTCACTTCAATTGATGTTTTATCCATGTGCAGCACGGAAATAATCGGAGGCAAGAATCACCTCATAAGATGGTCTCTAGGCTCTTAAATTTAGTATTGGTTACAAGGTCGCTATAGCTAGCACATCATCCAATTAAAGAAAACAAAAAAGCTTGTAAAGAGTAAGGAACACGCTCTCCCTACAGATACATGTTATATTCAAGGACAGCGGCCGGTTCTCTATCCACGGCCTCAAGATTTAATATCCGGTCCCCCGCTACCCCTAAGGTCAAAATCTAAAGTGCCATCCCTGCTCAGGGGGGCGATTCTGGACCAGGGGAGGGTTTTGGAACAAATTTACAGCCCTGTATGTTCATAACTTTAGTGGGATAGCGAGGTATCCGTGTTATCGAGATGCCGGGATACTCGCGGGATGTGGCTATCCTCGTGCCCCAACCTAATATAATATATATTGTAGACAAGGATTCCCCACAAGGCAGGGTACTTTTCATTACAGCAAGTTGAGTTTTTTCGGGACCGGGAAGCTGCCGGTTTGAAGTTCCCTCCTGATTTTTTTGTAGTGTGCTCTCCACTACCTAGATCTTCATAGTGGGGTACTTTGTGTGGTACATTGGAGCTTCCCCCGGGATCTGTTAGTAGTAGGGGTTTTCCAACTATAACGGGGTCCATTATAGTAGGGTGCGACGGTATACGTGTACTTCATTAATCCCTGTTTTCATTTTCCCCAAGCATACCGGTAGGACAAGTCGCCCTCGACCCTCGGGAAAGGAATACCGTAAAACTCGTGTTATCTACTATTTCTGTCTTACCTGTAATCTCCATCAATCTTTATCTCAACACCCATTATAGGGCTAGTTTGACAGGTTAACGGAATTTCGAATTCCCGTTGATGAGGTCCAACAGTGAGGACACTCGGACTGGACCGGGTGAGGAAAACACCAATCCCCCCCACAAGTTTTTCTCCAAGCACGGAGATTAGACTCTTAGCCGAGATATCATAGTGGATAACACGAGTTTTTACAGTACTGACAAAGGGCTTTGGGATCGTTATAGAGTTACGTTTCACAATCGCGAAACAACGGCTCAGGGGCTGGATTTATTAGCGAGCAAGGCGCTAGAGGTGCTTATACCGATAGCCGGCGTGAGGAACCTAGTTGTGAGGACCAAAATCTTGGGCGGCAAATTTCATCCGCATCCTGGTATACCGCTGCGTCTGACAATAGTGAACGCGAAAAAGCTGCTCACTATTGGGGATTAGCCAATAGTATGGCTGAAAGGCAGATTAACGAGCCAATTAGAGTCTTGCCGTTCACTATAGCCAGGTTCACTCTAGCTAGGTCCAATACCAGGTGCGACTGTACCTAATTACCAAAACCCAAAGAATCTGTTCCGTACAACGGGTGATCTGAGGCGATAGGTCAAGCTTTAGGATAAAGGATTTTGGACTCACAAGGGGTCGTCCAGGATAGCGGGGCGTGACCGTATCCATGGTCCATCTGGGCACTGTTCCAAATTTAGACCCAAATCCCGGGGTATGATACCGTTCGTAACTCGCACCAGCACTTGCGCCACACCGGTGGAGTAGCGGCGCGATGTGGGCTGCTAGTCGTTGTGTCAGCACAATAGCTTTCCCTCCCCTTTTTCTCTATTCCCCCCTTGCGGCCGTGGGGGTTGAGGGATTTTCGTTGCTTATCTAAATGTGGACCAGCCCAAACTCTCACTTCTCCTTCTCAAATGGCATATCAATAAGAAGTTTTAGGTTTTTATTCACTTGGTCGTAATTGGATACCGTAGGCCCGGTTTACGGGAGAACGGACGCAGGAACCCGGCCCGCTGATCTGACCCCTCGAACCCTACAGATTAGCGGTGTTGTACAAGCAGCTTATCTGCAGCCCCGGGGAAGTGCTTTTTCAAAGCCTGCAGCCCTACGAGATTTATTGATGCGGGGGCATTCCTTCGGAAGTGTGTAACCTGCAGCCCAGCCCGTCTTACGATACCGTAGGTCCCATGTTATGGAGGGCATAGTACTTGTACAAAACCCACCCGATTGGCCGAGTGACTCAGGGTGCTTCTTCCTACCCCGCATTTTAGTAACAACTGAAACCATTGGGGCGGACGTAATTAGCGCATGCATCCAATAGGAAGCTATTCCTATTAATACTACACTCATTTGATTTTTAATCTACTATTTTTTTCCCTGCTGGTTGCCCGGCATGAAGTCGCAAAACTGCCCAATGAAAATATTGGCCACCCCTCATCAACTTCTTCATGATTATCGCCATCCGGTTCCCCTCACAAAATCTCCCTAGCCAAAATAGGAAATCAGCACGGCGCTTTGACTAACCTGATCCGTGGGGGTAAACTTGCAGCATTTGGTATAGCGAACCCAATTTGCGCATCCGTCTGCTCCCGCTAGTACTGGCTCCTCTACGAAGGTACAGCACCTAAGTTTTGAATATTTTACTAGCAGGGGATGTTCGACTAACAGGGGTCAGGAGGTGAATTGGGTAACCACTATACCCAATTCGCTGTGCTTATACCCGATTTGCTGCCTTGGCCCCTGCTAGCGTAACACCCCCTGCTAGTAAAATATTCAAAACTTACGTGCTATACCTTCGTAGGGGTCCCGGCAGACCGCTAGCGTCTTCCCCCCGGCGGGATCATGGACGTAGTGCAGACCACGCTGCTTTAGAGGCGGTGGTGTTACCGGTGACTCGACGGGTTGTTGGGGTGGGGGGCCGGCTTCACAATGCGCTTTTACTGCGCGGGGTTAGCATCGGCCCGAAGTGGGGAACTGACAGGGCTTTTCTGTGGGGGACTAACTACATTCGACTACACAAAAGTCGTTAGGATCGAATAGATTCTCTCATTTGGGGAGACACCCAAGGAATTCCAAGGGATCTTTGCACTGAGAAATTTGAGGGGTCGGGTAGAAAGAGCTTGCGGAAATGAGAAGCAGACAAGGAGAGGTAGAGCGGGGAGTGTAAAACGCATTTTCGGCCAGAGAAAAGTACAGTATTGAGATAGTTTGGTCGATTTATCTAATAGTTAAGGGTGCTTCTAGCACAAGAGGGTGGGATACCAAGCATAGGGCGGAAGAATTCCGCACTCGGAACAGGTGGCGGGGAAGTAAGGGTGTGAAATGAATATCCACTAGATATGCCCGTGATCGACACCACCATATTTTTTTCTCATTGGTTGGCAATCTCCAGATCAGAGATCTCACCCGCACTATACTTACACCTCCTTGCCAATTAGGGATTTCGTAGAGTGTGGGAGGTTGAATTACCGTAAAAACTGAAATAATTGAGAATAATGCTAGGACGTCCGGAATTTCCCCCTTGGGATTAGGGGTGAGAGCACACCTGGCTAAGAGAGGCAACTCCAACGTCCTAGCCCGATTCTCAATTATTTCGGTCTTTACAGTACGAGTGTTACTGCACTCTGGGCAACACCCCACCGTATGCAGCGGCAAGATCCATTCATCGGAGGAATCCCCCGCAAACGGCTCCCACTGTACCTTGCATACGGAGATTGCCTTTGTCGGTCAAAAGACTTTTGTGGGACCCGCCATGTATAGCCAACATATAAGTTACAGGTAGTTCGCACTTGGAGTTGCCTTACGGCATGCTTAATTATCTCGCGTTTGGCGGTACCACAGATCACACGTAAAGCTTTGGAGCATTGTATGCAAAATTATGGGTGTGAGGAATAATCGGAAGAGGGGCAACGGGTGAAATATGTGGTTTGAAGAGTCGGGGTTTATTACGATTGGCAAGTATGTTGAATTGCTATGTGACACGAGTGGTACATTATGGACATTGATAGATCGTCAACTAAGCTATAGTAGGTAGGGCGAAAATATAAACACGGTTATAGACAGAGAAGCTCCCAGAAATAGAAACGCTAACAGAAGGAAGAATCCCTACGCTAGCCTCCAAGAAGTATTTTAATGGTCCTGAGGAACGTTTCTTCGAGCGTACGGCCACGGGTGGCGCCATAAACGTCAGGCCACATTTTCCACGCTTCTTCAATAAGCTCCACAGCACGCCTGAACTCCTTCTCGTCATCTCCAGGATCAACTGTGCCTGCGGGACATCCATTCATGAGCGCGGAGCGAATCGAAAGCTGGAGCGCAGGACGAGCCAGATCCCAACCAGCCAGAGGTTTAGAGGGGCCCATGTAAAAATTGGCACTAATGTTATTGACCACCGGTCCGCCTTGATGTGGTGGCTGGTTAAGACGCCTATTGAATTCGATGATAGTCTCTTTGGGGGTAGGTGTGGGACAATTGCGCTTCGTTGGTGATGCCCGAGTTGATAACATAGCTGCAGTTTGTGGAATACAACCCCGTCTAGGCAAAAAATGCGACCGTCCTCCAATAGAGCAGTTGTAAGCTCCTCGAGAGCCCGAAGACGGCCGAATACCCCGAGTACGTCCGGCATTTGGCGACGGCGATACTGAAGGAGGTTTGAAAGTGCATTTTGAAATTGCATTTCACTATCACGTTAGCAAACAGTCGGTGAACACATGGTAAGAAACTTACGCGATCCATATCCTACGCAGGCAGGTTCCGTTTGGTGGCCAATACCCATCGGCTCCCCCGCGGCATACCTCCGCTCAAATTCCTGCATTACACCCTGCCCAACGATAATCTCAGTATCCTTCACAAGATGCTGGCGATAACTCGGACGCTCTGCGATCTTCTTATCGATAGCTACACCGAGGTGTAAGCAATTGGTTTTGAACATCTGTCACTCGTGACGCCCACCTTCGATTAATTTCTTGATCTCTGTTTCTTCCCCCTTCCCCCGTTCGGGACTGGCTTCCAGATCTGCCAGTGCCACTCCAGGAGACCACCGAACACTCCTTTTGCCTTGCCGAGCTCCTTCTGCCTCGAGAATACTCGCTTTCCGACGGTAGGCCTTCGACCAGGTGAGGTCGAGCTTGACAGCTTGATTTGCACCGTTCAACGCAAGAGGCAATAGGCAGAAGTGCAGCGGAACTATTTGAATAGAGCTGGCGAGGTAGGACTCAAATGAATCGCTTGCGTATAGGGAGCATACGGGGCAGAAAACTCCCTAAAGCTATCGGATGAGATACTGTATTAATTTGGGCGCCTCCGCTCTTCGCTTCCGTTTTGAGGGGGGGGATGTATTATTTTTGCCAAAGGCGGCGTTACCCAGTTCTTTTAGAGCCTCAGCTTCCTCCACCTGGGCTTCAGTTAGAGCCATTGCGATCGCGATGATATGCGCGGCGCTTATGGATGCGGGATGTGGTATTTGAGAGAAAGCTGAGATGAAGAGGGAGGAAGCCAGCTGTCGTAGGATGTTGAGGGGAAGCAAGGGTGGGTTTCGCGCACGGGTAGGGCGTGGCTTGGCATTGTATGCCGACCGTGGCCCAAAATATTTGCCGGTAAATATATACCCGGGCAAAGGCGCGTGGGTCTAAACCGCGTAGAACTAACTACTGTCACGGTAGGTGGCCCTTCCTCTTGTTTGATATGGCTAAAGGCCCCCCCCCCCCGAGCCAACAAACAGTGACATATCGTAGGGGCAATGCCACCCATACGGGTGCCGGGACCGAACGGCCCTTGACCGCCTGACAGGCCGTCATACCGGTTCATGAATTACCTATAAACATTTGTGGAAAGGAAAGGGCAAAAGGAAAAAGAAATATGTCTAACCTAGAGTGTAAACAAGCTCCGTAGACATGATGCTTAATCCACGGTACCTGGGTCAATTTTTCTCTACCTGCTCCCGTGCTTAATACTAGTACTGTACTAAGATACAGGAGGCCGTGATGGGCCAGACTACACCACTCGTAATCACTCACTCACCCACCTCGCCCGAGCAAACGCGCGAGGAGGATGCAACACGGAAACAAAATTCGACCTAGAAAATTTTCTTTAATCGTATGGGGCATGGGCAAGGCGTTCTGACTTAGAGGGGATTTTGCACAGGAGTGAATCAGTGATCGAATGGCGCAAACTTCTTGGGGGGGATATCAATTATTACCCGATATTGTTTAATGCGTGTGCTGTGAGACCGGAATTGAAAGCTCAGGGAAATACCCAACTCGATCCCCATTCTCCGAGTAAAGTAATCATGCTTGGGCAATAAGTTACCCTCCCCGGGCGCCCAACTGACTACAAGTGGGGGTTTGGGTTTGGATTGGTCACATTGCTCCCTACTCGAGTAACAATAGTACTGCACCCCCATTCAGAAAATATCTAGATCCCGATTTTCACATGAATCTACGGTATGTGAATTTTGACGCCAAGTCATCCTGATGCTTTTGGAATGGGCTTTTTTTTTTTTTTTTGTTAATTCCGTGGTATGATTTTAGGTACATGACTAGCATCCCCTAGGGTCCAACCGCTGCATTCGGGAAATATCCCATGGCAAATAAAAACCCAAATCAAAACAAAAACAAAAGAAATAAAACAAAAACTATTCACTAATACCTAAGTATAAAATCAACGTGAGTATTTCCCAACCTATGAGATTCTTCCAATTCCATCCTGAAACAAACTTCAAGATTGTACCTGTGTTGCCCGCGTAAATGCAAAAACATTCTTATCATCAGGAAAATTTAACTTATTCAAGGAAATAAACGAAATCAAAAGCTTCATCATGTCCCATCCTTTCTTGTTCTCTTTCCATACCAATGAACCTGGGGAAATATCAAATGAAAAATCCGAGTGCCTTAATCTAGCTTCCGCCAGGGCAGGGCACACGGTTATAACGTGTTTAAAACTCTCTTCTTCTTCTTCACACCTCGGGCAAAGAGAAGACCCATTAGGGTCCCTCCAATCCTTGTGTGCTTTAAGGTAGCTCTTACCAGCCCTCATCTGATGGATGCGCGCAGCGGTAAACTTTGGTGTTGTCATAAATCGCCAGCATGTTCTGAACAGTGGCCTGTAGCCATAGTAATCAGGGTAGTTGCGCAATTTCCATTTTTCGTAGATGGCTTCCCTAACCGTTTTGATTGTGTCATCGTAGTACGTGCACTCTTCGCCACTAGGGGGTGACCATATGTTGGGTTTTCTCGGGACCGGCCATTTCTTGAAGATCAGTCTAGCTCTTCTGGCGATGTCATCGATTGGTAATACCCTCTGGACCGAAGTACAAGATGTGGAGTCCCATGTCTTAGGTTTCATGCCTCCCGCCTTTGAGAAGGCAGCCCTCCTGTTGGAAGGGAAACGGAGGCTATCGCGTAGCGGAAAGCGAGGGGGGAAAAGGGCCGTGGCAATGTTGTTGTCGCGGAGTGCTGTAGCCCATCTAATCGTGGCCATGTCTCTGATTTGTTCGAGGTATAAGTCAGTCGGCATTAGGCAGGCCTCTGCCGATAGGACTATCGTGTTGGTTGAATAGAAACAATTTGTGATCCATCTCCGCACTCGGTTCATGAACGTCTTCATTTTATTGCGCATTGTGATGTTGGGTTCGAGGAATTCAGCTCCATAGAATAGCGTGGGGACTATGATTCCCTTGGCCATTCTTCGCGCACTGTATGGTGTAAGTCTTCCACCTGGTGAGGAGAGTCGTTTTATCCTTGCAAGGGCAGCTTGTGCCAGGGTGAGTCTCTTCGTGAAGTGTGTCCACGTACTGTGATTTGGTTCGAAATGAAATCCGAGCCACTTGATTGCTTTTGGGGCCGGTTCGACACATTGTTCGTCAATGACAATAGGGTGCTCGCATTTATCCGCTCGCTCCTTAGGTGTCCTCCAATGCATCAGGTCTGTTTTGTGTGTAGAAAAGCTCAGTCCTATTGCTGAAGCCGCCGCCTTGATCCTTTCGTATGCTTCTTCCAGTAGCCGGGCATTCGTCCTCCATGAGTGTGAGCAGACCGTAATCTGGATGTCGTCAACGTATGAAATAATAAGTTCCCTGGTTGGGTCCAAGCACGAATGAAGGGGGTCAACGTAGATTACGAATAAGATTGGAGAGAGTGGAGAGCCCTGAGGGATTCCCGTGTTGATGCCTTTCATACTCCTTGGTGAGCCAGGGAAGATGATAGCGCATTGTCTGTATGCTATGAAGTTTGGGATCCATCTGGTCATATACTCGGGGGTGTCCTTCGACCGAAGCCTCCGAAGTAGTGTACTGTGATCAACATTATCGAATCCGCCTTTGATGTCCAGGAACATAGTCCTGGCTTTGAGGCCTGCCGCTTGTGCTTCTTGGACCCAGTGTTTAAGGGAAATTCCGGCGTCAAATGTGGCTCTTTGTGGGAGGCTGCCGGTTTGTCTTATTGAGTAAAGTCCGCTTGCCTTGGCAAATTTGATGAGGCGTTGGTTGATTATGCGTTCCGCTATTTTCGAAAATGTTTGCATTAGTGCGATAACTCTATAGCTCGCAAAGGCGTCATAGTCCCCTTTTGATGGCTTGGGGAGGAGTATTCCTAGCGAGTCTTTGAGGGCCAGTGGATGTATGGACCATGTGAGCATGTGATTGATGAGGACGAGTATGATGTGACGATTCACGCTATGTATCCCCTTCCAAACGCCATATGGTACTTGGTCTGGTCCTGGTGCGGACGTGTTGCTGCACTTTCGGAGGGCTTGCGCCACTTCGGAAGCGTCAACAGTATCTTTTTCTTCCAACTCAATGTACCTAGGCGGTTCCATGTTGACAGGGTTCGGGTTTTGTGGGAAGAAGTGTTGCATGATTGCAAGGTTTAGGGAGGCTGCACTCGGGTAGTTATGTCCGCCGGGTACCGTTAATCCTAACCTTTTCTTCGTAAATTGATGTACTGTCCACACGTCGTTTTTCTTCGCGTTTTCCAGGAAGGTCCTCCAGTGAGCTGACTTGGCCTTTTTGACCTCGTTCTGGTATTTCCTCTTGGCTTGTCTTGCATCGTCCACTCCTCCGGGGTCTTCCTTGGCCTTTCTAGTTTTGACCGTGAAATCCTTCCTGAGTTGTGTAAGTTCGGGTGTCCACCATGATTTGGACCACTTGCATGGCCTCTTGATCGGTGCATGTTTCTTGATGGTGTGTATTAAAAGGGAAAGGTTGTGCTTGAAGTCTTCGATCGCGTTCTCCGAATCCCCTTTCTTAGTCCACTTGAATATGGTACTATTTCTGCCTTCACCCTCGTTACCCATTAGTACTTTCAACTCGTCTTCAATTACCACATTGGCCTCTCCTCCTGTTTTCCAGGTAATCTGGTTCCAGTCGGGGAAGGTCTTGTCGGGGTGAAGGTAGTCGAGAAGATTGTAGTGATGATGGCGCGGTGATCAGAACCGGTCTGTAGGATGTTGGTTCTCCATGTTTTGACGAATTGGGCTAACAGATTATTGGCTAGGGTATAGTCGATAACCGAGGGCCTTGTAGTGTTGTTGTCTGGTGTTCTTGTATATATACCAGGTTCATTGAGTATTGCATATGCATGGAGTCCGGCTACCCGGAAGTAGTGTTCCCCCTTTGTCCTCTCAGTGGTTGACATGTCTCGTTCCGGATCTGTGTACATTGTGTGTACATTAAGGTCGCCAACGATGAGGGATGGGTTTGTGTTGTTTGTGAACAGGTCTGTGGGTGACACCGTATTGTTGCCATCCACCTGTCTGTTGTAAGTATTAATCAAGGAAAATCTTTCATGTCCCCCTACTACCTTGCCCCCATCATTTCTTGACATCAATAAATGAAGAACATCAGCAGCAGGCGAAACACACAAATAATCAAAACTCTCAGTAAGAAAACAATTAACATAAGTAGGCACTCTTTTCTTCTGACCAATAACATTAGATGAAAAACATTGATAACCTGGTGCCCTAAGCGGGTCACCTTGAAATAATGGCGGATCTTGTAAACAAACAAAAGAAACATTTCTATTCCTAATGAGTGAAAATAAAGTTAAAAACACCAAATTGCTTCCCTGGCAATTGTGTTGCAATATTGTTAAATTTTGTAAAGGAGTGTGGTCGGGCGGGTCATGAGATTCGTCCATCATTATTTCGTAGTATCCATGTCCTCAGGAGTTCGGAAAGGTCTTTTTCAGTTATAATGAGCTTTAGCATCAGCCTTTGCCTTAATCTTGATTGGGCATTCAGCGGCATATGCTGGGTGGTTCCCGCCACAAGCTATACACTTGGACGGGGTGGCGGGGCAACAATTCGCGACTATCTTCTTGTCCCCCTTTTTGGGGCACGTTGGTGACGCGCATTTGTGCTCCTTGAGTCTGTGTTCACCGGCACAGATAGGACAGGTATGTTTCGTTGTTTTGCACTTCTCTTCAGGATGTCCGTACAAGTAGCATTTCCGGCATTGTTTTGTAGGATTGGAGTGCCACATGACCGCAGAGGATTTGTGTCTTCTGAATACGAGAACAGCAGGTGTTATTTTTTCAACATCGTCCATAGGTAGAGATACGACCAGGCATGTGTAGCGTTTGGTCTCCCTTATTTTAGAGTCCTTTTGGAGGAACCTGGCAGAGCTGATATTGACTTGTTGGCCCAGGAATAGTGATTCTTTCATGACCGTATAGAGGGAGTCTTCCTCATTCGATGTTGCTTCAAGCGAGATCCCGTGGATAACAACCTGTGTGTCGGTGGGTGCTCTTTTGAATTCCTTGTAGTCCCTGGCCGCTTCTGGTAGGGTTGCTAAAAGGGCTGTTGTCATCGGTGCAAGGTAATTCATGTATTCAGCTGCTTCTGTGCCGGGGGCAGTGGTCAGGGAAACAGTACCGTTGGTAGAGTTTATTTGGATTTGGAGGTTGGTGGGGGCTGAGCATCCACACTTCTGTAGTTTGTTTGTAATCGCCATACTTATTTTAGGTTCGAGTTTCGAAGCTTCGGGTAGCGGTGCCGGCGTTGCCCGAGTGGCGTAGATACGCCTTTTTGCGATTGTGGTGTTTTTCGGGCGAGAAATAGTGGCGTTTTCGTTGTTGCCTTTGGCTGGTATTGCACTTGTGTCCTCCGGTGCTGGAGCCTCTTTCGTCTGTTTCTGTTTAGGGTTCTTTGGAGGGGTGGGTCCTTGAGTTGCGGATCTCTTCCTCCCTTTCGCTGGTGTCTTAGGCGGTTGTGCTGCCGCTTCTGCATACGACTTCGTTTGTGGACGTTGCAATATGCTGACTTGTGGGGTTGTTTTCGCTGCTGAAGCTGCCACATTTGTGGACAGGTCTTTGGCGTTGTTTGAGAGGGTTTTGACTGTGGCAACAAGCGTGTCCACTGTACTCGTGAGGTTGACTACCTAGTGTTGTAGTCCTTGGATGACTCCTAGAACCACGAGTTGAAAGGTGACGTTTAGAACTTCACCATCTGACATCACGGTTTCTTCTGGATTTAATATTTTGTCTTTCAGGGCTGAATTTTCCGGAAGAGACATTTTTGGGACCATGCCTCTGATACCATGCATAAATTCATGATAACATGGGCTAAACACCCTAGGGGTAGGGGATTCGAGAGTCTCCTCCATGTGGGAAGCTATTTCAGATGGGTGACAGGGAGGGTTGATGGCCGGGGCAAATTTGCCACCGGGACTGGTGATGATGTGTGGTGTTGCGTTTTTCTAAATCCGCGGATCTGATTGGTTGCAACCAAAAGTGAGGAAAATAGAGGGGTTCAATATCTTTTATTTATAACTATAAGGTAATGGAGCGACTACCTATCCGGGCTTGCACAACCATACCGCAGTACGTTCCAAGGAGTACGCCAGTCCAACCCGCCTAGCCCGCAGTACATCAGGAAAAGTACCACCCGCGCGATTCGTAGACCAAAGTCCGAGTATCCGGCCAGCGCACGGGAATCACAAAAAGTAAACCACCCAACTAGGGTACAAACAAAGTAAATCCACCTCCCATAGCTATCCATCAAACACTACCGTAAGCAAGGTCATAGCCACAACCAAGCCCACATCCCGGCAAACCGGTCGCGCATCCCTCCAACCAAACATAAATCCAGCAAAAATCACAAAACATGGACCGCCATCCATCTCGCTAACCTATCAATCTATCCGCGTTTCCACACCACATCCAAACCGACCAACGAAGGGCAGCCACCATCCCTCACCCAATCTGCAAACATGTCAACAATACGTTCCAAGCATGATTGGCCACCGCGTAACCTCAAATGGTCCCCGACAACTTTAGGGGAGGTCCAATCGCAGACACATGTGTTAGGCTGTGCCGTCCACCATTGCAAGGCAGTCGTATTCCGATCGATCACAGGCAAGTCGTCCCAGCAATTCATAATATTGCGCCAAAACGGAACGAAGTAATGCAAAGCGCAACCGGGAAACTGAGGAAGAGGATCCTGGAATATCTTGGCGCTAGCGCTGCACTTCTCACAGGGACCGGCATTAGGCCACCACTTGAGGGCAACCCGTCTTCCGCCACCACCAGTAAACTTGAGGGGAAGCTTACACTTGTTACTGCCATTACAACTCTTCAACATGCATCTTGTGCATCTGCTATCAGGAGCACCAAGATGAAACAGGCTGAGAGTACCGTTGATCAACTGTGTAACTGTCCGCTGGAATGGATTCCCACACACCGTGACCACACCATCATTGTCCTGATGTTCACGCGGAATGCCCATACCCAGATTGAAATGGGACTGCCACCAGTCGCGCCATTCGGGAACCCGTTTATCATTGAACAAAGTCGGGAAGCGGGGCCGCTTGGCAAGGTATCTATCGCAGGACAACAAGTGGAATCGATCATCAACACCTGGACATTCGTCATGACCAGAAACACCTGTACTGCTGCGAACCCTCAACAGGATGTAATGATCAAGCCTGCTAAGGCCACGTAGGTGTCTGGGCTTCCTCGGGGATCGATGTAATAACCGTGTCCTTCCGAAACATGCCAATGGGACGATTCAGCCGACCGCAGCTCCCTGGCAATCATAGCATGGCTAAGACCGAGCACGACACCAGCCCAGTTCTGAACATGCACGACACCGCCCACCGCTTCCTTGGCCTTAGCATCTGACATCTCGTTGCCAGCAATACCATGGTGACCAGAAATCCAACAAATACGGACCGCACTGAAACGATTGAACAAGGGTGTCAAGACATCCCACATGCCGGCGGACTCGCCTTCGGGTTCCATTTGCGCAATACACATAATGGCCGGGATACAATCAGAAAAGATCATGATTATGCCGTCGAAGTCCCAGCTCAGATCTCGTAACGCAGCGACAATGGCAAAGATCTCGCATTCCACGATGCTCCACGAAGAGGGGATAGCAAAGGCCCTCGCGCCCTCAGTCATCCCACATTCCTCGGTCGTCCATGCTACCGCAGTACCCTTGTCACTCTTCGAACTATCAGTGTATATCATAAGGAGATCAGGAACCAGGACTGCGTCCTCGTAGGCCTCATAAAACAATCTCGCAGCCAGTTCCTTTCCTTTCGACACATTAAAGCTCTGGACCGTTGTCGCAACTTTATCAGACAACATCGGGTACGCCAACATACCTTCTACCTCCCAGTCGCCCCGAATTGAACCAAACCAAGGGTGGTCATCACAATATCGGTAATTGATCATGCGACTATAACATCGTCTCTGAAGATATCGACCCTGCAAATGTAGTGGAGGTGTCCCGAATTCCGCAAGCATAATATTGTTTGCAAGCTTCATAGGACACCTGAACAGGGACCAAAGACAATCGTTGACGTGGACCTGAATTCGCTTCACATACGACGAAAGGTCGGTTACAAATTCAAGCCCGAAGTAGACGGTCGGTAGGTAGGCAGCCTGAAACAAACGGTAAGTGCACCATGCATCCAGCCCCCCGTCACTCCCAAACCTCTTCCCCAACGCGGATATCCTCCTCCTAACACCCAAACCCCTTTCCAACCAATAAGATACCTGAGAAGACATATTAAGGAAAACATTAAACCTATAACCAAGAACCCTAAGATCCTCCACAGGCGTCAGTAATTCCCCATCAATATCAAAATCCTCCCACGTAGTTCCACCAAAACCGATCCACTTCGTCTTGATCACGCTAAACCCCATCTCCCTACCCCTCGCTATTCTATCGCAGTCTTTGAATAACTCTGCCATTGTGTACCTCGTAAGATCCCTGCTATCAGAAGCAACAAGGATGACCCCATCGTCCACATAACTGCTAATCACAGTGCGAACCGAAGGAGAGTACCGGAGGCGAGGCTCAAAGATGTCCGCGACATATGCGCCGAACAAAAAGGAGGATAACGGGGATCCCTGAGGGATGCCACAGTTAACGAAATATGGCTTTGATATTCGACCATTGAACCTGAATCTGACCACACGGTCCCCAGCCCATTGCCTAACCCAATGTATCAGGTTTGCAGGGCATTCCCGGGCGGCCAGAAAATCACATAGCAGGTCAATGTCAATGTTGTCAAACCCACCCTCAACATCCATGGACATCATGGCACATTTAAAACCCTTGTTGTGTCGCAAAAACTCAAACACAACAGACATGGCATCATGGACACCTCGCTTGCGTCTAGACCCAAACTGAGTTTGGCCTAGTACCACATGCTCGGCAATCCTCATGAGAACAATCCTCTCAACCACCTTTGCAATAGTCGGCAGCAGATGAATCATTCGCCAGCTCTTACCGATATCATAACGGGGTTTGTCTGCCTTCGGTATAAGTACAACCTCAGCAGAATGCCAGTCGGGGATGTCGTTCATCAAACCGTAGTCGACAAGCCGCTTTAGACAGTCAGGTTTCTCCTTCCACCAATATCTTATGAAAGGGTACCCAATGTCATCAAGACCAGGACTGGTGTTAGTCGGGCTCCGCTTGATGGCAGATTCCAACTCGCAGGCAGGGTCCATCACAACTGTAGATGGTTGCCATAATCATTCATCCCCAGGGCGCAACTGGGCAGCGATCAGGTCGCTAATATCAGCGTGGCGACACACTAGCTGACCGTCGGAGCCACGCATAGAAGGAAGTGTCCTCCTCAATTCCAGTTGTCTGGCCAGTGTGAAGATAGTAGGATCTCCGGCCTTTTCAATCGTGTCCCGAATAAAATCATGTCGGGATTTCAACAGCATGGCTCTGTACACCCGTCGAATAACATTATAGTCGTCCGAAACCGTCGGTAGCCGCCGTTTGAATCCGCCTCATACGATTTAAATCGGACCGAATGCGTTGAAGGTCAGGGTTCCAAGAGGGGCACCTGCCGACACCTCTACCAGACCTCGGAAGTGCGTCCACACCACTCCTCAGCCTCGACCACATCACCTCATCGCCTCCAGAATCGACGGGTTCCAGTATATCATCACAATCGGATGCCGGAATGTTCCTCCATGCAGGCCGTCGTCTTACAAGATCTACCGGCTCATCCACCTCCAGCCTGGCAATGATGGCGACATGTTCCAGCCCAGCCTTCCCATCATACGAAACCCGCGTAATCGAACTGCCGATAAACAGGTCAATGGCGCTGATATTTCGAAACGTGCAGCCCCCTGGAGGGTGTACCCGCAGACCATTCTGATCGCAGAATTGGGTCAGCCACAAGCCATGACAGTCAGATATATGCATACTGCCAGACCTCTGATGTGGGTTCCAGTCGTCGTGTTTGGCATTAAAGTCGCCCATGAGGAAATCGCAGTCATCCCATGTCACTTCGAAAGCCAACCACTCCTGCCTTTTCGTGTTTGGAGGAACATAAACACCGCCGATTCTCCTCCCCACCCCACCAACATCATACATAATCACACAGGTCACCATGTCGTGCATGTCCACCAGGAACAAACCAGACAATGATGACCTCACAAACACCTCAACACCAGACGCCTGAACAAAAGAAAACAAATCAAAATCCACATGTTCATGTACAACACTACCACCATCCGCCTTTCGGGAGAATCAACTATAAACAACAAATCAACAAATGAAAAAACATCCATCACCAACGAACGGTTAGCCTTGCTCCGTCCAACATTAATCGATAATGTTGTAATAAACATTAGGCCTGAATGGCCGACGAGGTGATATCAGAATCAGAGGCGCGCCTCTTAAGAATGGATTTCGGAGGCTCCATAAGGCGTAAGGTAAAGCCCATAGACTCATAGTCATCGATGGTCTTGATAGGCGGGGGGTCGGCTGACAAGCCAGACAATCTAAATGGCCTTAAGGCCTTGTCAACTCTGCCGGAGGGGGCCGGTTCCACTATTTCGGTAATGCGGGAGGGACCAGCCTGCTCGTAAGCATCAATAGCCTTACCCTTACCTTTCCTGTCAACCTTAGGCTGAACAACCTTAGCCTTAGGCAGAACACTGTCAGTCATGCCCCTTCCATGGTCAGCACGTCTGTCAGCATATCTCATGCCTTCAACTTCAACAGTAAGGCCCTTGGCGGAAATCTCCTCCTCAACCATCACCTCCGAGGTAACTCTAACATTGACCCCGCGACGACGACGACGTTGACGATTCCGCGATCGGTCGGACACACCGGTAACAGATGTATCATCGGCGACAATAGGAGATCCAGCACCAGCGGGGGCAGGGGAGGTACCGGAAGCAAGAACAACCGGGCACCTATTATACCCGGTGAAGTGGTCGGATCTCTCACACAGCATACACCTACGCACAGTGTGGCTGCACGATTGACCGTTCTCGCCAGGGCAGTTAAGTTGCCCACATCGGTGGGACTTCGACAAATGATCCCCAAAACAAAAAGGACAACAGGGAGGGAACGCACACAGCATCTCAACATGGCCAACCTGAAGGCACTTGTTGCAAACAGGGGCAGACCTGTGTTCCTCAAAAAACCGAGCATTCCTGGACTTGCCAAACAAAAACACCCGCCCAGAGGAAAGAACCTTTTCACTGGCATCGTTACGTTCAAGAGTGAACCGAATGCCGCAGGAGGTGGCGCCAGCCTGTTTCATGGCATAAACAGAGCCGAGCATATTGGGCCAGCCGGCGGTGATCACACCTGGGTTCGACCCCTCTATATCAGTCCAGAGGCCATCAAAGGCCCTGTCGCCAGTCCAATCTTCGGGCTTCCATAAAGAGCCCCTACCAGTAGGAGCCAAAGGAACGCCAGAAACCAAAATCTTAACCTTTGCCACATCTTTATGAAAGACAAAGTTAGTAAGAGCAGAGGGCCCGAGCTCTCGGATAAGAGTAGATCGGCATCGCTCCAGTCTATCCCAAACCTGCGAAGCAGTGTGTTCCGCCAGCGTAAGATAAATGCATCCAATCTCAAGCTTGGAGCGGGCTTCCCGATTATACGGGGTTTTGTCGGAAACCTTCCCAAGATGGCTCGAGGTCTGGTTCATGCGGATGCGGATGGCCTCGGGGGTAACAGGAAGCTGAGTCCGCTTGCCGGCATCGAAGCGCATAGTAATGTGGCGCTCACGGGCATCGGGGGAGGGGGAGGACGTAGGAACCCTGGTGCGGGAAGGACCCGGAATAACAACGGCAGGGGCATGGGGCGTCACCAATCGTGATCGGGCCAGGCGGCGTGGTCTCATCGTCTACGGCACGGGAGGAGGTGGAGGGGCAGCAGCAATTCGGCTATACATCGCCGCTCCAGTAGGTGGGGACGATACCGGAACGCCAACAGGAATAGGGGCTGGGGTCGACAGGGAAGCCGGGCCCTTAACTCAATCCCTTCGCCTTCTAACGGCCTTACCGCCACGAGTACGGCGCCTATCGACCTCAATAAAGCCGGCATCAGGGGACACATCAAAGGCCACCTTCTTGCCAGCGGAGGAAGACACAACACCAATGTCAGCAGGAGGGGGGGAAGGAGTCACATCACCGTTCATGCGCTTAGCACTCTCAGCACGAACTGATTCCCTAATCGTCTCCCGTGAACTCCAGACAGGTTCACCCCTGCCAATGGTCAGTTCAGCCTCATGGGCAACCGTGTCACCTTCCAGCTGGGCAATAACAGCCTTCAACAACTTGATTTCTCCTTTCAAAGAGACAATCTCATCCAAGCAGTTGTTCTGTTGCTTGCCCAAACGTTGTATGTCGGCAGCCACTTCCTTAAAGGAACCATAAGCCACCTTCCATCCAACCAGTGCGTAAGTCCGGCAACCATCGACCATGGAGGCGTCGTCCGAATCAGAGGACGAGGCGACCGAGCTGTGAGAGGAGGAGGGCGAGGACGGCAGGGGGACCGCATTACCGGAACGGATATCCTCAAGACCACTCAGCAAAGCAGCGTCAACCTGGGAAGGCGATCGATAGCTCATGGTAAGGGGGGGGGGCAGGAAGCGACGAATACGTCGGGGAAACGCTGCGGGTAACCGAACGTGGCTGAGCATCAGTGGCGTACCTAGAGTCACCAATGCCTGTGCCGTCAGTGTTAGACCCACCGCCCAAGTCCATAGGGGTATCGCGAGCGATAACCGCCGACGATGGAACCACCTAGCTAGTGGTCAACAAAGGGGGGGGAGAGCGAGCATCCTTGGGGGGGGTGTTGCCCCGTCGTTCCTTGGTGTGAGCGATAAACGCATGTTGTCGTTTCGACACAGGAACAAAGGCACGGCGGCCGGAGGGAATGGTGGAGTCTGGGGCAAAACCAGAACCGGCACCCGAGCGCAAAGTGGGGGGGACGAAGGGAGGAGGGGACGACACCTGAGTGATCCGATCCACAGGGTGGATGCTACCTGCAGGAGGTGCATAGTCCTCGTCCGACGATCGGTCCAATCGGAAGTTGTTGTACAGCTTCCGCTCACCGGAGGAAAGTCGCTCAACAGGGGAAGGAAGACGCCGTTGGCTATCCTCAACTTCGACCACAGAAGGAACGTACATGGGATCCTGGGATCGGTCCTCGTCAATGGAGGGCCAGGATCCAGAGGGGACCATGGGATCAGACGCCATAGTCGAATAAAAATCTGAGCTCACAATCCTTGAGCTGGACGGGGCGAAGGACTGGGAGGAGCCCTCAGGGGTGTGGAAGTGGGTGTAAAAACCCAAAGTAGAGGTGTGGTCGACGTGGCAACGCCCAGAGGAGGTGTCACCAGCAATGCAACAGCCGCGAGCAGCCATGATACCAGTGCAAACAGTTTCGACAGAGTCGAACAAGCGGCGGTCGAGGTGAGAAACAATTGCTCGAACCTCAGAAGTAAAGAAAAGGGATTCGTTACTACATCCCAAAACATGAACAAAGTGAAGGCCTTGGTAGGCCCCACCCGGCGCGGCGTATGACAGTTTGACAGCCGGGATAAGACCACGGCCATCAGAGGTAGGCATCCTGCCCGGGACAATCTGGGTGCCCGGAGCAGGGGATGGGGAACGAGGAGGGGGGGCAACAGAGTCACTCATCGTAAAAAATTTGACCAGTAGCAAAGGCTAGGCGAGCCACCAAAGGAGGAGGAGGGGAGATATTCACCACCCAGAGGGGAGGCAAACAACCGATCCAAAGTAACAAATTCACCGGTAATAAAAGCCCGGCGAGCCACTAAATATATTGCCCAAAGGCCGAAAGCACCCACCGCCGGAAGGCAAAAATTCCCACCAGAGCCCGAAGGCAAAGAACGCGACCGTCAACGAAGTGTGTTCACGATAGTAAAGTGTGGTGTTGAGGGTGGCGAAACCGTGTGTTCTTATTGGTTGCAACAAAAAGACAGGAAAATAGAGAGGTTCAATATCCTTTATTTATAACTATAAGCTAATGGAGCGACTACCTATCCGGGCTTGCACAACCATACGGCAGTACGTTGCAAGGAGTATGCCAGTCCCAACCCCGCCTAGCCCGCAGTACTTCTGGAAAAGTACCACCCGCGCGATTCGTAGACCGAAGTCCGAGTATCCGGCCAGCACACGGGAATCACAAAATAAACCACCCAACTAGGGTACGAACAAAGTAAACCCACCTCCCATGGCCATCCACCAAATCACTACCGCAAGCGAGGTCATAGCCACAACCAAGCCCACATTCCGGCACACTGGTCACGCAAACACGACAAAAGAAATCCAACACAATCTAATGGCGCCCACCACCACGCCCTTTCCGACGCCGAGCACGGCCGACGGTAACGACACCAGGATCACGAGCATGACGATCGGATCCTTCCCCCCCAGCAGCCGAGGCCACCGGAGAACTGGTATGACCAGCGGGAACCAGAGGAGGCGACGAGGAAACAACCTCAATCACCCGAGCCTTCCGAGAAGCCACGCCAGCCTCATCGTCCACCCAACGCACACGACGCGGGCGACGTTCGGCAACAGCCCCCTCCGCCGACGGCGACCGTTCAACCTGTACCACCACCAGTAACCCTGGCTCAGCCACACCGGGCTCAGACTCCTGAGCCATGACAGCAGAAGGCACAGTAGTCACCGTCAACGCCTCCACATGCGCCCCGAGGGACGCCACCGTAAGCGCAGCAGGCTCAGCCACCGGGGCGAGCACCGCCACTTCATCAGCCACCTCCTCACGAAGAGGAGAGGCTTCAGCACCGTCACCCTCACGAGAGAGGGGAGCGACCGAACGAAGAGCATCGAGCTCACTGCGGAGGGACTCACTCTCCAAAGCCGACAAGTGCAGCCGACGGGAGAGGACGGAAATGTGATGGCGGAGGCGGGAAACTACAGCCTCGAGGGCTAAAGTTTTCTCGACCGTCCGACCCAGAGCCAGACCCGATCTCGCGACCGCGGCGGCAGAAAAGGTTGAGGAACCTCGCTTAACCATGACGATCAACTTGACCGACAGAAGACCGACCGTAACGACTAACCGACCGATGGGAAAAACCACCGACCTTTCGACCCAACCGAAGGGAGGAAACCGCCAGCACTCAACCAAAGGCGAAAGAAGCAGGTGCGTTAACCCCGAAAGGAAGGAAGAAGCAGAGGGCAAGCCGACCGAAGGAAGAAGAAAGCAGAGGGGCAAGATGAGGGACCTCGAGATTCCAAACGATCGTAATTGAAAGGAAAGAATTAAAATCAAGCAGAGCCCAACGGAGTACTTGAAGTTAAAGACTTGAAACTATCGCGAGAGGGGGCGATAAGGAATCAAGGAAGCTGAGTCGCTGAAAACCAGAATGTGACGGATCACAAGGAGGTTACGTGGCCTATTTTCTTTAAATGAGGAAAATAGAGGGGACGGAGCTGTGCTTTTGGAATGGGCAAGCATTGTGCATCTATACAGTGCCCTCCCAGCACACGAAGCGAAGCGAGGCAGCGCTTCCTCCGGCCGGCTGAACCGCTGTGCTCACAATGTGGAACTTCACTCTGAGATCAGCACTACCGGTATACCAAGGTTGCGAGTTGACTTGTCGGGCAGGAAGTGACAGTAGTTGACGCTACGGTTGTCACGGTAACGGAGTTTATTGTCTTGGGGGTTGTAGATTCGGTTTAACGGGTGGTTGCCGGGAGCTTCTATGGGATGGCTGTTCTGCGGGCGGGAACGGGCACTCCGACCGGGACAGATTCAAGTGTTAAGAGCTAGCAATGTTTTGTTCCGGTTGAAGTTATAACGGGTATGGCTAGGCTGCGAGTTGGTTCCGATGGAAAACTTGAGACCAGGGTAGTCGCAGAGGAGGTAGTACAAGTATAGGTAAATTTAACATGTCTGACTCCAGAAGAGCTAGCTCTTGTCGCTAAGATAGATAGCGAAACAATCTGCAAGTACCCCAGAATGTTTCATACAAGACAGGGATTATTTCGCAGGGTAAGATAAGTTAGCTGTGCAAAAACAAATTCTAGGGTACTTGCGCACTAGGGAGAACTTACTATTTGAAGGGTGCCGCGGAAACTGTCTAATAAAGTCAAAGTGGACTAGGGTGGGAAGCCCGGAAATAACAGGGTGTATGACCGATAACACTGGAGGGAAAAATCATAAAAAGAGCGAGAAGATCGTGTAGGTAATGCTAGGTAATGGAAGATACTTTCGACATGGGGTTGGTCTCCGGGGGGGGAAGGAGAGAGGTAAAGAGGAAAACAAAAAAAAAGAAAGAGGATAACCAACAATCCACGATTCGGAGACTTTAGACGTGGGAAACTCGGATATCCTCGGGGAAGCCTTGGTCTGGGATTTATACTGGTAGTCTCCTTTGCCCATTATGCCAGCCTTACCGCAACTACCAGGCTAGCTGGCTCGGGCCTGCCGTATTGCTCTTTGCTGGCAATGCAAAGCTGAAGAGATTAGTTTTGTCAGGAAATGATTCGTAGGTTCCGTAGGTCAACTTGGAGCTTGTAGCAGTATAAGTGCGCTTCGGAGCGTGGCCTGGTCGGTCTTAGACAAAGTATTATTGGCCAAAATTTTTATAGTATAGGGTGACCGCCGGGGACCGCCCGCCTTGGTATAGGTGGGGGGGGGGGTCTGTAGATCTACCCAATGATGATAAACTCAACTGCTCTGCGCCGATCAACCTGAATTATCCGGGGAGACACATGTTCACGTATCTATGGCCTTTAATGAACCTCCCTGAGTCGATTAATTGAGTTAAATGTATGGAACCTCGACATTTTAATTGGCAACCTTGTGCTGAGGGTAGTGAAAAGCAGGCTGTTTTCCAACCAGCCCGTGCCTCCAAGTTGATAGAGTTTCGGGCGGGATATTCTAGTCCTCCCCTCCTTATGCCCGGGCATTATGCGGGCCGCGGGAGGAGCCGGAAGCGAGTTGATGATTTATTTTCGCCTGCCTTATCTAGGAGTTAACTGATATTGTTTATTAGAATACTTTGTAAAATCTCAGGTATAATGAACTCGCCTAGACTAGTCATGCAGCGAACCCAGACCCTCCGATTGAAAGAGAGCTTGCGAACAAGATCGGATAACATAAAGAATCGTCTTTTGACGTTCGCATGGGCCATTCAGGGCTCTGAAAAATGCTCCACGACCAGCCTAGGCGAGTTCGCTATGCCCAAGATTTTACGGTATAGGGGATGTTGTAAATCGCTAGACATACCTCTCTTATTTCGCCTACTAAGATTGGTAACCCCGGCTTCACCCTATGGTTTGGGTTACAGATATTGATAAAGGTAGCTTGCCGCGGGCCGCGGCAATTGGCCCTGCAATATGGACTACTTGTGGCATGAGCTCTGCAATTTTGAATAGCGATGGATTGGTGGATTCAATGTTGAGGACTTACTAATTTGAGGTGAGATGGGGACAGACCTGCCACGCAGGATACCCATGTTTTGGACTCAAGGTATGATGATTTCTCCACGGAGGCAAGATAACCACTAGGAACAAAGACTGTTTCCTGAACCTCATAGCGTGGATATCAAAGACAGGTAGTGATAGAGACAAGATCCCCACTTTTGATGGAGATCTGGATCCACATAGCCTGAATGAGCTAAGGCTGCGATCATAGCCTGATGGATACTGAGAATTACTGGCCATATTGAGACCGAAGAAATGTGCTCAAGGAAGGACTGGGGAGAAGTTTCGGGGTCTAATTGTCTAATTGCACTAGGCAGGGCTTTTGAAAAAAATAATCCCATGGTAATCCCGGGTATATACCGGGCCGCGGAATAGCTCCCCGTGGATGCCCCGAGTGAACCGGCTGGGAATATGACCTCTGGTACTAATTCTAGCAGTCTGTGTTTGTTCCTCCATGCCACAGGACTCCTGAAACTCGACTAGCCATGGCGAGGACGTCCCATGTCGTTTGGGACAATCACACGACATCACTCGGCAGACCATGTGATCTTTTGGGGGGGGTAAGACGGAATCAGGGGTCGGGGGGGGGGCATTGTTCCCCCCCACGCGGTTGTACTGCGGGGGATCTATCTTTGAAAGCAGTTAGTGATCGGACGCCTTCTACCCTACGGGGTGTCACAATTTGACGCCTGTGGGCCAGTGTTCGCAAGCGGCCAGGTCGGCCTGCAGATAACCGGGCGGCTTTCAGTCCGGCCAGGCCAGGCCAATGTGAGACAGACCTGGGCTTCGTAGGCCAGGCTTCATGGTGCCTGGCGGCGGCGGCAGGCTTTCGGTATATTCCATGTGACAAGTCAATATTTCGTTGATGTGTGGGTGATATCTGCAGATATCTGAAGATCCCGCCAGATATCTGAAGATGCCTGCAGATATCTGAAGATACCGCCAGATATCTGAAAATGCCCGCAGATATCTGTTGGTTTTTCAGTCTTGAGCCACACCATTTAAACTTAATAATATTCTGATAGGTTTTAGATATCCGGGTAGACAGAGAGGAGGTAGTTGCTTGTTTTCTCTTATCACTCGATTTATTGCTATAGCACATTGACAAAATTAGGGCCTGTTTGGATGTAACAGTTCCGTTCCGTTCCCCCATACAAATCGCCCTTTCCCTTCCCTTTCAAAACGGAGACAAGGCTATTTTCACCGTAGAAACGGTCGCTAAACAGGCCCTTAACCATTCATGCATGATGGACGGCAAGGGAACTCTCCTTATCACCTTGCCCTTTCAACACCACAGAGAAATTTCCCCAGGTTGGATATTAATTTCTACTAGGTATTCTACTATGTATTTACATTTTTAATTCATTTTTTTGTTTCCACACTAGTGGGGCTGGTGGGGGAGCGCTGTTCTCACGTTAGTTAGCCATGAGCACGATCATGAGAGCAGGGGTGAATGGAAAGAAAGTTTCCTCCTCGGTTGCGCGTTGATCCACTCTTTTGCGGCCGTAGCTCTTGGCGTTTCATCTCCTTATCTTATCGCAATCACATCTTATCACTCGAAAGCCTGCAGATATCTGCAGTCCGGCCAGGCCCGGTCAGATAGGCCCTGAAAGCCGGACTGTAGCCCACAGTCCGGCCCGGCCGGCAGCAAAAAAAGCCCAGGCCGGCCGCCTTAAACCCAAGCCTGACCGGACTGGCCGCTTGCGAACACTGCTGTGGGCCGCAGCAGGAGCTGCTTCTCACCCATCCTGGAGGAGGTTGCATATCAGCTATCTCGGGAGGGGGGGAGATGAGCCGACTTGCCCATAGCGCCTGCGGGGGTCCCAGGTCAGCAGAGGCCATAGGGCCATACAGAAGCTTACGGGCCACGAGGGACAGCCCCGCTTCTCGCGGCACTTAGTCCGCATTGCTGCATCGTTGGCTTGGGATAACCTGGGCGATGAAGAGGTGATTGAAACTGCATAAAGAGGTGCATCGACTAGGATGGAGTCGCCGAAGGGTGTTAGATGCACTGCTGATGGGGCTACACGGCATTAGCGTTGACAACTGGCAATGAGCTTGACGGGTGGGGATGAGGGAAATATTGCCAACAGGGCAGGGAAGGATTCTTTTTCTTTGTTACCGGCATGTCTATTTGGTGCCCCCCCCCCTCCCTTATCTTCGCTGTACATGTTCCCGGCATTCAGAACCTGAACACAGGGATCAAAATTTTGTATGGAAAATTGTCTGTGCGTATCTGAGCGCCCATACTAAATTCAGATCCAGATATTCAGGTTCTTCATGCTAGGAACAGGTGAGACCGGTTTGATAGCGGGGGTAATGTTCATCTGCCGGCAATTTGCTGGAGTGTTGTTCCGATGAAGGAGGCCTGGAGTGAGAGAATTGATAAGCTGGTGAGTACTGTTTTTTTTTAGCAAGTTCTGTCAGCCCACCTGTACTGATAACTCGGGTTTCTTACATCAATACAATTAGTTGGTTGAGGGAATTTAGGGATAGCATGCATGCCTACGGCTTTGTTTTTGGCCTCGTGAGCAGTGGTTGCCCAGTCTAAGCAGGGATCTCTGCTTGTGTGGGGATAGAGAAGGGTGATCATGATGAGAGGCCGATTGCAGAGAAGATATTCTGTGGTAGAGTGTGAAGTGGTGCTATGAGATTGAATGAGGGATATTTGCACAGAACTACGCTACGGGAACTACGGATAAGAGACTAGGCTAGTGAACATTCAGCTAGAGGGAATAGAATTTGATATTTCTGAGATGTAACCAAGGCTTGCGGCTGTGGGAGTTGGGGCCTTGAAGTTTTTCGAAGAGAGGATATATCATACCTGTAAATCGCTTGTATAGCCGAAAGTTGGTTTGAGGAGATGAGGTCTGGGCAGCGCAGCCTTCTATTCAGGAGGGGCTGGACAAGATTAGAGCCGCATTTTTTGGGGGTGTAGTTCTTGTTTAAGCTTGTATACCCACAGCCTTATTCTCCTTGTGCTCACTGGCACTGTCGTGATTCACACCTATTTCTTTAAGGATTGATGAGAAATCTAGGCAGAGCAGATGGGGGAGAGGATATTTAGTTAAGTGTTCACGCTTGCACTATCATAATATAGCTAGCTAATAAGTTATAGACTCGAGCAATAATTCTGGATTTCCTCTTTTTGGGATTTCCTCGTTAAAGGAGATGTAGGTTAGCATCTCCAATAATGCGGATTGGCATTGGGACGGCTAAGGTTGACCCTCCCCGTGATCCTCTCATAGTAACCAGGCTGATTCGGAGATGTGGTGCTGAAGGTCATGTACGGCTGGACAATAATTAATTTGGCTTTGTGCATGGTGAGAAAAAGAAAAAGAAAAAGAAAACCAAGTTTGACTATCATTATCTACTTTGGTCCCAGATGTCGTCGGATCTGTGCATGGAAAGTCTAGGCCTGCCGAATTAGGTTACGCCATTTTCTTGGTGCATTCTTGGCGGGCGCTACCGTTCCGCAAGGTTGCACTTTTTGGGGTACACCCATGTCTAATAAGTTTCCGTACCCCTCCATAGCAACCAAAAGAAACACCTACTATCTTTTCAATATTTCTCTCTCAGTTATAAAAAAATTGTAAAAAGTAAAAATAAAGTGTAGATAGAATTTATTGTATGCAAACATGATTCTGGTAAAAAAAAGAAAACCAATAGATATAAAATGTTGTCTGTGAACTAGTGAGTTATAAGGGGTAAGTTTTTAGTCTTATTTTAGATAGAAAAATACAGGTTCTCTTAAGAAGACCAACAAATCTATCTTATATATCTAGAAACTAAAATTGAAGTATATTTTAGAAGAGCTATTTGGGTAGCAATTGAAGATTAAGGTATATTATTTGCACACAAGGTTGATATAATATAGGAAAGTAAACATAAACTACCTACTACCAAATGTAATTACAATTAATATAGGAATAAAGACAAAGATGTTTGACAAAACAAGTATAACCTATCAAGCTGGGTATAAAGGCTTCAGCATGCTAGAATTTTCCAATAGCTGTTATCATATTCAGACTTAATAGTCCAATTTAGATATCATAAACTTTGTTTAAATATATCACTTCATATACCATATTCTATTCGTTGGAAAATTATTTTCAAAATTAACTTCTATATTGATTATGCTAGGTGAATGTCAAGCTTTACTAGGTACTAGTTGTAGTATTTACATATAGCTTACCCAATTTACTGGTTAGAGTTTAATATAATTTAATATTTTGTCCTATTTTCTTATATTAACAGTATGGCATATTACTTAAACTTTATATACTGCCTTATAAAGTATTACTAGTATGACTAGAATATGATTCTTATATAATTAATTTAATATGATAGTGTTTTATGGAAGTAGTAAATATTAAAGGTTGAAGTAAAATAGTCTATTTCGTGCATCCTATATATTTTAATTCTATAAAAGTCACAGTTAGAATATCAGTATATATTTATGAAAATATCACAAATAAACTTTCTTAGTATCTCTTACACCTGACCAGATTTAATTTCAATTACCTGAAAAAATTTAAAAAAATTTAAAAAAACTCAAGTTACCAAACCTCAAATATTTTATATTCTATACATTTGATTTTCTCTAGGATTCAATTTCTATCTTAAAATTATCAGATTTTAAACAAAGATTCTTTTATTAACTTAGATTTACATACTCTTTAATTAAGTTGTTATTTCAACTTTTGTGTGAATAGTGTATTGAACTAGTGGTGCTATGCCTGGTTGCCGAGGGGTACGGAAACTTATTAGACATGGGTGTACCTGTGGATACTACCGTATGATAAGCTCCTAACCAAAAGTGACAATTGTGTTGGTGACACCAAGGGACACGCCTCCAAGGAGCATAAATATTTGAAATCTTCATTTGTTATCCCAACTAATGAGACATGCAGGTTCCGCACCTTCCGTCCAGGCAGCTCTATGCTGTGGCTCAGTGGCTTTGCCCTTCGGAAAATCATGAATTATTGAGTTTTTCTTAGTAGAAAGTTGCTTAGCCACAGCCTAGAAGAACAGCATACCGAAGGCACGGAATCTGCTTGTCTCATCATTCCACGGGGTGCCTATCTATCCATTATTTGATTTATCAATTGGTATGATAGCAGGTTAAACCTCTGGGCATCATGGTATGGACCGTCATCCGAATTGGAAGGCAGGGCAAATCTTTTTTTAAAATGTTACACTATGTGGTGCCACAGAGATTGTCTCTTTCTGCGCAGAAACTTAGCATAGTACAAGGCAAAGTCCGGCAAGAACTATGGAATAGGTATTTAAAGTCAATGAGCCAAATATGTCCCTGTCTGTTCTAGTTAAGAGTTCTTTTTTTGTTCTACTAGGGTTCATGTTGGACGGATGTACTTGTCTTTGATACTGTGCTCGGGGGCGCATGAAAGAGGTTAACATTTTGTGGGGCAGTTTGGCGCAAAGTGACAGGGCTAGTTGGGTGTGGGCCATGGCTGACTGGTCCTGTCACTTTGTGCCAGTGCCAGACTTGTGACAAAATGTTAATCACTTTCATGCACCCCTGGGTACTTCCACATTGCGGGAGTCTCTGGAGGAATAGACTGTAGCTGAGGAATGCCAGGTAAAAAGTGCTAAGCCTAGCTGCCACATTTCAGGAAACTTTTTGCAACGCGCAAGTAGTTGAGGGAGTGTGACAGGTCGTTCATGGCTCTCCGGATTGTTTGGGCATAAGATGAATTGCTTAACAATAGATTATACAAAATGGTCTTTCCCTTGTTATCATGCGAGTGTATGGAGGAATGAGGTAAGGCAGAGATAGGTGTGATGATAACTGGAAGGATCAGGACATGCTATTTGTGTTTTGCTTGCACCTGTCTTTACCGTTAGTTTAGTTTTAGGGAAGGTGGATGAGTAGAAGTGTGAGCAAAGTTAGTGGTAGTTACATTTCATAATATTATCCTCCTACAAAGTGCCAACCCACGTGAATTCTCTTACTCTATCGTCTGCCGGTACGCGACCCTCATTTCCCGCGTTTGACAGCAGAGGGCTAAGACAGAAAGCCTGCCTTTAAACAACCGAGCCTGGTTGATTTTCCAACAAAGCGAGAGCTAAGAACCAGAACAATGCTGCCTGGAGGGAGTAGTTGGAAGCGAAAGAGCACCTTGAATCGCGAAAGAAGCAACTAAACTTGTATATGTACTCGAGTACTGTAATGAAGTAGACATTTTTTGGGCGCTCTGCTGCTGTCGGTATTTAGGCTCTGTAATATTCTTGTGACTGCTCCATGCTGTGGACAGAGAATAGGGTTTATCCCTTGGGCGGTCTGCGACAGTGAGATTCGCAGCCAGGCACACTCGCTTCAGATCAGTCAGGACGTAGCTATTTCCAGTTAAGAATATCTGGTTTTTAACACCAAGGTGACTCAGCACCAGGGCGGCCACCAATCCCCGACGAATCACAATACTAGGAATCTTCCAAAACTGGACGAGTGTGCTTGGCTGCGAATTTTACTGTCTTGGACCGTCCAACGGATAGGTTTTAGTTGACACTCGTGTTTATGCATTATAAAGTTAGTGGTATGTATAACGTCCTCCACGCCATAGCGAGCGCCCGGTATGGGGAGCCATCCATCCAAATACTGGCCACTATTTAGAGCCCGTTTACCTATAGACGTCCTTCTAAAAGCCTGAAACGATGCCGACTGTTAAGGGGGGCTTGATAGTGGGGGAGGGCACGGCAAAGTAGATTGCGTTTGGCAGGAGTAGGCAACATAACCTTTTGACAGTCTAGCCACAAAAATCTAGGACTGTGGAAAATTTGTCGAACACTTTCGCGCCGTTTATCAGATAACGCCTGAGACGCCACCGTCAAGTACAACCACTATTACAAATTTAATTCTTAGAAAGAGACAGACAGTTGAAGGTATGTAAAGACAACAGAATTGTCACACGCCCAACTAATATACTGTCTAGTATATAACTGAAAGCACGTTTACCTAACTGACTTTCTTTGACGGTTGGCACTGCCTCTGGTTGCTAGACGGCCGTCTATAGGTAAACGAGCCTATAAATCTGCACTGGGTTCAGCCAATCACATTGCATAAACTTGCAGATGGCTCTCTATGCCGAGCGCTCTCTATGGCGTGGAAGACGTTAATAATAATAATATTATTAGCATATTATAATTCGTGTTCCATAGGGTTTGGTAAGTGACTGCTTTTAGCTGTGTGTTTGCTAAAGAAAGTATTTTTGGGAGAAAGTTTTTTCAAAGAGCGATAGTTTTCCCTGCTTCTCAAGCTGAGATCATACGACGAGGGCGAAGCCAGCAACCTCTTGGACAAGATGGAGGACGACGAACCCCAACATGGCTGCCATGAGAATCGATTTCATTTCTTCTTTTCCTTGTTTTTATTATATTGTTTTTGTTTTGCGAGCCTCCATGATCACAGCTTGTTCGGGAACCTTTGACCGAGAGCCAACCCGGATACTGTCCAACAACTAGCGAAAGGGCCGATCCCCCGGCCCTCCGTTCTCTTCCCCGTACGCCGTATCCATCCTTCGGGACATGTACTTTTACCCCGTCTACCGTGCTATGATGCATCTCCTACACCAAACACGACAAAAGGTATAATAGTGCTCCAAGTTTTTTTCCTAATCGTACATCTTCTTTCTAGTGTTCCTCAGGGATCGGAGGCTTTCTGGATTTAAATTCCACCATAAAACCACTAGGACTATCATGCACTCGAACATTCGGCCACTTTCCCTGCTTCACGGCAAAGGCTATTTCCTCCTGCTTTTGATTACTAGGATATTAAACCCCAACTTTGGATCCCTATTTTCAGAAATTCTGGTTTGGAATCTTTCTAGATAAGGGGGTCCATCCACAAAAGCCTTTGCAACATTATGGATGATGGAGCCCGGTTAAGCAGTAGTGTCCAAGCAATAGCTCAAATATACACTACTACAGTACCATATCCAAATCGAATAAGTGCAATTGGGGAGGTGTTCTCCGCTTTTCTACTTTCACCTCATTGAGCGTAGAGTAGAACACCAAATTCTAGTGATATATGAACCCCCAAAGCATTGAGTTTTGGGGGGAATCAATTCTAGGAGGCGGTAACACGTTACACCAGTCTAGGTTCCACAGCTTCTTAGCGAGGTGTGCTGAAATATCGGTACTCGAGTATGTCCTCTTTCTTTTAAGAGGAGAGAAGTAAGACAGTGTCACAAATCGTGACTAAGCAAGGCAGATTTCACATGACTCATACTTATGAGTCATAAGGTATGTTGGATTTTACACTATGACGTCACTTGACTCATAGTTCTCACATGACTACCCACTCGCAAGTCATTGTTATATTACGATTGGTTGATTGTTTCATGACTCACGATTGTGATATCATATGATGTAATGACTTTCGCACATGACTCATATTATGAGTCATGGGTTTCACGCATGTGACTCGTTCGAGCGCATGATTTGTTTTATGGGTTTTGATTGGTTAACGGAATGTGGTGCGATGACTCATATGAGTTATTGATGGATTTCGCGCTATGACTCACTACGAGTCAAAGAGATTTATGTAGCACGAGGTGATGAGTCACCAGGGATAGGGTTGTGAGAAGATGCCTATATAAGGCGCTTGGTTCCGACCAAGGGATAGGATCTTCACGCAACCATCTAAGTACTTTTCTATACTCAAGATATTGCAATACTATTACTCTTTACTCCCTTTACAAAACGTTCCTCCACTACGGCAGCTTACGCTCAAACAACCCGGAGACTATTGTGATAGTCTCGACGGGTTGCTCGAACATAGGACTATTGTGATAAGTTCTATCCAGCACGACGATACTCCTATCTTACTATTTGACGAGATAGTCTCCTTCGGCGAAACACTCGAGACAAGCAAGCCAGTTCCGTACTATCTGAGGAGATAGTACTTCCATACGCTCTACGTTAGAATAGGGATACTTACTTACTTAGGAAATAACTATCGTTGCCTGTTGCATACCTAATCACAATAGGATTGTTACAGACAGGTTGGTGGGGCTGAACTTCGAAAGTTTGGATGTAGGGAGTACAGCCCGCCTTGCCTATCAAATTCCCCCTTTAGTAAACAGTTACATCTAGCCTTGTTATACTGGAAGTCTTTCAACGACGGGGGCCTGGCTATTTCGGATGGACCTTTACGCCCCTGCTCCCATACAAATGGTCTTTGCTATAAAGAATTTCTTCAAAAACCTCGCTATAACGAACGAGAAACCCCGAACTCTTGCCGTTCCTTATACGAAGGTCAGCGCCTAAGTTTTGTATGTTCCACAAGCGAGGTCTGCTGCCATTACCCGCTGTGGAACATACAAAACTTGGGAGCTGTACCTTTGTAATGAGGTGAGACCGAATCATATCGCGAGAGAGGAGAACTCCGCGATCGAAGAGGGTGCCCAAATTCGGGCGGCTAAAGCTTCTCGGCGGCTCGCCTCTCGTCTATTCTTTGATAGAAAATATGTAAATTCGGAGAATAGGAAAGCATTTTGGAAATGTTAACTCTCGGGAGAGTTAGAGGAGCATAAAGTTAGGTGTAATTGTTACAGACCTCATGGGGTTTTTGCTCTTAAAATCAACACGAAGCGAGTTAGCGGCATTTGGCGCTTGTGGGTGGTACAAGTACCACGTAGAAACCCATTAACCGGAACAGACAAGGATATATTTGGGTGGTTAACCTTGGGTAACTATCCATAAACCTCTTACCCGACCTTCTATCTTAAACGGGAAAATCACTACAACACCTCCAACTGATGCCTGGACTTGTGGGACTCGGGTGGACGAGAGTTGGAGTGCGCAGCTATCCCAAAAAAGAACTTGTGGAACAAAGAGTGTCTCGCGGGGGGGCACCTGAGTTGGATAAGGCGAGGCTTTGGAGTAGGGCGTGTGCTGTGCTTGTTAGTTGAATTATCATTATTAGAATCTCAAAGAGCCCGGAGAGTCTCGGATTCCATACGCACCGAACGAATATGTTCCCCTCCTTCCCCTAGGTCAGCGCAACAGCGACTTATTTTTCAACTTCCCCCCAACCTCTGGCGTAATTAACCACTCCCTCTTGATTTCTTCGTCCACCCGTCGTCCCTGTGGAAAAATGTCTACCATCCGGGAAGAGGACTCCGCCAGTCCAGTTTGTCTTCAAGGAGCTGTCGCTCTCCGGAACCTTGCTGTAGAGGGCGTCATATGATAGAGAGCGTTATTTGGTAGTGAGTGACAGAAGGATTAAGTCTTTGCATCGAATGGAGTCTCGACTGGCAAGGTGAAGTGTGGATGATTGTGAACCTGAGGTGAGAATTCTGGCAAGAAACAACACTAGAGTGGCCCTTTACGTTTTTCTGAACTAAGATCAGTTCTTATAACACTATTGGATATAGAGCTTGACGACAGGCGGCGATGGCTTGGAAGCTGGAATTTGGGCAGTTCGCAAGACGGATATCCCTCAAGTGACTAGGGATTTATCGGGTCCAAAGGCCGATAGGAGATAAGTTGAGACCAAATTGTCAAGCTCGTTTTATTGATCGGCACGCTAATATGTCTCTACGTTCTAGACTTTTTTCTTCTTCACATTTCGGATATCAAAATTGGGAAGAAAGCTTCTCTCGCGCTCGTATTTCAGAATCAAAAGGACAGAGTTATAATTCGTCAATGAAATTCCGCTCCCTCAACACAATCCCGCCACAGCCAGCCTAGGCCAGGTCTTTCCTATGTGTCCATCGGGATTCACCCACCACTGGGGTTTTCCTCAACCCCCTGCTATTGCCAGGCCCACCCATGCCCGTCGGGCGAGTAGGCAAAACAACACAACAATACTAGATTGGATACAAGGATAAGGTAAAGAAAGAAACAATACGCCTCAACTGCATGGCTTAGCCTAGCGCGAACGCACTGGTTTCCATGAATCTTGATTCAATAAGGGTATCTAGGATTTTGAAGCCAGTGGTGGGGAGGTGGGGTCTGTTCAATCCATGCCTGCTTTTCCTCTTCAATCTGCTTGCACTTGTTTGGTTGGTCATCCAAATGGTGATTCCAGTTATCCTCGCGATTGAAACCAGTTTGACAGATCTCACATGTCCATGGTTTCTCTAGGTTGTGGATGGAGGCAGTACGACAATGACGAATTTGGTCAGTGTTGCGGGCAAAGCTCTTAAGACAGCCAAGTGTACAGAGGAAGCGCGGCTTAGGTCGGGACTTATGCTCTTCATTTCTCGGTCTATTTGTTTATAGAATTAATCACAGGTAATCAACTATTTGAAGTGCAGAGAGACTTACCCTTCACATTGAGTCTTTGTCTTACTCCTTTTTGATAAACCCCTTCGGGCACGGGGCCTTCTGCTGGTTCTAGGGGTGCTGGGGGCCTGTCTGGCAAGCAAAGGGCCGTTCTGTTTTGCAACCGTTTCTGCTGTGGAAATGGCCTTCTCTCCGGGTTGAAACGGAAGGGAAACAGTGGTTTGTATGCCGGAATGGAATGAACCCGTTGTACCCAAATATGTCCCAAGGGTCAATTTCTCAGGTGAGCTAGGAGCTTTTAGCACACATCCTATCCTCTAGTTTATTGTCACTTAGGGATCTAACTTATTAGAAATAGGTGAATGGTCTAGATGACGGCCAAAGAAGGCATCTATATCACCTAGGACTACAATGTGATTGGCAATTCCATGTTCTTGTATTGTTTGAGGCTGAAGGTGTTTGCAGGTCCGCTGTTCATGAAACCTTCGCCCGGGATAACGTCCCAATCGCAGTCTACCACCTCTACCCTCTCGTCAGAAAATGGCTTCCCCTCTCTTTGATGTTGGAAGAGCACTTCAGGCACACGACCCACTGGATGGGGGTGCGGGAGGCTGGCTTACCATTACAAGCATTGAGGTTCGTGGCCCCATTTGGCTCTTCATCTATTGGAACCTCACCAAAACCTGAGCTGCCTTGCACATCATAAGGAAACACAGAGGCTGGGTTGCAGGTGCCCGGTGATCCGAACTGACAAGAAGAAGAGGAGGAGGAGAAGGAAGTGTGTCGAGATATTTGACCATCTTCGGGCCATGAGTAAGGGAAATTGAGAGCTAAAGATGACATCGGGAATGAATGCAGTGAAGGGATGAGTCAAGGGAATGTATTGACGGACGAGAGAATCAGGCTATAAGGACGGTGCACTTGTAGAAGATTCCTGCGTCTGGGTAATGTAGAGCCGTGGTGGAGGAGGTAAGCAGGAATTGAGTTCGGCTTTTCGAGTGCGAGCCTGCTAACTATAATATATAGGCCAACAAATAAGAGCAATACCACGGTTCACGTCAACTCCGTAACATATATTCGATACAGCGTGATGGGGGTGGTTACCCTTATCCTACAACGCCCAAGTGGTGCCCAACCACTAAAGGTGCTAATACCGCAGGCTCTCCCCCAGGAAGCCGAATACTTCTCCCCTCCCTCCCCTTCCCCTCCCCCCTCCTTCCCTCTCCCTCCCCTTCTTGCACCCTTCCACCCCGATCATCGACTTCTGCCAGGATCCCCCTGCAAACTGCAGGCTCGTATAGGTAGTCTCATGCCCTAATTGCTTTTTTGTTATTGTGTTTCGTTTGAGGGACAGTGCCTGTCCTCTACGCCTGCAGTTATTAACTAACCCATTCTAGCCACTGTGTATCCACATCTTGACATAGCTCAAATATATTCAACCGACAACAGATTTCCCCAATTCCTCTAATGACTGGGGAGTCGGGAAAATAAGATAGCGGAAAAGTTTTTCTCGGGGATCGGGAGAATAGTAGAGCGGTGGCGGTCCTCGAAGCAGTTTTATTTCTAACGCAGCAGCCATATTACTTAGAAAAAATGCTTTTGAATATGCAAGACTTCTCGCTTCTATAATATGGAGGCTCTCGTGAGACTTAGTAGTCAATCTTTTCGGTCCCTGGCACCAATTCCATAAATGAGGGGCGTCTTGGCATTCCGGCCGGGTGGCCTACGCCTGCCACCAATGTGCCCGCAACTCCAGGAGCAATTGGAGTCTCTGGCTTTCCGTCTGTGAACAGGGAATTTACTTCTGATGTTTGTAAGGTCAGGTGCCGGCTTCCTGCTTGACTTGTAGATGAGTGAAACAGCTGTCGATAGTCTACCCATTTTGCGATTGTCACGTTGCGCTGGAACTGTAGTAGCAGAGAAAAAAATCTTATGCAGTGGAGTGAGCTGATGTGGAAATCAAGGTTCTATTGTGCATGCTCCCTACCATATCCCTACTCGTCTCACTGTGCCCCCGCTATGAAATACTTGTACTGTACGCGTATGCTATCAAGTGACCACCCGGGATTCGAGAACTTTTTTTTTTCCCCGCGAGAGTTGGTTAACGATGAGATGAGGCTTTCCCCCGCGGAGGTGGTTTGCACATGCCGCCATTTTTTGTTGACCTTCCGCTGCCGGAAGCTGTCTTCGGAGCTGTTGGATATCATGATGGGCATTGGATCGTAACGGCTGAAGCACCTTGATACTGATCACGCCGCCAAAGGTGCTGCACGGTTTCGCACCCGTGGTGTTCCGAATCGGTAACCTATCCATTGAATACGAGGAGGTAGAATCCGACTCCAGACCTTAAAGGTTGGCGATCGGCGGGTAGCAGAAGTGAATGGGAGGCGGGTTGGTAAAGAAAGAAATATGGAAAAAATATAAAAGTAAGAATAGAAAATAATTATCATTTTGCTTCTTTTACCTTGGGAAGGTAGCTGTTGCCCCTCTCCCTATTTATTGCCTTGTATACATAGCTTTTTTCCTTAGTAAAACGAGGTAGTACTAGTTCTTACTGTACTAATGCGAAACCGATATACTGAGCGATTCCACACAGAAATTTAAGGACCTAGGGATAGCGAGAGCGAGGTTGTTAAGTAGTTTCTATTTAGAAATTTACAAAGGGAGAAATGATTATGAATCTGTTTTATCCGGCTGAAGAGCACTGAGGGTGAATACTATTGAATTGCTGGGAATCATGCTCTTGTTCTTTATTGATATCCGTTCACAGGCACGAAGAAATGGCGTCCGGAGCGGTCTGGGGGACGGGGCTGGGTTACTACTGGCAGACATTCAGTCCTCCAGCTATCGAGGAAGGGAGGGTTTGCGAAGAACGACGAACCCGGGATGGTGGGACGACATTTGTCAGTCCCAGGACCGCAAGTGATGGTGGACTGCGGATTAGCTTCTAAGGACTTTAGGATTCATGGGGATTTGAAATGGACTGTAAGGGTCTGTGGAGGATTGAGGGGGTCTGTAGGGTGGATAAATTTGTACAAAATAAAACCAATGATTGGAGGGGACGATAGAGAACAGCCAAACAAGTTATACGCACCGTAATCTACACATGGACCTAAGTGCTTGGAATTTCATAGCCCTTATTTTCGCACTTCCCTATTGCCCTGGGCATTAGAGGAGTTCCTGCAGGCGCCAGCTAACGTAAAATCCGGAGTTGACTTGAGTAACTGTGAATCGTATTGACATGAAAGTTTGTTCTGTGGAGTAGATCCCGTGGGAGATTGATAGCGAACCAACAATTACTATAACAGATGGCGGCCAGTAAACCATACTACCCCGGTAAGGTTCCGGCATGCCCCTAGGCTTCCCCATGATCCCCGGGTGGCACCTACATTCTAAGACACTACATTAACTACCGTGGGGCGCGTCGCCCTCTGCGCCTTTTACCTAGAAGCCAGGTACAAAATCCTCGCTGAGACCTAACGGAATACTATTCGTATTCCGCCCTCGTCCTACCCAAGGTAAGGGCAGAATGTCTCGCTGACAACGCCGGGCAAAAGCGGCGAATTTGAAGGCGGTGTCCTCACGGGGCCTTCCCATTCACTCGAGGTAACTCACGTAGTACGGGTTGGGGTGAGCAGGCGGTGACTTTGGTCTCCTATTGGTTGGTTGGTTAGATCTTTCTTATTCCCCTTCGCTACTGTATGGATTATGATCGATCATTATGTCGTTTTGAGGGGCCCAGCCGATCCTCCCCTTTGACGACCGGCCAAACACCATCTCCCTCCCTCTGGAAAGTGCCATATATAGACGTCCTAGGGTGGGGGATGGCTCCCCCCGTTTCCGGAGTAAAAAATAGGTTAAACTTCAATGACCCCCGTGTGCTAACAAAAACCTCTTTGCGAAGCTCCTATATCGCTAGCCTCCAGGGCGAGTATGATTTTATGCCAAGAACAAAGATGGAGTCCTGGGATAATACAACCGAACCGCCCCCGCAACCCCCTCACCATCCCAGCGACGGGTAACCGCAAGCAGTCCAGGTTGCAAGGGAGGCGGCCCTGCAGAGTGCTTGGTTACAAGGAGTGGGTCGAACTTGAGTGAAAAAATTTTCCCTCTCCATCCTGCAGGCGATGTAGAGTTGGCCCCTCTACTGGGTTCCGTTGTGTATATCTTTATCGCTGAGAAACTCGGTTGTGATAGCGATAATAATATATGTTCTTATCAATCACGCCTGGAGGCGCTTCCCCCACTAACCCCACACTAGGAATTACGACGGGTCTCAGAAGGCCTAGCAGGGGCTGAACAACGAGTTTGTGGTATTCCAACCTCTAACGTTTCACTATAGTTGCTTTTTTAATGATTCGTTGTGTTCAAAATAACCAAAGGAGAGACAGTGTGGATGCATATTGTGGATCTTTTACCAATCGGTAAGGGCGCTTTGAGATGACCTCATATCTGCAGAACTGAATCTTTCCGAAAGAGGAAATTTCGGACTACAGCTCGTCCATCAGTAGAAAAGATATCGCGCTGGGATTTATTTTATTGAGTTAATTTTCGCATATCTAGTTGGGCTGCCTCTATCCATTCTCCGGAAGTTAGCCCCTCTATGATTTTGGCCACTTTTCTGAGGCGGAATTCCACCCAATTATTGTGCTGTACCATGCGGGGTCGGCTCAAATCGAGCAGGCTTCAATGGATTGTGAAAAGGGTTGGAAGACATGCGTGCGACCGGGAATACACTAGTCAAATTGCTATTATGAAATGAAATGTTTAAGCGGAGGTTCACTAGAGAGTCTAGGTGGATAGGAATAAATCCAACAAAGTTTCACCTCTATTCCTACCAAGGCATCCGGCGCAGGCGTTCGGTAGAGGGATTATTGCTAGTGGCAATAAGCAGGGTGTGTATAAGCACTCAACTAGTGATTCCGGCTTGGTCCAACAGCAAATTCTTACACTATCTTTCAAGAACCTAAGCCTGCATTATCGTAAAATAGAGTTTTTGGGGCTTAACATAATGGTCGGTGAGGGGCTCGGTTTCACTGGGTATCTCACGCGCTAGCTCTTGAAAGAGGATCAATCTGTATTCAATCTGAGTAATTGTATTCTGGTACTGAAAGCCCAGAGAGTGGTCGTGCAGATAGGGAAGTATTAACCTATCGGAGGAAAAGGGAAAAGGGCAGAGGAAGAAGAAGCGGGCAAGGGGGAAAAACACAAGTGGCCAAATCGCTGCTCGCACCTCAGGTAGTGAAAAGAACCTCGTCAATAAAAGAGTAAAAAAACACACGATAAAAGTCACCGGTGATTGATAAAAACACTAAAGATCGGAGTCGTCTATCAATGCCTTTATTACTCCATATTTGTTCCAAGACTACACTCTTCCTAATCCATATCTGCCACCTCATATGTATGTACTTGCAAAAATCCTCGCCGCCGCCGTTGCCCCCTTGGCCGCTGATAAGCCCACTTCCTGCAACTGATTAGTCATCTATCTCTATCCCAGCAACGGGTGACCACCCCTCCTCCCTATCTATCTAGTCTGCCTTCGCTCTCCTTGATCTAAAGTACAAGCAAAATTATCTAAGACTGTATTGCCCATTTTTCCGCCTCACAGTACCCCCGGAATCCCCCGTGTAGGAATATCGGTGCGGGCATCGGCATCACAGATTCTCACTCATATAGGATAAAAACGCAGCAGGTATAATTCTGTATTCCAGCAAGCACGTAGTGCTCTGAATACACTATAGGAAATTAGCGGGCATAGCCAAGGACCTATTTTATGCTAAAAAGACCAAACCCTTAGTGTGGTGCTAACAGTGGATTCACCCCAGAATTCGCTAGATATGTGGTGAAATATCGACTAGTAGCATCGTGAGAAGGCTTTATTTTCAATAGACGGGTCATACCTCTGATGAGATTGGAAGCCCGGGTGCCAGAGGAAAATTCAACCAAGCATCACCAGAAAAGCAGTTCGACATCGAAACCTATCGCCTCCCCAAAAGAGGTTAGAATTTGAAAAAATTCTGAGTAATTAAGACAGTGCGAGCCATCTGTAGCCTCAGATCTTTTGATAAATTCCATTTCCCAGTGGGTCTCCCAAGCTTACAAGTGTCCCCAGGGATCCGGGTTATTAATTTCTCTAAGGTATCGTGGCAGTAAATTGCGTGAAGTTAGAGGTTTTACTGAGAAGGGCTCGCATTAAAGCCCCCAGTGAGCTATCTACGCTTGGGATACTTCTTTGGTTGTGGTTGTTCTGTTGCCCCTACAGGATCGCACACATTTTGGATTATGGCTCAGGGACAATTGACCCAGCCGCGTATCTCATGATATTCACTAGAGAACATATCAGTTATAGGAGAGGATTCGATAGGTTATCCTGATCACACTTCGGAGGTGGATAGTGAGAGTTCCATGATATTAATGGGACCACCGGACGGATACCCCGGGTTACTCCCATGCTCCCTAGGTTCATGTAGATTCTGCAGGGTCCATCTTACTGCACAGTGTTCCCAACCGTCCCGGGCGGACGGCAGGGCCCTGGCGGGCTATAGTCCCGGGTAGGGCGGGTACGGACGGCCGGGGAAGGCGTCCGTCTTTCATAAAGACGGCAGTCCTATAGGTTGACGGCCGGGCCCTGCAGTCTTATTGGGAACGGGATCTGCCTGTAGGGCCCGGCCGTCATCTTGGTGGATTGACGTCCCCTACAGGGCCCTGGCGTCATCTGCAGGGCCCGGCCGTCACCTATAGTCCCTGCCAATTTTCTGTCAGGCCTATAAATCGCTAGCACCTTTCGTCTCAGACTTTGGTTCCTGATTAAATACCCCGTATGCATGCGCAGGACTGGTGTGAGTAGGATGGCGGGTATAGGTTGTTCTATATAGCTTTAGGAATAAATTCAAGTTATGTATTCTTCTGGAATATACGACTAATTTTATTGCGGTAGTAGAAGAAAGGTTGCAATTCTATGTGAGCCAATAGCTTCTTCGTTAATGGTAGCTGGTTTGTTTGTAGCCGCCAGGCGTATCCACCTTATATCCACCTTATATCCATCTCTCAAAACTACAAATTCTCCCGATACACAATATATACACACATAACTTATAGTTTTATATGAACAATTTCATAAGAA
>Ga0307513_10000573_pt1 | contig 52684 bp, 55 predicted proteins | sample 15_EM_MG_FD_202174 | JGI IMG/M metagenome (GOLD analysis project Ga0307513, IMG submission 202174) | Populus trichocarpa ectomycorrhiza microbial communities from riparian zone in the Pacific Northwest, United States - 15_EM | ecosystem: Host-associated > Plants > Roots > Unclassified | place... | reverse complement strand
TTGGCCTGGTATGAGAATAAATGATGTAAGGAGCAGAAATTACTACTAGCCATGTTTGGTCATAGTATTAAGACATAAATCTTTAATATTACCTGATTCCGAATACGCGATGAAAATGGAAGTACTCTACAGGCAGCAGGTCAAATCAGGTTATGGTTATCCGGGCCCCCGGGCGGGGGGCGTGAGGGATCTTCAGGGCCTCGGGTGTCTGGTCTGGTCTGGGGGAGGAGTTAAAAGTTATCGATTGGAAACAAACAAACTTTGCTCCCGCTTGTTTTTGCGGAAGAACCGTTTTTGGGGAGGGACTGAGTGATTATTGATGACGGATAAACTGATTTCTGATTTTTTTTTTCTTTTTTTTTTTTCTTTGAAGGGTGTGGGGGAGGAATGATACCGATCTTGCCCTGCATGAGTGACAGGATATTATAGATCTGATGCATCATAGGAGGGATGTTTAGGGGAGGGGAGGGGAGGGGGGGGGGGTTGTCGGGTTATCTCGAGTTTTGCGGATGTTTGAACGGATTACTCTGCTTCTGTCATAATATCATACCTGTGGTAATAATGCGGATAGGTATCATACCGGGGTGGGTGTCCCGGGTTGGTTGTGCTGGTACTCGAGTACTGGTACTATACTGTACGATGGGGTACCAGCCGGGCAATGACAATCCCCTTGGCGAGCCGCAGCGACAACGATTGGGGTTAGACTAGCCGCAGGTTCACCCATCCACTTGTTGACCGTGAGCTTAAGAAAGTTTAATATTATCATACGAAAAAATACTAAACGTTTCTAAAGTTTATAGGTTCGTATAGTACCGCTTCGTATCAAAAGCGTGCTTCGTCCATCCCAACGACCGATCCTCCGCGAACATCTCTCTTGTTTCCGCTGGAAGAAATCATGCATACTGCATACCACGCCGATGAAACACGCTCTTGTTTGATTCGGTTCACTGATAGGATGGGATAAACCCCAGCTGCAGTTAGTTAATTGAAGGGCCGGGACACACATTTGTCGGATCAGCCCTGCCTTGTCTCTCTCTGCCCTACCTATCCCGTTCCTCCTCCAACTTCGCTCCACCCCACCCCACCCCACTTCCGGAACGATAGCTAGGTACGATACCGCCGTCAAGTTATGATAATTAATCAATCAATCGACCGATGGGGGAAAAAAAAAAGGACCCTTTCACGAAAAATCTCTCACATGCGATATAATTGACGCCGGTCGAGGGTAGGAGGAGGAGGAGGAGGAGGAGGAGGAGGCCCCGCGTAATATCATGTGGAGTGCTGATCCCCCCTCCTGGACTGGACCCCTTACAGTCATGTATGTTATGTTACTCCGAACAACGAGACGAGAGCGGGGGTGGGGAAGGAAGGAAGGAAGGACCACGGGGGGGGTTTTTTTACGATCACAAGTGAGGATATATAAGTATTTGAGGGATCTCTCTCTCTTCCTTTATTTCTTTTTCTTCTTTTTCTTCTTTCTGTGTGGTGGTGGTGTGTGTGTTTGTGTGTGTCTCTCGTCCCTTCAAGCAAGTGCTGGTACAGAATTCCAAGTGCAATTATCAGCTGAATATCCGTATTTTGGCAGCTTCTCCGAGAGGTTTTTACTTTTAATATTCGCCAGTAAAAAAAAAATTTTCCCCCCACCCCCCCCCCCCCCCCCCTCCCCACTCCTCCTTCTCACGCTATTGGTTATCGCCCGGCAGTTTTTTTTCGGTGGTGGAAGGCCTGTCACCTGGGATCTTCGAGCCTTCCTTCCTTCCCTCCTTCCAGAAACCGGATTTCAATCCGGGACGAAAGGAAGAGGGAGAAGTGCAGGCGGTATTATGGGATGAAACACTCCTCCTGATCTAGTCTGGCCTGGTCTCATCATCATCATCATCATCATCATCATCTGAACATCGAGCCCTGCTGTTGTTAACCCCGCCTGCTCTCTCACCCATTCACCCGGGAGACCTCCCCCTCCTCATAGCGACGGGTATAATATTCTATATATCCCCTTCCTTCCATCAATCCACCCACCCATCCGAACTTTTGTGCGAAAACTATATATCTTCGTTTCACGCTCAAGTTACGGGATTAATAAATAAATAAAAACGAACATTCCACCACCACCACCACCACCACCTCCTCCTCCCGCGAAATATCACAAAAACAGCAAAGAAACAAAAACTAGTCCAACTTCCTACACACCTCCAAAAAAAGACAGCCGCCGGTCCCACACAATACCAAACTAAATGCCGCACCCCCGCACAACCTACCACTCCCGCCAGCCACTAGACCAGAACCCAACCCACCACCCTCACGGGATACCCACCACCCCACCCCTCCACCGTGCCTCCAAGTCCCTAGAATCATGGCTCCTCTCAGACCTCGGCCGTCTCAGCATGACCTCCACCACCGCCGCCGCCCAGAACCCCGCCAGGCCACCGCCGCCGCCCAACAAAGACCAGACAAGAAGGCCAAAACCCCCCCAGAGGACCCCCTGCTATACCCATACCCACTACACCTATTCCTCATCTTTGTGCGAACATTCGTGCTCGTCGTCTTTGGCCTCCGAATCCTCCTTCCTGCCGTCGCCGTCGTCGTCGTCGCGGGGGCGGACGCCGTCCACTTCTAGCGGCAGCAGCAGCGGTAGCAATAGCAGTGATGGTGGTAATGCCGAGCATGGGGACGGATTGCCGACGTATAGATCCGCCGTGGAATCGCGGAGACGGGAGGAGGAGAATGGGGGGTTGAAGCCGTTTGTGTATGAGCGGCGGGGGGTGGTGCAGGTGCTTAGGGAGGTTGAGGGTGGGAGTGCGAGTGGGAGTGATGATGATGATGATGGGTTAGAGGGAGAGGGGGGGAGGGGAGGGAGGAGGAGGTTTTGGAGGTAATGTTTTAAGTTTTAAGTTTTTTAGTTCCTTCTTTTCCTTTCTTTTCCTTCCATCTCGGTTCTGACTTACCTGTTTTGTTTGTTTCGTGAGTTGGGACTGGGTTTATCTTATTTCCCTTTTCTCCGGGTTTGGACTGTGGAGTTTGCGGTGCACCATGCATACATCAACGGTATCGGCGTTGGCGTCGGTGGCTATCCTTTTCTTTCTTTTCTCTCCTTCTTTCTTGATTTATTTCCCTGGCGTTGGGGCTAGATGGGTCGTCTCGTGTAGACTTAGACTTAGACTTAGACTTGGGCTAGATCTAGGTGTTCGAGTGAGTTTGCATGATTATACGGCGTTGGATTGGGGATAGATAAATTTTGGTTTGGGTACTGTACTGCGCCGTGCTGCACATGGATGGGTAAATTAGTGTTTAAAGTTTAGATTCTCTCATGTTTAGGGGAAAGGGGTGGGCCTTGAGTAGGTGTGTGAGTGTGGTGGCAGAGGAGGAAGCAGGATCAATCGATAAATAAATATCACCAACTAGGCCAACCAAGAAAAGAGGAAATTCATTCCCCGTGCCATAGCGACGTACAGTACAAGTGACCATAAAAGAGTAGACTGGATAGCGCGAAATGACCGCAAGCAGAAGCGAAAGGGGTAAGTAAGTGGGCAAGTAAAGAATATCAAGCATGTTAAAAAAAGGGTGGGGGAAGTCGCGCGAAATGATAGTATTGCAAGTAGCGCAGGTTAGAATACATGGCTTGGGGGGGCAAGGTAGGTAGATTGATTGATTCTTTATAAAAAAAAAGAAGAGATGGAAAGAAAAAAAATGAGAAAAACTAGATAGTTGGATGTAAGGATAGGGGGAGTTTTTGTCTCGCTAGTCAACTAATCAATACCGATACGCTACCGGCCCGGGCGTCTACGACACCATAGTCTAGTTAGCGCCCGCCCTTTTCCTCTCTTTTCCTCTCTTTTCTCTCGGAAATAGGGGAAAACAAGAAAAAACATGGGGCAAGATATATTATGGTATCATAAAACACAACACATACCGTGGGACTGACCGGACTATCCGGTACCCTCTCCCTCTCCCTCTGCGCATCCCTCCGCACATCTACCTCCATACCCGCACCCCTCGGCGGCGTAGGCGGTTCACCACCTCCACTCCCTACCACACCCGCACCCTCCCCGGCAACGTCGGTAATTCTAGCTCCCTCCACAGTCTTGTGCACCTCCTGCTTCTCCAGTGCCTCCTGGACAGCACGGGCATGCTTACCAACAGCCATAGTCAGCAGGTCATTTGTCATGATCAACGTTGTCAGCGTGTCCTCGTCCATTCCGTTGTCTCCGCCACTTCCGCTGCCGTCACCATCTCCGGTGGCGGCGGATATGTATCCCTGAATGGAGCGCGAGGCAACCCTGCAGCGGTCAGCGAACTCGCGGATGAGTTCGCTTTGGGGGATTTCCGGGTGCGGGGTGGATTGTAGCACTTGTTCGAGGAGTTTGGCGGAGGTTTGGGCTTCGGAGATGCGCGCTGCTAGTTCTTCCATGTTTGGGAGGTGCGACTGCTGGGTTTGGTAGTGGGGTTGTTGGTATTGACCGTTGGTGTTGTTGGAGCCACTAGTAAAGAGACCGCCGCCACCACCGCCGGGGGCGGACCTGGACTTTGCCATACTCCTCTTCTCCTTTGCCCATACCTCCACTAGGCCCTTCAACCCCTCCACCTCCACCTCCCCCTCCACCTCTTCCACCACCCTCACCTTCTCATCAAAGTTCTCTAGCGTCTCAACCAGTATTTGTCGCACGCTCGGCTCGCGCCCATGCTTCAGCAGCTCCTTCACCGCCGTAACGAACTTGGCCTCGCCTAGGTTGCGCGTGAAGGTGCGGCCTGGGTTGTCGCTAAGGATGCGCATCAGCATAATGGCGTTGTACTGTGTGTGCGGCCGCAAACTGTTGTTCTTCTTTTGCTCTAGGTACTTGCGTATAGTGTGCGCCGCCGCACGCGCCGCCGCTGGCGAGGATTCGGCTAGGTCGACTATGGCCGGGAGGTGTAGCACTTCATCGCCCGGGTTTTGGCTCTGGGGGCCGCCGGATTCGCAGAATGATTTCTGACTTGATTAGATAAGGACGGGAAGGGAGGGAGGCGGGGGCGGGATGAGTACAGTAGCAATCACGATCCTGCCCTCCGGGGAATCATTCTCCGGTAATGAGGTTGAAGAACCGCTCCTTCCGCGATCTCCTGTATCTCTGTATCTCTTTTCGCTTGCTGTGTTTTTCCCCCCCACCCATTAGCACTTCCAGCCTCCTGCACCAAAGGCAAACAAAAGATAGACAAAACAAACCACCCCCTTTCTCCCTCTTGAATGTTGTCAGTATTCTCTTCATCCCTGTTCTAATCCGCCTCTCTCTCTCTCTCTATATATATATATATATATCACACTTGTTGTCGCCGCTGTGCGTATGTGTAAAAGTAAAGATTCAAATGGCGGGCGATTCTCTCCACAAACAAACAAACAAATAAAGAAAGAAGGAAAGAAAGAAGGAAAGAGGGAGGAAGATCAAACGTCGGTGGCTGGGTGGATGGTTACAGTCTGGATCAAACGGCGCAGTAGGGTTTCTGTCTGCGGCTCAAGCTATGTTATTATGGTAATCTAATAAGCGCTGGGTGGGATGAAATATCCATAGAGCAGTGCACAAGCTCGAGATCGCTTGGCACCTGAGTGAGTGCGTGTGGGTTGTTACGCGTCCGTTGTGTGCAGCCATCTATCACAACTTATCTTCCCCTCTGCGATCTCGGGCTCATGATACGATGGATCTCTTCAACTATATAGTCCGCGTAATATTCTATCATCATGATGGTGGTGGTGGCGACGATAATGATGATAGTGTAGGGGCCAAGCATACCACCCTCACAACCCTCGGCCGCGTAAGTTGCGATGGAGTATTACGCTGTCGTGCCGGGCCCTACCCTCGGATGGTACCTTTCCAAAGGCTATAGTAATTAAGTAAGGTGGAGGGGGTTTGCGTGGGCAAATGGAGATAAGGAGATATCTTATTATTACCGCACAACACAGTATGTCTTGCATTGGGCGGTTTTAGGTTGGATTGCGAGTGAGGGATTATGTTTGCCTCGAACAAGGATGTGTATGCGGTGGGTGTGCGTGGGCGTGGATGACTGTACTCCGTAGAGTGGGATGGGGGCAGGTATGAGTTACCCGTATGATAGTATAAAATCTGACCAGAAGGAAGAGAGAGAGAGGGAGGAAGGAACGGGAGGCAGAGAGGCTCTGTTTAAAACATGCCCACACCGCACAACTACTCTCGCCGGGCCGGAGCGTGTTCTGTTTCGTGGCCGGGGATGGTGTACTCGAGTACAGTTTGCTACACGGCGGTAACTTGGAGCTACCACGGGATATAAGCACAAGAACAACACGAAGGATAGAGAAGCCAACCAGAGCTGTCATATTCCTATCAAACTCCCGACACCAAGTACAGTACCCCCCTTTCCCCATAGTCATATCTTACAAAAATTTCCAAAAAAGAAAAGAAAGAAAGAGTGCACACAGGACGGATACAAAAGGATGAAAGGGGATGGGAAATGCGAACTTTATACATGAAGGTTATCTATCCCTCTGCTCTACCCTGCTCTGCCCGACTACGGCTCAGGCACCGAAATAGTCTTGGAAAAACAACAAGTAAGGAAAAGAAAGGTACGAACCATGACCGCATCCTCCCCTCTCCCCCTCAACATCCGACGAACTGGAGCTGGCTCGTTGCTACAATCACTGACTTCGTCCATCCCCAAACCAAAAGCGAAGAGAGGTGCACAGGAAGAGGGGGAAGGGAAGAGAAAAAAACTTTTTCTACAGCAACTCCTTCCTTCACGGCGTTTATGTTGTCCCTCCTCTTCCCCCTCATTGGTCCTTCACACACTCGCCGAATCTCCTCGCTGGCCAACAGGAAGGACCAACCCCAATCCTAAAGAGAGATAGAAGAAAGGCAGAGCACCACGCACATGCTTCTCCGTATAAGAAGGGGAGGACACCACGTGGGGAAGATCTGGGGACGGGGAGAGTCGTCGAGGAATAATACTATATCAGAAGGGAACCGAAAAGGAAAGAAGACAAAGCACGGACTTTCTACAATCAGACCAGATCACCAACCCCACCTGCCCCGTCCTCAAATTTCCAACCAGCCAGCCCCAACACCTACAACAAAGAGGGGGAGAAAGAAATGTCCCAATACAAGCGGAAACAACATAGGGAGGGAGAGGGGGAAAAATGAAATAAAAAAGGAAACCTTTGACAAAGAAAAACCCCAAAGAAATTCGTTCCTGTGATAGGTGAAAAGAAAGAATGGTCCTTAGATCACCGATTATGCAGCCTTCCCAGGCCATCGTCGCTATCGCTATCGTCGTCCTCTGCCAGATCTGTCAACCCTACAGCAGCCTCATCGTCCAGATGCCTCTCCAACAGCCTGGCTCCAATACTGCTCCGCGACCCACCAACGTCCGAGCGCCGCAGCTGCATGCTTCGTCGAACCTGCAAGCCGGTGATTCCATCTGTGGGCACCCCTTCGCCATACGACGCCGATCCATTAGCCGCAAGCCGGTGGCCATCAGGGTCGGAACGTGAAAGGTTGAGCAGGTAGACACCCCCGAAAATAATCAGGAACCCGCAAAGAAGCGAAATGGTGTTAACAGGATCAGTAGTATTGAATCCCTGGAAGAGGATGAAGGACGCAATCAGGGTAGCAGTAGTGAATGTAACATAGTACAATGGCGTCACCCTGTCAGACATTAGCATACCGTCTTGCCGTTGTGGAAATCACAGAGGAAACCAACAATGAACTCGAAAACTGACTCAACGCCTTGTTGAAGTAATTCATCTGCGTTAGGATGCAAACCGCCACAACTATGATAAAGACATAGGTACTTGGATGCGTAAACTGGTTATTCCCCGCAAATGTCAATTTGACAGCAATTCCGAAAGCCTTGGAGCTCATAACCGTCAAAGACCCAACACTCCCGCAGATCGAAATGTAGATCAGGGGATTCTTTTTTCCATATTTGGGGGACACTTTGTAGATCATTATGGATGAAAACACCGATACTATGGCAACATACGCCAAAAAGCCTAAAGGGCAAACCAATTAGATTGACCTCCGGAAACGCGCAGCCCGCCAGAGAGATTGTGATTACCGGGTTGAATCGCATAGTTCAGGATCTCATCAATCGTCTGAATGTCCTCATCTGGAGGAGCATGTAGAACTATAATGACACTCCCGATCAAACAAATGGCGCACCCTAATTTGCCTAATACCCCGAGTTCTTCCCGTAGGAAATGTGTCCCTAGTACCGCACTATAATCACCAAACAATTCTGGTCAGATAGCCATCCAAAAACAAAAAAGAGCCCCGTTCCAGCTTCTAGTTCCGAAGGGACCCACCCAACTAATACGCTCAGCGCTCCTAATGGTGTCACTAGAATGGCGGGGGCAAAGGCATATGCAGCGAAGTTCGCAATCTCTCCCAATATCACTACGGCCCGGGTTGAATAGAATCCCAATGTCAGTCCAAACGATCCGTATACGAATTGAAGGCCTCTGGTGCAGCGGGTCTCCTACTTGTTATCATCCCTGCCCACCATATAGGATTTTTCAAATACGTGAAGCCCTCCCCTTCAAAGCCATGTCTATCCGCAGTTTCTATTAACCCCTAAAAGCGGCCTCCGTGGGCGCCGGATTAGTCCATATTCGCAGCGGGACAATAGGCCTCACCGGGTGTGGCTACTTTTTTAGTTAATATGAAGCTTGTTCCTACATCGGCAAAAGAATCAGCAATCGTGCGATAGCAGTGACAGCGACGGAGGGCAGGTATTAACAAACCTATGGCCATACTCGAGGTAATGGCGAGGGCAAGCCCGATATATCTATATTGCATTCGCGCCATCAGTTCACCAGCTCCCTCCTGTAGGCCACGCATGAAGGGGAGCGCACTTCTCCTCCACCATCATCTTTGCCGTTTATCTCTATCCCAACAGTCTAGTCTAAAATCGATTCCGTAGTGCGCGCCTGTAGCCAACGGGGTCCAGGAAAGGCGATCGGGTAAAGAGACGAAAGAATATCCACCCCCAGAGCGATCACCGGAACCGAAGGAGAGGAAATTATTCGCCGTTGCGACTGTTGTAGTCGTCGTCGCGGGGATAGGTAATGAAACGAACGAATGGTGTCGTTGTAGATGCCAAGAGTGAGCGATGAGTGAAGGGACCAACGGATGCCGAGGGAGTTGTTGGTAGGGTACCGGTATGTTGCTTTAGGTTTGAGGATGGACAACACAGCTGGAATCGACGCAATCAAAGGCAGAAAGGAGCGTATCGTACTCGAGTACAGTCGCACCTCGCTATAATGTAAATTCTTATAAGGGAACCTCGCTATTACGAACGAACCCTCTAGGAATTTACACCCCTGCTCCCATACAAACGGACCTCGTTATCTTGAATTTTCTTCCAAACCCTCGCTATAAATAACGAAAAATCCTGAGCTCCCGGCGTTCGTTATAACGAGGTGCGACTGTAATTGAGGGAGGCCGGGGCCACGCGGCAGGCACAAATGGGGGGATGTTCTTGCCCTGAATACTGGGGTAGAGCGAGCACGAAACTATTCTTCTGCTGCAAAGGTGGGATGGGATCTAGATGCAAGGAGGCTCTACTCGAGTAGGTCAGGTTAGGCTTAAGCTCAGAAGAGGAAAATAGATGGTGGGCGGATGTATGATAAAGTCGGTTGGGTGAGCCCGCCAACAATGGCTTTCTTTAAGGGCTTTCTGTGAGGGGGGTGCAAGTTTCTTCTCTTTCTTTTTTCTTTTTCTTTCCCACCTTCACGAACCCCGAACCCGCATGAACCGGGGGGGGGGGGGTTTAATGGAATCGAGTCGTAGGCAGGGGGCACAAAAGAAGGGAGATGCCTAGCGGCTAGAGCAGTAGAGAAAGAGAAAGAGCAGGCGAAGTACAATAGAATAGCGAATGAAGAGGATAAAAAGAAGAGAGAGAAGAAAAGAAAAGGAACAGACGGAGAAGACGACGATGGGAGAAGAAACGAAGGTTTGTCTTTAACGTGAATGGGGGAGAGAGAGAGAGAGAGAGAAATGGTCTAGGTACGGTATGTATGTATGTATGGATAGATAGATGGGAAAGGTGGTCTATTCTAGCTGTGTGCGAAATCTGCGAGCTGGCGATCTTCGGTCACGATACAGAAAGCCGAACCTTTCCCAGAATGAATGCATAAAAAAGAACGAATTAGAAAATTATTACAGTATTGCTTGTGGTAGATTATATCTATTTTTGTAACCAGCCGAGGCCGTCACTTCCTGATCGAAAAGGGGGGGCTGAAAATGTGCTTCTCCCAAGGGCCCCTAACCCCACAAAAACATCTGCGAAACTCAACAAAAGAGGACACACTGGCAGTCCAGATTGGCCTCGGATCTACTGTAATGGTACCCACCCATTCACAACATCAAACCCAGGAATCACCACCAAGAAGCAACATCTCTTGTTCTCGAATCCTCCGGTCTCAGCAATAATCCTTCACCCAACGTTTCATCCTTCCCTCATCCTTGACGATCCTACTAACCGTACTCGAGTAGGGTATTACAGCCGTATCATACCTGCTCCATTTGACTCCACACTTTCCCAGATAAGCGAAAGAAATATGTGCGTGCAAGTATGATATCGTGCTGTACTCGAGTACGAGTGCCCGTACTGTAAGCCAATTCACGTGAGATGCTTTACAACAAAAGCGCATTCACCGTCACGCCGTGCTTCCTTCCTCACCTGACGCTGCGATGCCGTATTCAGGCACTGTGCCAAAAACCCCCCAAGTTCTATATATACTGTACAATGGACGCCCCCCCGCAGAAGTTTACCCCAATTTCCCTAAATGTCAAACGGTTACTGTGTACGATGCCCCCTGCGCCAAAAAATCGCCAAAACCTACTGCTGCTTAAATTTCGCATTAGAAAAATGAATTATGCTCCATGACAAAAACTTTAGAAGGTTAGAAATCTGCGCCTATCGGGGGGTTGTATGGTGCCGTAGTAAAGAGCTGAATGCGATACACGGAAACACTTGACTGGGATACAGCACTTTGGCCCCCCTCTCTCCCTCCACCTCATTCGATCGATCATACGCGGGGCGAATTTGCACCATGGTTTCTTGAAATATATTACACTACGGTAAGGATCGGGATTTTTGCACTGCTTCGTCGGGTGGCGTTTTCTTTTGGGCTGAGCTTGATGGGTTTTGAAGTCTAAGGAAGATGCCGGTACCGGTACTCTCCGAGGCTGAGTTTGCAGGGATAGCTAATCATGCAAAATCACTCGAGTCGTTGGTTAATGCCCATCTTTCGCTCGGGGACGGGTATGGTACTGTACTGTGGGATGGATGGATGTGGGAAACATCGTGCCCAGATTTCCTGCCGAGAGTACATAGCATGAAAGCAGTCCCAGGTCCTGCGGCATGCCGGGAATATACCCGGCAGCTTGATGGAGGATTGGGCTCAATGTTGCCTGCGGGTTTTTCTAATCAATCGTATTAGAACTCATTAAAACAGCTGTTTAAACTTCAACAAAAGCCATTCGGTTAGCTTTCACTTCTATACAAAAACCAACTTGAAGTATTCAAGAGAGCTACACTAACAGTTATCTCGGCATTTCTGAAAGACAGGTATAATTCCATATGGGTTGAACATGGTACTGTTGCACCTTGTCTGGTGCTGTGGGAGGCCTCTCGGGTAAGGTGTTGAGGGGAGTGTCCTTCCTTGTTGATTGCTATCGTACAGAAGGGTCTTAAATACAGGACAGAGATCTATTGGCCGCGTCACGAAAGCCATCAACGTAACCAGCTGCCATATGCCTATAGGCCATCCACATGCTCAACAGTACTGTACTAGTACATCCCAAAACAAGCCCGTCATATCGCTTCCATAGCCTTCAGCCGTCATATCGCTTCCATAGCCTTCAGCCGTCATTTTAACCTTCTAAACGGTCAGACCCCTCAAGCCGCAACCTCAACGCCTCAAAGATGCAGATTCCCGCCTTCTCAACCCCCCACAGACCAATTCGTCATAATTTACTAAACACAGCCTTACTTGGAAGTACTATATCACAGGAGCTGACAAACGGACAGGCTGCATAACAAGCATAAGGCGCAAATTGACAAGAGCACACACGCATTAGGCTCTTCAGAAAGCAGGGCTCATCTTGCACACTAGTGAGTTATAATGCTATTCTATGCAAAAATCAGGGCATTGCTTAAAACAAGGCAGAGAAAGCTAAGGAATATATATAATAGCCTGAATAGTTGAAAAAACGATGCAATCTGCAATCGGGGGAGGAAATATAAATGCCTCTCTACTCGAAGAGCGTAAGTGAGTTATCATACTCAAAAAAGTTGAGAGGGATCCCGGGCAGATAAAGATTGAATTGCCGAGAAAATGTATTGTATTCCAAGCTCTCGAATTTCCCATCACATTAGAATCTCACCTTGAGCCAAATCTGGCCTTGAGGTTGCAGATGTCATTATAAGCAATCTTAGTAGGAGCCTTTGCATGGTCTGAGCTAACTGGGGCCTCGCTTTATGGTGCCGGGATCATATTGGGCGTGCACGCCTGCTCGAGTCCGCCTGTGTTTTGGTATCTTTGATATTTATCATAATAATATTATTGGTGTTTTTTTCCGGTTTATCTGAGTGGGCCACGGGATCATATGGGATCATATCTAATACTGACGACTTAAACAAACTGATTCAGATATATTTGATGTCGCCCCCAAGCACCCAAAGTATTTCCGTCTACCATGCCATCAGTGGCCGCTGCAGCTGGGAAACTTAGGCTCCTGAAGGCTTACCTTACGGGCCAGAACATAGGAAGTTACCCTTCAGGTTAGTAACAATCAAACACTGTTTTGTCATATCACGAACACCGAATGCAGATAGAAAAGCATCCGAATTCAAAGAGTGAATGCAAACACAGGACAAAAAAAAAAAAGGTAACCGGTACAATTTTTCCATCACCCAGAATTCCATACCGATTCTTCAATGCGCAGCAGCCAAGCTCCTACTCTCCAGCTCATTGATAGCTGTCCCAATCCTCTCGACGACTCCACCCCCGACGGAAAAACCCGACACCATGGTCTTAACAGTGCCCAGGATCTCCCTTCTGCTGTCTGCATATTCCAAATAACCAGCCTTGACCCTAGCCTCGGAAATCATAACAGTGCAGTTCATGGTGTGTGTCCTGATCTTTGAGATCTCGCTCGACAGTGCGACAGTCTTCCCGTTCAACGAGGGCACATGCGAGCCCAGATCTGTCACACGGGCTTCTAGGTTAGTCAGTATCCGCTTCTCTGATTTCTGGGCCGCCTGCTCGCGCGCGAGAGCTCCCTTTTCCCGCTCAGCTTGAGCTCGCTCGTTCTGGAATCTCTGGAGGTCGTGGTTGTGCGCTGCTAACCGATCGTTTTGACCGCCGATCTGTATTTCTAGGGTTTGACACTCCTGTCGGAGGAGGTTTGCTTCGTTTTCGCGGGCACGGGCGACATCAGCTTGGTTGCTATGGGTAGCTTAGCGAGATCCTCACTGTGGCGCTGGGGGCGTGGGCAATACTTACTCAGCGTAAACCAGACTTCCTGCGGTAGCGGCGAATACGACTGGGGCTAACGGGCCCGCAAATAGGGAAAGGACCCCAAGACCAATACCAACCTAGCTTGTCAGTGCCTTTTCGAGAATCGCCTTGTGGTTTTATGGGTGAATGTAGACTCACTGCCCGGGCCCCATCCCTACGCTCTCTCGCCCTTGCACTTTCTGCATAAGCTGCGTCTCGTTGTCTTTCCTTGTTGTGTACCTCATTTTTTTTGTTGTTCAAGGTACTCTGGGTTGACTCCTTCAGCGCCCGAACGTCTCTGGTAGTATTGTTTGTTGTCTGGATTTTGTTCTGGAGATCCGAAATTTGACGCTCGAGTTGGGCCAATCTTTCATTAGTCTGATTTGAGAGCGAATCGAGCCGACATCTGCCTGCGTTTATCTGCTCTTTTAGCCGTGCTATCCCGGTTGTTTGGAATTCGGCTATTTCGGTGGCTAGCCTGTTGATATGGTCCAGTCCGAGGCTGCTGGCGCCTTCGGCTTCATGAAAGCGGTCATGGACAGATGCAGCCTGGTTTTCAAATTCGGGTTCAATATGTGTTTCCTGAGCCCCTGGGGCTAAGAGCCTGTCGTCTGCGACTTTTAGGTATTCGAGGAGGCCGAGGACCTGCGAAAGTGCTGCGGAAAGCTTGTCTTTAGCTACCGCAAGGTCCGTCGCATCAACCGTGGCTAAGCGGGCTTTGTAGCCCTCGTAAGTGTTGAGCTGCTGGCCAAGAAGGGTTTCTAATGATTGGATAGTATTGTTGAGTGAAGACATGGCGAATTTATGCTATCTCAGGGTGTTGGGGGTTGGGGTATTGTGAAGATTCCTTGGTGAGATTCCGATCTTCCTGGCTTTATAATTAAGGCCTGACTTAGGTGCCCATATCCTCCGCCCTCAGAGGGACCCCACCTGGAGCTCCAGTGCGGGGAGGTCGGCTAGTATTTTCTTTCTCTTTTCTTGCTTTCTTCCCCCCCTCCTCTCTTTCTTGAAGTGGTCTATGGGGAAAATGGACTAGCTATTGCCGGTGTAATCGCAAATTCCGCCTCTTATCGGGCAGCTCCCCAGTCAATGGTGCATCAAACCCACTCCTCAGAGGAGCTTCTCCCCCGAGGGAGTGTGGATATGTCGGAGTCTCAACCCCGCCTCTTTCTGAAAGGGCTCGTGCTCGTGGGATTGCATGAAACCGGGGAGGCATATTGCTGCCTTGGGGGTTCAGGAGCCAACAAGAGATAATGACATATTCTACTCCAACGGACGAAACACACGATCCAATACGAGTGAGCCTTTGAAATATCGCGAAGATCGTGCTGAGGGAACAGGCCACCCAGGTGGTGGCCGGTATGTGCGGACCGGCCCGCGATTCGTTAAAGCCCGCTGCTGTGATAGTCGAGCACTGCCCGGGTATGATATCTATGCAACACGGCATCCATAGTGCAAACGTGCGTAGCAACTTACTGGCAATCGGCGAAGCACTGAACCCTGACTATATGATACGAGGGCTAAATGGTTCTTCGTTTCTGAGATTTCAGCGAATAGCCTCTAGACACGAACCCAAAATGCAGTAATAATTGGAGGGGTAAATGTTGATACTATTAAACGCAGATCGTCATCCACTCTCTATGAGTTGTATTTGTTGTGTTCGTAGCTGTCTATCAAAGGGAGTCGACGCCGGTTGGTTATGTTTTATTTGCGGGGAACCGCCGTGCCGTAAGTGGCGCCTTGGTAACACAGATTGCGGTGGCCTAATCTAGTTGGCAGCCTAGCGAAAATCTGCGCACAATATCGGTAGTGGCGGGGAGCATAACAAATCACCGTGGATCACCATCCCCTGATAACAGCTGATCGGTCGTTATATCCTCGTTATGGTGCTAATAGTCTGCATTGACAGAGAGTATAGATATAATGAAGCATTTTGCCCTTTTCCTCTTAACGGAGTGGAAAATAACCTAAACGAAGATATTTTCTGAGATTTTGCCTTTCAGTCATGCCTTCCTCGGTTGACCCAAACGATGAACGCCAACAACAGCTCATACAGGAGATACCTGAGATAACAATGGAGATTCTTCAGAGCGGCTTGGTGAGGTCCAATTGGGCAGATCTCCTGAGCGCAGCTCCCTTATCAGTATCAATATTGGGACAATGCTTCGTTGCGGCTTCGGCACCGATAGCAATGACGATGACTTTAGAGAAAGGTGGTGAGGAGGGTTCGCTCATACCGTGAGATTTTATTTTCACCTTTTCAAATACTGAAAGCTAATGAAACCAGTCACCGTTCACTACGAGCCAACTTGTTCCACTGTGGAAATGTCGGGCAGCGGGCATTCATGGATGCTCAATCGAGGATGCAAACTTTGACCACGCTATCCAACCATATTTGCAGAAGTAACGGAGTCGTAAGGATCAAGCCCACCTTCTGCTTCCCTTCGAATGAGACTTGCTCACCACAAATTTCTCGGAATAGGTCAATCAGATACTCGCAGTATTAGATGATCCGAAAACCGCGAAACAAACTCTCCGTCGGCTGATGAGCAGACTTGAGAAGTCATCTAATCGATGCAAGGAGGAAGCGGAAGCAATGGAGAAACAATTTGAGACCTGGAAGGAGTTTGTGTTAAATCTTCATTTAGCAGTCACGGATAGCGAAAGTATGTGCACTCTGGTGCCTCCCAGGAGCAACTGTTAGCGGGCGCTGACGATTACTGTAGCGGAGAAAGCAAACTTGATAAAGCAAAACGAGGAGCAGCGCGCTGCCCGAGAAGCTGGCATAGCACAAAGGGAAAGGGCGGAGGAGGAAGCGCGGAAGGCAGTTTTAGCACTGCGGGATGCTTTCGAGGACGCCCGTAAGTCACTGCAGACTGCAATGTCAGGTGTCAACCAGGCAACGGAAAATCTTGGGAAGGGTCCTGACCCGGAATCGATACCCAAGATCAGCCTCAACAAACCGAGTAAACACAGTATGTATCCAAAGTATAACGAAAGCAAATCCCCAATTTAAAGCTGCTGATAAACTCCTGTAGAGGTCCCGGACTCCGTCCTGGGACAGGTGGTCGATTGCCTAGTCGGCGGAACTCGTGCTGCTCGCCAAGCCGAAAGGGAATACAATGAAGCTCAGTTGAAAGCTGGTGAAACTCTGAAAGAGTTTCTGAAAGATCACCACGAAGCAGCAAGAAAGAGGGTTGAAGAAGCTAGAAAGAATGCAGCGGAAGCTCAAAAGACACACAGGGACTTACTCGATCAACAAAGGGCGGCGGATGAAGAGTTACAAAAAGTTTCTGAGGCCATCATTGAGTCTACTCTGGATTTGAGTAACCTGGATACCGAGAAGTTAACGTTGGTACGTTTGCCAAAAAGGGCTTCCAAGAATTTTCTTGCATGAACCTTTCTCACATGGAATACCAATCGACAGATACAGATACAGGACATCCTGAAAGAATCTCTTAAGGCCCTGACTTACCTCAAGGCCCAAGTAACAAGAATTGTGGACTTCTATTCTGGCATCACGCTCATGGTCAAAGACGCGTCAGAACATGCTTGTGATGAGTTTCTTGAGACAATTAATATGGGGCTCGAAGATGGGGGTGACGAAACAAAGACAATCGAGAGAATGGAGCTGCATGAAATGCAGAAGCGAGTGAGCATTCATGAATACGCCAAAATCGAGAACGCCCACTGATGAAGGTCGGAATAGAATGTACAATCAACTGCATTAAGAGTCCAGGGCTACTTCTCTGTCATCCAGGAAGTCTCTTCCATTTATGTCCAGGTCTCGAAGCGTCACATCCTCCCGGGAATTAGTATGATCGACGAGCTCGGGCTCCAGGACGGGCCGGATCCGGAGGAAAGCGCGAGAAAGAGACAGGCACTAGATGACTATGCCTATACGACCAGAACTGAAGTCCGGGTGGTGGCCGATGCGGTATGAACCCTTTCCCTTATACTGCCTCAACTCAATGAACAATGGCCCTTGATTATACATGTGAAGTAAAAACTGATGTGAATTTATCTACTTAGAAGCAAGAAGAAATCAGGAGCGGCCTGTGGAAAAGGGTTAGACAGTTCGCGACACAAGCTAAATTGCTGCCACCTCCTACCCCGGAAGAGTTGACGCAAGAGGAGGAAACTTTCTATCCAGCGGAATAGTTTTCTGCCGTACTGGTGCATCAGCGGTCGTGGGATGATGGGTAGGGATTTATGGGCTCTGAGTTTACTTTTGATCTTGTTGTATTTCGATGGGATCGAGTCGATGATGATTTCAGCGTTCCTAGATATCGCTATCTAGTGTCTGGGAACTAGGATTCGACGATGAATATTACCTTATTTTATACTTCTGGCGCTGGGCAATGTAGTTTTTGTGATGCGCACTAACTGATCCTCGAATAGAGGATCCCCTTAGGTAGCCCTCATGGGTCGAGTGACCGAGAATGTACAGCACATGCATCTGATGAGCACCATAGACCGTTCAGATGGCCAGCACATGAGGACGGCGTCCAGATTTCAACACATGAGCTCTACTCGGGTAGGAGGACTGTTCGTTCCATATTTAGGTTACTTCTGCCTTGCGGGATGTTAATGTTACGGCACTTGCAGTGTCTCCGTGGTTGGAGCAACCACAGCCGCCCAGCCACAACAAAGGAGGGGGGCGAAGCGACAAATTTCAGCTGAGCGGTTATCAGCAACCACGTTGCACTAAGAGGAGAGCGGCGCACCCTGATACCCCAATGCAACACGATTGCTAGCTACTATCCATAGTCTAACCCCCCCTGGCTCAAGGGCATGCAATTCGGACGCGAACCCGTTCAATGATCCGGGCATTTTACCTTGCCCACGAGATTCAAATTTCCTTGACAAATCCCGCTTAAAATGCTAGGGATGGCTAACTCGAGGGTGAATAGGCAATATTTACGTGTGCAAAGTCAGAGCTGGCTGGACACGTTTCCAGTCAATGTCGGTGCAAGCTCTTTCCAAAAGACAGAGCTTGCAACTTCTATGTCAGATCTCGGGCGCCGGAGGAATTAAGGTGAGCTTCGGCAAGAAAATAAGAATTGTGGCTTGCAGTGCGAACAATTTGGAATTGTCATCGCGGGCTTAGAGAATTATTATTTACGGTATTCAATTGTCTACCAGTAGGCTAAGCGAAATCTGGGGCGAAACCGTTACGAGTACTATGATGAAAGAGCCGATGCGGCAGACTATCATATCTCTACTCGTAGAAGCACACAGCCCAAAAACTGCGGATCTGCGGGAGTGGCATTACCGTTACCCGTTCTTTGAGCGTTGTACGAACACAGCACCAGTATGATGTCAAGTCTCGTCACACATGTGAGCTTGTTTCGACAGCCGTGGCATTATTGGTTAACTTTTTATCATTGGGGTTTAGCCATTATCGATAATCCATTAACGCATAGGGACTTGGAGGAATCCAAAGGCTGGGTGGTGTCTGTGACAGTGCCGGTATTTGGAGATATTCTATCTGAACAGGATGGGATGGATATGGCTATCAAATCTGAGCAGGCAGTTCCAGGGGTGATGAGGTGGAAATCAGCCATTGTCGGGGAGACTGTGAGGCAGTACCGACGCATCATCCATCCTGATAAACGGTCCCACACAGCCCAATCATTTGGAATATTCTATCGAGGACATGACGCATGAGGCATACTAGGTGTAAGGGGTCAAGGTTCCCATTGGCCGTTCTCGTTCTCTGACATGGAATGGTTCCCTGTCTGTTAAGTTAGGCGCTCCCACGTTCCGCCATGTGAGGGCTTAGAACGCGCGCTTGAATACTTGGGTATCCTTGACACTTCCAATAACTGGCCGTAGTTTGTATGTAGCTAAGCCTTTAACTTGCGAAAGAGAAGGGATTCCCTGAAGGCTTTGCAATTTTCTATTTCGCTGGGAGGAGACTAACCCTGGCATCGAGTACGAACCCGCGCCAAGCTTCGCCGAGGGTGCCCCCTCCCTAAGCGTTCACGTAGTCTACTCGAGCACTTTATATCCTTAGAATCTTCTCCTCGAAAAGAGATCACCGTTCAAAGAAGCTTTCTTGCTAACTAAGTAAATTTAACAATGCGTGAGTAGAAGGATCCTGCCCTTTTCACGTCCCTTAGGGAAACCTAACAAATGAATTGATTTTCTAGATCGACTCAACCGAACTGCGAGCAATGTTGCAGATACCGAAAGATTTAACCCCTTTTGTCGGCTAAGTCAGCACCATCGGAGAAAAGCACTCTCTCGGCTAAGAAACAAGCACTCTTCGCAGGGTGCGATTGTTGATGGGCCAAGCGGGAGCGGGCAGAAGACAGAGATGACGAGATCACCCCCGACGACCGAGGAGAGCTTTGATTCTCAGGCCACCGTCGTTCCCGAGGGACCTAGCCGGATGGATACCTCAACTCTTGAGGAAGGTCGATCACAGCCAGCAGAAAAGGAGATGGAAGCACGCAAAACAATCTTGGGACAATTCAAAGCTGCGATGTTTAACAGTTGGATTAACGTGTTGCTCGTGTTTGCTCCCGTAGGAATTGCTACGCATTATGCTGGGGTTGATCCGTGAGTACCCCTTTCTTTGCTAGATACCGATTGGGAATAATTGCTAACATGCGAGGACGTCCCAGGACAATCGTTTTTGTACTAAATTTTATTGCTATTATACCTTTAGCTGCCTTATTGTCATACGGAACGGAAGAGATTGCATTGTATTGTGGTGATGTTTTGGGGGGTTTGTTGAATGCTAGTTTTGGGTAGGGGGTTCTTTTTTTTTTCAATTTTCGGTTTGGGAATTGCTAGCTGGGGCTAACTATTCTGGTAGCAATGCTGTGGAACTCATTATCTCAATACTCGCACTGGTTAAGGGTGAGATAGTGATTGTCCAAACATCACTCATTGGAAGCATTCTCAGTAACCTCTTACTCGTCCTCGGGATGGCTTTCATCGCCGGTGGCTACAACCGTATCGAGCAGAACTTCAACACTACTGTTGCTCAAACTGCCAGTAGCCTTCTCGCCCTCGCAGTAGGCAGCCTGGTCGTACCCACTGCATTCCATATGGCTAGCCCTTCCAATGAGGGTATTACAGAACTTAGCCGAGGCACCTCCGTCATCCTGCTTTTGGTTTACGCATCCTATCTTCTATTCCAGCTGAAAACCCACAGCGACATATACAATGAACCTTCTGAGAAGTCACCCAAGCGAAACCACGTTGAGCCAGCTGGAAAGTCACTGGTTAATGCTAGTGCTAATGTCTCGCACGCGGTAGTCCTGGGAAAGCCAAGACCAGAAGACTCAGTTGAGGAAGAAAAGGAGGAGCCAGCCCTCACGTTGTGGGCTGCTGTTATTCTGTTGGCTGCTAGCACGGCACTTGTGGCTATCTGCTCCGAATGTTTACTTGATTCAATTGATCATCTCGTCACTACTGCAGGTATCAATAGGGTCTTTGTTGGGCTGATTCTGCTCCCGATTGTGGGAAACGCCGCAGAGCACGCTACGGCTGTTACTGTGGCTGTAAAGGATAAAATGGATCTTTCGATTGGCGTCGCCGTTGGATCTTCGATGCAAATCGCCCTTCTCGTCATTCCGTTTATTGTTGTGCTTGGCTGGATCATTGGAGAAGATAAGATGACATTATACTTTGACGGGTTCCAAGTCATGATTCTGTTCGTATCGGTTCTGTTGGTGAATTATCTAATCCAGGTACCCATTCCGCCCTCTTTCGGCCTGGAGCATATGCTAACGGAGATCGTCTGAAGGATGGCAAATCAAATTATCTTGAGGGAAATTTGTTGGTTGCGCTATACGTGATTATTGGGTATGTGCCCTCGTACTTTGTATACATTCTTGGGCATTTTCAGCTAATTGTGAAAATAGTCTCGCATCCTTCTTCTATCCAGAGGAGGGCCCTCTGGCGCAGGCTTCCGAGTAACGTCGCCCTCTTGGACATATTCCCGTTGTTCCTCCTCTTAGAGCATTATATATGTTTAATCGCTTTAAGTAGGGCTATTGTTTTTTCTTGTTTTTTATTTCTATTTTGTAATCATACCATATCGCAGTTTCTTTTGTGCTGAGTCTTTCTTCACACCTTGTCTAGAATGTATCATAGTATATCACTCGAGAGTTTCACCGGGTCTATCGTGGCAATGCGCAATGACTAGTAGATATAATGTTAGTAGATGGGGAGAGGGTAGGTTACTCTAATAGAAAGCAGTGAGCAACAAGAAGGAAATAACTCGCTACTTATGAACATAGTTCGAGCCTGTCCGAGCTTACCATTGACCTCCGGCGTACCCGTGCATCCTCAGCGAGACACCAAATAGAGCTAACACGAGGCATTGAACGGAAAAAAAGGACGACCATGCTGGCCGGGGGAAGAGGCACGATAATATCCACCGTCCCTGATTGGGACATCGATTGGAAATGAAATAAATATTTTAATGAAGGGCTCGAGAGCATCAAGAAATCCACAAAGGCTCGTGACTGATCCCACACTATTCAAGCTCGATGACATCATCAACAAATCCCAAGTTAAATTTCGATACCACGAATATCACGGCAGCGCATCCTGTCCCCGGCCCGCAAGCAATATTAACAGGGTGAGGAGACCCTGCTGCGTCATATATCGCCTGATCTGGACTTCATAATCCGCGAATGTCAGTTTGATATACACCATGGCACTTCCATGGGGAATAGGGTGATAAATGCGCTACGTGGCTGAGTGTTTAATATACTCGAGTACAAGCAATCGGGGGGGGGGGGTACCTGGAGGATACAGCGCCCCTGGGTAATAATATACCACACTGCACGGTGGTTTAGGGAACCGGGCATTATTTTAAGGCGCATTGGGTGGGAAGTACGATACTTGAGGTTTTAGGCAGCTTGCTATTAGTTTATAAACTTTTGCCCCGGACGAGTCGGGCCTAGGTTGGCTGCAAAGCATACGGCCCGGCGCCTGCGCGCTATGATATGAAATAAGGGAGTGGATTTCTGTATGTCTTGGATTATCCTAAGGGAAGATATCTGTGGCGTGCTGCTGTAGGTATTCTGGGGTACAGTACCCCCAGTTGTATGATGATTTTCTCTTTTTTGTTTTTGTTTTTGCTATAGCCTTATCTTATCTATCGGGGTAGAGGCCTGTATCATATTTCGCATACCGGCAGGCTACGGCTTCCCCTGTGAAATGGGTAAAGAACTAGCCTCTAGAGACCTCGTAGATGTATCGTGGACTTCAGTGGCCCGGAGCATAGTATTGTACTCGAGTAGGACAACAGCTATCATACAAGTGAATAAACGATCATCTTCCAGCTGCCTCCTCCTAACCATGACCCATTAATTCCCTTAACACTTCCCCCACCGCCAAGAAACGTGCCTGTCCGTCCTACAGGTAATACCGACGACGCGCCTGACGAACTTGGAGACTTGCATCAGAGGGCTGAGAAGAACTAAGGAAACTCGCATCGCGCAAGCGAACTACCGGCACGCTACCTCACGATAACACCAGAGCCGATATACGGTAGTGGCGGTGGGTTGACTCCAAACCATGGGTACTTTAGATGTTAGCGGCAGGGTGATCAAGACTGCAGATCACCCGGAGGATCGTCAAGGCTGCAGGCGGGAAGAGAAGGGGAAAAGGGAAGAAAAGGGAAAATAATAAGAGTTGGAGGGGTCGATTTATCTGGGATGTTATGAAAGAGTCTTTTGCATTTTGTGCCTTCTTGGGCGATAGAGGAAACCACAACGCACACCCCGACACCCCCCTCCCCACTCTGACGGACGCTGATTGGCTGACTTGCTGAGGAAACCACTCGCTGATCTCTTCGGTTGGGGGGGAAAGAAAAAAAATCTCTACCGAGTTTAGCGGAGGGAAGTTTCCTGTTCGGGTTGGGCTGCTTGTGGTTTCATCAAAGAACCCAAGAACTAAAGTGCAAAATACGGGCAATTATAGTTCTCGTTGTTCGATATAGCCTAAAAATAAATCAAATGGACAGCAGATGCCTCTATGGCCAAGGGGTAAGGCGCAGCACTTGTATTTCCAACTAGATTGCAATGCTGAGATCATGAGTTCAAATCTCATTGGAGGCATTTCTTTTTTAAACCATTTTTTCTTCCTTGTCTTGCTTGCTAAAATTTCTCCTGAAGAGTCTTGGCCACAAAGAAAGATTAAGCGATCCTTTTTTCTGACCTATCAGGAGCATGATTACTCGGTCTGTCGGTACTCGAGTACAGTACCTGCATTTCCCGGCGATCGAGCACAAGGTGCAAGACGGGATGTGCAAGAAAGATGGAAAGAGAAGTGAGAGGGTCTCGTTAATTGACTCACCTCACACACAGGGGGGATTACGAACGGATCCGCTTTTCCCTTCCCTTCCCGCTTCGTCCGCTCGGTGATCCACCCCCCGCTCAGTCATTCACTTGCCCTGTGAGAGCACCTCTATTCGCGGGGTTCCTGGGTCGGTCAAGCCAAGCCCACACCACACCCTACAGACTTTTCAGCGGCCTTAGGATTATTGCACCACCGCTCGCTCGAGCAAAGCGAAAGAAAAACTCGCCCTCAAAAGTACCGGTACCGGCAGCGGCAGACGATGGCATGGGTGTGGCTCTCGACAGCGCCACGAGGTACTGTACTATTTGTATCTTTGGTACGGTACTGGTACTTGCACTCGGTACTGGAGCATCGGCACTTGGCGGCAAGGGTACGAGTACTGTACTCGAGTACTCAGGCACAGCCCTATGGAATGGCGTACAGTGCTATACATTCCGTTTTTGGTGACTTGTTCATGAGGTGCAGTTCGTTCGTATGTGCGTTTTGTTGAAAAAGGAATTATGGACTTGTGCAGGTGTGTCTGAGCCAAGAATTGGCTCTGTCCTGTGGGGTGCAACAGTTGTTCCGGAAGGCGTGGCAATTATTGAGGCGGGGAGATGAGTACCGGCCTATGGATAGTGAATACGGGACCTTTTCCTCTGCCGGGTGTCTTAGGGGTTGGGAATTGAGCTGCAGACGGGTGGGAAAGACGTTGGGGATTTGGAGTTTTTTTCCTTTTCCCTTTTCTTTTCTTGTTTTTGTTCTGTCTGTCATTGGGACGGGTTGGGGAGTTCTATGATGCGGTAATGGATATAATCCATCTCTGATTGTAACGCTCGGTATGGTAGGGGAGAGGCGATTTGTGAGGAGTTGATTCAATAGGTTATTCCGATCCTACCAATTCGGCGTACATTAGCTAAAAAGCAAGCAGCAAATCACAGCCATGGCCGTATGCCATCTCACAGGAGGGGAGGAGGGAAGAAGGTAGCGAATGATTTTGTATGGCCCGTTCTGTTTTCTAGGCCGTTTGACACTTGCATCATAACTTACACGAGTATAATACTCAGGTGTCATTGGAGGTTCTTTCAACTCCTCCTCTTGCCTAGGAGGCTAGCGCTAGAGGGATACTATGCCCAAGTATCCTATAGCGCTAACAGCCTTGCTATGATAGCCCAGTTGCATATCCAATTGGTCCAACATAGTAATTGTATCTCACACCCCCCTTCCCAATGAAGTATACTCCCCGCTCCCGCCATTTCTACCGAGCAATCAGACAAGATGGATAGGAATACCAATACTATACTCGAGCACCTTCAGGTTATGTGCGGGTGAGCATTCCACCCATCCACCCATCTATTATATCACATCACATCAGTTTCTCAAACCACTGGCCCTCATCAACACAGGCGTTGTCAGCGCTGGGAGGTTGGGTAGTGCCGGTGCCTTCCGCTACGGGCGAGCGATAGCGCAGCCGGGCCTGCCTCTCAAACAATCTTAGCGAGCCAATTATGGGCACGAAGGGCGGGGGGTGGGTAGAAAGGCCATCACACCCTACGAGGGGTGGTTGGGCAGGTTGTGTAAACAAGTACGGTAGTCTAAACAGTTATGATGTGTGCCTCCCTCCTCCCTTCGCTAGCCCCACACCCACCCACCAACCTACCAGTTTCCGCAAAGTGTAAAAATCAGAGACGGGCATGGTTCCATGTTGGTTTTCCGATATTGTAATCGTGATATTCGCCGCTTTGACTAGCCGGGTCGTCCCAATATAGGCTTCTATTGGTACTGTACTGGTATTCATTTGTTATACTACGGTCAGGCCGTGTTTCCATGAATGTTCTTCTCGTGGGAGGAAAGCGAGGGGTTGGATGAAAGAAGATATTATAACTCGTCGTGGGAAATACTGTGTGTTGACGGCAGTTTACTATTCCGTTTTTGTTTTAAAAAAAAGGCGGCGGTCAAGGACAATCGGAGGACGCTGCCAATGTGAGTATCTACCCGCAAAAAAAAAGTGCACTTCACAAGAAGCATTCAAGCTATGATAGAAGGAGAAGAAATATAGTTGTTCCAGATAAGAAATGAAACAAACGAATAACTCGAATTGTGTTCCTCCCCCCCCCCTCTCCTTTCGCCAGAATACTCCATATCGTAGCCTGCTATGATGAATACCACCTATCTACTTTCGAATATAGCATCACGCGGATTACTTTCCTCCCTCCCTTCCTTCCCACATCCCGCCCCCAATATCACACCCCGATAACAACCCATCATGGCCCGGATTCGGAATGCGGGTTTTTACTCAATCCTCTCTTCTTTTCTTCCCCCCCTCTCCACCCCCCAAGCAAAGACGCCGCAGCACAGCTTGCTTGCTTGCTCTGGAGTAAGTTGCAAAAGAAGTGGATGCCTCCTGCCCAGGTAACTTGTGGGAGCTGATAAATCTCTTCCTTTCCGCGCCGCGGGTAGCGTTCGTGAAATGTGACCTTAGCACTTGTTAGTTTCTTCACGATGAATAAACAAATATCAAGAATTAGCTGTGCTTAATCCCTGCTCCTGCTGCTGTATCCCCGGGTCCCCGCAGGGGTGTGGGCAGGCTGTCGTACCATGCTCGGATGTCACCGGCACAGCTGATGGGGGGACAGTACCGTACCTTTCCTGCAAATCACATAGCGGCATTAAACAATGTGCCCATCTATTGAATTTAAGGATCCATAATAAAATGCGCGAGATTTACATTGGCAAATAGTTATGATTCATTAAATAAATTGCGAGCCTCTCTGGACTATATTAACTAAGTACACAGGATTTCCTCAATCAACGGAATTATTAAATTAGGAGGGACCCATCGAATGAATGAATGAATGAATCGTGCTTTTCAAAAATATAAAATCACGACAGGGGCTATGAAAAATCCGACGAACAAACACCTTCATATCATAGTACCACACCTTCCTACTCCCATTCGTATGACATTATGCTTCTCGTGAGACATACCCTACCTCGTACACCAGTTTAATGAGTGGCCGTGCCAACCCCGCACAACATGCAACCCCCGATACCCGTCAAAATGTGAAAAGAGCGACATGACAGCATAAACATCGTCAGAGTTCCTCAACATTCCCTTCCTAAATCATAGCGGCGAGAACAGCGACTACAGCAACAACGATACCGACAACACCAGGTCTGTTGGTCGAACCGGCACCGGGGAAGACAGATGCGGAGGGGCTGGGCGCACGTGTGGTAATAACCGGAGCAGTGGTGTTCGACGGTGGTGTCACAACGACTGGTGCCTTGGTGGTTGATGGTGGTGGTGGAAGAGGGGTATACGTAGTCCCTGGTGGAGCGGGAACATATGTGGTAGGCTTGTGCGAGGGAGGAGGGAAAAGATATGTGGTGTTATGTGCCGGGTAAGTATAAGTAGTCCCTGGAATGGTATACGTCTTGGTGTAGTGGATGGTAGACTCATTGCAGTTCGCGCAAGGCTTGGTGATGACATATGTCTTTGTGGCAGTAGTGGTAGGGTATATAGTTGTGATCACCGGCGGAGGAATCTTGGTGGTGGTCAAAGGCTGCAATGTGACTGTTGGTGCGCTGTAAGTAGTCGTTGTGACCACAGTCTTGGTAAAAGTTGTTGTTACTGAGATAGTGGAAGTGTACGTAGCCGTTCCAGTCGTGCAAGTCGTGATGACAGGGATGCAGGTGGTGATGATGATAAGACTTGTAATTGCCTTTGTGGTTGTCGTTGGTGGATACACAATGGTAGTGTTGTGACTTGGCGGTGGCTTGTAGGTGGTAGGTTGATGCTGAGGAGCGGACGTTGGAGGATAATAGGTTGTAGGATGGATTGTAGGATGGGTTGTAGGGTAGACTGTAGGGTAGGTTGTAGGATAACCGGGAGTCGGAGTTGTGAGGCATGTGGTGGTCGAAGTAGGTGGGGGAGGGGGAGGAGGATGCTTCATGGTAGTATTGTAGTAAGGCTCCCCTCTCTCATCCAACTTCACGAACTCCTCAGGAGCCCTAACGGGGTCTGCTTCAATGGCAGCACCGAGCCCTCCTGCGGCAAGCGCAAACAAGGAGAAGATGCGAACGGAGTTAACCATTTTCACTTCGGTTTAGACCTTGCTTTGGAATTCCTTTGTCTTCCGTTCAGAGTGATTTTCAGAGGAAAGACAAGTGACTTGTCAAGCGAATGATGCAAGTCAACTAATCTGAACTAAACGTAACGAGGGATAACACCGACAAACAAACGAATGTGCTTGCGAATGAAGGACAATTAGCAGCTAGCGAAAGCAACCCAAGGGGATGAAAGAGAAAGGTCAAGAGGGACTACATGCCATGAGGCAGGCAGGCATTTATAAGATATCCCCTCTGCTATGCCACCACCCAGGCCTCGATTTCCGGAAAAAACAAAAAAATCAACGGGTGGGCCGGGGCAATGGCCTCGAGAAGGTTCTGAACTCCTAATCGGGGGGGGGAGCAATAAGCTGGTAGTTGGCACCAGCCATAGGCAGCTGGTCAGGACGTACCAAGCACCTTACTGGGGCGTGATTTTCCATATTCGCTCGTTTAATGTGCAGCAGCTAGCTGAGTCTGGATTGAGTGGTGGTGTGCCATATTACTCGAGTACTCGTGCGCTCCTGTTGGTAGTACGGGCTGGTGGTTGGTTCGATTAATAGAGTTGATGCAAACCATGTCACCAGTGATAGGATACCCCTGCCCCCTAGACAGATGCTAGGAAAACGGCGCAGACGGAGTCAGACTGGGCAGCTCGCTCCCGCAAAGGGTAGAAAAGTGTTGGACCAAGATACCCAATCCGGCATACATCCGGACTGAAACTATTGATGACGTGCATTCTCTAGAACAATCTCGAGCCTCGAATAGAGAGGCTGTAGGAGATCTTCCTGTGGGCCCTGGTTCGGCCTAGCCTACTCCAGTAACCAGTGCCAAAGAGACTAGAGTTAAGTCAACAATATCGTACTCAATTCGAACAGCGGAGACGAATATGACAACGCCAGCTCATAGTTCATCCGGCGCGAAGCCATGTCGGACCTGCATTAGAAAGGTCATTGCGACAGGCATTTCTCAATCGGAGCCCGGGACTCTCGTGCAAATGAATTGGAGTACGGTAGGATATGAGCACTGTTGACCCCGGCCCCGTGGGGTATCATATGTGAGAATAGCGCCCTTACTGAGACGTTCAGCTGATTCCGTCCTCCATCACTCAAGATTCCGCAGAACTAGATAAGAAAAATCTGCAAACACGACTAGTGCGTTATGTGAGGGTTTTTCGACCCTGCACTGCACAAACAGAGCCGACTGGGATGATAGGCCTAGTGTGAGTGAGGTAGGGCAGCCAGCAAACCGCCTACGGCGAAGAAACGAATTAGTTGGCGGGGTGAAGGTGCTGTCTTTGCGATTCCGCAAGGATTATGCAACGGCACCAAGCATGGTTGGCTCATTGTGCATATCAGCCAATCCTCTGGAGCGAAAAACCGGCCTTAAGAGGTGAACCGAATAATAATAAAAAACCTGAAGTGAAGCCATGCACCTTAGAGAAGCAGAGCAAAAAATCTCTCGGAGAAAAACCTAACTTCATGATCGCACGTTTTCTACTCAACGCGGGCGAACTGTTAGCGCACTTAATTGGCTGGAGACCCTCCAGCACCTCTCTTTGAAGAAGGAGCACCATAAGATTCCCTTGGTATCGGTACGTACTGTGCACCGCTCCAGTAAGGCATGTCGCAGTACTCGTATACTGGGAGCAACATCTCTTTGATGTGTCACTCCTGATTTCACTGCGCTGTACTATAGCCGCATCCACGGAGTTCCCGTACTCTTCCGGGCACTGCTAGCGCTGAGAAAGGCTTCGCTTGCCCTCTCTTTCCACAATACAGTAGAACAGATTACTGGTAGGATAAAGGCCTATAATTTCCCTGGAGGTATACCCGAAAACAGTTATATGAGAGGCTCTTGCTGCTCTGTTGTTGTCAATATGTTCTTGAGGCGAGGTATACCCGTAAGTGCAAGGCGGGGCGTGAGAACTTTACGGACCGGGTGCAACTGTGCCGATCTAAATGATTGTTTTGTTTTTTTCCCTTTCACGCACAAGCGCTCGGGCCACCCTAGCCAAATCAGCAATATCCATCTCCATCGTGACCGTTTTGATAAGCCACCACACTTTCTTTCCCCCTGCTGGTACAAGTACTGTACTCCTACAGATGCTTGTGCCAAAGAGCCGTCCAGTTCCGCTCATATCAGAATTAGTAATTATCCTATCTCTACCACAAGACATGACCCTCACCCTTACTCAAGCTATCGTCCCGAATTAGCCGTGCTCACACTCGACGAATGGTTCCCATTCGAGCCCGCGGTACCAGAAGTACTACGGTAGTACTAGTACAATACCGCATCCGCGCAATAGTTTCTCGGCTATTGAGTTCGGCCTTCGTTTGTGACCAGCCTCCAGAGTAAAAAATAGAAGCCCGGTTTACTCTTCGCGTGTCCGTGGAGTCCGCAAAAGAAAAATAGCAAGGTTGGACCCATCAGTTGGCGGCCGTATTTTTTCCTCGGGTGGCTGGTAGTGCGGGAGAAATACCCAACCCTGGCGGTAGTTTGTTATGGTATGATACGAGTATTACGGAAGAAAAAACTGTCCGAGTATATCCTTCTGGCTGTAGGAAATCCGTTGAAAATCACGTCGCCACTCAAGTACCGGTACCCATTCACTATCTCCGTTATATCACTACGGTAATCTAGGATTCAGAACCAAAAGTTCTTGAAAAGGATTAGCACTTCGTTTAGAAGATATAGCCTGAGCCCTTTGGCCATGTTCGATCTCATTACTATAGCTGGTTTTCTCAATTCTGTTAACTTTCCAAGTTAAACTTATTGTGGGCCGATTCATGATTTACAGAGACAATCGATAGCGAATCGTAAGAGCTTTTTACTGTAAAACAACGCCGATTATCATCTGCCCCGTCTCCTGCTAAAACCTCTCCTTTTTTATGTCAATCGTCATTATCATCGGAGCCACTATTCCACCCCGTTTCAAATCCTTCGATGAACTCGCCCAAATCATTCAATATTGCCTCCCGCTCGTCTACCCCAACCACCCGCGATACAACATTCTTTATGTTCTTCAGTCGCGGTATCACTTGCGATGAGGTTGTGAGCCTTGTGCTGACAGCTAATCTCTGGTCCTCAGCTGCGGTACCCTCTGCAGGTATTATGCCGTCCGTGGAGAAGGTGCTTGGGAAGCTATCAATGACAGGGTAAGTGAAAGAGGTAAGGTATCTATGATAAACAGCGCATTATGGTCAGCGAGAGCCATGAGTAAGCGTGGGACGCGATAGAACAGGATGGCAGAGGTCTCTGCTCAGTAGTTGCCTACCGGTATCCGCGGTAGGATGAATCCCCTATGCTGCTACTGTATGGCTAAGGAGACTAACGTCTTCGCCAAGCAATCAAAACGCATTTGCTATCCAAGTAACCGAACGAATACAAGTGGGAAACGTTAATCATAAATGGGGCAAGTCAACCAAATCAAATCAAACACAACTATGCAGTGAATAAGCGCGCAATAGGGCGTTGGTAGTCGTGCGACTCAATACGTGGGGCACCGCTGTCGGTGAGGTAACTAAGTTGACCAAGCGTATATAGGGGATAGAGAGTTCTTCTTCCTTCACGAAAGCCGCAGCACGCAGGGCAAGGTGAGAGAAATCGCGGTGGAAAAGAATAAAAAATCCGAACCCACCTCTCAAAAACAGCATCGTTGTGACCGCTGGGAAGTTTAGATGCGTCCGCTGTCGCCACAACTCTAGCTCGATCATCGTCTGGTACTCTCACAACCTCTGCTCTGGCAAAAACGTGACCTTCGTGGCCCTGGACACTCTGAGGCCTCTTGGCTATCCCGCTAAATTCATACCCGCCCAGATTCCAGGACAGCCCGAACTCTTCATCGGAGGCGCTGAGTCTACACAGCCCCGACGTGCTTGGATTTGGGTTATGAACAGTCATTGAGAGTGATGCAATTTTTTGACCCCCATTGGCATTGAGAAACGATGCTAGGTCATCCAATTTCCCTAATCGGCCAGCACCGAAACTGTCACGAAGGCGGGTGGGGAGAGTGCATGTCTCCACCGCAACCGAAAGTAGCGCACTCTTATACCACTGTAAGGCCGGATCTAAGTTAATATATCCCGGGAATTTGGATTGGGGACATCCCAACGGAACGTATAACGATGTCAACGGAACTATATTCGACAAGGTGTATGCAAGGTTAACCGTGTGGTTTATTTGCTTTTCCTACTTCAACTTAGTAAATCCGAAACTTTCCCACCAGGACTGCACGGAGTAAAAAAAAGAATAAAAGATAATGAGGAAAGCCGTGAAGGTGAAAAAATATACAAGATGGAGAACCAAGTAGGGAGGCAGCTGGGGACCGATCACAAATACTCACCCTAGAGACTTTCTCAAAATCCTGCAGCCCCCAAGTCATAATTCCGGTCTTCGAGTATTCGTCTCTTAAGGCAGCAACATACTCGGCTGCGAACCCACCCCAAGCGTCCTCCGCGGATGTGAATATTTGCACACCCTGCATTTGGTCACACTCTTCTGCGAAGAGCCTGAAGTCCCTGTCGAGCAGGTCATGTTCTCTGTTCAATTGATTGAAGAGATCTCTACCCATACCAAAACTTTCGAAGGGCATAATTTTCGAATCGAGGTCATATTGGTTTAGTTGGACAGAAGAACGCGGGTGATAAAAGACCTTATTAAAATCACTCCAATAACGGACAGATGCCGGCTCCAGGCGGGTTGGAGGAAGGGCCTATATCAATTGCCCAAGCTATTAATTCCAAAAACGGGGAAAAAAAGGTGGTATCGTAGGACTTTTCAGAACCTACAGCGTCGAGAGTTCTTTGATATTCAGTTGTTTCAACTAGAGGCTCCCGATGAATGGTCGTTCCTTTGTCCCTGCTTTCCCGAAAGGGCTTCTATAAGCAGGTCCTTCGTGGTAAACCGATTCACCATCCAACATACCACAGCCCTTGTGGAATCCCAGCATCCGAGCCCTGTTCCATTTCATAGAGAGCATTGATCTTCTTCATAGATCCAAATCCACCTTTGAGATCATATATGAGAGCTCTAGGCGTAAATGTCTCCCCTCCGTCAGCCCCGATGCCCGGTCGGAAATGAATGTTATGATCCACGGGGCTAGGTGAAGCATCTTCGGCATAAGTGAAGTATGATTCCTGTGATTTCCACGCATCAACTAATGTTCCCTTGACAGGCCTCGAGCTGTGTTAGGTAGCCCATAGGTTCCACGTACCTGGGTATTCCAGAAATGAGTTCCAAGGTAGTTCGCTTGGTGCCCCAACTGTAGTGTAATGATTTCGTGCATCTTAAGGTAGGTTTTGCGGGGTTGCTAACCAGAAACGAGTCGGTAGTAATTTTCTTTGAGGCCTTGGCACAGCCCCGGAAGATTCGTAAACTTTGCTTTCGCAAGCTGGAAAATATCCCACGAGGTTTTAGGGGCAGAACCAAGGTGTCAAGTGCAGAATAGGCTCGAAAAATGAAGAGGTACGATAAACCTTGTAGCTCAGCGCTTTATTTCGCTCCTCTATCGTTAGCTTATGTCATCTCATCTCTGCTCTTCCTGTTCACTTACTGGTAGTGCTTTCTTGCGAGGCGCTCGCACCCCCGGTACGTTCGCATAGCAGTCTGCGATTTCTGTTGGTAAGCGGGAGTATTGTAATCCTACGAATTCTAAAACTCTTTCCGAAGGCACTCCCAATTCCACACAAGCAAATACCAACCTTGGGGTCTTGGCATCCTGAGAAGTTATCAGATCATCAGATCGCCCGTTTTTGAAAATTGTATGATATTATTATCATAGTAGGTGTACTAGTAGAGTGCCTTAAGCGTGATGTGAAGTGTCTAAGGGGTGTACGGTTAAGACGATGAATGCACCTATATAATAGCTATATTTGTAAAGGATAAAGGGTTCTAAATAACGCGAGTTAGTTCTGGGGGTCCAATGCATAACTCTGGTTCATATCCAGTTTTTTTTTTCAATTATCTTTGATACTTCGCGCTACTAAAGTTAACTCACAAGTTTGCACCCAGGGTAGCTAGAGGGGGTGCACGGAATGTGAAATTGGAGAGTGCGTGGTTAGGGTGCTAGGGGAGAAATCGAAAAACGAGTGATAGTGAATGAATACTAGTTATTGAAATTTTGGGGGCAACGACAACCGAAAGGAACTCACCCGCGACGTCACCTCAACATCCCTGTCACAGTTTTGAGCAGCAGCCCGACGCTAGAGAATGGATCCTCCTGGACCAGAAAACGAACCTACAGTGAGAACAGACTCTCCTGAGATGATCCGCGAGTTGGCGTTTGCTAATTTGTTATACTTAGGGACCTACGCCTCGCGTTATCCCAAAGTTCTCTAGTTTTAAACCACCAGCGAAGATTGTAACGAAAGAATCCGAACCGGCACCAAGCTCGGCTGGAGGTGAACATTCTAAACGTGACAAAAAGGAGAGGGACCATAGGCGCCGTAGATCGCGCTCAAGAAGCCGAGAGCGGAACCGGGGTGGAGATAGGCGAAGGGAAGGGGACAAGGAGAGAAACCGCGAGGGGGGGAGGGACAAGGAGAGAGGCCATGAGGAGGGGAAGGGTAGGCATAGACGTCGGGGGCCCGATCGCCACCACCACCACAGCGAGAATAGTGGAAAGCCTAGATCACCGACGAGAGTAGCTGTTGTCGCTACTGGGGGGTCGCGTCCCCCTCCTCCAGAGGCAGCTGCTCAGGAGGTATTCTATACAGATACCCGCGGCGATCCCGATAATGTCACTTATGGCTCTATCCACAGATATTCTATCCCGGACTACCGCCGTCGAGGCGGTGGAAGTGTGCTTGGGCTGTCACCGGAGATTCGGATTGATGTGGGGGAGGGCGATGGCAAAGGCTTGATATTGCAAGAGCGGGAGAGACGAAGCGGGACAAACGCGCGGAAACTCTTTGCTCTTGAGAGCGGAGTGAGAACGTTAAGGATTAAAAAAGATGGGGAGGATTCAACAGTTAGGGTCTTTGAAGGTGGGATGGATTTTGTACCGCTTTCGGGTGGCGACCGGGGAAGGAAGCGTAAAATCGCCGACTTTGAGCAAGAAGAGCATGAAGGGGAGGCTGACCACTACCGTTCTCTCGAAGGACTGAGGAAGTCGGGAGAGAATCCTGACGATAGAGACTTGGAGTACGCGTCTGCCTCAGGGTCCGAGGGTGATTACGTTACAGCGGGAGGGTGGGATGATAGGCAGAAAACGGTGGAGCTGACCCGAAAAGTAAACGAAGAGCCAGGGAGTGTCAGTGCATGGCTGGACTACGTAAACCATCAGGATGCGTTACTTGCATCCGGCGGAAGAAGGACAACAATGGCAGAACGGAAGAGCACGGCTGAGGTGAAACTGGATATTCTGGATAAGGCCTTGGAGAAATGTCCTGGTAACGAGGAGTTACTGGTGAAGTATATGGATATTGCTCAGGTGATTTGGGACTCACGAAAGATGATGACGAAATGGCAACAGATGCTGAAGGAGAACCCTACCGTTATTGGCCTGTGGACAAAATACATCAATTTCCGACAAACTGATTTCCTTAGTTTCACATATTCGGAATGTGTGAAGTGTTTTAGCGAATGCCTCACTACACTAAGGGCAGCTGCCATGAAGGCTGTTGATAGGAGTGAAGATAAGGAAAAGATTGAGAGGATTATATTATACGTTTTTCTCAGAACTGCGCTGTTGATGAAAGAGGCTGGATTTGTCGAGAATGCGATTGCTGCATTCCAGTTGATGATCGAATTAAATTTCTTTGCCCCGCCTCAAATAGCAGCTCCAAGGTCTCTCAGCGAGCATGAGAAGGTCCTCGAGCTACTGGATACCTTCTGGGATAGCGAGGTCTTGCGTGTTGGGGAGATGGGTGCTGAAGGATGGTTTTCATTCGTGCAATTAGGTAACGAAGGAAAGGCTCCAGAAGCCCAGAAGGGAACAGTTTCACCGGATTCATTGGATACTCACGACCCCTTTGGGTCGTGGGTAGCAGCAGAGGAAGAACGAATGGGGGTCCCCAAGATGCCTGCTAGAACAATGGATGAAGTGGAGGAAGATGATCCTTATCGTGTTGTGCTGTTTTCAGATATGAGGGAATTTATGTTCTATTTCACGAATCAGGCTGCTAGGAAGAGATTAATCGATGCTTTCTTGATATTTTCAGGCTTGAGGCCGCTTTATGAGGGCGCACACATGTCTTCCGGGGGGGCGGAAGCTACGGATATCTTTCTAAGAAATGAATTAGGACAGATGGATGAGTATCTTGAGAGGTGGTTCTGGCCTAAGAGTGAAGGGAACAACAATGAATTGATAGGATGGGGGGGTATGGAGCTAGAGAAGAAAGCACCATTAAGAGGGAAGCCATTCCAATTTAGCTTGCGGAATTTCCCTCTGAGTGAGGAGATGTTATTTGCCAAGTCCGAGTATTGGATATCAGCAATGGATGGCCCGGGGGGGTTGAAGAGGGAGGATGTTGAATTTGTGGGAAATGTACTGAAGATGTTGGTCACCCAATTGAACGATGAGCAACTGGCGTTCTATTTCCTGGCTTGGACATGGAAGAACCGTCCCTCTAGGTAAGAATGAAACCTGGTGGTTCCTCATCAATGGCTAATGTCTGGGAAGTGTTAAGAAAGTGGCGAAAGGACTGTTGAAGAAGTTTCGTACCAGCTTGTTACTTTGGAATGGCTACGCTCAAATTGAATGGAGGGCCGGCAGCGCCGACAGTGCAAGGAACGTTTTCTCTACCGCGCTAGGGATGAGTACAGATTTTCCTGAAGCAAACCGCCAGGATGCAATATTTCTATGGAGGACTTGGGCATGGGAGGAACTCATGCACGGTGATACTTCGCGAGCCATCCGTGTGCTTTTATCGATTGACGCAGGGATGCTATTGCTCGATGGGGATGATGGGCTGGATCTGCGGGGACTTCCGTCGGCCCTAGTGCTGAAGGCTCGAAGAGTGAGTGTGTCGACAAGTTGACTGAAAATTGCTGACTTTTTCCTTTTGGTGCAGCATCTCGAAGACTCAAAAGGGCTGATGCTTTCTCTCGGCCGTGTTAACCATGCAATCGCCTTTGCTGAAGTGAGGTCTTTACTTGAGTACCTCGTTTCCAATCGGGAAGTGACGGCGTCGCTGCCGATATATGTCGACCTCCTTTCCGAGCTTGAGAGACGGGGTCTGTGTGGCCCGAATTCAGCAGCTCATGAAAGGTGTTTGATGACGGAAGCGAGGTTGCTTTATTATCACTCGAGTACCTCACGGCTGTTCAAAATGAAGATCATGAGAGAATTTCTCAATGACGCCCTCCGGATTTTCCCGAATAATTCAGTTTTTCTGGAACTGTTCGCTTGGAACGAAGCGAAGACCAAAATTGAAAATAGGGTTAGGGCGCTTGTGCGAGATGTAGTATTAAGGGAAGGGGCGGAGACAATCCTGGGGTACGGTTTTGCAATATGGGCAGAAATGCGAATGATAGGTGTAGGTGGGCATTATAATCCCCACGCTGTTCGAGCTCTGTTCGAGCAGGCAGTGGAAACAGACGGGTTTGCTTTTGGCCTATCTCTTATTAGGTAGATTCACGCTAACATATGACACTAGGATAAAATCCAATTTTAGTTTGTGGATGATATACGTGGAATTTGAGATCCAAGAGAAAGAGCTGAAGAAGGCCAAAGAGGTGCTCTTTAGAGGTATTAGGAATTGCCCATGGTCGAAAGGTATGCACTACCATATGTTTGGTCCATTGTTCTCACTAATCGTTGGGTAGATCTATTTTTCTTGGCTTTTCAACGGCTACGCACGGTGTTGACCTACGAAGAAATGCGAAAGCTGCTCTCGATCGTCTCCTCAGAAAAGGAGCTACGGGTTCACGACACCACGGAACTGGAGGACCATATCGATGGACTAACGGACGAGCAGAGAAGCAGACTTGGGGGGACTGGGGTTGAGGAGCTTCGGTTTCTTCAATTGCCTAGTGATGGGTCAGACGGGGAGATGGGAGCTTAATATGACCTATGACGGGAGGTTTCTGCTAATCTCTAGCTCACTGTCGTTGTTGAATAGACTAGTGGATAATCAATTAATATTTCGTATGTTGGATGTTCAAAATCGTTCTCTGAAGTTCTCAGGGTTGCTATATGGGACGTTCCCATGGGATTCCTTTGTATTTTTGTGCCCTCTCGTGTCGTCTTGCTTGATTGGTTACTTTCCCATTGCTCTATCAATCTACGATTGAGTAATTGAGTATTCACTAGTTGGGATGCGTGATATGGAGTCGTTGCTGATGGAGTTAGATATTCGAGGGGATTTGTGGTTTTGGCTTTCTGGTTCTAGGGCCATAGCCTACTCTCGGCGGCGGGAAGCAAGGTGTCATTGGTTATCACAGGGGTGTCCACTGCGATAGGATGTTGTGGTTTTGGGGCCTGGGTCCCGGGGTAATGATATTTTGGGGTCTACATCCTAATGGTGGGGGCTAAAGCACTAATATGGCCCTGACTGCGCTATATATTCAACCTTGTGGCCACAGCTACCCTAACTCTTATCTGGTATCTTCGCCATCCAGCTCCCAGCTCAATCTTCTCCACTTTTATTTCCAACACTCCTTTTCTCTGGCCCCACACACACATCCCCCCAGCTCCGGCGCTGCCAATCTCACCAAAAAACAAACAAACTCCGGACTACTCTGTTCAAACCTTGGCTTCAGAGCTGTTCGTGCGATCTATTTTTCCTAAGCTTAGCTCCTCCCACCTTTGCAACTATCGCACTCGAAACCTTAGGTACTACCAACATGGGTACTAAATGTATATTCGGCGAGTATTTAGACGGAGTAGTTCGTGTTTCCCTTGCCGATATCGCCGAGCACATGATAGATGCGCTCGCTAGCACTAAGAATCTGAACGTTAGAATGATTCAAGATTCGACTGGCACGGAGATCAATTGGGATAAGGAATGCGGTCTTGCCTTTATTCACGGGGATCGGGGGAGTGCGATAAAAGCCTATGATGACCTTACAGGTCATATTAGGGCCTTCACGGGTGCCATTATGAGTGGTGCGGACTACACTCCCACAGTCTCTGCGAGCATTTATGGTCAGGAACTTGCGAGAGGGCTCTGCTTTTGTTTACGCAAACCTAACGAGGAACCTCAAACTCTCTCGGCTAGCACCTCACCGGATGCTAAGGGGGCCAAAAAAATGGTCCGTACTTTCCAGCTGTATCCTGCTCATTTGAGTGCACAGGAGAAGGTTGTTGGTCGAGGCATTTCACGTGGTTTGCGTTGCTCTTCTGGGGGTTTAGTGGGCGGAATGAGAGGATTTCTTATAGATGATGTTACTACTGTTTTAGACAAGTACAGAGAAAAGCTTCCTCCCAGTGAGCGTGTTTTCATCAAACCAGAGGTATTTATTTATTTATTTTATTTTTATTTTTAACTTTTGCTTTGAACGGTCAAGTTTCTAATTATGCTTTATTGATTAGGTGACACTTGGAAAGAACCTTTTCCTCGAGCAAGACATTAAAAACTACAACCTCGCTACTCTTAAGCTTGATATTCACGATTTCCGTTTGATGGGTCTGGAGGATGAGATCAAAAGGGTTTTCCAACGGCGATGGGTGAGAGAATGGATAGGTAAATTAGAGACGCTCTTGTCAGCTTTGGGGTACAGGAGGTTGGGCCCCCCCGAGACCGTTATGGAAATTTTTCTTCAGGAGGAGCGTAGCAATGGCCAATTTTACAATACCGTTTGGTTAGCTAGTCTCGTCCCCAAGGAAGGACAAGAAGGTATGTTATGACAGACCGAGTATCCCGTCATCTATAATATTGTTCATGAGGGTATGCGATTAATTTATCTTTGTAGTGAAAGGGTTAAAGCTTCTGGAGTCCCGTATTCAGCTCAGATCGTGCTACAAGGCAGATATACTTAATGGAGGAGAGAAACTCGACATGATATTCGAGTCCTCCGTCTATAAGAATGAGCACGAGTCTGCCTGCCGGGATATTTCACGTCTAATTAGCAGCAAGCTCCATTATTCTCCTTGGTGGGGATTGATTCCGGATAAGGGGGCTAAGGAAGAACACTCCCACCCTGCTGGTATTGTTTTCAAGAGGCATAAGAAACAAACAGAGACCAAGTGGATCCGTGGTAGTAACGTTGTCACTCTTATAAAGGAGATGGAAGCGGATGGAAGGGCTTTTTACACAGTTAAGGTTTTAAACAAGCGTTTGGAGGGTCTCTTGAATGGTAGATCTAGGATCGCCCCATTTTCTGAGATACTTGATACCGTCACAGAGTATCTGAATGCCTGCGACCAGATTTCCTCCCAATTTCAATTTGTGGAAGGTGTATTCGACCGTAATCCAGCTGGAGAGCGATGTCTATTACAAGACCACAAAGTTGATAAATGCTACGAGCCACAGGCTAGCCCCAAGAACCGGGACAGTCAGCTGATCGAACAGGCTTTAAGGAGATGTCAGACCATTGATAACAATCAGACGCCGACACAGAAGGGAATAGGATGTGATGTCGGATCCGGGGCCGAAACATCTGACCTGATGACGGGCAATGCCAATGAGACAATGGAGTCTGACTGCGCTGGAAGTGATGGGCCACTTGTCAATTTTTCCTCAAATTTATATAAAGCTAGGTCTGGAGAATTTTACGATATTATGGGGGCTCAAGACTCAGCTTTACCCGGATACCCACCTCTTTTACCTAGTACTCCCACTAGTGGCAGAGGGATGGGTACTACTAGATGGGGGCTTGAGAGTGCTCCTGCCAGACCAGCATCAGACTCCAGCAAGGTGGTGTCTCGCCATTCGTTTGGGGAAACCAGCTCTGGGAATAGTCCTAGTCTACCAACAAATTTTATTAATACCGGTCCTAAATACTATGTCAGCAATGGGGATACCGGGAGAACTGGGGAGATTGGGTTCGGAGATCTTCTCCATGCTCCAAGGGTGGGGGGTGGCGAGAACAAAGAACTAGTTGCTACCTGCGAAGCAATTACTATCAAAGACGGCTTTACCACTGATCAACCAACTGTAGGAGAGCTTAGGAGACTTAGCCATGGGTTTATTAGTAGTAAGGATCTAAGAAGGGACGCTCAAGAGAGGGAAAAACTTACTGGGACCACTCATGGTCAATCAACTAAGTTGCCTCGCGGTTGGCCTGAACATACAGGAACTACTGAGTATATCCCTGGACATACAGGAACTACTGAGTATATCGAAGCAATTCTGTCTGGGGGAAGACTTGGTAGCCTCCCGGATGCAATAGTCACTGATCGGGTGAGACCCAAAGATCACCTTTTAATCGGATACGGTGCTAACAGTGCCCAGAGACAGGTAGAGTCGACCGGCGCCCCCAGCTGCACTGAGAGAGTCTCGACACCTCATCACCCCTCAGATGGTTCCTCTACAGATTTTGAGATTCCCGTGGGTCTTGGGGAGGAGCTTTGTGAGCTCGAGAAGGAAATATTTGCTTTGAATAAGGCAGCAGGGCTTGTTTAGACGACATGGAAGACATAGAAGTTGGATCAGAAATGCTCAGTTGGATTGCGGCTCTAGGGTAGGCTCTCAAGGTTCTGGATAATAAGTGGTCTGTTATGATAGGTGCTTGCTTCATTTCTTGCGCTTCTGTTTCCCCAATTTGTTTCCGTTCTCTTTTATCTTCTCCTTTCTTTCACTGTCCCCATACACCTTTCACACTAGATAAAATTCAACAAATTCAACCCCAAATTTTTAGTTGGCGGGTTCACGATTTTGCTCTGTACTGTTACATCCGATTGTGATATCTTACTGTCTTTGGTCTCCCCCTAATTATGATACTACTAGTGTCAAAGCTCTACTGTATTCTAGTGCCATGAGGTGCCCATCTGTAGATGTTTGGCGGAGCGCCATATGGGCTGTTTGAGTAGTAGCTTATGCGGCGTTGGCTGAAATTCAATGAATTCTGTGTCACATGCTCCTTGCAATGGCGGTAGATAGCTTAAGCTCTCTTGGAATCGTCTTCTCGTCAGGAAACAAGACTGTGGTAGCTAAATCCTATGGAACTACTAGATCGCTTGCCTGTCCTGTGTTTTCTAAACGGTATGGGCAATGTCGACTGTATAACCCCCCCCCCTGATATCGTATAATCTGGCAGGTGTCGGATTGGAGCCAAAGCGAAACTAAGGCAATCAAGCCAACAGGAGGGCGCCGAGAAGGCGAATTCGCCACAGTTTAAACATATACTCGAGTAGACCGTGGTGATTGGTCAAGTTCAAGAAAATCCTCAGCAGCGTCAATCCAACTTTTGCTAGATTATGGTATGTCTTGTTGGGAATGGGAATTGTCACTTGATCAACAGTGGGGGATCCGGCACTAAGAAGCCGGCTCTTTCGTTTGTGCATATCAGCTCGCAAGTCCCCTGGGAGCTTCCTTTTGTAAAATACATATATACCTATGCCATGGTACCATACTTATACAGTCGTGCCTCAATCCCGGTCCACGATTCACCTATCGGAGTTTTCTTGTGCTTTATCCCAATGGACTGCTGGGCTGTGGTACTGATGAGGTAAGCTCTCGATTTCGGGTTGGTTGGCGTTTCCCAAATTTTCCACGCAGTAGAGCATATGTCCTACGCCGAGGTTTTACTACTTACCGCTAGTTTGAGAAGATAAACTTAGTTGCTGTGTCGGTGGGTAAGGTGTCTATAGATATCCTCTGCGCTAGTGCGAGGCAGTCTCTATCGTGCTGCTTGTCCTCCCCATCCGCCATCATGCCCCATCACTCGCATGTATGGCGTTTAGTGTTTCTCGCCGCTTTATACTGGATGTCACACGGAGCGAAAGCAGATAATCTGGAATATTATTTATTGGTGAAATAGAGTAGGGTGTCGTTGTATATGTAAGAGCTTCCTGAGAAAACTGTATTGGACTTTTTTCTGGTGGGCTAACGCCAGAGGCCGTTAAGTTATATTTGAGAATAAGAGTTTAATGAAGGACTTTATTCTGTCCATAGCTAACGCGCCAGACTCAAGGAGCCCGAAATCTGGCCTTGAAACCACATTTGTATGTTGGAACTGCAGGAAACCGGGAAACTGTACAGACAGATGAATTATAGCGGAAAATAAAAAGCAACCAGCCCCAAGATGCCCCAGAAAGGAGAATTTTTTGATGATTTATCGTTGCTAATCATACCATTGTAGATACGTCACATCACCTCGAGCTGTTCCCATATCAGCTAAAAGGTAACCTGGACAGTAATATACACCTGCCCGTAGCACCCCGAGTTTGATTTTACCGCATGAAATGAATGATGAACTTTTTATTTATTTGGAAGAAAAAACCCCACATGAACCCAGAAATACCCAGACTAACGGTTGGATTTGGCGACGCTATGGTAAGAACGTTAGCTTTGGGGGCGGGGGATGCAAGCGCGATAGGAATTCTTACCGCTCTAACTCGTCCTTCTTCTTAATAGCATAGGAGTTAGATGATCCCTTGGCAGCATTGATCAACTCCTCAGCCAAGCATTCGGCGATGCTCTTGACATTTCTGAAGCTGGCCTCACGGGCACCGATGGTAAGAAGGGAGATAGCTTGGTTGACTCTGCGAAGGGGGGAAACATCGACGGCCTGTCTACGAACGGTACCAGCGGATCCGATACGGGTGGAGTCCTCACGGGGACCACAGTTGACAATGGCGTCGACGGCAACCTGGATGGGGTTCTGGTCCGTGGTGAGATGGATGATAGAAAAGGCATGATCAACAATGCGGACAGCCATGAGTTTCTTTCCGTTGTTACGACCGTTCATCATTAGGGAGTTGGTAAGGCGCTCAATGATTGGGCATTGAGCCTTACGGAATCGCTTTACTGCGTAACGGCCGGCAGAGTGGGAGAGGTAGACGGGGGTACGGATGTTCATGTAATCGCTAAAATGAGTTGGTATTCGCAGTCAGCATCTAGTTCGCATATCCGCCTGCCCAATGTTTTTGATGCCAGCTCTTGTTGCTTTCGCCCCAGCCAAGTATAGTTCCGTTTTGCGCTTGGTTTGCTCTGTCCTTCCTTAAAACATCCAAGCAAATAATTGGAGGGTTTCCCTACGTCAAAGAAATATCCCTAATTTCGACATCGTCGTAGCTCCACTTGTTGAACAATTTGGTGCTTCCAATCTCATCGGTAACCTCCCTGGGCAGAACAGAGTAATTGGCCTGGGCGACCTCGACTTCTCCGCTGTCGGACATGTTGATCAATATAGGGCGTTCTGATTTTGGGCGTGAAAGTCAGCCTAGGGCGTTTTGTGGGGCAAGAAAAAGCCGGAATTTTTTTAGGAAAAGTGGATCAGAAGACGTTGGAGGGGAGGGATCAACATACTTTGGGGGAGCTGTTTGTTAGTGACAGCGGTAGGTTCTCTCAGGTTGTCGTTTTGTGTGATGAGCGCAGCGTTCTCGTCGTCGTTAACCAGGGAATAATTTCCTGGCAAACGGGAGTGTGTGTGGGATTCCTTGGTGGCGCATAGAATCTGATTAGATCTTGGTGACTGTTGCTTGTGGAGGGCCCGACCCTTATCTCGCAGAGTCCCAATTCCAACAACCACCATCCCTTCGGATTAAATGTAAAAAAAGACACAGATTAGACTTAATATACCAGTAAATGGAATGGAATGTATTACACTAATAATATTCACCTGAGACCTAATATTCTAATATTTTTGATTATTTGTAAACAGTTATAATATAGTATGTCGGATCATGCTCCTCGGTCGCATTTCTTTTGCCTCCCTCCTCTTCCGCCCATCGCATCTTTCTTGTCCAGAACAACACCCACGATATCAGCGTTTTGATCATCCACAGCCTTACGCCCCCCTAACAGTCATAGAGATATCCTACTTTCTCCTTCAACAACTCTGCTCACTTTTGGTTTCTGCCGGACTGATATTCTATCCGAATATTCAAAAGAAAGGGTTCGAGTCTCATCGCTTCCTCCCTCTGCCGCGCTCACACAACGAAATAACAATATCCTAACAACTTATACCCCCGCTTACAGTGAATAAGCTCCCCGTACCCAGCGTTTCTCTCAAAGTTTCGAGCAAAACAAGAAAGTGTAAAAAGAAAATATAAAAAAAAGGCAAGATGTCTGGTCTAGACGTAGAAGCCCTTCTCGAAGCCTCCGAAGGGACTAAGCCAAGACAGCAACCTGATCATCACGATAGTGCTGCTTCTACTCCGAAGCCCGACCGCAACGGCGGCGGGAGCGTTAAATCTTCTTCCAGAAGGGACCGAGACGGCGAACGAGATAGGGACCGCGATAGAGACGACAGAAGCCCGCGTAGCGAACGCCATCGTGAGCGCAGGAGAAGCAGAAGCAGGGACAGCGATAGGTATATTTCCAAGACCCTTCAGATCTTCTCGCCTCAACCCCACCTAGAGATTACTGACATTATTTCAAGACGCCGTTCGGGTCGTAGAGATTCCTACTATGATGGTGATGATTACTATGAGTCTTCGTCTCGATACAGCAGGCACCGCTCCTGCGAAAGGGATGATGACAGGTATTACTCTGGACGCGGTCGAGATCGCAGATATAGGGATTACTACGACGAGCGTGACAGAGATGATTGTTACAGAGGAGATAGGCGTGACCGTGATCGAAGATCAAGGAGTCCTAGGAGGCGTGGTCGAGGAAGGACTAGGTAAATTTGATCAGGCTATCCTATGAGAAAGAGTTTGTGCTAATGTTAATAGGTCTCGCTCTCCTCAGTTGACTGAAGATGAACGCGATCGTCGTACTGTCTTTGTTCAACAGTTGGCTGCAAGACTCAGAACCAAGGAACTGATTACATTCTTTGAGAAGGTTGGCCCGGTTAAAGAAGCTCAAATCGTTAAAGACCGTGTTAGTGGTAGATCTAAAGGGTGAGTTCATGATTCTTGGGTAAAATTAGGAACTTATCTAACACTTGAGAATAGTGTGGGATATGTCGAATTCAAAGATGAGGCCTCAGTGCCTAAGGCAATTCAGTTGACAGGACAGAAGCTCCTCGGAATTCCAATCATCGCACAGCTTACAGAGGCAGAGAAGAACCGTCAGGCCCGTGTTAGCGCCGCTGAGGCAACAACTACAAATCAAATCCCTTTCCATAGGCTTTATGTCGGAAATATTCACTTTAGTATCACCGAAAGCGATTTACAAAACGTATTCGAGCCATTTGGGGAACTCGAGTTCGTTCAGTTGCAGAAGGAGGAGGGAGGCAGGAGCAGAGGCTATGGTTTTGTCCAGTAGGTCGCATGGCTATGATTTGTCAACAATATGCTAATAACTATTTTTTAGGTATCGTGATCCTAATCAAGCTCGCGAAGCTTTGGAGAAGATGAACGGTTTTGACCTTGCTGGCCGTCCTATCCGTGTCGGTCTTGGAAATGACAAATTTACTCCCGAATCTACTGCTCAGATGCTCCAGCGATTTTCTGGTTATCAAGGGTTTCAGGGATCCGCATTTGATTCCCGTGGCCGTGGGGGCAATGACCGAGTTGGCCGTGCTGACGATAAAGCTAGTGGAGCTGGCGCTAGTGCCCTTGATGATACCGATGTCGCTGGGGTAAATTTCAATAATTATAGTAGGGACTTGCTCATGAGGAAATTGGCGAGACAGGATGAACCAGTACCTACCGACAAGAAAACGAAATCACCGGCCGCTTCGAACGGCAAAGACCTGCCTATAAGACAAAAATTACCGGAGAAGGTTGCTAAAGCTCTCCCTCTTGATGTGCCTATGGCGAGTAGATGTGTCGTATTAAAAAACATGTTTGATCCTTCAGAGTAAGTCTGAGCCCTGCAACTCTATCCCATGTTAAACCCTTTTGATAGCTAACTGTAGCTGCGTGCCTATAGAGAAACTGGTGACGCTTGGGTTAAAGATCTGGAAGATGACGTTAAAACAGAATGCGAGAGCAAGTATGGACATGTCGTTCACATTGCCTTGGACCCCAACAGTCAAGGAGAAATTTACATCAAGTTCGAAAAAGTACAGGGAGGCGAAAAAGCGATCCAAGGCCTGAATGGCAGGTTCTTCGGCGGCAGGAGGATATCGGCAAGCCCTGTTGTTGATGCTGTATACGCCAGCTTGTTTGGAAGATCCAACAGTAAAACCATTTAACTGGTGTGCGCCTATTGGAAGGTGGGCTGACGGTACGTTGTGTGCTGAATTTCTCTCTTCTCTGGAAGTGTCAAATCATCCCCTCTGCAGACCAGGGATCAGATTGTCATTCTCCATTATTCCCTGGTTTCATTTTATTTGTAACTTTCAAAACTTTTGTTTCTTTTTGTGGTATGGTTTTCCCCTATATACTTGCCTGTTGATTCTTTTCGCCTGCTTTACGGATTAAATTCATTGCTGTCTATAAGGTCTTGGAAATTAATAAATGAAAATATCGTAAAGCCGGTAGTTTTCTGCCCTGTCACACTTTGCTCGCGATATTCTTTCAGTAACTTAATGGAAAGCTAAAACCTTGACTCCCGGAAGATTTGGGATATTTTGAGGTGGGACGTTCTCAACGGTCTGATATAAGATCGAACCTACGGGTAGGTCCCTGGCGTGTTCTGAGCAGTCGAGTGCGAGTGCAGTACGTATTGTACCTCGGGGCAATTTAAGTACGCCCAAGTTGATTAATGGCGGTTAGCGGCAACGGGGTTGACCTACTGGTCTTAACGCAAACTGACGGGTAGGAGCAACCAGGCTGCACCATATTATAGTAACAATGTAGCGGAACAAGTATGATAAAAGGAGTCAGAATGTCTTTATCAGACCAGTGCCCTGATGCCCCGCCTTGCAAGACCACTCGGTACTAGGGGAGCTTGATCAGATGCCAAACGGGTTTCGGATAGATATCTCTCAGAAAGCAACCCTGCCAAAGTTTTTTTCTGGAAACAAGATTCAGCCACTAAAATACAGTAGGCCTACAAGTGTTCCTTAGGTGGGTAATGAGAGTAGAGGTTGTCGTTCGTTTCGAGTGTTTAATCTGCGCCTGAGTCTAGCGCAGTGCGCCAGTATTTGCGCTCGAGTTGAGTTGTGGGCACAAAGTCTACATTTTTTGTGACCGGTTGCTCGTGATTTGATCCGGGCTGAATTGGGTAGGAGTGAGTTGACCTGCTTGAACTGCGGTTGTCTGAACCGCATTTGTCCCACCGATTGTCGGTATGTTTCTGCTCCCTCCTGAATAGCATTGACTTAGTGGCTGGGATTTTTGCTCCGCATGAGAGGTGGGAGCTGCCATGACTGTATCGTAATAGTGTATCGGGGGTTAAGGCTCTATTATCTGGTTTATCCGTGTATAAAGCTTGGATTTCGTCCTCTGAGTAATAGCATACATGTATAATACCTATCTGTCCTGCGGAAAATATTTTACTTACCCTTTATTTGGCAACCTTTTTTTTGTTGGCCTTGCAATTAGTGATTGATGGAAACTGCCCCATGACAATCCTCCCTCCCGCAAACAAGATCTTGGAATATTGTTTCTTTGATAGCCGTGGTTTGTCCTTTCTTTGACGGATAGGAGGTGTCTGCGCGTGTTCGGAGAATTTGGATCACCAAATATGATGCGGTCGATGAAAGTGTTTGTGGTCCATTGAACTACCTTAACCAATCTATCAGATGCTCTTTTGTGTTGTAGTTAGCATTATAAATGCACGGTATCAGCATTATAGCATTCACCTTTTATCGCGGGGGACTCATTCGTCTTTTTCTATTATGCTATTCCTGGGGATTGGGGATAAAACCGACACAAGAGTAGAGATGGGAGGCCTGCCGCCAGGCAGCGTTTAAGTAGCCTAAGGAACTAGGCCCCGTACTATAATACCAGAGGTAATGAAAAGCCACTCATTCCCGAAAAATTATCCTGAGGTCCCGCCACCCGCAGTTGCAGCGGGTGGCGAAACTTGGCTGCTGAAGGCGGCGGGCTGTCGGGCGGTGACCTTATGTGCCTAAGCTCGACCCTTGTTCTCTCCGGGCGTTTGCCAATGCGCCTATCATGCCAAAGCATTAATACATGGAAACGTGTGGCTAGAAGGGTAGATGGTCGGGTGTAAGTGAACACATATATGAATCTGGTTCCGTCATCGATTGTGATTCGGATTTTTTTGGGTTACATATTCTGTATTATAAGCGTTTTCAGAGTCGCTCTCAGTGCCATTGTTGGTGATTATTGGTGTACGGTTACGCCCCGAACCACGGAGCGTTTGTTTGATGCTCTTGGGAACTGCATTTGGCCCTGTTTGACAAGGGGCTTTTGTGTAGGATTGACGGGGACCCCATACGGCCCTATGCTGGTACCAGTTGCGGGGAGCCGGCCTCATTCTCCTCCTCCCTCCCACCCCCCCACTTCTGATTGTCCCCACATCGTTCACATCGTTCACATCGTTAACTTGGTCATAACCAACTCATTATCTTTGAATATCAGCCACGAAAGCTATTGTACGGCAACGAACTTCGGGATTTACTCACATTATCTTTCGCGAGATAATACTTTCTATCTTAGACATTAAGAATGCCGGTTAAGAGTAAGTTTATGCGATATTCATTCCAACATATGCTTCAGAAATCTGGCTAAAGATTTCCAGCAATTGGTCACGACGAAGCTGCCGCCAGGAGGCGGCATGTGAAAACGGCTGTCGTAAGTCTTGTTTATCCTTCTGCTTCTTCATTAACAGGCACCTGCAGCGAGGCTTTACTCTCTTGTCTCTACCTGTAGTGATCCATTGACGGCAGCTGACTTGAAGGGCCCCGGATAGTTCGGAGCGGCGACTTTTGCAGGTGCTACCGGCAAAGGGAAGGCGACTCCCCAACAAGGGCCGCCGGCACTCAGCTCGCAAGAAGAGTATCCCTCTTTAGTGCGTAAAATAGAACATCCAATCACTAAGGGGGCCATAGAGCCGACTCAACCATCTCCACAGAGAAGATCAAAACGTCTTCTCTCCACTTCTCCCCCGGACGTCTCGGGCGCCGTGGCCAAACCCGAAAGCAACAGTGCTGACCCTGGGCCGATCGGTTCTGAGCCAGTGAGCTTAACGACTTTCAGAGCTCTCCCAGAACCCCCCCAACAGTTGTATCCTGCTCCGGGCCCTATGTGTTCTGGCGCCCAGGTTCCGTTTGACCAAACCCCGAACAAGGGGTCTGGAGAGTTTAGCTTGTTTGAGGGTAGCCTACCAGGGGCTAAAGGGAAAGGGAAAGCTCCCAGTTATCCGAGCCAGGGCGGGTCAGATCCCCAGAGCGCCCTGACTCCTAAAGCACTCCCGTTTTCCCTGGGACCGGAGCATATCCTCATCGGCCGCTCTCACCATGCTACTAGTCGGAAACCTTCGTTAGCATTAACAACACCCGCTATAGAGCGCAACAATCTGCTAAATTTTCGAAACCGATTCGTACACCTTCCCTTTCACGTCGATTCAATGACTTCCTTACCGATCACTCCCGCCCCCCGCTCGGTCCCTAATTCTGGGAGTTCGTCACTTCCTAATACCTCAACAGCAGCTATAAACGGAAGCGATTTGGCGGTTTACCAGAACGCAGTACTCGTTGCTGGCGCACAGAAGGAGCATGAGGAGAAAATGGGAGGCCTTCATGGCCAGGATCTCGGCATATCTTCCACTAACCCTGACGGTCATTACGTCTGCGGGAAAGTGCTTCAAGACATGAAGATCCGAAATGTGGAGTTGAAAGCAGAAGTTCAAGCGATCAGAGCTAATGAAGAGGAGTTGATCCATGAGAATAATGCGATCAAAGGTCATGCCTCTGCTATGGAAGCAGCATTGTTATCGATTGGATCCCAGCAGACTATTTCCCTTGGTGATTTTACCAACATGATGGGAGAGATGGCTCATTTGCGTGCTGTTGCGGAGCACACGGGACCAATGGTGGAAACTGTCAATAGCTACCAACAAGAGATTGCCGTTCTTAGAGCTAGGCTTTTAGCAAACGGGATTGATCCTTCGATAATCGCCACTCCGGTTGTTCCGGCTCGCCGGGAACCCATTACTGCCTTATCGGCCTCCATTCAAGAGACGCCTGTTTCTAGGTCTCTCGGTGCTGTTTCCAATTCTGTCAATTCTGAGCAGGATAATGGGAGATTCCCCTCTAACAAGTTCTTCGTTGGGGAGTTTGGTATATTTTTCCGCTCGATTGCGAATTTGGGACGTTGCAATTATCAATTTACTAGGCAAATGCCAGTTACCACCGTCCAGATTCCACCCCAGGTCCGTGAGAAGTTGAAGGTTATTGTCCAAGGGAACGAGCCTCTTCTCAATTGGTTATTAGACGACACGAACAAAACCAAGTTCCTTCTTGTGTCTGGCTTGTTCTCCCGTTTAATTCAAAGCGAGGTCATGGTTGAGACTTTTGTCGATCAACTCATCTTTAAAATGGGGGAGGCACCGTCCGAGAAAGCCAAGATTTTGAATGGTTGGATTCAAAGTAAGTTCCTCCTTCCCTCCGCCAAGATACACGGTTAACTAACCGAGAAAAACAGACAACCCAGACATTACCAACAAAGTCTGGCCTGTCCTCACCGAGGTGTCCGAAAACTTGGGAGGGCAGCTCCACGACAAATACGTGTCGCTCCTCTCCCGCCCTACCGACGCCCGCCACCTCGAAGAATCCCTCCGCTCGCTCGTCGGGTGCATCGAACATGCCGGACGCCTTGCCCTCGGAATGGCCTATCTCGGCTGGGGAAACTGGAGATTTGTGTTCCACGGGACCGCCTCCCCCTTCCAATGCGCCAAAATGACCGTTTGCGATCTTGGCACTGAGGGGCTCCTCAACTTCGGCCATGACACTCGCATCCTCGAGGAGAGAGGGGCTAAGATCAAGTTCTGTGTTTTCCCTATGATTTACAGGAGGGACAACACTGGGGCTTGGAAGGTCCTTGTTAAGGCCACCGCGTTGGTCTAATCGGTCTTTTGCCGAGGAATTGGCCAAGGGGGGTTTCTCAACTTCTTGGTCGTTTCTTCCTTCTTTTCTTTGACTGGTTTGAGTGTTTACCCCCATCTGTTGTGTTTTCGTCATCGTTTTTTGTCCTCCATTTTTCTCACTGGATTCGTTTGAGTCTCCCTATGTGCTTTTATACCCTTCGTTTCGGGAAGCGGATTTGACGGTTTTACTACTTTTTTAAAATGTTTCTTTGACGGAGTATGTAGAAAGTTGGTTATCGTCTCCTGGAGGGTATGGTACTGGTAATGGCCGGAAATTATGATGATACAATAAAACGATTCCTTTTTACTCTTAAGTGCTAGTTACGTGTTTATCTGTGCAGTGATCTTTTGGAGGAGAGGGGGTAGGTCCATCATCCGCGCTTGAAATCACGAAAACCTCGGTTACCCATTCTGCGATTCTGCCGCCGTGAGGCATTTAGACTTTGTTTCGGGTAGCTACACTCTAGGAGAGGCCACAGTACTACCGGTGTGGGGTAGGGTCATATCATGGGGTAGTTAGACGGTCACACTTGGTGTTGAGTCCCGTTGTGACTCACCCACTTAGTAGATAGCTTGGCGTGCAGAATTTTCTGTATATAGCCTCTTCAACCTTCTGTAACTAGACAAGTGGGCACAACACACAAGTCAAGCACAGTATTGTCAACGTTTCCTTTTTCTACTTTGATTGGGTCAAGCACTTCTCTCCTACTATCCTCTATCCGGTGAATTAAGTGGGTCAGCATCGAGTCAATCCCCTACCCAACTATCTTACGGTTTAGAAGAAGGTCACGCCGCGGGCGACAGGAGTGGAATACAGCTTGCG